>Ga0209199_1000047_pt1 | contig 183453 bp, 167 predicted proteins | sample COGITO_mtgs_1105_7_FD_184805 | JGI IMG/M metagenome (GOLD analysis project Ga0209199, IMG submission 184805) | Pelagic marine microbial communities from North Sea - COGITO_mtgs_110523 (SPAdes) (version 2) | ecosystem: Environmental > Aquatic > Marine > Epipelagic ... | reverse complement strand
TATTTTCTCGTTTCTATGATTTACTCATATAATCTTTGGTCATTGCTACCCTTTGAATATCGGTTAATACTAATTGAAAAATGAGGGAGAAAATCTATGCCACCTAAATGGCTTTTTTATTTTTACGCATGCGGTTATGTATTGGTGTTTTCGGGTTACTACTTGGTGAGTTATTAGCACAACTTCAATAGACCCTACCAAAGCCACTGCTGAGTGCCTTAGCAGATAACAGAGTCCGCCGATATAAAACACCCCCAGGGACTCCACAGCTCCACACTAACAATATTAGTTACCAGTGGCATACCTTAGAGGTGGATTTAAAAGAAAAGTAGAGTTTAGGGCTACTGGGATAGGCTCTCGGCTTGCTTTGAACTACCCGTTAACAAAAAAGAATGCGCTAAGCCTACATTGCAGACTCGCTGATTAATTGAAATAGGTCCTCATAGTCAGCCATTGTGTGCGTGTCACCGCGCTGTCCGGTACGAGCTAGAATAAGTTCGTCAGCCACACCGGCATACTCCTCAATTCTTTTTGCGCACTGCGCCACATTACCGGTAATTGTCATTCGATCGATAACTTCATCCGGCACTAGAGCCATAGCCTCGCGCAACTTGCCAGCCGGCATCAAACGAGCAGCCTGATCGGCAAATTCTGAAAAACCCATTTGGCGCAATTGGGAGTCGTAATAGGGGTGGGGAATTGGATGGTAGAGCTTACATATTGCTGCTCTGCTTGCATTGCGAGCTGCCTCCTCATCCCGATTCACGCTTACGGTTGCAGCGGTTGGAAAGAGTAATGCCTCTGGGTCTCGACCTGCTGCTTCTGCGCCAGCCTGTGCATTCGGCTTTACAACGTCTCTAACAAACTCAACCGAAGACATAATACCAACGCCAACTCCGTCAGAAACTTCACCCGCTAAGCGCACCATGTTTGGTCCAGAAGCTGCCATGTAAACAGGTGGAATTGGCGTGGTGGGATTCCATGTTGCACGCCAACGAATTCTATGCGTATCACCTTGATAGCGAACCCTCTCGGCAGCTCGCCCACTAACTACCAGCCGTACAACCGTCATAAAGTCGCGCATCTTTACTTTTGCCTTATACGAGTCAATTCCCATATATAGGTCATTAAAGTGTAGGTTGCCGGTGCCAACGCCTAAAATAAAACGACCATCGCTTATCTCGTTTAGATCCCTCGCTTCCAATCCAGTCATCCAAGGTTCGCGCGCATAAGCATTTACAATATACGTGCCCACCTTGGCCACGCTAGTAGCGCTAATGACTGCCGCCGCAGTAATGGTTGCGCTTCTTCCGGCATCTACCGTGTAAAGCGAGTTAATTCCTGCGCGCTCTGCGTCTCTTGCAATTGTAGTAAGAGTTTTGATGGAGTCTTCAAATCCGAGCATCATGCCGATCTTCACACATATTCCCCTATTCCACGTATATTCTGAATCTCAAGCATCAGTAATAGACAATTAGCGGCCATCCTGCAAATAAAACATGTGGGTTAAAAGTGCGCTAGATTTCAGTGCTAGATGTCTGAAAACGACAATGAAATTATCAGCAAGGCTGCACATCTAAAAACCGCACCGCGACACCCATACCTTTACACTAATATTAGTAGTTGGCAGTGGTATACATTAGAGATGGTTTTGAGATGAATCACTGTATCTCTCACGAACTATCCAGCCTCATGTCATCACCAGTGAAACTCAAGAATGCTAAAGCAGTCGAGTTGCTGTAAGTGGTGGGTTGTTTTGAAGCAGCCAAGGAGCCTGAAGCTTCACATCAGTGACTGTAGGTGGACGCTAGATACATTAGGAGTGGTTCAAGTAATGATTCACCTATTGTGAACGCTTATAGAGTAACCGACTCCGTTATGCCTTGCCTTATTCGGCAGTTTGCTTATCTAGTATCCCTTGTATCATCGCTGGTACTTCATCAGCGCGAGAATGATCGCTGACTCGCACACAGCGATTCTCCATTGTCCCCAAACCTTCGATGGATGTCTTTACTATATCGCCGTCACGTAAAAAACGCCCTTCCATAACCCCTACGCCTCCGGGAGTCCCTGTAAAGATTAAGTCACCGCATTGCAGGGTTAAAATTTGCGATAAATATGCGACAAGAAATGGTATGTCAAAAATCAAATCCTTGGCGCTGTCTTGCTGTCGCACCTCGCCGTTAACCTCTGTAATCAACATGAGTTGATTGGCGTCATCAACTTCGTCGAGAGACACTAAAACAGGGCCAATTGGACCGTAGGTATCAAATGACTTACCCAAATTGAATTGCGGCGGCGTAGATGTGAATTGGGCTGGACGATCTGATATATCTTGTCCTATACAAATGCCGGCAACGTAATCTAAGGCTCTTTCAACTGACACATTTTTGGCAGTCTTCCCAATCACAGCCACTAACTCACCTTCAAAATCCACATAATCACTCCGCATTTCCACAGTGCCTGTGGGACCTGTTAGACAGGATGGATACTTTGTAAATACCATGGGCGCTGGGGGTATTTCCATTCCAGCTTCTTCAGCATGATTTCGATAATTTAAGCCTATGGCAAAAGAGTTGCTTGGGCGCGGCACTGGCGGCCCAAGCATTACATCGTTAACGTTACCGGTGGGCGAACTACTTTCAGCGCCAGAAGCCAACACTGCATAAAGTTCTGCTAGCTTTTCAAGTTGCCCGAGAGCCAGCATTGGATCACTAGGTACTGCGCCAGATGACATCTGCTCTACATCATAATAATTTTCACCAACTACTAGCGCTGCTCTGTTGTTTATATTCGCGAGTCGAAATCCCATATCTGTAGCTCCTATCTTCCAAATGGTCTCTAAAAAAGGTTGTAAAAAAACCAAATTCGCAAATCTTATTCACGCCTTTGATTACGTTAATTATCACAAGCTGTGTGTTTACTCATCCGATACAAGATACTCATATAAATAGAGTCTCAATGAAGTTGTTTGATCAATGTGGCGATCATCGCCGGTAATTCTGCCCCAGCGTATGAAGCCGACTTGCAGATACCGTATACCTGACGATCGGGTCTAAGTATTGCAACCGCTACGTTGTTTTCCGCAACCCAATTCATTATCTCTCCGTCAGTCTCCTGCACACTACCACCTGAACCAAAATGTAGCGTGTCTAACCAGTCATAGTCACTAAGCTCAGCCATTATTGAAAGCGGATCTATACCGAAACCAATAACAGTGAATTTTTCGGTTAGCAAATCATCGGATCTGATCGGTGATGCAGAGGCGTTTGTGGTGGATGTGACCCAACTCTGGGGCAGGGGTTCACCCACAGGCTCAGCGGGTTTAGCTTCGGGATCAGCCATCAATAAGCCGTTGCCCAATGGCACACCTTCACCAAACTTTAAAAATCTAACTAGCCAAGGAAAAACTCGACCTAATATTAGGTAAGCATCCCGAACAAATGCTTTTGGCCAAAATTTTGTTTGAATAATTGCGCCATGAGCCACCGCAGTCTCAACTATTTTACGAACATGAACGCGGCGCTCTGTATTATATGTTGTTAAGAGTTTTGGCGCATAATCGCCGTTTAACACACCGCTTAACTTCCAGCTCAGGTTGTATGCATCGCGCATGCCAGCGCACATTCCCTGACCTAAAAACGGCGGCATCTGGTGGGCGGCATCTCCGAGTAGAAATATTCGATCAACCTGAAAGTTTTTGGCGATCAAAGCGTGGAAGGTATAAACCTTTGCTCGGATTAACTTACCGTCGCTACCTTTCAGATCAGGTGATAGATGATGCAAATGCTCAGACATTAGGGTCCGCACATTATTTTCATCTTCCATGTAAGGCACTTCATCCGCCTTGTTCAGCATGAACTCCCAGCGGATGTGATTATTTTCACAGGGGATAAGTGATGCAGGCCTGCTAGGGTCGCAAATCTGAATGGCCGTTCGGTTGAACTGGGCACCCTCCTCTAGTTCCAAATCACATACTAACCAAGGCTCATCGCAGTCTAAATCTTCCTGCTCCATTTTTAGCATTTTGCGCACCGGGCTATTTGCCCCGTCACACGCGAGTAAATACGCAGCGCTGATCTGCTGGCTGCCTGAGTTTTCACCGGCCATAGAAGTGACCTGGAGGTCAACTGTTGCCTTGTCTGTGCCATGAGTGTCTACCCCGGATACCCTCCAGCCGAGCATGACATCAACATTTGGTAGGTTTTCCAAGGCAGTACGTAAACAGGCTTCCAGCCGTGGCTGAGCAAAAAATAGATTGTTAAACCAGCCGTGCTGGCGCTTTACAACGGACAGGTCTTGTTGAAAAAGCGTCCAGCCTCGTCCATTGACGAATTTAATCATCTTCCCGGGAGCGGCCATATTGTGGATTTCTTCGCCTAAACCTAATGCTTGAAAAATGCGCATCACCTCCCCGTCAAAGTGTACAGCCCGAGGAATGTCATAAACGGTCAGGGCTGGCTCGACCACTAGCACACGGTGCCCTTTGGCACCTAATAGATTTGCAGCAACGGCACCTGTCGGTCCGTACCCAGCGATCACCACATCATAATTGGACATTCCAGCACTCTCGAATCAGTGTTGGCTTATTCTGGATCAATTCTAGACACTTGACTAGACTTTAGTTGCAAGATTTGAGACATTCTCCAACAAACAAAATCACTGGAGTGAGAAATGAGTTCTATCATCAAAGTAGACGATGTGGCGTTCCCAACATTGCAGGTGCCCGATCTAGATAAACAAGAAGAATTTTTGTCGGATTTTGGCATGACCCGTGTTGAGCGCACCAACGATACTCTCTATATGGCTGGAGATGGGCCACAGCCATTCATCCATGTTTCTAAGCTGGGCGAAAAGAAATTTCTCGGCAACACCTTCTATGCCAGTTCTATGCAGGACCTTGAGTCTCTGGCGAACTCAGATGAGTTCGATGATATCGAGGAAATGGCCACACCCGGCGGTGGCTTCAGAACTTGTGGCTTTGATCCTGATGGCATCGGCGTAGATGTGGTTTTTGGTATCAAACCGCGAAAGATAGAAGCCGACCTAAACGCAATAGAATTTAACGTTGGCGGTATAGAGCGAGAAAACTTCCGGCGTATAAATCAGACAAAGCGGTTTGCCAAGGGAGCATTCCCACGGATCAAACGCTATGCACATTGTGGTCTGAATTCTACAGATCTAGAAAAGAGCCTTGACTGGTACCATCGTCATTTAGGTATCATTGCCAGTGATTTGCTAAAACCCGGTGGCGAAGCCGGGCCACTGTTAGGCATTTTCTCTCGATGTGATCGTGGCGAGAAACCGGCAGACCACCACAGTATTTTCTTTCTGCCTGCGCAAAGCCAATCAAACGGCAAACCGGGTCTTAACCACGTGTCTTTTGAAATGGTTAATGTTGACGATGTCTTTATGGGGCACGAAATTTTAGCGAAGAAAGGTTATGAGCTGGAATGGGGTATTGGCAGGCATTATCAGGGTAGTCAAATATTTGATTACTGGCGGTCCCCCTTTGGTCAAATCCATGAACACCAAACAGATGGCGACGTTTTTGATAATACCTTCCCGCCCCAAATAGTGGACGTTATGTTAGATGGGGATCCAAACAACCCCGAAATGGGTCCTTCACAATGGGGTCCAGCCATCAACATGGAAACATTTGGCGATGAACGAGGGCTTTAAAGTAAGCAAACTACCAACAGAAAATGGTAGTGAGTCAGTCAAAGATGCTCTGATTGAAGCCGCCTGTGAAATGTTAGCAGAGTCAGGGCCAAGGAGTATGAGCGTACGTAAAGTCGCAGCAAGGGCAGACGTTAATCACGGGCAGGTCCACCACTATTTCGGCGGTAAGCAAGGGTTAATAGAAGCGGCTATGGCGCAAATGTCGGAGGAGCACTATGAGAATGCTCGGCTGCGCTCTGGAGGAGATCCACTGCCCTCGCCTCTCACTCTTGGTAAAGATACACAGTATCTCCAGTCTGTTGTTCGTTTGGTGATGGACGGCGACATTGATACGGCTATTCAAGAGATGCAGACCTCAAACTCTGTGCCTATGGAGGCGCGACGCTACGTCACACGTAACTTCCCTGACGGGGATGTGCCAATAGACACAAAAGCCCGTTTTGCGTTATCGGTTGCAATTGAACTGGGTTGGGCGGCTCTGGAGCCTTACATATTACACTTAGCTGATGTTAGTCAAAGCGAACAACAGTTAGTGCGAAAACGCGCACAGGCACTGGCGCGAGATTTTATGCTCAGCGAAATTGATAAGAAGAGCTAAGAGGCTAGACAAATGGACTTAGGTATTCAGGGAAAGAACGCGATTGTATGCGCATCGAGTAGAGGTTTAGGTCGGGCATGCGCCATTGCTCTTGCTCGCGAAGGCGTGAATGTCACTATTAACGGACGCAATGAAGAAGCCATTCAAGAGGTTGTAGGTAGCTGTTCAAAATTTGGTGTGAATGCGCAGAGCGTAATAGGCGACATAACCAAGGAAAGCACCAGGGACAGTTTGCTGGGTGCCTGCCCTGCACCCGACATATTGATTACCAATAACGCAGGCCCCCCGCCGGGTAAAATTGCAGATTGGAATTATCAAGCTTGGATTGGTGCTTTAGAAGCCAACATGATTACCCACATGTTGATGATTCGCGCAGTACTCGACGGTATGGTTGAACGTAAATTCGGACGCATTGTAAATATCACTTCCGCCATGGTTAAAACGCCCAAAGCACCTATGGGGCTGTCCACTGGCGCTCGCGCAGGGTTGACCTCCGTGAGCAAAGCACTTTCAGTGGAAGTAGCCCATGCCAATGTAACCATAAACAATATGCTGCCAGAACGGATCAATACAGATCGACAAAAGTTTATGGCGGAAATGCAGTCCGAATTACAGGGCATATCTGTCGAGGAGGCATATGCACAGATCGCAGGTACCATTGCCGCTGGACGATTAGGTTTACCTGAAGAGTTTGGCGACGCGTGTGCATTCTTATGCAGTGCGCAAGCGGGTTTTATCTCAGGGCAAAATCTACAGCTTGATGGTGGTAGCTATGAAGGATTGATTTAGCAAAAGATCTAGAAGTTGGTAAGCAGGAACGTTCTGTGAAGCGCGGAGGATAACGAAATGTTGTATCTATTTAGCGGCATTGTGATGCTGGCGGTATGGCTTTTTTATGAGCGCTCTCAGCGAAAAACTTTTTCTGTTAAAGCAGGCCTAAATGCAAAACTTACGCTTCCTCACGAGGACGCATGGATCCTCTACAACAACCAATTTTCTCTGTGCTCCAAAAAGCTGAGGGTGTGTTTGGCTGAATACGATGTTACCTATACCAGTAAGCACGTTGATTTAATCGAAACAGGAAGCTACGAAAACATCAGTCGCGGATTTCTTAAGATCAACCCTGCTGCTACTGTGCCAGTACTCTTGCATAATGGTAACCCCATCTACGAATCCCATGAACAACTAAAATATATAGCCGAACAAGTTGATAAACAAAATTTGTTAGTTCCTGCAGATGACTCTCAGCTCCTAATAATGAATCAATGGCTTCATAAAAGCTCGTTGTTAGGCGACGACCCTATCAACAATGCAACGCAAACAGCGGCAAACGCTGTGCCGGGACTTACTATTCCAATTTTTGCTGCAATGATAAAACACGTTCCCACCTATAAAATATTGGAGGGTTTGTTGTTTCATCGAATGAAGATGCGACCAGTATTTTTCTTGGTAATGCGCTTGCTAGGAATGAATAGGACCCTTCGACTCAAGCCGTTGCAGAATATGATCCATAAATCTTGGGCTGCGATGTCTGACCACCTCGACGAATTGGAGGGACAGTTATCTAGTAGCGGTGGCCCTTGGATATGTGGGCATCAATTTACGCTTGCAGATGTTGGCATGATGGCGATCTTCGATCGACTTAACGAAGGTGATTGGCTGCCTGTTTTCACACCCAGCCGCCTGGCTGTACATGCTTACTGGGAGGCCCTGCAGAGCCGCGAGGGCTATATCAAGGGCTGTCAAAATCACAATCACCCTTTGGTCTTAACGGCTACAGAAAAAATAAAGAATCTAAAAAAGGAAGGTCAATGGCCACTCTGATATCTAGCAAAGTGATCTACGGTGTAATGGCAGTAATAGCGGCCTGTTCCCTGTCTTTAGTGACTCACGGAGCAGACAGGCCGAATGTTCTTATACTTATGGCTGATGATTTGGGGTGGAACGACGTTGGCTATCATGGCAGCGAAATATCTACTCCAAACATAGACCAGATAGCTCAGGCCGGTATAGAACTGGACCGTTTTTACACTCAACCAAGTTGCAGTCCAACCCGAGCGGCCCTTATGACCGGTAAGTCGCCAGCGTCCTTAGGCGTCATAAGACCTATTAGTAAGAATTCAAATGTTAGCTTACCTCTTGAAGAGAAGCTTATGCCGGAGTATTTAGCAGACCTTGGTTATCAAAGTTTCTTAGTTGGAAAATGGCATTTAGGTAAAAGTACTCGTGCTGAACTACCTAATGCACGCGGATTTGAACACGCCTATGGCTCTTTAACTGGTGGCATAGGTTATTGGAGCAAGGTTCATGGCGGTGGTTATGACTGGCACCGTAACGGCAAAGTGCTGCGACAAGAGGGTTACGCTACCCATCTATTAGTTAATGAAGTGACTACTCTTCTTGAGAACAGAGATAAAAGCAGGCCTAACTTTATGTATGTGGCTTTTCAGGCACCCCACTTGCCAAATGAAGCTCCCGCAAAAACCATATCTAAATACGACTCTCTGCAAGGTAATAGATCAATACATGCCGCCATGGTAGATGAGTTAGATCAAGCAATAGGCAAAATTCTGCGGAAATATAGAGAGTTAGGAATACTGGAAAACACCATAATCTTGTTTATGAGTGATAACGGCGGACTTGTTGCGCCAAGTGAGGATCCAGCACTGCAATCTAAAATGCAGAGTAACGCGCTTACCTTGGAAAGTATTTTTGGGCGCCCTATTCCTGTGCCGGGGTTGGAGTTCCTTGTCAGCGCATTTTTAGATGGCGCGAGTGATAACAGCCCACTACCAGGCGGTAAGACCCTGGTAAGAGAAGGCGGTGTCCGCGTTCCTGCAGCTATTTGGTTTGCGGGCCGGTTAGAAGCAGATCGGTACACTGCGCCATTTACCATATCAGATGTGCTACCCACCATTTTGGAAGGCGTTGGTGCTGTAGATAGTATTCCCAATAATCTTCGGGGCCGTAGCCAATGGCAGGGATTGCTGGGAGGCGTTGCGGAAGCGCCAGACTATGTCATCTCAGGTTTTATAGATGGGTTTAGTATTTATCATTGGCCTTGGAAATTGATAAACAGTGAAAAACTAGAGCTTTTTCATATTATAAATGATCCCCTTGAAGAACATAATCTTGCCGCCGAACACCCTGAAATTGTCGCAGATCTGCAATTAAGGTTAGACAACTGGGGGTATAGACCAGACCAAGGAATTCCATGGCTGGACGTAATATTCGACCCGGACACTTTTGGCGGCGAAGAAAATCGTGCGCCGTGGGTGGAATCTATCAAAGAGTGACAACGAGCCAAAAAATTTTGCCATAAGCGGTTTCCGGTCAGGTCGTGACCAGCAGATATTTTAATGTAAAAATTGTCGAGTAGCGGAGGTCAAACGTCCTAACCAAGTGGCCCTGCTCCAAGCTGTGAGCCGTCGAATGATTCAACAAAGGTTCTCTGCGCCAGTGCTTTTAGCTGCTCCCACAATTGGCTTGGCACGTCAAAACCATCGCCCGAGGCTCGACGCCGAACTTCGATCGCCAAAAGCTCGGATTCCTCATGGCGCGCTAACAAATCGTATTGATAGTCTGAACGCATGGTCGGCAACAAATCCACGTGGTTAGCCATAATGACTGTAATACCCGTATTCAACTTATTCTCATCGGGGACTTCTTCCAGCGTATAAATTCTGATCGACGGTACAGTTGAATTCGCCCTGAAGCCCACAACCTGTTCTGTTAGTGGTGTTTGCGCATGGCGCCAGAGCGCTGTGATGTTCATACCTCTATGCGCTAAGCGTGCGAGATAACCCATAATAAGTTGCCGTTGCCGACAATGGCGTATTTTAAGAATACCCAACCCTCGAGCACGGGCTTTGGCAAAAGCAAGCTCCAGAGCAAGGTGCGAACACTGCAAAACGCTCATGTCATGACCATCGATAATGGCAAGATCGGCATCTTGGTAAAGTAGCTCTGGCATTTTCGTATGATTGTCGTCTGCAAGAATCCGCTGCAACGCTTCATTGAGTTCTACCAATCCATTTAACTCATGGCTTTCCATCCAACACACCATGTCGGCAGCATCATCTGCTTGAGCCTCAGAAAACCCTATCCCTAAAAAAGCTTTTCGGGATAGGGATTGCAACTCGTTATAAGAAACCTTCACGGGCAGCGCTCCTGAATATTAGGTGCGTTTACAAAACTCCAATCATCGAACTCTACTAAATCCAAGGGTTCGGCGTTGAGCTCAGCGATACTTGGCGCGCCCTGAAAAAAGGTTACACGTACCCAACGATCACCAAGAGGGTCGAATCGGCTGGCGCCTAAAAAAGCGAGTTTGGTACGTAGTAAGTGCATGGGCTTCATGTTGCGGTGCCATAAGTTGCCGCGAATTTCACCGTAAGCAGTATTCGACATGGACTGAATTCTTCGAACTGCGTCCACAATACGCGGTTGCCCCATTAAAAACTCAATGGTGACTGCTGTAGCGTTATCTTCAAGGTACTCTGACACTAATTTATAGACCTCTTGTACTCGTGGCCCTATCGCCAGTGACAGTTCTTTTTCAACGCCTTGATCAACGCCTCTAACCCCCAAGCGTGGCTCCTCTTTTTCAATAGACCGATACCAAAACCAATATCGCTCATCCGGTTCATCTAAGTCTTGAGACAGTGCCCAGTCAAACTGAGTTTCTATAATCTGTTTTAACTGGATCAAGGGCATATCAGGAATTAGCTCCATGCTCTCTTCCACCAGCTGATCATCTTCTAACTGTTCTACAGCCTCAGGACAAAGTTCGATTAGCAGTGAATTTAGTAGCTCTTGGGTTTCAAGGGATAATGCTGCCTCAGCCCAATCGGTGAGCTGATACCACAAGGTATCCTCACAGGGTACCTGTTGCAGCCAAGAAACCACTGTCTCTAGCTCGGATATAACAATGCGGTTACGCTCAGCCTGATCATGATCTTCAATATCCGATTCCATGTAATAGCCCAGTGCGCGCACACAAAGTGATACGAAGCGATTTTGCATGGCCTCATCTACTGTAGAAACTTTTGCTATTGCTAAGGCCTGCTCACGACAATGAATCCAATGATTGATTAGCAAAGGGTGGTTTATTAGAAAAGGCGCCATCCCTAGGCCTGTTGAATTACCGATGCCGATAAAGCGCTGGATGTCGCTGTTGAGCTTGATCGCAGTATCTGGAGCGCGGTTTTCAGCAATATGTTCCAGTTGGTCGATGGAAAACTGACGCAGTACATATAGGGCAATCATCTGAGCTGCAAATGGTTGTCGAAAATCTAAATTGTCCCGCAAACGAAAATAGTCTTTGATACCGAATTTGCCATTGCCATAGACGGCTGTGGTTCGATAAAGGTATCCGGCTGTTTTTAGATCCTGTGGATTGGGTTGCTCGCCTGACGCTAATTGCTCAACAAAATGTTCGAAATTTCGCTTACTTTTGTTGGCTCTGGAAATGACGAGGAGCTGTGGATGTTGTCGCCCTGCTTCTTGTAGCGGTAAATTTTCAGCGAGCGATTCCATAAGCGCGTCTTCAACATCACCCTCAACCACCCCAAATGTCAAATCCCAAGCGTCAGCTATGACACGATCAGAGCGTTTTTCCTCGGTTAACTCTTGGGAAAATATTACGATGTGGTAACGGCCATTGGGTGTTTGCAAACGATATATAGCGCTACCGTACCCTTCTCGATCAAGGTCAAAGCGTTGGGTTGTTATTTGCCATCGCTGACGCGCCATTTGCCGCAACAGGCACCGGGTAAAGCTCAACCGACTGGCACTTAGAGTGCCGAGCCGTTCTAGATCCATTACAACATTAGGCGGACGAATACCAAGTGTATTAAGCGTGGCCATGTCTAACATTTGTCGGGCGCATCCAACGTTGTTGTTTCAAACGATGCCGTTGCGACCCGAGTTAACAGGTTGACCCAATTGCCACCTAAGATGAGGCCTAGCTCGGTTTCATTGAAACCTTTTTGCGCTAATGCTTCTGCGACCTTTGGAAAATCTCGATTGTCTTTAAACCAAGCTAATGGTTCCGGCCAACCAGAATCCGATGCAGACCCTTCGCCGTAATCCATTTGTTTGGACCAGCGACCATTACGCATCCATTCAAGGACGCTTTTAGGTTGGTTTTGGCAAAGATCGGAGCCTATGCCAATACGCTCCACACCCATTCTTTCGGCGGTCCATGCAACCATGTCGCAAAAGTCATTTAGGCTGCAGGCTGGTCCGTTTTTCAGGTGAAAGGGATACAGCGAAAAACCAAGCAAACCCTCATTTTCGGCGATGGCGTCAATAACCTTGTTAGATTTGTTGCGCAATGCCGGATGGAATTCACTTGGGTTGGCGTGGGAGATAATGACCGGCTGTTCAGAGTATTCGATTGCTTCAAGTGTCGAGCGTTCGGCGCTATGAGACATATCGATCACCATCCCTACTCGATTCATCTCATGGATCACCTGCTTGCCAAAACGGGTGATGCCATTGTCTTCACTCTCGTAACATCCGGTGCCCAAAAGACTCTGATTGTTGTAGGTTAATTGCATAATCATTAGCCCGAGCCTGCGCAGGACTCCGACCAGCTGGATCTCGTCCTCAATAGGAGAGCAATTCTGCGCACCAAGAATAATACCAACTCGCCCCTCATTTTTTGCAAGCGCAATGTCTTGGGGCTGAAATACCGGTCGGATAAGATCGCTAAACGTTTCGAAGCGTTGATTCCACTGGCCAAGTCGACTTAGGGTTTCTCGTGTATTTTCATGATAGGCAACAGTGACATGGACCGCATTTAGCCCGCCCTCGTGCATTTGACTAAATATCTCGTGAGACCAGTTGGAGTACTGTAATCCATCAATTAGCGTCCAATCTTTATTCAAGTTATTCCCCTGCATTAGCCAACTATGTGTATTGATCCGGTATGTCTTTTTTTGTTTTTTTCTTTCTCTAGCTTTCTCTAGCTTTGTTACTTTCTCTAGTCTTTCTTCCCTGAAAGGATTTCTTTTACAAAACAGTATCCGAGCCGCTTAATCAATGCATTTTTTACGGCCAAGATTTCTAGAATTGTTGCACCTATTTTACATTTTGAAAATGGTATATCAGGCTGGCGCGCGCGCGCAATGTAATCATAAGTGTCTGAAATATATAAATAATAGTGGCTTTTAATCGTCCGGCGCTGTCTACCATATCCGTTCTTTGCAGGAATTAACTCCGGCAAAATAACCCTACCAAGGTGATGCCTAGATTTTTCGCTTCACGTATTTGGCAGTAAAGTTTTCCGCAATACCCACTCTTTGCAAAAGAGTAGCTTTTTTGGCAAAAAATTACTGAGCGAAAAATCTAGTTTAGTTGGCAGCTCACACTGAAGTATCATCTATGAATTCCAACGATGCAGGGCGAGTAAGCACAACTCTTAACCTCATTGATTTGTCTGAACCCCTTCTCGAACACGGAGTAAGCATGTCCGAAAACACAGGTATCAAAGTTATTTACGAGAATCAGGTTGTTCGCTTCATTCTTGACCGCCCCAAACAACTCAACGCTTTGAACGACAATATTCGCAAAATTATTGCAACTACCCTAAACGAACTCATGGAGCGGCCGGATATTCGATTGTTAGTGATTTCCGGCAATGGCAAGTCGTTTTGCTCTGGCGCTGACCTCAAGACAACCTCATACCCAAAAGTTGAAGGCAACTGGTCAACTCGGCGTAATCGCACAGCAACTTGGCAACGGGTGCTTGAGCAAATTGAGCGCATTCCTCAAGTAACAATTGCGTCTATGCAAGGTAATGTAATTGGCGGCGGCGCCTTACTCGCTACCGCATGCGACTTCCGCGTAATCGCAGAAAATGCAGTACTGCGGATTCCTGAACTAGCTCTTGGCATACCTAATGTATGGAACGGCACGCCATTGCTAGCTCGTGAGGTGGGCTTGCCCACCGCTAGAGACTGGGTGATGACAACGCGTAAAGTGCGCGCAGAGGAGCTAAAACAGACTGGCTGGGCCCAACGCGTGGCTAAGGATGACGAGCTGGAAGCAGTCACTGAAGAGTTGATTTCTGAGTTGCTCGCAGTGCCCGCTGCTGCATTGGCAATGACACGCTCTATGACCTCTGCATTGGGCCGCTCAGCGTCGGGTATGAGTATGGGCTGGGCTGATGCAGATCTACAACAATGGGCGTTAACTGAGGAAGAGTACAAGGAAACTGTGCGAGACTATGCGCGAAAAGTGGCATCAAAGTCCGAGTAGGTCATTTGTCTCGGAGGCCATTTTCCTAGCCTCGTATACTAGAAATCGTGCAAAAATTTTACTTTAAGCCTTCTTTCATTACCGGAGCGGTAGCAATTGAGTGAGACACCAGACCCGTCGCGACGAAATTCTCGCTCACATGCAGCGATTCTTGAAGCCACAATAAAATTATTGGGCTCTTCTGGCTATGTTGATTTTTCCATTGAAAAAGTTGCCAGTTATGCAGGCGTAGGTAAGCAAACAATTTACCGCTGGTGGGACTCCAAAGCAGACTTGGTGCTAGAGGTCTGGCGTGATCGTTTGCTACCCCCACTAGCGCCTTACGATGAACAAATACCGATTACCGACTACCTTGAAAATGCGCTCTTAGCCTTTGGCAAGCAGATCGGTCGAACAGATTGCCGTCAGGCGGCCATCTGCGTGCTCGCTGAAGCTCATCGTAACCCTGAGCTTTATGAGCGTATGGCTCAAGCGGTCTATTTACCGCGAATTGGCTTGATCCTGCAGGCTTTCAAACGAGCGCAACAAAACGCTGCATTTGACCGTAAAGTTGACATTGATATTGCTATTGATCAACTCTTTGGTGCAGTTTGGTACAAGGTATTGATTCGTTTTGAAACGGTAAACCGCGCCTATATCAAGAAACTTGTGGCTCAGGTTCTCCCCTAGGCCCAGTGTAGCAATAGCCGACGAATCGTGCCTCGTTAGACCGCCAATGCGCTACACTACGCTGGCTGGCTTGCAGGTATGACCATAACAAAAGCACTGAGTGACGTGTCAAACCACCCAAGGTGAAACAATCGGACTTGCAGCTATTGAACTAAACCCTTGGTCTGTATGGTCAGGGATATAACAATAATAAAGGTTCTAATTCTGCTATGAGTTATATGCGCCCCCTGCTGCCGTTCCTATGCGGCTGGATTCTGATTCTATCGAGCTCTACGTTTTCAGCTATCGGCTTAGTTAACGGATTGCTTCAGCTTCTTCTTTTTGCTTTTGTTGTTTGCTTGCCCATTTGGCGTACTGGACGTATGAACTACGTAGATATCGGCTGGCCTTGGGGTCTTGCCATACTTGGATTTGTCAGCTACTGGTTAAGCGACGGCTATTGGTTGCGCTCGCTTACCATTAGCCTAGTAATCATTCTTGTTGGGTTGCGTATGGGTGTGGGCGCGCTAAAGATGTGGCACTTAGGCCTACTGCAAAGGGAATTTCCCCGTTATCAGTACCAACACGTTCGTTGGCAAAAAGAGGGCAAAACGAATACTGCTTTGGCCCTTCAAGTTGAGGCCCTGCTACAAGGTTTAGCCAATGCATCTTTTTTGGCTTTGCCAATTTTCATCATTGCTACAAATGACGCGCCAACTTTTGCACTACTTGAGATCATAGGTCTCGGAGTGTGGTTGCTGGCGTTCGCAATGGAAAGCCTAGCCGATTTGCAAAAAGTTAACTTCCTGCGCGAAATGAAAAAAGCCGGTGAAAAACGACGCGTTTGCGATGTAGGTCTATGGCGTTATTGTCGACACCCTAACTACTTTTTCGAATGGATGGTTTGGAATGGCTTGATTATCGCGGCAATTCCTTCTTGGGCAGCCCTACAAAGTAACGAAACCATCGTGGTTTGGCTGTTACTCGGAGTAGGTTTACTACTTGCCTCTGGGTTTATGTATAGAACATTAGTCTATACGACGGGGGCAATTCCTTCTGAATATTATTCAATGGAAAAACGCCCGGACTATAAAGCCTACCAAGCGCGCACCAATCGTTTTTTTCCGGGGCCGGTGCGCAATGTGGACTAAAGCTCGCTTATGGCCGTGACTAAACAACTTAGATAGTTTGCTCACAAAACCAGGGCTGAGGGTGGCGTAAGATTTACGCCACCAACCTTTGACTAATTGCGCTCTCCCTGCCACTCGCTTTCAAGCAAACGCGCGCCTCGCAAAATATTTCCCATAGCGTAGTTGCCTTCATGACAAGCGTACTCGTAAACCTTGCTGTCGTTTGCTGACCAAACGTATTCGCCACTCCACTCCTCATCCCATACTGATGGATCTTTCACTGTGAAATCGTAAAGTAGATCTCCGGTATCCATGCGACTAAAGCGTTCTATCACTGTCAGGTTTTTATCTGCGCCAAACAGACCGCTTGTTTCTTTGAAGTTGGTAGTCTCCACTACCAATACGTCCCCTTCCCAATAACCAATGGAGTCGCCTAATGACTTCCTGTTCTCGGCGGGTCCGTGTTTGGAATTAAGGCGAATGATTCGTGCGTCATGAACCATTTCTTGCAGAATCATTACATGATCGTCTGTCTGAATAATGCGTTTATAGTTGTTGTACAGACTTGGAATAGTGGGTACGGTTGCAGCAAAGCTAATCAGACAACGCTCTGAAGGCGCCAAGCTTTCTGGTCCATCAAAGGGTCCTGGGCCTTTCCGCGCCAACCAAGATGCAGTGCCGTCATTGTCATGTCTAAAACTTTCGTACTTAACCGCACTGCGCATAAGCGCCGCAGTTTTCATCTTTGGTTGTTGACCATTTTTTGGCGCATACAAAATGGACGTTCTAAACTTTCCATCTATCTCGAAGATCTCGCTACCCGGGTCTACCCAAAACGCGTTATAGCCACCAACGCCCCCTGCGCCCGCAGTATTGTTCCCGTCACCGCCTTTCACCGGTGCCTTGCGATCCGCACTACTTTTTCTATTAAAAATATCGTACCTAGAAGCCATTTGCTTTTGGATCTTTACCGCTTCTTCAGCCGTCATAAACTGCTTTTCACCAAACTCCTTTGGCCTGTTAAGTGGTGTCAGCGTGCCAGTGTCATAAGTGCCAGAAAGATCAGGTTTGCCAGTATGGGTACGCTTAATATCTGCCTGCACTGAGGTCAGCGTGAAGAATAGGGCCAACATGACGGCAAGCTTTGTGAATATATTGAAAGTCGGCATAGGTGAAAATTCTCTAATGTTTGTGTTCACAGTTTGAGTTAAAGCCAAAGGCTTTTTGAATATCAAATCATACTTATGTGGCTTTTTTATAACGCAGGTTTAAGCAGAATTCTAGACTTTCATTTTCGCTGATTTTGGATCATAGAATGGCGCAAATTGTAGTTGAATGGGGTAACGCTGCATTGCTACCTCAACTTCAAAACTACCCTCCTTCAACCAATTCGCACTTACTCCTTCTGGGTTGTTGAGTGCAGCAATTGCAAGGCTCTTGCTGACTCTATGCCCCCATGCTGCAGAGGTTGTGATACCCACCTGGATGTCATTTCGATATACGGGTTCATCATGGAGCATAAACGGTGCATCTTCAGCATCAATGGCGATGGACACTAGCCGGCGAGTTTGCACGCCCTTGGTGCCTTCAATAGAGGCGCGACCTAAGAACTCGCCCTCCATCGCCACAGCGAAACCTAAGCCGGCCTGATATGGATTGATATGGTCATGTATGTCATGCCCCCAATGCCGATAACCCTTTTCCATACGGCAGGCATTCATGGCATGAAACCCTGCCGGTTCTAGCCCAAGAGGTTTGCCTGTAGCCAGTAAAGTGCGCCATAAATCTTGGGCCTGATCGCTACGGACATAAAGTTCGTAACCCAGTTCGCCAACGTAACTCAATCGATTGGCGCGTACGGCAATATCATTGAATAGGTAATTGCCAGAACGGTAGTAGGCTAAGTCTTCAATTTGTTCCTCTGAAGAGGCAGTCAACTGGCTCAGGATCTCCCTAGATTTTGGTCCCATTAGCCCAAGTATGACTAGTGCGCACTCCTGTTCTACTGTGCAGTCAAAAGCACCCTTGTGCTTGTTTAGCCAATAGCTATCACGTAGCTCCGATGCACATGGACTAACTACCATAAATTTGTCTACGGCCAATCGAGTTATGGTTACATCTGCTTCTATCCCTGCATCCTCGTTTAACCACTGGGTATAAACAATTTGATCTACCTCAACATCTAGCCAATTTGCAGAAAGGAATTGTAAAAATTTTAGGGACTGCTGGCCTTCAACCATAAATATTGGATAACTCGTTTGATCAAAAAGCCCTGCACTGTGCATTATTGCATCGCATTCTGCTTGGCACGCATCAAACCAGTTAGGTTTGCCGTACGTATATTGATAGCTATTTTCACCATCTCTAGAAAACCAATTTGCTCGTTCCCAACCCGCTAGTTCGCCAAATACAGCACCGTTTTCTTGTAGAGCTTCATGGATTGGACTTAGGCGTTCATTGCGGCTTGTGGCGTATTGTCTGTGCGGCCAGTGCATGTCATACAACAACCCCAAAGTTTCTTTAGTGCGTTCGAACAGAAATTTGCTCTGACTTTGAAACGGAAAAGTTCTACGTACGTCTACATCCCACAAGTCCATTGGCGGCTTGCCTTCAAGCATCCATTGGGCCAGCACTTTGCCCGCTCCGCCCGATGACTGGATGCCAATAGAGTTAAAGCCACAGGCAACAAACAAGTTTCTCACCTCGGGAGTTTCGCCTAACAGATACCGGTCATCTACGGTAAAACTCTCTGGGCCATTAAAGAATAGGTTGATGCCAGCGCCCTCTAATTCAGGCATTCGTTTTAAAGCTTTTTCGAATATTGGCTCGAAGTGAGCGAAATCTTCGGGCAAAGAGTCAAAGCAAAAGTCTTTTGCAATACCGTCCATACCCCAAGGTTTTGCTTCAAGCTCAAAACAACCTAGCAGTAGTTTGCCGGCATCATATTTGTAGTAAACTTGCTCATCTGGCATACGCAATGTTGGGCGCATCTTGGTAAACGTTGCTAAGGGTTCTGTTACAAGGTAGAAATGCTCTGCGGCGTGCAAGGGTAATTTGACATTGTGCTGGCTGGCGAAGTCTCGAGACCACATTCCTCCTGCTATGACCACCTGCTTAGCGCGTACCAAGCTACCATCTTCTAAATACACACCAACCACTGCATCGTCTTCAATAGCTAGGCGATCTACGGCAGTCTGTTCGGTAATCACCGCTCCGTTATTGCGTGCACCTCTTGCCAACGCAAGGGTCGTATCAATAGGGTTGGTTTGTCCATCGCCCGGTAGAAATACCGCTCCATGCATATCGCGGGTATCTATCTCAGGCCATTGTGCATTCACAAAAGCCTTATCCACCATCTCACATTCCACACCAAAGGCATTAGCCATACTGGCTTGACGTTTAAGTTCCTCAAACCGCTCCGCATGCAAGGCCATTGAGATGGACCCGGTTTTTTTATAGCCGGTTTCCTGACCAGTTTCCTGCGCAAGATTGGCAAATAGCTCAGTAGTGTACTGCGCTAGTCGAGTCATGTTTTGCGACGCGCGTAATTGGGCAACTAACCCTGCAGCGTGCCAAGTGGTACCGCAGGTTAACTGCTTGCGCTCAAATAGCATTACATCAGATACACCCAGCTTGGCTAAATGATATGCAATAGAGCAGCCTATTATACCTCCGCCGATAATTATGACTTGGGCTGATTTATGCTCGCTTGGCATCAACGATCTCAATAAAAAATGAATTCATTACAAAAACTCAATGCGGAAAGTTTGTCAACTAGACGGGCGTTTTGGTCCAAGTACGCCTAAGTCACACTAGACTTTTACGAAAGAATGTCTAGTTATGAGCTATGATGTTTTTTTGATTAAGGTAGATCCCTCGAATGACCGCACATGTATTAGGGAATCCAGCGAAGGATCCTAGCTATGGCTGGGTTATGGTGTTCGCGGTGTTTACTCTTAGTGCCCTAGCTTTTGGTACTTTGGGCACAGTCTCAGTTTTTCTAAAGCCACTTTCTGCAGAATTCGGCTGGACCCGAGGCGAGACATCCCTAGGTTATACCGTAATCTCATTTTCCTCTGCGCTTTTTGGCATTCTGTGGGGTTATATTGCGGATAAATACGGTACTCGCTACTTTGGCTTTATAGCTGCTATCGCAATGTCAGCGTCCCTTTTTGCCTTAAGTGACCAACAAAGTATTTATCAGTTTTACGGTCTGTATTTTCTTTTTGGTGCATTTGGAAATGCTATGGTCACCGCGCCACTGTTTGCAAATGTGGGTTTTTGGTTTACCCATAAGCCCGGGCTCGCATTAGGCGTAACTGCATCAGGCGGAGCAGTGGGTCAAGGCGTTGTACCATACCTGTGCGCCATTTCATTAGAGCAATACGGCTGGCAAACCACTTACGTCATCAGCGCAGGCGTCTATTTTTGTATTGCTTTTCCAATTGCGTTTTTAATCAAGGAATCTCCGCTGCGCGAAGTGGCACGCAATAGCCCAGACTTGGAAGTACGTAGCTTCGCGCTCTCAGAACGCGAGGTCATAATTTGGATAAGTGCAGCTATTGTTTTTTGCTGTAGCTGTATGGCAGTACCCATAGTGCACTTGGTGCCTCTTCTCACCGATAACGGGCGCTCTCTTGATGAGGCAACTACTGTATTGACGTTACTTATGCTGAGCGGCGCATTTGGTCGCATTGTCGGGGGTAAGCTTGGCGATGTTATTGGTGCACTACCAGGCTATATTTTGATGTCTGCTGGTCAAACGATCTCTGTATTTTGGTTCCCCTATATGCATAACGATATCCCCCTCTATCTATTGGCTATCGTTTTTGGTTTTACCTATTCCGGCGTAATGTCCTCTATTTTAGTTTGCACCAGAAATATGGTTTCAGCGCGTTATTCTGGGCGTGCTATGAGTATTACCTCCTTTTTTGGTTGGATTGGTATGGGTACTGGGGGTTACGTTGGCGGCGTTGTATTTGATGCTACAGGCAACTACGAATGGTCTTTCACCTTTGCAGCAGTAGCCGGAGTCATCAATTTGATTATCCTCGGACTGTTCTTTACCCGTATTAGAACTAGAACCGTACCCTACCCAGCTTTCAGTTAAGGTTGGCTAGCCCTAAATGCACCCATCAATCAATGCTCAATCTGTTTATGAATTGCTATAGGATTGGGGTTTAAGGGATAGGGGAATATTCAGAGTGGCTTCTGACGAAACATCTCAAAATAACGTACAAGAACAACCGCAACGGTCCGCTATCGCGCTGCTGGGCGTGCTTTTAGTTATTGGTCTTGGTATTTATTACCAAAACCCTGCCTATGCCCTTTTGGGCGCTCTATTTTTGCGCCTTACCCTCAACGTCAACCCAATTAAAAGCAGCGGCACCATTGGCAAACTTAGTTTGCAAACAGCAATTATTTTGCTGGGGTTTTCCCTAGGTATCGACAGCCTCATGCAGATGTCATCCGACTACGGCCTGATCGTCGCCATATTTATATTCGGCACGCTAGGTTTGGGCTGGCTAGCTGGCAAAATCCTGCGGTCAAATAGTAAAGAAACCACTTTAATAGCAAGCGGTACGGCGATTTGCGGCGGCACCGCGATTGCCACACTTGCCCCACTGATAGATGCAAAACCTCAGCAATTTGCTGTCGCCACAGCGCTGGTGTTTTTACTCAACGTTATTGCCCTTTTGACCTTTCCATATATAGGCACCCAGCTAGGTCTTAGTCAGGAGGTTTTTGGAGCATGGGTGGCTTTAGCGATCCATGACACTAGTTCAGTAGTGGCTACCGCCGCTATCTATGGTGATGAGGCTGCACAGGTAGCGGCTGCAGTAAAACTTGGGCGTACTCTGTGGCTTATCCCGCTGGCTTTTGCGGTAAGTCTTATCTATCGCCGTCATGAGGCGAAAATACGTGTGCCAACCTTTATCCTGCTATTTGTCGGTATGGCAGTTGCCAGCCGCTTTATTCCGTTGGAACCCGTTCTGGTTGGTTATATTGGTTTGACCAGCAAAGTGTTACTAGTCATTGCCTTGGCGATGATTGGCCTAGAAATCAATCGCCAAACCCTAAGTCAAATGTCTATGCGTAGTGTCGTATTAGGGATTGGTTTGTGGGTCATTGTGGCCCCCATTGCCCTGTTGCTGGTCTTATACGTATAGCGATTAGGCTCGTTGATAGAGCTCGCTGGAGGTTTTTGAACTTTTTGCTATAAAGATATGGCATTTAGGTATTTCCGGTTTTTAGCGCGGTTCTATATCTTTCCGGGTATGACAGTATTAAAGACATATTTCGACCTAAAGAGCTTTCTCGCTCTCGGCGTTTTCGTCGCATATCTTTTGGCATCTTTTTTCGCCTAATAGCTTGCGACTAACAGCTTGCGACTAACAGCTTGCGAATAAGTAGCCGCCCTCTGGCTCGCTGTGATACCTCCTTCTTCTACCCCTTGCCCGTATCTTCATAGGGAGACTCTTCGCACGTACTCAAACATGTGCAGTTTTATATGAAGCAGCTCCAATAGCACCCTTCCTGTCGAGCCTCCGAATGCTTATTTTTTATCTAACTTTTTCTCCGCTAATTTTGTAGGCTTGGTGCTCAAGGTTTGTTACACCATTGCTTGCACAGGGAGAATTAGGCATGACGCAACGGGTTAATTTGGGCGGCGAGGCTACTGGGCCACTTCAAGGTGTAAGGGTCATTGATTTTACAGCTGTATATTCTGGTCCGATTGCGGCTTCTATCCTTGGTGATCAAGGTGCACAAGTAATCAAAGTTGAGTCGGCCAAGGGTGACCTTATGCGCAGCGGGCTTCCTCAGAGTCAGGGCATGCCGGGCCCCTTCGCGACTATGAATCGTAACAAACGCTCTCTGTGTCTGGATCTGCAAAGCCCCGAGGGGTTAGATATCGCACGTAAGCTTATAGCCACCGCTGACGTGGTTATGGAGAATTTTCGCCCCGGAGTAATGGATCGCTTAGGCCTTGGTTATGATGAGTTTAAACAAGCCCAACCAAAGCTAGTCTATGCCTCTATCAATGGCGTGGGCGCTACAGGTCCTTATGCTAAGCGCAGAGTTTATGATGCCGTCATACAGGCTATTAGCGGCTTTGCGACGCTCCAGCCCAAAGGCGATCCTGCAATGGTGAACAATTTAGTTTGTGACAAAATCACCTCTCTGACCGCCGCTGAGGCAATTGTCGCCGCACTCTTTCAAGCGGAACGTTCGGGTCACGGACAGAGAGTAGAACTTTCCATGTTAGATGCCAGCCTGTTTTTTCTGTGGCCAGATACTATGCCGAATTACACCTTGCTTGAAGAAGGTATTGAAACTGTACCTGATGGTGATCACAGCATGTTTATGCGTAAAACTAAAGATGGCTGGATTGCTGCTATGCCAGTACAGCAAGCAGAAATCGATGGCACATTTAAAGCACTTGAGCTGGACGAACTTATTGGCGACCCTCGTTTTGCAGATTTTGCGTCCCGTGCTCGTAACCGCGAACTAATCAATGAGGTAATGAACAATGCGTACGTTAAGTTCACTACCGATACATTGTGCGAGCGCTTCGAAGAGAATGATGTGCCCTATTCTCGAATCAATATGCGCCACGAAATTCCTGGTGATCCTCAAGTGACTGCAATGCAAGCTCTTTGGACTTACGATCACCCGCGCGCGGGCAAAATTTGCTCTCCAAGACCGCCGGCACAGTTTGCTAACACACCGAGCAATATTCATACACACACACCCAGCCTTGGCGAGAACAATGGCGAAATACTTTTAGAGCTAGGGTTTACGCAAAGTGAAGTAGCAGCGTTAGAAGCAAGCGATGTTATTTATGCTGAACCTCAAACTAGGTAATGCCTAATCAGACTCGCCGATCGAGGAGAATATCTGTTTGAGTTGATCAATCGGTAATTTTGGTTGTCGGTTGAAATACAATAAACCATTGATCTCCTGCTGGACATCCGTGAGCTGTGTCCAGACAAATCCTTGTAGCGCATTGAGATCAGACAAGCCCTGGCCTAAATCAGTCACCCGCGCCAACAACTCCGCCTGGTTAACTGGCCAAGTGCCGTAAGCGAAATGCTCCTCTTGTTGCACCTGAGCGGTGAAACCAACGCCACCGCATTCCGTAAGTAGAATGGGAAGCCCTGTAGGGTCCGCGTCAGGTAATGTAGCCACTCTACTATCTTGCGCATCAGAAACTTTGGAGTACGGGTCACTTTGTAACTGGCTAAGCCGGCTACTTAGATCACCCCCAGCGCTATCGTATAAATGTAGTGTCCACAAATCTCCTGAGGAAAACTCCCAGCCATCGTTAGCCACTACTGGTCGTGTCTGATCTAACGTTTTTGTTAAATGATAAATCCCGTCTACGAAGGCGCGCTGTTGTGGGCGTGAAGTTTGATGCCAAACGCCCCAAGACTCGTTAAAGGGAACCCAGCAAATTATGCATGGATGGGCTTGGTCTCTGCGCACCAGTGCCGCCCATTCTCGCGTAAGAGACTCGACCAGTGAGTTAGAAAAAATCCGTCCAGAGGGCATTTCACTCCACACCATTAAACCCAATCTGTCTGCCCAATACAGATACCTTGGATCTTCTGCCTTTTGATGTTTTCTAACCAAGTTAAAGCCAAGACTCTTTGTTAGCTGTATATCCTCACGCATTGCCGCGTCATCAACCGGGGTATACCAACCTTGCGGAAAATAGCCTTGGTCAAGTACACCGCGCAGATAAACAGGCATGCCATTGATCTGCAATTTACCATCTTCCACGGTCACTTCGCGCAAACCCGTATAGCTGCTGACAATATCTATATTTTCGCCTTCTGCGGTCAGCAACCTGACGGTTACGTCATATAGCTCAGGACAATCAGCAGACCATAAAAGCGGTGTTGATATGTGAATAGAAGCCTTTATTTCCGAGCGTTGCTGGCACAGCTGGCTGATTGTGTATTCTTCTGTGTTAACGCTCCGACCAAGCGATTCAACATCTTTTGCAGAAGCCTGAGTTGTCGACTCTTTATTTTTGGTAACCGCTATGCGGACTTCGCCGTCAAACGACTCACTAAGATCAATGGTTAGGGAAAGGTTGCGAGAGCTCATTTCAAAGGCGTAATTCAAACTCTGAATATGTACTTTGTTCACGGGTTCGAGCCATACAGTCTGCCAAATACCAATTACTGCGTCGTAGTCAATTGGCCAGCGTGTATCTCCAGCTTGTTTACCTCGTGGTTGTTGCCAAGAACCTGAATCTTTAACCGCAATTACTAAATGATTTTCGCCATCGGCAAGCGCAGCAGTAATGTTGATTCTAATTGGGCTATAGCCACCGCTGTGACTACCGATCATATGCCCGTTAAGGTATACGTTGGTTATGTAGTCACATGCACCGATATTGAGTAGGACCTCTTCGTCATACCAATTCGGATTATCAAAGGTGCGGTGATACCAAACGTGTTCCACGTCAGGATCAATAGAGCAACAGCTGGCTTGGGTACCCGGGGCAAATGGCACAATAATCGACCCGGGCCAATCAACCCTATTTTGCCATCCGGCATTGCTGCCCACACGTTTTGGATCTTGGGCGAAGTCCCACTGCCCATTAAGGTTGAGCCAGCGGTCCCGCCGCAATATGGGTCTTGGGTATTCAGGCCTTGGCAGGTTACCGGATTCAGTGTTGGCACTAGTAGTCATAATTTTCTCTTGTCATCAAGGAGCGTGGATGTAACCCGCTAACCCATATCTGGCCAATAACCAGCTTTACTAGCTAACCACCGCACCAAACCCGCACTAACTTCTAGCGGACACTCTTGAGCCATCCAATGACCCGACTTCACAAATACTTCCGTCAGGTCTGCGCAGCGTCGACGCATTGGCTCAGCTAACGTGCCTACGGCGGTTTGGCAGACGAAATCGTATTCCCCATGAAAAAATAGTACTGGTTTAGTGATAGACGTAGACTTTGCGAGCGCGCTAAAGGCGGCATTATTGTCATGGTTCACATACCATGAACTAGGGCCGAAAAAACTATTTCTGCCCAGTGCTTCAGCAAACACCTCTGCCTCATCTGGGCGAATTACATCGAGGTCAATATCCATGTCAGGTATACCGTCAGTACCAAACCAACCGCCATTGATCCGAGTGAACGCCGTGGCTGAAGGTTGACCAGCGCCCAATGGATCGCCCTTTCTAAACAGTAGCTTTACGGTTTTCAGTGGGTCTACTTCCATCTCGGCTTGTGCTGCGGAGAAGTTTTCAGCGTAAAAAAGCTGATACTCCCACTGGCCCATAGGAAAGGAATCAGCTGGGTATATATCTCTGTCCACATGTTCAATCAAAGGGTCTAGTCCTGCCTCAAGACCCAAGGGTACGCAAAGGTTAGCTAGGGCGTGAACTATTTCTGGGTGATGTAGAGCCACACTCCAAACAACTGGGGCGCCCCAGTCGTGACCGACCCAAACTGCGGGCCCCTGACCCAACGCGTTGTGTAGCTCCACCATGTCTTGCACAGCCTCGCTAATCGCATAGTCTTCGTGCTTGGTATAATTGGAAGATTGTCCATAGCCGCGCATGTCCGGTGCAATTGCCCTAAAACCAAGATTGCCCAGAGCCAATAGTTGATGCCGCCAACTTAGAGATAACTCCGGCCAGCCGTGCACAAAGAAAATTCGCGGACCGTCTTGGGGGCCACAGGCTAAGTAGGCACTTTTGTGCCTTGAGGTTTCTACACTGCCTGGCTCGATTTCCATCTGATTACTCCAATACTACTTGTTGGTAAAACATCGAGGTTTTACAAAATCAATGATGCAGATGCTGTGATTAAAAATGCCATCAGCGTAACAGCGAACAACGATATGTTTTGAGAATACCCGTATACATTACCCTACGCCTAGTACTAACGAAAACGTAGCAAACAGGCTATGGTTAGATGATAAATCGTTTGCTGACAGAAGGAAGTATTGAATGAAAATGGCCATTAACGGTACAGGCTTAGTACAAAAAGCATCCATTTCAGCGATATGTGATCATGCTGCCCAAGCATCTAAAGATGGGTTTGCTAGCTACTGGTTAGCCGAACATCCAACTGGCGGTTTTGATGCGTTGACCGTGCTAAGCGCCGTTGGACAGGTGGTTAAGAACATGGAGCTTGGTACTGCAATTATCCCCACTCACCCGCGCCACCCTATGATTCTCGCAGGCCAAGCCCTAACAGTCTCCAATATGCTGAGTTCTCAGCTAACCTTAGGTATAGGTCTTTCTCACGAGACGATGATGGCTCAACTGGGTATCGGCTTTGAAAAGCCGATCAGACACCTACGCGAATACTTGAGTGTTCTCATGCCGCTTCTCCGAGAGGGATCAGTAAAATTCACTGGTGAAACCATAAGTTGTGATGCCAAAGTATTTCGCGCTCCAGAAACACATGTACCGGTACTCGTGGCGGCCTTAGGGCCTCAAGCGCTGAAAGTGGCTGGCGCGCTGTCTGATGGTACCAACCTTGCTTGGGTGGGACCGAAGACAGTAAAGGACCATATTGTGCCCAGAATCAGTGAGGCCGCTGATGATGCCGGGCGGCCCGCGCCAAGAGTTATTGCCACGCTACCAGTCTGCGTGACGAACCAACCGGATGTAGTTCGCGGCGTGATTGGGAAAAATCTGAAGATGTACGGACAGCTACCTTCTTACAGAGCAATGCTTGACCGTGAAGGAGTTGACGGCCCTGCTGATGTCGCCATTGTTGGTACAGCAGAGCAAGTTGCCGAGGGCATCAGTAATATGCGCGAAGCTGGGGTGACCGATTTTGCCGCTTCAGAGTTTTTCCTGAATCCTCAAGAAGCGTCGGCTACCAGAGAAACATTAATAACACTGCTATAAATTATGCACAGTGTAGATCAGAAGAAATTGCTTTTGGCGTAAGTCTCTTTCGCCGATATCTTCGACCTATATTGTCAGCGTACCTTCGATAACGGGAACACATTTGCCTGCGACGGATATCGACTCTACTACTCCGGCTGCCTTTTGCACTTCTAGAAAAATTTCACTAGGTCTGCCCATTTCGACGCCTTGTGACACCTCGTATTTTAGGCTGGCGTCTAGGCGGGAATCGGCGCTGGCTAACAGCCCTGCCAAAGCCGCTGATGCCGCTCCGGTTGCCGGATCTTCATAGATGCCTGCAAGCGGCCCAAACATCCGAGCATGCAGGATGCCCGAATCTGATTTGTAGTAAATCATCATACCTAGGGGTTCTTCAGGGTAGCCATAATTGGCTGAGCAATATTCGAATGCAGCAATATCAGGTTTGGCCATTTTGACGGCCTCTAAATTACGCACAGGCGCTAATGCAAAAGGCACTCCTGCACTTGCAACTAACGCATCATCTGTAAGTTTTTCCTCTGGCAGGCTGACACAAGCTGCCGCTGCGGCTTTCGGTATGCTGTGCATTGAATGAAATTTTTGCGGCGCAAAGATAGAGCAACTAGACAGCTCACCACTCGGCAGCCAAGTTGCGTAAGTCTCAACTAAACCGGCCCTCTCCTCAAAAACCATCTTCTCACCAGATGCCATACCCGGAATCCAGGCCGGTTTTTGGGCTAATACCCAAGCGGTACCCACATTCGGGTGGCCTGCAAATGGCAACTCGCTTTGTGGGGTAAAAATCCTTACTTCAGCAGCATTTCTGGGGTCTCTCGGTGGCAGTACAAAAGTGCTTTCCGAGTAATTCATTTCGCGAGCAATATTTTGCATTTGTACATCGGTTAAGCCCCGAGCATTTGGAAATACTGCCAGAGGGTTGCCGCCAAAACGTTCTTGGGTAAAAACATCTAGCGTCACAAATTCGTAACTACTCATTGCATTGCTCCAGTAAAGTCATTTTAACCCCTAATGATGAATGAAATTGAATCGCTGCAAACCAAAGTTTATCCAGTTTGAAAAATGCAGTTGCCCAATTTCAGCGGCTCCGGACCAAATGACTTCATTTGCTTACAAACGGCACTTTCATTCTAGGTTATAGGGTGTAGATTACGCCCCGCGCTTACTAGGTATAGATTGAGCCAGATTATCTCTGGCAAAGCTATCTTATACAGTTGCCCGCAGTAACTTGAGACTCATAAATATTTAGGGGCTAGAATTTTGCCGCAGAATGATTTCAGCCATGCATTACGGCTGTTTAAAACACCCAATGTAAGTCGCATGTTTGCGTCATATCTAATTACTTATATGGGTACAGCCATGGCGCCAATCGCCATGGCGTTTGGTGTGTTGGATTTGACCGGTTCCACTGCCGATGCTGCTTTTGTTATTGCAGCACCCACCGTTGCTGGAATTGTTGTCTTGCTTATAGGCGGCGCTGTAGCGGACAGAACTTCACGGCAAAAGGTTATTTTCTTTGCTGAGCTATTAGCCATGTTTGCGCAAATTTCTATGGCATTCCTCTTTCTTTCAGGTTTAGCAACCATAGCTTGGCTGACATTTTTTATGTTAATCAATGGCGTTGCCATTGCCTTTAATGCGCCTGCTGCCACCGGTTTAATCATTCAATTGGTAGATCGCGAAGACCTAAAAACCGCTAATGCCATCCTTGGTACTGCACGTCACGGTGCAATAGCTATCGGAGCGGCTTTAGGTGGTTTGTTGGTCGCGTGGGTAGGCCCGGGATTCACCCTGCTGATTGATGGCATCTCATTTGCTATTTCGGCGGCACTGATCTTAAGTCTTAATCCTAGCGCCCAGTTGAAAGAGAAAAGCGAATCAATACTTGAGGATTTAAAGCTGGGCTGGAGAGAATTCAGCTCACACACGTGGCTTTGGGCAATGGTTTTGCAGTTTTCATTAGTTGTTGCCGCGCTTGAGGCGTTTTTTGGTTTGATTGGTCCCGCATTCACCAGAGATTTTATGGACGGCCCAACCGACTGGGGCTTTATTGTTTCTAGTTTTGGCATTGGTACTCTGGCGGGTGGGCTCTTTGCTATCAAGATTTCTCCGCGTCACCCCATGCGTTTGGCCGTATCCATGGTTTTCTTTTTCCCCTTGGTTACACTTGCCATGCTGCTAAATGCACCGCTTGCAATAATTGTTATCGCGGCATTTATTGTTGGCTTTTGCGATCAAATATTTTCAGTTTTATGGTACACGATGCTGCAGTTAAAAGTTGCTCCGGCAATGATGTCTAGGGTCAGCGCCTACGACCACATTGGTTCAATTGCACTAGCGCCACTGGGCTTGGTTGCCGCAGGTTTAATGTACGAATCATTCGGCCACCAATTCACCCTAACCGCCACCATTATTCTTGTGGTAATCCCCACTACGTTAGTTTTACTTGTTAAGGATGTTCGTAACATGACGGATGAGGATAAGACTAAGGTGAGTAATTAAGCCCAGCTGCTAACGCACGTAACTACAGGATATCTAAGATTCAAATCTAAGCTGAAGCTAAGCGCGCCCGGTGTTAATACGACTGTCTATCGGCGAGCTGCGATCGAAGCTGCATAGATCGCCAGCTATTGCCAAAAACCTAATAGCTGGATTTTTCTGCTGAGGTGAAGGATTGCTGCTGAACCCGAACCGCCAACGCATCGTTGGTGCTGCGATCATTAGGTGTCTGTTGGCGCTGTGCTCTATCTTCACGGCGATCTGCGTTGGCTTCAACGCTAGCTCTAGTGACCTGATCATCGCGCTGAGTAGACAACGTTTGCCGCTGCTGTAACTGCTCTACGGCTTTTTGCTCGGCCGCACGGGCTTCAACTTTGATCCGGGATTGGCCAATTTGTTCGTAAGTACTTCGCCCCGTATTTACAGGAGTTTGTTGCTGGCGTGCACTTAATTCGATTTCAACCTTATCTTTAAAGGCATCACCGCGGGTTTGCACATCCTTTGGCGCATCAACTGGCGCCCTAGCTTCCACTTTTGCAGCGGGTGTTGCTCGCGTTTGTACGCTGTTAGAACTGTAACCTACACCTTCTGGCATGTGCTTTGTCCGTGCATTGCTTGAGCGGCAATTGTTAGCCGAAAGTTGACAAATTTCAAGGATTTATAAAATCATTTCGAGGGCAAGCGGCTGTTTATTGCCTCCTGTACACCGAACTAAGGGCAATGACCTCCCTCCAAGCATTTGCGCGGCACTTTTTCACCGCTTACTCCGGCAAATTTTTACCACCCACTTGTACCAGGCTCGCCCTTATAAGGCCCGATAATCTCATCCGTAACCCAACCACCATAAAAACCTCCAGCTTGAGCACGAACGACTTCACCATCGACACTACACTGAGTCAACGCTGGATAGAAACAAATCCAACCTGCAACGCTAGTGAAGGTTTCAAATGGCGATGGATAGCGCCAGGCAATCACCTCACCCTCAAACTGAAAATACTCCGCAGCACCCTTCCACTCACAAAAAGAACTGCCAGGTGCGGACGCTAAATCGACACAGAGATCATTTGCTGGCAAGTAAAAGGTTGGCGGACTGGCCGTTTCCAACACCCGCCGCGCACTATTAGTTTGCAGAAGTAGCATACCGCTGCGGCTTCGTACTTCTATGGTCCTACTGTCATCAACAATGACTGGCGGGCGAGGATAGTCCCATACCGATTCTTCGCCGACTTTGGGTTCCAGCGCAAAATCTGGTCGTACTTGACCACGAAAATCCCAAGCTTCACGGGCTTTCGCCCAACTGTCCTCTAACTTCATTTACTTATCCTTTTTGAATCAACTAGCCTTCCTTGGTTAGGTCGGCAGGCATGCTATAGCCGTCTTTTAGCTGAGGTTGTACACCGGCAACGGACAATAGCGACTCTACGCAATCTCTAATGGAGGTATCTAATGGTCTAAACTCAATATCAATAACCGACTTGATCCGATCGTTGCGCAATTCACAGCCCGCCCAAATCCCGCGCATCTTTTCTTCTCGGGCCTGAATGTGCTCTGGAAAAGGGTCTGTAACCCCTGGTGTATCGTGACCTAATTCAGGGAGTAGACGGTTAATAGAGGCACAGACGTCTTCGACGTTAATGGTGTCAGTTGACCATGCAATATAGCGATCGCCGTTTTTAACATCGACGTTTTCTAGTAAACGAATGTGACACTCAGCGTCGTCGCGTACGTCTACTGTCATCCATGGTCGATAGGCGCCATTTTGGTAGTACTTACCTTTCAACATCATTTCAATATTGTTCTGCCATGGGCCTTTATCTTTTTGGTGGGCTGCTAAAATAGGCCCAACATTATCTGCAGGGCATACCCGTATACAGTCCCATTCGCCGCTGGCTTCAGCGGCATCGGTAAACATGCGTTCCAATTCAACTTTGCCCATGGAGTAACCCTGTCCCTTGGCCGTAGTTCTTTTGGGGTTTTCTTCATCTGGATAACGGTCTTCGTAAAATACGGGTCGGCGTTGCAACTCGTTTAGGTCTGCTTCAGAGATAATGGCTGCAATACTCGAGGTAACGATGACACGGTTTACTGTGCCCGATTTATTGATGCTATCTATAACGTGTTTGCACACACCGCGAACATAATCTTGGTCGTCATAGTCGCTAACATGTGAAACGTGGCAAACCCCCTGACACCCTGCAAAGGCTTCGTCGAAACAGCCGGCCTTGTCTAGATCCGCGGAATATAATTTCAGTCTTCCGGAGGCATATCCAGGCATGTCGCGTAGAAAGCTCGTTTTTGCTGCATCGTTAATATCGCGAACACAAGCACGTACACGGTAGCCCTTATCGAGGAGTAATTTGACAACCCAGCCCCCAATAAATCCTGCGCCACCAGTTACCGCTACGGTACTGCCCTTTGGTATGGGTGCCATACTCCTCTCCTACATTTGTAAATCAGTAGTAAGAGTACCCAGTAGCTAAGAATAAGCGAAGTGATATGTTCGCGCGTAGGTTGGCTTTTTAAGTTCCGGTGAAGTTTGCGGGACGCTTGTCCAGAAATGCTTGAATGCCTTCTTTGCGGTCTTGAATGTCAACAGAGGTGATTAACGGCGCAGCAAACTCCATAAAGGCTGCATGACTCATTGTTTCGCCGGTATATATCTGTCGTTTCATTAACCCTATAGCTTTGGTTGGTGCTTTCGCTAGGCGCTGGGTTAACGCATTAACAGCTGGCATAAACCCGACTTCGCCCTCTACCTTAGTCACCATACCCCAAGCTTTCGCCGTAGAGCCGTCAATGGCTTCGCCCAAAATAAGAAACTCTAATGCTCGTGCCGATCCTATAGCCCGAGTTTGCAACCAAGCACAGCCAGTAACGGCGTGCATACCACGATCAATTACACGTTGGTCTTGAAGGCGCACGCTCTCCGTTACAACCCGAAAATCGCATGCCATAGCTAAATCCAAACCAACGCCTAAGGCAAAGCCATGAATTGCCGCAATAGTGGGTTTAGCACTTGTACGTAAACATTGCTGAATGGCCGCGTGAGTCACAGGTCCTTCGGGTAAAAACTGAAAGTCCTCGGGTAGTGGCCCCATGCCGCGCAAGTTATCTCCCGGGCAAAACCCTTGGCCAGAGCCGTTTAGCAAGACTACGCGCACGTCTTCGCTGCGCTCGCACCATTGGATCAAAAAAATGAGCTCAGCAAGCATAATGGTTGAAATTGCATTCCGCAGTTCCGGTTTATGCAGTGTCAAAGTCGCCACGCCATCAGCAAAACTAAATTGGGTTTCGGCTAAAGACTCCACATCAAAATCTATCGCAAGCGTTGTCATTACCGCCGTCCTCCTCGTATTATGGCTACTTCACATCACAGGATAAGCAAATGTCAAAAAAAGTAGATTGGTATTATTTTCGCGGGGGCTGAACCAGCTGTACCCGAGCATCCAAGTTTTTGGAAGCAAGTAAAGTATCGATAGAGACCACTGTTCCTGCAAGCCGTAAATTACAGCGAGAAGATGCCCAGGCATTGCTGGCTAAGGCGAGCAAAATGATTGTGGCGAAGGGTAAGAAAGTAGTTGAGTTCAAAGGCGGCAAAACGGCCAAAGATGAAGCCATCGACGCCATGTTAGGTAGCACAGGCAACCTGCGTGCACCGACCTCAGTTGTAGGTAAAACGCTGCTAGTGGGTTTCAATGAAGATGCTTTTAACAGCGTTTTTAATTGAGCCGTCGCACATTGTGAGCCGCTAATCAGCCCACGCAACGTTCGTACTTGGCCTAATGTACGGGCTGACCGAGAAGGTCATAGCCGCTAGTTCGCGAATGTGCCCTTCTCTCCTAATTGAGTTTTTGCCTAACAATTGTCATTTTTTGCACAATAATGGGCACAGTAGAATTCAGGATATCTTATGCAAGTAAGCGAAGCCGTGAACGCGCGAAAATCTATTCGCTCTTTTTTATCAACGCCAGTGCCTGACGAACAGATAGCACAACTACTAGAAAAAGCGGCACGCTCGCCCTCGGGTGGGAACGTGCAGCCATGGCGAGTGTTTGTGGTGAATGGCCCAACTATGCCAAAGTTCCATGACTTTTTAGCTCAGACCAACCCTAGAGAAACTCCCGCTTACGAGATTTATCCTAAAGAACTGCCCTCACCCTACCGAGATTCAAGATTTAAAGTGGGTGAAGACATGTACAAACTACTGAATATCCCTCGTGAGGATAAAGCCAGTCGTTTTGCGCACCTAGCCAGAAATTTTAGATTCTTTGATGCCCCTGCTGCGTTCTTTTGTTTTATTGATAAAAAGATGGGACCTCCTCAATGGTCTGACTTAGGAATGTTTTTACAAACATTTATGTTGCTGGCTCAAGAGGCTGGGTTAGATACCTGCGCCCAAGAGGCCTGGGCAAATAGATCTCAGGCAGTTGCACAATTTGTAGGAGCAGAAGACGACCTTATGCTTTTTTGCGGCATGGCTATAGGTCACAAAGACCCAGAAGCGGCGGTAAACAGCTTAGTAGCCGACAGAGCCCCGCTAGATACTTGGGCGAAATTTGTATAATACTTTTGCTCGCCTTTGCCATAGGTTGTATGGGTTAAGTGTCGAGGAATTTCTTTTGCCCCAACTCGCAGACATGAACTGACGAACTCGCCACGTTGAAGTCGCGTTGCATAATAGTATCAACGAAATGCCACTGATTTGTCATACGTGTAGGAGTTAGTACCAATTCAGCCCAGCCTCTATGGGATGTATCTACATCAACCAATTCTGAGCTCGCTTGCTTCAATGCGCGGGCTAGTTTTTCGGGAGTAGTTGCAGCATTGGACTCTAAGCCTGGGCTAGAAATTCCTGGAGTACCAATTTCTACTCCTACCGCTCGACCATTGTCGTCACTTAGGTTAAATGCCCATGCGTTGTGAGTATCTCCCGCTAACACAATGGGGTTACTGGCCAGCTCTAACAGTTGTTCGTAAACGCGCTGTCGGCTGGCGGGATAGCCGTCCCAAGCATCTAAATTAAAGGGTAGCCCAAATGTCTCTAAACTTTGTAACCGGCGCACAAATGCCACGTAGTCCTTTGGTTTTCCTTGCAAATCTAAAGTCAGCTTTGGTATGCCGGTTCGCCCCATAAGCACCTGTTGACCAATAATCTGCCACTTTGAGCCTCTCGCTTGCCCAGACTTAAGCGATTTGGCTAACCACTCCTCTTGATCAAAACCTAAAATGGTCCGTTGTGGATTGTCCAATTTTTCTTTTCTAAACCGACTAGCATCAGGCAAGTAGGACCACCCATCAGGTAGAGTTTGCTCTGTTAACCCAGCTATTGTCGTGTAGTCGGTGATAGCGACCGGCTCATCACCAGTCATGTCAAATGGCACTAATACGCGCTGGCCTCTCGCCGCTTCAGATAGTTTCCCTTGGTCATCGGCGATTATTTTTGCTGCGCCTTCCTCCTGATTACTAAACATTAAAGATTGATAGGATAAATCTTTGCCATACTCCAAGCCGCGATCGCGCCCGTGCAACCGAGTGTCGAGCATGTGCAGGTCTGCAAGATCACCAATTTGAAATGATCTAAAAATAGGCGCCTGATCACCCTGAGCGCCAGTTCTTATGGGCAACCACTCATGATAAGCCTGCCTTGCTGCACGAATACGCTGATGAAAGTCACCTTCGCCTTCATTATGATTTTCAGCACCTTCTTTCCAAGTATTGTTAGTCAGTTCATGATCATCCCAGACACAGATAAACGGATGACGTTGATGCAGTGCCATTAGATCCGGATCTGTCCGGTATAGACCGTAGCGCATACGATAGTCTTCAAGGCTGAGTATTTCTGTAGTGGGTTCTACATTTCTCCCCAGCTGTTCAAGCGCAACCTTATTTGCATACCTGCCCTGTGCGTATTCGTAGATGTAATCCCCCAGATGGAGTACTAAATCCAGATCGCTTTCGGCCATATGTTTATAGGCGTTGAAATAGCCTTGGGGGTAATTGGAACAAGAGGCAACACCTATTTTGTATTGCTCGACCATACCCGTTGGCAGCGTTTTAGTTTGCCCGATGGGACTACTTTTACCATCGACAATAAACCGGTAGAAGAAACTACCATTTGCAGGCAAACCTGTTGCGTCAACTTTGCAGGTATAGTCTGTGTTAGATGACGTAGTTGCTGTGCCGGAGCTGATAATGTTGTCGAAGGATGGATCGGCTGCCACCTGCCACCGTGCTATTACAGTGCTGTGCGATCCTGATCCAGGAAGCGCCCTAGTCCATAAAATCACTCTATCGGACAAAGGGTCCCCGCTAGCAACGCCATGCGTAAAATGAACTAAATCTTGTGCATGAACCTCGAAGCCCCTTAGCGCCAAGACGCCTAAACTTGCACCCATACCCTTAATGACACGACGACGATTGACAGACAGGCTCATTGATTCAGTCTCCAGCTAACAAAGGTCTTAACCTACTGTAAAATTAACCTAATGCCCACGGCTAAATTTGCCTCAATCCTGCACTTTAAAGGCCAATCAAAGATCTCTCTGCGCCTTGCTTATGCCCCAACTCCATAACCGCCAAAAAGTTTGGAATTTGCTTGCCCAATTGGAAGAAACCCTTGTTGGCGTGGGGCCAAATAAGCCGGTCATAGTCACGCATAAAAGCAGTGAGTTTGATGCCTTTAGCTGCCAGCTTCGGGGCTAAGCTTTGCAGGCGCAGCTGTGTGGGGCCAGAGGGCACATAGGCGTGGAGTATCTGTTGAACTTTACGCTCAACAGCCCAAGTAACGATCTCATCTTCCCCCATAGCCTGCGGTGCTACGTCGATAATTGTTTCCGCGCCTAGTTGCTGTAGTGCATCTTCTATCGCACCTTGGGTAAAATTTGTGACCCCGTCACTGGTCCGCTCGATTGGGCTTCGCGGTGTTGGAGTCAAAGCTGCAACCGCGGATACTGGTGTAGGTAACTGGGTATGCAGATCTTCCTCAGTTAAGAGCAGCACAGTATTCTCTCCTTCCGATGTAAGACAACTCATGGGTTTGGGCCACTCTATTGGTGTATTTTGCAATGCGCTAGGTGATAAGTTTTCTTGTTGAGGTTTTGCGCAAGACGCAAGGCGTTTCAAACCTAGAGAGAAATCACAAGAATCCGTATACCTGGCTCCGGAGCAATTACGGATATTTGTTGCAGTAGCCAAGTAGGTTTTGTCTTTGGTGTGCAATCCAGCCACCCATCGCCAAGCAAGCGTATTAGAGGCTGGGTCGCCGTCAAGGAGGTGCCTGAGGAAAAAGTCTGCACCTAACTCCCAGGGCAGCTTAAAGGTAAAAATCCAAACGCTCGCAAACCACATGCGAGCATGGTTGTGCAGGTAGCCAGTGGTTTTGAGTTCTACCACCCACTCATTAAAAGGCAGAATATCTGTTTCACCCGTAGTTGCTTTGTCGTAAGTTCTTCTATGCGAATGATCTTTATTGAGCGTCTCCAATACCCACGGCAGCTTGTGCTGGTATTCAGACCAAAGCATTCCCTTATGTTCAAGCGATCCCTTCCAGTAACTACGCCAGAATACTTCTTGCACAAATTTGAACGCTGTTTTTTCGGTGTGCTCGTTCAAAACACTGGCTAGTACCTCTTCTTCGGTGATAAGCCTGTGGCGGATATAAGGGGAAAGGTTTGAAACGTTACTATGTCGGCCCAGGCCCAAATCAAGATTGCGCGTCGCCTGATAGTCTTTACCAGCACGAGGTAGGAACTCTGCTAGCCTTTTAAGCCCCTGCGCACGGGTTGGAACCGCAATGCTCTGTTTATCTAATTCGGTTGTTTGCATCATGAAAACGCCGTTTTCTCACTCATCAATAGCCTTACTTCCATCCTAGCAAATGCCTTTGAGCATCTTCGGAGCAAGAAATAGACTTCCTAGGGTTCGAACCCACGGACCAATCCTATCCATCATTCAAATTTTCGGATACTTTTTGTCTACATTAGTATTAGACATTGTTTTGCCATTATGAGAAAAATTGGCATTTTTTGAAGTTCAAGAACGTTATGTAGAGATTTTGGCGATGTTATGCGGTACGGTATCGACCTGAGCCAATAAATTTTTCCCTAACACCATTTACAACAAAGTAATGGATTCAAGGAGTACGGATAGATGCAGCACGAGAATTGGATATGGGAACCAAGCGAGGGTGGACAGGTCGACGCAGCGACTCTGAATCTAAAGCCCGTGGATCCTATCGCGTATAAGATGAAAGATATTTGGGGTTACGATAGGGATGAATTTCCAATAGAGCCTTTTGATATTGAGGTAAGAATTACTGCGCCTACGGTACGCGATGGTCTGCACCTCTTCGAGCAGGCAGTTAAAGAGTATATGCTGGAGCACTTCGAGGGTTATACACGACACCAATATGTGGAACGCTTGGATTGGAGTGATGAGTTTTCAGAGTTGAAGACTTGCGAAATCACCATGAGTGGGTAACCCGCCTGTCAGCTTTGCTCAAATACCTACTGGCTGGCTAAAAGGTCAGTTCAATTAAAACGTGTTTTGGCGCGGCGGCATCTATATCTTGGGTTTTTGGCTGACCGTCAACTAATGCTACATGGGCAAAATAGGCGCTGGCCCTGCTGTTGCGGCAGAACTTTTCTAGAGCGGTTGCAATTATGCCGACATCTTCCTTTTCAACATTCACACTGGCCGACACTCTCTTACCTGCTAGCTGGATATCCAGCTGTTGCTCGTGAGCTAGGTTTTTCCACCATAAACCCGCGCGCTCTGTCATACAAATGATGCCGCTTTTAGTTTTTAAATAGCTCACCGGAATCACATACATTTTGCCTGAGCGAGCGCCGCGCACGTTGAGTACTACAATACTGTGACTGAACAAAAAATGCAGAGGACTATTCGCAAGCAGGACTACAACTGGATTAAGCAAAGATAAAATGGATTTCATAACAGCACTCTTATCGATTGGCACTTCTCAAGCTTCAAGGCGCATCCTACGTCTTAGCTCGACGCAAAAACAGTTACTTTGGTGAGACTTTTCACAACCCATATTCACGATTCATTCACAGATAACAGCGCATTGTCGCCAGATGAATGCAATCGAATCCGTAAAGAGCGACCTTAAACCTCGCTTAGAAGAATTACTCCTTCACCTAAACGAAACTGGGCAGATAGCTGCCACAGCTTTTTTTACCAAAATCTTTATTGACCTAGAAGCTGTGGAAGGAGAAGAGCAATTATTAGAGTTGTTCATTGAACTATCCACTACAGCATTTTTAGGCATACCCTTCGACGAAGTGGCCTTAGCCCTGATAGACGATGTATTAATGAATGCCGAACAAGTCGCGCAAACGTTCTCTGTCGATGACTCCACTCCACAATAAAAAAAATGTGTAGCTGCAAGTGAGAGTTGCTTTGGGTAGCGACTAAGGCCTCAATCTCTTATTGTACGCATTGTATATAGGGGGATAAGTGAAGGCACTTCAAAGAATAGTATTTGACGGTCAATTCCAGATGAAACGGGGCGTACTGGCAACCCCTACTTTTGCATTTGAGACCTGGGGCAACCTAAACGACGATCGCAGCAATGGCGTGCTTCTGTTTACTGGATTGTCGCCTTCCGCTCATGCAGCTTCTTCTAGCCTAGACCCATCTGCAGGCTGGTGGGAAGACATGATTGGTCCAAACAAGCCGCTAGATACAAATAGATATTTCGTCATTTGCATCAACTCTCTGGGGAGTTGCTTTGGCTCCACAGGCCCTGCGAGCATTGATCCCGAAAATGGCTCACATTACCGGCTCAATTTCCCTGTACTCACAGTAGAAGATATTGCTGATACCGCCGTTACAGTTCTTGAGCATTTCAATGTGCCCAAATTGCACACAGTTGTGGGCGCATCTATGGGCGGTATGACCGCACTGGCTTTTGCACTCAACCACCCAGATAAGGTACGCCGTCTCGTCTCTATTTCTTCTGCTGCCAGAAGTTTGCCTTACTCAATTGCCTTGCGCTCTTTACAACGAGAGATGATTCGTAAAGACCCACTTTGGGAAAACGGTCAGTACGCGTTAGTCGACCACGGTCCAGTGACTGGTATGCGACTGGCGCGAAAACTCGGCATGATTAGTTATCGTTCCGCTGAGGAATGGAGCGAAAGGTTTGGACGCGAACGTGCTCTTGGCTTTACTGACGAGGACAGCCCATTTGGTATTGATTTCGAGGTGGAATCCTATTTAGAGACTCATGCTAACAAGTTTATTGGTTCCTTTGATGCTAATTGCTATCTGTATCTTTCCCGAGCCATGGATTTGTTCGATGCCGCCGATCACGGCGGCAGCTTAGCTAATTGCTTTACAAACCTGGGTCTTGAATCTGCGCTGGTCATTGGCGTTCGCACAGACATGTTGTTCCCTATGGCTCAGCAGCAAGAGCTGGCCGATGAGATTGCAAAACACATAGACGAAGTCATCTTCACTCCCTTAGATTCAATTCAAGGTCACGATTCTTTTTTAGTCGATATGGATAGGTTTAGACCAGCAATAGCCGCCTATTTCTAACCTACCAATTTAGTGGATTTCCATGACCGAGGGCGCGCAAATCTCTCCTATTTGTACAGCTTGATAACCAAGTATGTTGAGTTGTTCTAGGCAGCTCGCGATTTGCTCTTGAGGCAGCGTAGCCAGCATACCACCGGAAGTTTGTGGGTCTACAAGCAGCTGCAGGCCTGGATGAGTCGCATCAATACCAACCAAGGTATAGTCCTGCAAAACCAGCGCATTAGCATTTTGCAAAGAGCTAGCAATACCTTGCCGCACTAAGTCCTCTGCGCCGGGTAACATGGGTACATTAGCCAAACGCAATTTCACGCCACAACCAGCACCGCGCAAAATTTCTCCTAAATGGCCCGCGAGACCAAACCCTGTGACATCGGTCAGCGCCCCTACTTTGTGCGCGACCAACACTTCTATACTGGGCCAGTTGCTTTGATCCATCGACGCCAGACATGCACTGGAAAGCTTGCTGTCTACCTGCCCTCGCATATCACCGGCTAACACCACACCAGTGCCCAATGGCTTTGTTAGAATGACCCCGTGGCCAATTTGCGCAGCTGACTTGGTGCTGACCTTGCCACTGCTAGCCCCAAGTACAGTGAGTCCCAAATTCAATTCGGCACCTTCAGCTGAGTGACCACCAGCCAGCACAACATCATGCGCGTTGAGTACATCTACTAAGCCACTCATAAGCTGAAACAGTTCATCCTCCATCATAGCCTCGGCCATTAACGGCACAGTGACGAAAGCAAGGGCCGCGGAGGGCTTAGCCGCCATAGCAAAAATATCGTTGAGACTATGATGGGCAGCGATGCGACCAAAGAGGTAGGGGTCGCTGACCATACTACGAAATCCATCTACGGTAGCTAAGGTAGTTGCTCCGGTGTTAACGACTTCAGCGGCATCATCGCCAATACCCAACTTTAAATTCACTGACACTTGTGCTGGCAAGCGCGCTAGTACGCGGCGCAATGGGTCTGCGGCAAGTTTGGCACCACAGCCACCACAACGCATTAAGTCGTCAGGTAAGTCCTGTGCTAATGCACTAGGCAGCACGTGTGCTGGTGGCTGCATAACCGGGAGATCACTAAAACGGCTCATGAACTGCTCATCAATCCGCCGCTTGAGTCGCCACCAAATTCTTCCGCGAGTTGCTAAAGGCCCCCAGGAGGCAATGGCGGTACCATCACCACAACCGATTAAATTCAGATGGTAGCGTTGAGGGCGGAATCGACTTCGCGCCCCCTCTAAGCCTAAACCTTGAACGGCTAAGGCTAAGTTATCTGCTAAAACTGGGCCTGCGCGAACAGCATAGACTCCCGCCTTAGGGCGTTCTTGGTCAACCAAGTGGGCTACATCTCCAGCCGCGAAAATATGTGGGTGAGATACGCTGCGAAGTCTGTCATCTACACGTAGAAACCCCCGCTCGTCTTGATCAATACTAGCTGTCTTTAACCATTGTGGCGCACGCACGTCAGTAACCCAAAACACTTGATCTGCATAAATTGATTGCGCACCTGCCCGTAGTTTTAAGTCAACGCCTTTTAATGCGGGGTTAGGTTCTTCTGAAGCCACGTGATCTTCAACGTAGTGGATTTTCTTCTCTGCAAATACAGCTTTTAGCTGCCTGACAGCCGCGCCACCATGACCCGGCAGAAGGCGTGGCCCCACCAGATAAATTAGTGTTTGAACAGATAGGCTTGCTCTAAAGGCTAACGCTAGTTCGGCGCCACCAGCGCCGGCGCCAATTACAGCTATGCTGTGAGCTGAGGTAGCATCAGAATAGGCTTTTTTAACTTCTGACCATTCGGGTATGAATTTGTTTAACGGTTTAACACGAATTCCACTACCCGTGATTGGTGTTTGCTCGGCACCGCAATTCACCGACAAAATATCAAATCGCAAGCTCGGCCTGTCAGCAAAGCTGATTGTATTGCCAAGTGGATCGATGCCTACAACCTTGGCACAAATAAGACGGGCGTTGGCCAAAACGCACAAGGGCCCCAATGCAATGTTGATATCTTTTTCGCTATACGCGCCGGAAATATAGCCCGGTAACATACCTGAATATGGTGATAGCCCACTCTCAGACACGAGTGTGATGCGTACCCCTGCAACAGGATTCATCGCGAATTTTTTCAGTACTTGAACATGGCTATGGCCACCGCCAATCAAGACCAAGTCTCGAAGCGCAGGAATTTGGGATTGCATCAATGACCTAAGGTTACGTTTCTATTTTTACGATTTAACCACAAACTAGACTAAGAGATGTGCCGGCTCACACATAAACTCTTTAACTGCTGGCAGATATATCGCAACAAGCCGCAACGCTTAATAAAGATTAAACGATACTCTGCTCGCGAAACGCCGCTATTTCTTCTGTCGAGTAGCCCATTTCGGCCAAAACTTCGGTAGTGTGTTCGCCCATTTCAGGTGCTTTGACCATAGCTTTAGTCTTCAGGCCGTCAATGTTAAGGGGGTGCTTAATCACCAGAGGCATATCTATGCCTGTAGGTGGCGCAAAGGCCATATTGTTGGCAATCACTTGCGGGTCATTGGGTAGATCTTCTACTTGACCTACCAATGCAGAAGGAACACCAATGGCGTGAAACTCTTCCATCCACTGGGCAGAAGGTTTTGATTTAATAATATCGACTAGCTCCAGCGCCAGTTGATCGCCATATTCTAGGCGGGCATCAGATGTGGCAAAGCGCTCATCCAGCAATAAATCAGGGCGTTCCATAGCTGCAAACATTAGGTCCACTTCTTCATCTGTTCGAACCATACTGAACTGCATCCAACGCCCGTCGGCGGCCTCGTACATTCTTCGCGCAAAGAGCCTTGGTTGACTCGCGTAGTAGTCTGCAAAATCAGCCTCAGCGAAGGTGCCTTGGGCAATGCACGAGGCTGACCAGATTCCATTGGCTAGTAGAGAAGTATGAACATGACTACCCTCGCCGGTTTGTTGACGTCTAAACAACGCAGTAAGAATAGATGCATATAAGCTGACCGAAGTTGGATGATCGCCCATGCCCGGCAATGCCGGTGCTGGCGGTGCGCCAGGAGAGCGAACCAAATCCATCAAGCCTGAGCGAGACCAATAAGCAACCAAATCAAACCCTTCACGGTCTCGTTCTGGCCCTAACTCGCCGTAGGCCGTTAGTGATGCATAAATCATTTTCGGGTTGAGGGGCGCTAGGTCTGCATAACTCAACTGCCATGCGCGGCGCATTGGATGCGGCAGGTTGGTGATATACACATCGCACTCTTCAACCAACTTGAGCAAAATTGCTCGGCCTTCATCAGACTTAAGGTTGAGTGTAATAGATCGCTTGTTGCGATTATCCATTTCCCAGGTGTAATTTTCTGCATGAGTAGGGGTCGAAGCCATACTCGCAAAAGCCCGATAACCATCGCCTATTTCTGGAGCTTCTATTTTTATAACTTGAGCGCCATAGTCAGATAAAATAGTCGACGCTACCGGCCCTGCTATCCAGCTACCCATGTCTAGGACTTTTAAATCTGAAAAAAGAAATTCATCGCTCACCCAGCTCTCCCCCATTAACTTCTAGCTAAACCTCTACCGCCTAGATCCGGCGCTTTTCATCACAGTGATAAGTCATAACCGTTAGCAACACTGCTTTGCAACCAACCCCTTGCAAGTCACAAAGGGATTGGTTTGGCCGACCGATATGCACTACCTCTATCTTGCCCCCTCGGCAAGCAGAAATAGGCTCGTAGCATATGTCCGAGTCGATTTAGGCCTCGCCCATCGCTTCATTCCATTCCGCCACCTGCGCCACTGATGCTAACAAGTCGGCAGTGTCTCCTTCAATGGTCACTGATTCGATAACATCGCCTTGAGCGATTGCATTGACTACATCTTGGTCGGCATCGCTTTGTACCGCGCCAAAAATCGTGTGTGCATCATCTAACCATGGAGTAGCAACATGGGTGATAAAGAACTGCGAACCGTTAGTGCCGGGGCCCGCGTTAGCCATAGAGAATTTACCTGGCGCGTCGTGTCTAAGAGACGCTACAAACTCATCTGCAAAGCGATAGCCTGGACCACCGGTTCCGGTGCCCTGAGGACAACCGCCTTGAACCATAAAATCTGCAATTACGCGATGAAAACCAATGCCGTTATAAAAACCACGCTCAACTAAGTTTACAAAGTTGGCAACTGTCATTGGGGTCTCTTCTGGGTATAGATCTAACCTAATCGTGCCTTTATTCGTTTCCATTACTGCAACCAGTGACATAAATCACTCCTTTATTCTAATTATTTGTCGTCAATTATATTTTTTATATCTGCGAGAAAGCGAACTGCAAACTACTTATCTGGTCAGCGCGATTCAACCTAGGCCAGTGAACAGCCCTGAAAATTTCCCGTCTGGATATGTTATACCAGACCGCTGTTGCACAGTACCCGAAACTACCAAATGCTGGACGTATGCCCTGATTTAGCTATGAGTTCGCAAAAACTCCCGCGCACGCTCTAACCCTTGGGCGACACTTGAACCCTCTTTCCAGTCTTCAATCAATTCCGCATTAGGCGCGAGCGCGGCTAAATGTTTAGAGCTCGAATTGGGGTGATATAGGTCATTGCCTGCAAACACCAACATAGGCGTTTGGCACTGAGTTACAAAAGTGTCTTCTACGGTGAACAATGGCAAATCATTGTCGAACATATTATGCCTAAGCGATGCCATAGCTTCTGGCGCGTAACTGTCGGACTTCGCCGCCAGCAGATCTTCCGCCCACATATCGTACATAGCAAAGAAGATGTCTCGATTATCATCGCGCCCGATGGTCTGTAGAACTAATGCAGAAGTAATTCTCTCCGGCGCATGCTTAATCAGGTTAAGAATATACGGGCCGCCAATACACATGCCTGCAACGTGAAATTGATCAATACCTAAATGGTCCATTAGCGCCAACTGGTCTTGGGTATAGGTGTCCCAGTTATCTCCCGTAGCAACGGGCGCTACTGAGTCGCCAGCATTGCGCTGATCCATGGCAATAACACGGTATTCGTTTTGCAGGGCATCAACGGGATTCCAGGGGCCGTGATGCCACATAGAAATGGCAGAGCGCATACCGCCCGGCGCAATGAGAAGTAGTGGCTTACCGTTACCGTACTCTTGAAAATGAATTTGCACTTGGCCTCGCGTAAACGTTGGCATAATTTCTCCCCTTTTTAATTACGTTACTCTATTTCTCACTTGGCAAAAAAAAACCAGTTCTGCCGAACTGGTTTTTCGTTACACCGCATGAAAGTATTGTGTTTACATCAACTTCGTAAACAAACTTTGTAAACAAAGTTCTTAGGCAAAGTTTTTAGACGAGGCCTTTAGATTAAGCCCTTCCAAACAGCCTCAATGCGAATGCAGTACCACTTGCAGGTCGGTGAATCCATGAACGAAATTTGAAGGCACCAGTACTGGATCTCCTACCACTTCAACCATATGAAAGCGCTTCTGAATTTCTTCCCATAGTATTCTTATTTGCATTTCCGCAAGGCGATTACCCATGCAGCGATGAATGCCAAAACCAAAAGATAGATGCTGACGCGCACGGTCTCTGTCAATAATAAATTCGTTCGGATTAGCAATGGCTCGCTCATCACGGTTCCCCGAGATATACCACATCACGACTTTTTCTCCGGCCTTGATAGTCTTACCACCTAGTACGTAGTCTTTGGTGGCCTTGCGACGCATATGTGCAAGCGGGGTTTGCCAGCGAATGATTTCTGAAACCATTGAAGGAATAACCCCAGGGTTATTTCGCAGTTTGGCATATTCACCAGGGTTCTGATTCAGGGCCAACACCCCACCTGTCATAGAATTTCTCGTGGTGTCGTTGCCACCAACGATCAACAAGATCAAATTACCTAGGTATTCCTGAGGGCTCATATCTTGAGTCGCCTCACCATGAGCAAGCATAGATATCAGGTCATTAGACAGACCTTGCTTTGCGCGCTCTTCCCACAAGTTAGTGAAGTAAGCCAAGCACTCAAGCAACTCTTCTTGACGTTGCTCTTCAGTTTCCACGATCCCAGTTTCAGGACCACCTGTGGCTACATCTGACCAACGTGTAAGTTTGCTTCTGTCTTCAAAAGGAAAGTCAAATAGCGTAGCCAACATCTGAGTAGTCAGTTCAATAGATACACGATCTACCCAATTGAAAGGCTCACCAACAGGCAAACCATCGAGCACTCTTTGTACTCGCCCGCGAATGGTGCTTTCCATATTTTTGAGATTTGCTGGCGCCACAGAGCCTTGCACAGTCATTCGTTGCTCGTCATGCTTTGGTGGGTCCATTGCAATAAACATTGGCAGCGGGAAGTCTTCTTCTGGATCTACAATGGTAATTGCAGGATCCGAAGAAAAACTCTGCCAATTGGCTTCTACTTCCATAATGTCGGCAAAACGAGTCACCGACCAGTAAGGCCCAAACTCAGAGTCCTTGCAATAATGTACAGGTGCCTCGTCACGTAAACGGGCGAAATAATCCCATTTACGGTCTTGTACCCACAGTTCACGCTGGCTAACGTCGATATCCTCTAGCGGTACATCTTTAGCCTCGTGATCTATCATTTGTAGAACAGTTGCTTCACTCATTAGAATTGAAACTCCGGCAGGTCAACGGTAAGTCCATCATGAATTTCTGTGACTTCTATCTGGCAAGCCAATCGCGAGTTCTTTTCTCGCTCTGGGTTGAGGTCCAACATCGAGTCTTCTGCATCGCTAATTGCCCCAGTCTTATCTAACCAGTCGGCTTTAACCATAACGTGGCAAGTCGCACAGGAGCACTCTCCGCCACAGTCAGCATCAATCCCGGGGACCAAATTATCTAACGCAATTTGCATTAGAGATTTACCAGCCTCTGCGTCTACGTTGTGTTCGGTTCCGTTGTGCTCGATGAATGTAACCTTTGGCATGTATTCCCCCTAAATTGGACATAGCTGATAAAAAATTCAGCGCTAAAGTTAACCTGAGGCTTGGGCGCTAGCAATATCTATTTCGGACATTTCGAATTTACTCGGACTGAGACTGGGATGCTGGAACTTTATCTCCCTACTTCTGCCCCGCCACCTCTTAATGGCTAGTACCCTATGAATCGAGTCCACAAGGTTGAAATTAACGGCGTGTGACCAATTGTGAATGATGAAAGGTCTATCTTCCGCCATAGAGACTCAAACCTTAAGCTCCTAAATCACTAATCGCCTGAGCCAGGGCCACATCTTTGGCCGTCACGATATTGCCGGCATCATGGCTAGTTAATTCAATAGTTACTCGGTTATAAACGTTTGACCAATTAGGGTGATGGTTTGCCTTCTCGGCCAATAGTGCCACCTGAGTCATAAACGCAAAAGCACAAGAAAAATCGCTAAAAACAAAACTTCTGCATAGTTTGTTGTTGGTATGTTCCCAGCCAAGGACTTCAAATTGCTTTGCTGTCATTTGTAATTCTCGATTTTTGTGTAACGGGCACTGCCCCTATTGGAAGAAGCTAGAGCGGCGAAGTAATAAAAGCCAAACGCCTAGTTAGTCCCAGATTATTACATGGGTAGTTTCGAGTAAAACGCTCTCGCATTGATGAATCGGGAATTAGGTTATTGTATTTTCAGTGCTCTATCGACTGCTTCAATCTGATAAACGCTCTGAAAACCCTCTCGATTGGGCATCGTAATTTCCGGTAAAGAGCTAGCACTGAGCGTGGTTTTCTCTGAGACAATATCATTTAAAAATAGAACGTAAGCAGTGACCGCATAGATCTCCTCGTCCCGTAGCGTTTTTTCCCTGCCGTAAGGCATTGCGCGATAGATGTAGTCAAATAAAGTTGTCGCAAATGGCCAAAAACTGCCCACGGTCTTATTGGGTGATGCACCGTCCAGGCTGCCTATGCCGCCTGCCAGCGCATTGCCTGGCATCCGCCCCGTTGGTCCATGACAAGCCAAACACTGATTACGATAAATTATTGCCCCCTCCTCCACTGAGCCCGACCCTAGTGGTAGCCCTTGCCCACTGGGTCCAATAGCCAATTGGGGAAGTTTTTCTAACGGCTGTCCAAGTTTAGGTTTCAACTCCTGAGCCATGACCCAGGGAACCAGCAGCAACCCAACAAGAACGACAACATATTTACCGGTAGACATTGCTAACCCTCCCTTGTTGATCGACTCCCCAACTTTGAATACCGTTGTAATGATAGGTAAAGCCTGGCGCGGCATTAGCCAATGCACCGGAGCGAGTAGGCTGGCGATTGCCAGAACTATCCACAGCGCGGCTTTGCAAAACAGCAGGTTGCCCTTCCCACCGCCAAGGCAGCCGAAACCTAGTCGGTCGATAAAGCCCTGGCTCAGATTGAATTTCCGCAGCCCGCCAAGAGCGCCCGCCATCTGCGCTGACTTCCACAGTTTTGACAGCGCCATGACCAGACCAGGCTAGTCCTGTGATCTCATAGACACCGTGATCTGGTAGCTGCATTTTTCCTGAGGGTGCTGTAACGATGGATTTTACGCCCATACGCAGTGAAAATTGGTTGGCGCTACCGTCTTTCAAGAGGTCCGTATATTTGCTGGTCTCCTCTCTTGTGTGAGCAGGGTTTTTGCGCACCTCCAAACTGCGCAGCCATTTGATGCTCAAATTGCCTTCACAACCTGGTACCAACAAACGCATTGGAAAACCCTGCTCTGCGCGCAGTGGCTCACCATTCTGGTAGAGTGCGATCATCGCGTCCTCAAGCGCCAACGAGAGCGGAACACTTCTGTTCATGCCAGCAGCATCAGCACCCTCAGCGACAACCCAATCACTTTTGGGATCGTACCCTGCCTCTTCAAGAAGTTGCCGTAAGGGGATACCAGTCCACTCCGCGCAAGATAAGAGTCCATTGAGTTCACCTGCGCTTTTATCCAAGGCTGTCGGCAAAGTGTTGGCATAGCTGTTGCCGGAGCACTCAATAAAGAGAACCTTACTGACTAGCGGATAGCGCTGTAAGTCCTCATACCCGAAAGAGACTGGGCGCTGAACATTGCCGAAAATGCGCAATCGATGTTGACTTGGATCGATATCGGGAACGCCACTATGGTGGCGCTCAAAGTGCAGGCTGTTAGGTGTAATGATGCCGTTTAAACGCTCCAAGGGAGTCGACGATGCGCCAGCTTCAGGTGCTAGCGGATGACCGCCGATTTGTAATCGTTCAAGGCCAACATATTTGCTAGGCGCACCATAGGGACTCATCCGCCGGCCTGAAGTAAATCGCCACGGCTCATCCTTTTGGCTGCTGGCCCAGACCGCAGTAGATAGAAAGCCGGCGCTTCCAGCGAGAAATGTTCGTCGGTTAAGCAGTCCATTTTTCGGTAACATCGACTCTTACTCCAGTTTGTCTAAGTAATTTTTAGCAAAAGTAATTGCAGCATCCGGTCGCCCAGCAATGCCCTCGACTTCGCGTCTCGCATCATCAAAATCAAGACCGTCTTCTAGTACTCTAAAAATTAGCCACAACGCCGCAGCTCTGGTTGCGCTATTGCAGTGAATATACAACGGATGATTGGACTGGGTACGCACCTGTTGAATAAATGTTTCGGCGACGTTGTTTGCGACAGCCGGATCAAAGGGCAGATGGGTGTAGTGCAATTCATTTAACCCTGCCTGGTGTCTCATCTGCTCTATATGGCCTGGACGCTCGTTTTCAGCGCGCAAATTTATAACAGATGTATATCCCTTCTCCTTCAACCAAGGCAGAGCTGTCAGTTCTGTGGCCCCGCCAAAGGCAATCTTCGCACCAGCCTTACTCGCAACCAAGGCTGTTAACTCATGGAATTGCTTGATCGGGGCGTCGCCATTAGTTTCGCCAGATTGTGCCGGCAGCCCACAAGCAAGCAGCAGTAATGTCGGAATAAGCCTCGCTGAGACAAGACACTTGAGTAATAGCTTAATCACTGTAACTCCTTATAAAGAGGCTCAAGCCGCCATTTCCTATCACAGACGTTTGAGTCAAGACCGCAAGCAATCTGCTTGAAAACACTCCGGGCACCTAATATCAAATCGAAAAAGAGGCATTGTAATTGGATGTTTGATAAACCTGTTCTTGATAGGACTATTTTGGCAACCCAAGCCAACTAGCCCTGCTTACCTTACTGAGAAATCATCCATTCACCTCGGCACTTCGCCTCGCACGGTAACGCGTCGCATCTCGCGCGGCGCATCGCCGTAGTCGTGGACTGCAAAATGCATGACGCAACGGTTATCCCAAATAACTACATCGTTTTGACGCCAACGATGACGCATAGATATATCTAGTGCCGAGCCAGTCTGAACAAGATAGTTGAGTAAAGGCTCGCTTTCATTGTGTGTCATGCCTTCAAAATGCTTAGTAAAACCGCCGTTCACGTACAGTGCTTGACGGCCTGTTTCCGGATGAACGCGAACGACCGGGTGCGCGGAAGACATGTCATAGTTTTCATGCAGGGCTTTAAGAGGGCTTAAAAATTGGCGTAGGCCCGATGATAGCGATTCAAAAGCTGCGTACTGACTAGCCCACAGCGTATCGCCGCCAAATTCCGGCACCTCAACCGCACGCAATATCGAGAGTGATGGAGGCCGAGGATCACAGCTGACATCCGAGTGCCAGACCTCTGTGACTGTTTTCGATTTACCCCGATTTTTGATAATAAGTTCCTCGGGATGCTCGCGCTTGCCAACCAAGGCGGGATGCTTGTGCAGCTCGCCAAATCGCCGACCAAAAGATAAATGCTCCTCTCGCGACAGCTTTTGGTCGCGGAAAACTAAAACTTGATGCTTCCATAAGCCCTCCTGAATCGCTTCGAAAGTGGACTCATCAATTGAGGACAACTGCACGCCGTCAACCTGGGCGCCTATATTTACCGTTAACTGTTCAATTTTCATTTTGCACCCCATTTCCCCAAACGTTCGGCCCGACCGTCAAAGGTTTCTTACCTCCAGCAGCTAAAGCAACCGCTTTGAAACTGCGATGAAATAATTGCTGCGCTAGCTTCAGGCCCTAAGCCTAGGATATTAGTTAGCGGCCTTGCGCACCATCGCAAAAAGCGCCAAGATAATTGTCATTTTGTGCCACGAGCCGGACAAGCGAACATGCTTCTAAACCAAGTCAGTGCTGATTACGCAGTTGTCCTTGTTCGGGAAGCCCTCAAACATGACAGGGATTTGCTCGTTGATTCAACCATGACTCTTCGCGAATTAGAGCGGGTTGATTTTATGTCTGTTGAGCAGTTCATGGACCTACTCAATCGTTTTACCGAACTCTACCAAGTACTCAGCCATAACAAAGACTGGGGATTTGAATTAGGCCAAAAGTTGAGTATTGCCAGCCACGGACCGCTAGGCTTTGGGGCTGTTTCGGCTGAGACTATCGGTGCTGGGTTAGCGTTCTTTGCCAATTACCTATCCACTCGCGCGAGCTACATGAGCGGTATTTGTGAGGCCGGTCACCAAAACACTGTCCTTCGGATCATCTTCGAAACGCCAGTAAACACTCACAGGGGCCGAATGTGCGAGACGCTTAGCGTTATCATCCAGGAGCTGATAAACATTTCTGGGGGAGCCACAGAACAAATTCATTGGAAATTCCCAACCCAAGGGCAGGCCCGCGTAGGTACTTATGAATGTTGGCTAAACGGGAGTATCGAGTTTGACGTAGACATATTTCAGATCACCGTACCCGCAGCTATCGCCGAGACAGCGTCTACATTTCACAATCCTACAGCCTATCGAGCTGCGGTAACGCAATGCGAGGCCTTACACCGCAATGCTATAGCAGCTGATCTTTTGGGTGTTGTATCAGATCTGTTGCGGAAACGATTTGAGCAACGGCTTGGGGAGACTACAGCTGTAACAACAATCCCCACAGCCAAGGAAAGTGCAAGGCAAATCGGCTGCTCTTCTAGAAAACTCTATCGTGAATTCCAAGCGCAAGGGACTAGCTTCAAGCAGGTTAAAGACGAGATCATGAAAGAGTACCTTGTTGACTTGGCCAGCAAGCCTCTGAATGTTGAGGAAATTTCCTACAAACTAGGTTTTTCGGATGCTGGCAATTTCAATCGAGCATGTAAAAGGTTACTTGGCTTAACACCGGGAGCGTTAATTCGCGAGAAAAGAAATTGAACGATCCGCATCACTGATATCAGCAGTAATACCTAACGTTAAATACCCCATTTTCTGCTGCTATTGCTGCAGCAAAGTTACTACATGATTCAAGCGTCAGCGCAAAAGAATTCATTGCAGGAATCACAAATTAGCCTCTGGGAAAGTGATGTATAACACTTCAATCCAGCAGATAGCCGCGCCAGTAGTGTTTGATGAAACAGTTACAGGAAAAAACAGTTTGCTTTATATAGACTATGGCGCGCCTCGGAGGGGTCCTCAAACAGAGGACCGACCCTTAAAAATCAAAGGGTGAATTGGTGGAGCCAGGGAGGATCGAACTCCCGACCTCTTGAATGCCATTCAAGCGCTCTCCCAGCTGAGCTATGGCCCCGAAACAGCGCGCAATGTTAGGTAGCTAAGGCCCACCTGTCAAATACCCATTGGACTAATTGCGCTAGTCTTGCCCGAATTGTAGTTTTTGGTATTCCTTATCAAGGCGCTTACGCTCCTTACCTGAAACACTCAACACATCTAAAGCGTCACGTAGTCGGCCCAAGCTTAATGGCGCACCGAGAAAAACTAACGAATCAAATAATGGTAAAGAAACACTGCGCCCGCTCACCGCAATGAAAAGCGGGAATAGAAAATCTCGCACCTTCATATCACAAGCTACGGCCAAAGATTGCAGAGTGTTGTAGATATCATCCCGTTGCCAGCTGCGCATTTCTTCAAACGCGGCAATTGTATGGTACAGGACTCTTACCACCTGCGCCCTTTCCAGGCTTTTATGCTGAAAATCTTCAATACTCAACGCCCTACGCTCACCTACAAGATAGTCCAGCATAGGAACTAAGTCCGACAAACGTTCTGCACGTTCTTGAACCAAGGGTACTAATTGCTTTAAACGCTCAGCATTGAGCATCCATTGACCCACGCGCTGAGCGTACTCGTCTGTCGAGAGTGCTCTGAGGTACTGGGCATTTACCCACTTCAATTTAGTTTGGTCAAAAATAGGGCCGCCCGTGGAAATACGATCCACATCGAAGGCTTCAACCATAGCTTGGCTAGTAAAAATCTCTTCTTCGTTGGGCATAGACCAACCCATTAAACTTAGATAGTTGAGCAATGCTTCAGGCAAGTAACCCATATCGCGGTAATATGTAACGCTTGTTGGGTTTTTTCGCTTCGAAAGTTTGCTTTGATCCGGATTACGCAACAATGGCAGGTGGATCATTTCTGGCGCATTCCAACCAAAGTACTGGTACAACAAAATGTGCTTGGGAACTGAGTTAAGCCACTCTTCGCCGCGCAAAATATGTGTAATTTCCATGAGGTGGTCGTCGACAACAACCGCGAGGTGATAGGTAGGCATACCATCTGCTTTGACTAGCACTTGCATATCAATTTGCGTAAATGGAATAGAAATTTCACCGCGTAGGCGATCGGTGAAAGTACACTGCCCTGCGCCAGGCACCTTCATTCTTATAACGTGTTCTTCGCCTGCAGCAAGCCGTGATTCAACCTCTGAGGCATCGAGGTTTGCACAAAGGCCATCGTAGCGCGTGGTTTCTTTGTTCGCCTGTTGCTGTGAGCGAACTTCATCCAGACGCTCTTTGCTACAAAAGCAATGAAATGCATGCTGATCTTGCAATAACCTTTGCACATGCTCTTGGTAAATTTCTTTGCGCTCGCTCTGACGATATGGGCCATGCGGACCACCTTTATCGGGACCTTCATCCCAATCAAGGCCCAACCATTCCAGTGATTCAAATATCGACACTTCAGACTCAGCAGTACTTCGAGCCTGATCAGTGTCTTCAATGCGGAGAATAAACTCCCCGCCTTCGTGTCGTGCAAATGCCCAGTTAAACAGCGCCATGTAGGCTGTACCTACATGAGGATCTCCGGTGGGTGAAGGCGCTATCCGGGTGCGCACTGGTTGCGTAGTCAAATGCCTAAAAGCCCATCTTCACGACGTCTTCAGGGATCAGCGGGTAAGCGATACCGGCTAAAGACTGTGTGACTCTAACGACTTGGCAAGCATAGCCAAATTCGTTGTCGTACCAAACGTAAAGTACAACACGGTTATCTTTCACAATAATCGCTTCACCGTCGACAATGCAGGCATGCCGATTACCAACTAAATCAGACGAAACAACTTCAGGCGACGTAGTAAAATCAATTTGGCGTTGCAGCGAGCTATGCAATGCTGAGTTACGCAAAAATTCTCTTACTTCCTCTTCAGACGTCTCGCGGCTCAGAGTAAGGTTCAAAATTGCTAGCGATACATTAGGTGTAGGTACGCGAATTGCGTTACCCGTCAACTTACCTTCTAGTTCTGGCAGCAATTTCACAACAGCAGACGAAGCACCTGTTTCCGTAATCACCATATTTAACGGTGCGCCACGACCGCGGCGGTTTTTCTTGTGATAGTTGTCGATCAGATTTTGGTCGTTTGTATAAGAGTGAACTGTTTCCATGTGACCATTAACGATCTCAAAATTGTCGTTCATTGCTTTAAGCACTGGAACAATAGCATTAGTAGTACAACTACCCGCCGCAAGTACATGATCCTCGTCTGTGATATCTCTGGTGTTTAGACCAGAAACAATATTCTTTACAGAGCCTTTACCTGGAGCAGTCAATACAACTCGCTTAGTACCCTTAGACTTAAGGTGCTCCGACAGACCCTCTTTGTCTCTCCAAGCCCCTGTGTTGTCGATGATGATCGCATCGTCAATACCATAAGCTGTGTAGTCAATTTTGGCAGGATCTGAAGCGTATATGACGCGAATCACATTACCATTCGCAATAATGCATTCGTTTTCTTCATCGACACGAATGGTGCCTTTAAAACTGCCGTGAATAGAATCTCGGCGGAGCAAACTTGCGCGTCTTACGATGTCATCGTCACTACCCTTGCGCACGACTATTGCACGTAAACGCAGTTGACCGCCGCCGCCAGTTTTTTCAATCAGCAATCTAGCTAACAAACGGCCGATACGGCCAAAGCCATAAAGTACAATATCTTGGGGTTTTTCGATGGGTGGCACTTTCACGCCAATGACAGAGGCACACTCACGAAGCACGAAATCTTGCGGGCTAATAGCGTCAGATTCAGCCATAAATTTAGTTGCAAGTTTACCCAAGTCGACATGACAAGGTCCTAGGTCCAATTTAGAAATAGCTTCAAGGACTGGATAGGTTTCAAACTCAGAAAGCTCGTTTTGCTCAACTTGACGAACATAACGATGCGCTTTCATCAGTTGGGTAACACTCTGGTTGTGCATCGCGCGCCCATAGCAATAAACCACAACGTTATTACGATATAGCTGGCCGATCAGTGGGATCATTCCCTCGGCTAGGGCTTCACGTTCTTTCCAGTCGGGAAAATAGTCTTCTAGGCTAGGTAAACTCACATTGTCTCCTTATCGTGCAAGAAATAATCAGCAGTCGCATTTTAGTGATTTAGTCGAACTAAAACTGAGGGGGTTTCGGGTTTTGGCAACTTCGTCTGCACGTCACCCAAGCAACCTTTCAAATACCGCTATTCAAAAGAAAGAAAGAACTAAGATAAGGGCGCTTTGTAGGCGCCCCTTAGGGGTATTCTATGTCTTGTCTGCCCGAGAATTTGTAGGTCAACTCGTTCCATCCATCAGCGCGGCGGAAGTTTATCACCACAAACGCTGGGATTATAGAATGTTGGCGCTAATACTTAGCGATAACGCTGGTTTAGCGCATCTAATGTATCGCTTCCAGGGCACAGATCTGCCTCGGTCAACTCATTAAGCGGTTGGCTCACTGTATCCATGATGTCATGGCACTCAACTGCATCTGGGTCTACGTAAAGTAGACCCGTTACAACCTCACCCTTTTCTTGCATCCGCTGGACATAATTTAGAGCACCGACCCGATCATGTGGATCATAGTCAGCGTCTACCTTATATAGCTGTAATGTGGAACCATCTGGCATCGTCACATCTTCGCGACTGCCTTCCGCATAATCAGCGGTGACTTCGTCATGAGCCATAATAAGGTCTGCGTCCATTACATTATGGATGTGATCGCGAACAAATTCGTAACTCTTGGTAGAACCTGAGTGATTATTAAAGGCTACGCAGGGTGAAATTACGTCAATAAAAGCCATGCCCTTGTGACTCAGCGCTGCTTTAATCAAAGGCACTAACTGCTTTTTGTCTCCCGAAAAACTACGGGCAACAAAGCTTGCACCGATCTGCAAGGCGCTACTCACCAAATCAATCGGTTCATAAAGATTAGGGATGCCTTTTTTGCTTGTAGAGCCTTTGTCATTCGTAGCTGAGAACTGGCCTTTGGTTAAACCGTAAGTACCATTGTTATCAACCAGATACAGCATATTGATGCGGCGGCGAACAATGTGCGCAAATTGACCGAAGCCAATAGAGGCACTATCGCCATCTCCAGATACACCCACCCCGATCAAGTCGCGATTGGCCAAATTTGAGCCAGTCATAACACTGGGCATACGCCCATGCACAGAGTTGAAACCGTGACTCTTGTTCAAAAAATAGCTAGGTGTCTTCGACGAACAACCAATACCCGACACTTTAGCAAATCGGTGCGGAGGCAGCGATAGCTCAGCACAGGCTTGAACGATAGCTGCACTTACTGAGTCGTGACCACAGCCCGCGCATAAGGTCGAAACCGAGCCTTCATAGTCACGGCGCGTTAGGCCTAGCTCGTTAACAGGCAGCTTGGGGTGATGAACTTTAGGTTTAGCGACAAATGTCATGATTGCACCTCTGTCACTCGGGACAATTTATTCTCAATATAATAATCGGAGATTTGCTCGGTAATTGTATCGGCAGAAATAGACAACCCTGCGTAATATAGTACTGAAATCAATTTACTCGGCTCTGTCTGCAACTCATTAATCAGCAGCGAGCGCATTTGCCCATCGCGATTTTGCTCAGCGACAAAGATCAAATCGTGAGCGGCAATAAACTGCTCCACTTCATCACCGAACGGAAAAGCTCGGACTCTACAAGTGTCCATATAAATGCCATTTTGCGCCAAATTATCCAGTGCCTCCGGCATGGGTAGCGCAGTTGTTCCGTAATATAGAACCCCTACCGACTGTCCTTGATCTGCAATCTCAGCCGCTGGCACTAGTGTTCTAGCTGTCTGCCATTTCTTTTGTAAGCGCTCCATATTGCGCTGATAAACCTCTCCAGATTCAGTATAAACAGCGAATTCATCACGGGATGTCCCTCGCGTAAAGAACGCTCCCTTTTCTGGGTGAGTACCTGGGTAGGTTCGGTATCCAATACCGTCGCCGTCTACATCCAAGTAGCGACCAAAAACTTCAACCTCGTCTAAATCTGTGGCAGATAAAACCTTGCCACGATCATAACGACGACTATCATCCCACTCGAAAGGTTCGCTAAGATTGTCGTTCATACCTAGTTCAAGATCGCTGAGTACCATGATTGGCGTCTGTAAACGATCTGCTAGATCTAAAGCCTGTGCAGCGAAGTCGAAACACTCTTTAGGTGTTGCCGGAAATAGTAAGGGGTGCTTGGTGTCTCCATGTGATGCATAAGCAGCGCCAATTAAATCACCCTGCTGGGTGCGCGTAGGCATACCCGTTGAAGGTCCCGACCTCTGAATGTCCCAAATAACCGCAGGAATTTCAGCGAAGTAAGCCAAGCCAAGAAATTCTGACATAAGAGATATGCCTGGACCACTGGTTGCGGTAAAAGATCGCGCACCATTCCAAGCTGCGCCGATGACTACACCAATAGCGGCCAATTCATCCTCAACTTGTAAAAAGGCAAACTTCTTCTGGCCAGTTTCTTTATCTATGCGCAGCACATTACTGTGATTCTCAAAACTTTCGGCAACCGACGTTGACGGTGTGATTGGATACCACGCACAGACGGTTGCACCGCCATAGACACTACCCAAACCAGCGGCGTCGTTACCATCAATCATAATTCGATCACCCACGGCCTCGGAGCGTCTGACCTGTAAGGGTAGCGGCGCCTCTAAATAGTTCAACGCATAATCTCGACCTAGTTCTAGCGAGCGGATATTCGGCTGAATGAGTGCATCCTTGCCCTTGTACTGAGTGGCAACCATGCCAGTGATTACATCAAATTCGATATTCAACAGCCCAGCCAAAGCGCCCAAGTAAGCAATATTCTTGAACAGACTACGCTGCTTGGGATCAGTAAATTCCGGCAACATCATCGATGCTATAGGAATAGCTATTTCATGAATGTCATCGCGTCGCAACGCTTTAGCCAGCGGCTTGGAGTTGTCATAAAGCAAGTATCCGCCTGGCGAAATGCTAGCAACGTCCTCGATCAAGGTCTCAGCATTCATAGCCACCATAATGTCCACGCCCTCGCGGCGACCTAGGTAACCCTTCTCGCTAACACGCACTTCAAACCACGTGGGTAAGCCCTGAATATTCGACGGGAAGATATTTCGCGTAGCTACTGGAATGCCCATGCGGAAAAGTGCTTTAGCGAACATACCGTTCGCACTCGCCGACCCAGAGCCATTTACATTAGCAAATCGGATAACAAAATCGTTGTACTTAATACTCATTCTGCGTATGACCCCAGCTGAGGAACGTGAACAATTGAACGTTGCATATCCCAAGCATTAGTCGGGCAACGCTCAGCACATAAACCACAGTGCAGACAGACGTCTTCATCTTTCACCATCACACGAGTCGTTGGTAGTACATCTGAAACATAAATGTCTTGTTCTGTATTATCCGCAGGCGCAGTAAGTTGCTGGCGCAATTGTGTTTCGTCCTCATTAGCGACGAAGGAAATACAATCCATCGGGCAAATATCCACACAGGCGTCGCACTCGATACACAAATTCTCTGTGAACACAGTTTGCACATCACAGTTCAAACAACGCTGGGCTTCTTTCTCGGCCAAAGCCTGGTCGAAGCCTAACTCTACTTCGACCCGAATATTGGTCAGGGCAGATTTCTCTTCCACTAATGGCACCAAATGTCGGCTTGCATCGTCATATTGAGCGTCATAGGCCCATTCGTGCACACCCATTTTTGTAGAAATCAGATTGACTCCTTCAGGTGGTCGATCTGCTACAAGATCTTGTCCATAACAAAAAAGGTGAATACTAATTGCGGCTCGATGGGCATGAGCAGATGCCCAAATAATATTCTCTGGCCCAAAAGCACTGTCGCCGCCAAAGAACACTTTGGGGTTAGTAGTTTGCAGAGTGAGCTCGTTCAACGTCGGGCAATCCCATTTGTCAAACTCAATACCCAAATCTCTTTCAATCCAAGGGCAATGATTGTCTTGGCCAATTGCCATAAGCACATGATCGGCTTCAATAAAGACATCGGGTTCACCACTAGGTTCGTAGCGTAGGCGCCCGTCCTCACCTTTAACCGGTGTAACACACTCAAAGAGCACGCCTTGGAGCTTGCCGTCTTTGTGGACAAATTCTTTCGGTGGACGATTGTTGATAATAGGAATGCCTTCACGCATCGCATCTTCTTTTTCCCACTCAGAAGCTTTCATCACTTCAAATGCGGAACGTACGACCACGCTTACAGACTCAGCGCCCAAGCGCAGAGAAGTTCGGCAACAGTCCATAGCGGTATTACCGCCACCCATTACGATAACCTTACCTTTCATTTCGGTAATGTGACCAAACGCGACACTGGACAGCCAATCGATGCCAATATGAATGTGCTTATCGACTTCCTCTCGGCCCTTCAACTCCAAATCGCGGCCTCGCGGGGCACCGGTTCCAACAAAGTACGCATCGAAATTCATATCCATCATGGCTTTCATGCTGGTGATTTCTTGACCAAAGTGGCAATGCACACCCATATCCAAAATTCGGTCCACCTCTTCATCGAGGACCTCTTCGGGCAATCTAAATGCTGGGATTTGGCTGCGCATGAAACCGCCGCCCTTTTCATCCTGTTCAAATAAGTGCACTTCGTAACCTAAAGGCAGAAGATCTCTCGCTACGGCAAGCGAAGCTGGCCCGGCACCAATAAGGGCAATTTTTTTGCCGTTCTTTTTTGCAGGAACCTGGGGCATAAAGGCGCTTACATCACCCTTATTGTCCGCAGCAACTCGCTTCAGGCGACAAATAGCCACGGGAGTTTCCTCGGTTCTGACTCTGCGGCAAGCGGGTTCGCAAGGCCGGTCACAGGTACGCCCCAAAACCCCGGGGAACACATTTGAGTCCCAATTCAGCATATACGCTTCTGTATAGCGCTCTTGTGCAATTAAACGTATGTATTCTGGTACTGGTGTGTGCGCTGGACACGCCCACTGACAATCCACCACTTTATGAAAGTAGTTCGGATCAAAAATATTGGTTGGTTCCATAAACTCCCTGTCGCCCTATTACTGCTAAGCCTATAGCCTTGCTAGAAATGCCTCCCATCAGCCAATGATCCAAGCACCACGACAGCAATCGAATTACTGCATCAAGTTTTGTGGTTGCTGAACCCCTCGTCAACCTACTTGAAATTTCGCTGACTCCCAACTTTAGCCTAGGGATAATGGGAACGCCAGCACCTAGTACGCCCCTGAGCCACCAAATTACTAAGATAAATTCAGCATTTTCACATTTTTGCGAACATCAAAACTTTAACCTCTAGCCCAAGCAGGTAGAATATCGCCTACGGGCAAATAACACGCCGCTGGCAGTGCAAGAGTAGTTAACCAGGATTGGTAGTAAATTCTCGATATTCACCCCCAATCCTTGCGCACTAAACTTAAAGATTGTTTTTTTTGTTCCGCTCAGGAGGGACATCGACATAAACAGCGCAATTTAACTTTTGCGGGGCAAACGCGTGCTCGGTTAAAAATGCTTATGCACAGACATGACGAACAGCAAGATAAAACGCACGGGCGAATTAACTAGCCCGCCGACATAAACAATACGGATTTTTAGCATTGCGCCAATTGATTCTTAACCCCACAGCAACCCAAACAAAGCCTACTACGAATGGGGATAAACTCAGCTGGAACGGTCTCGCTGGTTCTGCAGAAATGCTGGCAGTCGCAGAGCTAGCGAAAAGTAGCGACCACCTCATAGTGGTAGTCACAGCTGATTCATCAGCTACTGAACGCTGGGCTAATGGCATCGCCTACTTCTCTAGTAGCAGTAATGACTCGTCTGAAGCCTTGGACATCTTACGTTTTCCTGACTGGGAAACTCTACCCTATGATGTTTTTTCACCGCACCAAGATATTATTTCTGAGCGTTTAGCCTCGCTGTCCCAACTGCAAGGCAAAAATAAAGGCGTACTCACCGTGCCCATTAGCACCTTGTTGCAAAAGGTTGCACCCACATCTTATTTGGGTGGCGCATGCTTCAATCTAGCCTGCGGGCAAACCTATGACGTTTCCGAACAGAGACTGATTTTAGAATCTGCTGGATACCAAAGTGCGGATATGGTGGTTGAACGTGGTCAATATGCAGTGCGTGGCGCTTTAGTCGACATTTTTCCTATGGGTAGCGAGTTACCGGTAAGAATCGACTTACTTGATGATGAAATCGACACGCTTAGAACCTTTGACCCGGAAACTCAAAGAACCGTTGAACAAATAACTCAACTAAACTTGCTGCCCGCTAAAGAATTCCCATTCGATGATGCAGCCATAGCAAGATTTCGCGACAGGTGGCACACCACATTTAATGTAGATGTCAGGCGCTGTAGCGTTTATCAAGATGTCAGTAGCTATATTGCCCCCAACGGAATTGAATACTACTTGCCGCTCTTTTTCGAAAAACTTGATAGCCTATTTGACTACCTGCCAGCAAATACCACTTTTGTTCTTGAAGCTGGAGCAATGTCAGCAGCTGACGCTTATATCACCGAAGTTGAAGACCGCTATGAGTCACTGCGTTACGACATTGAACGACCGATACTTGAACCTGACACTCTCTTTTTAAGCACTGAGGAACTGCGCCAGCACTTGAATAAGGGTAAGCGCATATTCCTCAACTCACCCGATACCAAACACACAGTAGAGTTCCCAACCCAGAATCTACCCGACCTGCACATCAATGCGCGCTTAGCTGAGCCAAGTCACGCGTTACAACAATTCTTACTCGGCACCTCACGGCCAATATTGTTTATCGCTGAATCAGCCGGACGCAGAGAAGTATTTGACGAGCTACTGCGTAAAAGTTCTATTCAAACTCAGAATGTGAATTCATTTGAGGAGTACCTGAACAGTAACGGTCACTGCATCAGTGTCGCCCCTATCAGCGAAGGCCTGTTTATTGAACAGGCCATCATCATTACTGAAAGCGAAGTGCTTGGCAAAAGACCCTCGGAAGGCAAGCGAGATACTAACCGTAAGGTAATTGACCCAGACCAAATTGTTCGTAACTTAACAGAATTGTCTATGGGTTCGCCCGTAGTGCATGTAGAACACGGCGTTGGTCGCTACCTCGGGTTAGAAACTTTAGAAATTGACTCTGCTGACTACGAATTCTTAATGCTTGGCTACGCTGGCGGAGCAAAACTTTACGTCCCTGTCACGTCCTTACACTTAATCGGTAGATACGCTGGGGCAGACGAAGAACATGCTCCACTACACCGACTTGGCTCCGATCAATGGGAGCGCGCAAAGCGCAGGGCTGCCGAGAAAGTTATAGATGTGGCAGCAGAGCTGTTAGATATATACGCGCGGCGTGAGCTGCGTAAATCACACAGCCTCAAACCTAGCGAAAGTGAATATGCAACCTTCGCCGCTGAGTTTCCATTTGATGTAACCTCCGACCAAGCAACTGCCATTGAAGAAACCTTAGCGGACATGGCTATGGAGCGCGCAATGGATCGACTGGTGTGCGGCGATGTTGGGTTTGGCAAAACTGAAGTGGCGATGCGCGCGGCGTTCGCAGCGGTGCAAAGTGGCAAGCAAGTAGTTATGTTAGTGCCGACAACGCTACTGGCCCAACAACACTACGACACTCTTGTCGATCGCTTCGCAAACTGGCCGGTGAACATTGACGTTGCCAGTAGAACGAAAACAACGCAAGAAATAGAAGAGATTGCGCTCAAAACAGCCAATGGAAAAATGGATATCTTAATAGGTACTCATAAGTTACTCAGCCCACAATTCAAGTTTAATGATCTTGGCCTTGTTATCGTTGATGAGGAACACAGGTTTGGTGTTAGGCAAAAAGAGCGGCTACGCGCAATACGCGCCGAAGTAGACGTGCTCACGTTAACCGCCACACCAATACCAAGAACATTGAATATGTCGCTGAGCGGTATTAGAGATTTGTCTGTTATCGCCACGCCACCCGCAAAACGACTATCGATTAAGACCTTTGTACAGCAGCGTAGCGAACAAAGTGTCCGCGAAGCGATCAGCCGAGAATTGATGCGCGGCGGACAAGTTTTCTTCCTCCACAACGAAGTACGCTCTATCGAACAAACTGCAGAAACTATTCGTACATTGGTCCCAGAGGCTCGCGTGGGCATAGGTCATGGTCAACTCCGTAAGAATGAGTTGGAAGAGGTCATGAGTGAATTTTACCACCGCCGCCTCAATGTATTGGTCTGCTCTACCATTATTGAAACGGGTATAGACATACCCAATGCCAACACAATCATTATTGAACGTGCCGACAAATTCGGCTTAGCGCAATTACATCAGCTGCGCGGCAGAGTTGGGCGCAGCCATCGGCAAGCCTACGCCTACCTTCTGACACCAGAACCCAAAGCTATGACTGCGGATGCAGTAAAGCGCCTTGAAGCCATCGAAGCATCGGGAGATCTTGGCGTTGGCTTTACCCTAGCAACACAGGATATGGAAATACGTGGTGCGGGCGAGTTATTAGGTGATGATCAATCAGGACAAATCGAGTCTATCGGCTTTTCAATGTACATGGATATGTTGAACCGCGCTGTTAACGCAATGCGCTCGGGGCAAGTACCAGACCGAGATATGCCTTTAGAACCGGTCAGTCAGGAAATCAACCTACATGTACCCACATTGATCCCAGACGACTATCTTCCAGATGTGCAGACTCGACTAATACTCTACAAGCGCATATCTGCCGCTGCATCGCAATTGGATTTAGATAACCTACAAATTGAAATAATTGACCGGTTTGGTTTGCTACCACCTGCAATGAAAAACTTGTTTCAAGTCACAGGGCTAAAAATAATTGCCCAGACTTTGGGAATCATAAAGTTGGACTTAGGCGAGGAACGTGGCAAATTAGAGTTCAGTAAAACCACCAAAGTTGACCCAATGGAAATCGTCAAGCTAGTGCAGCAAGAAAGCCAGATATTTAAGCTCGACGGCGCATCCACATTACGTATCGAAAAAGACTTGGGCGAGTTTACTCAGCGCATAGAATTTTCGCTCCAACTATTTAGTCGTTTGGCACCTAATATTGCGGCAGCAGCCTAGCGAGGAATCATAAGCAGTCATGCAACGCTTCAAGCAAGATAGAAATAAAGATCTAGATAAAGATATAGATAGAGATAAAGAGAAAAAGTGTGATCAATGAGTAGGTATATTGCCGTACTATTGCTGTTGCTTAATGCTGATGCTTTGTTGGCAGAGGTTCTAACTAACGAAAGTGCTAGAACGTTTCCCACTTATGCTGACCTTGAAGTTGATGAGTTCGTGCAGACCACGCGCCTAGAAGAGCTGCTAAATGAGCGCCGCTTTCGAATTGAAATGATCGTTTTTGCACGCGCAGAGAAAACCAACCTTGGCGAAGAACCGCTTCTTACAATAGAGCCTCGGGTGCTTCCAGAGAACATTTTTGGCTTGACGCCTGCAACTGCACAGGAAGACGGGTATAACGCTAGCTATTGTATAGGTTATCCCAACATTGCTTCCGAGCCTGCCTTACCAAAAAAATTACTAGAGATACTGCGCAAAGAAAACGAACCAGAACTTTCTCAGTGGTACAACGAAAGCGCACTGAGTTCATACGCAAACGGTATTGCACAGGAAGAAGCCCTCCTGCAAGAGGACTTCCTGGAAGAGGACTTGCTGGAAGAGGACTTGCTAGAAGAATCACCGATTCAAGAGCTTGCTCGTAACGATATAACAACGCCGCTTAATTCGCCCACAGTCATGGAAACCCCCTACTTAAACTTTATTTCCCAATTGAGCGTTTTTATAAATGAAGTGAAAGCGACAAGTTACCAAACTCTACCATCGACAGAATTCAGGCTGCGCGAAGAGGCCCTAATACTAGACCGCAACCCTAAGTTTTCTTTGTTACTGCACGAGAGTTGGCAGCAAGTGGTACCGCCCAGAGCGGCACCCCAGCAAATTCACTTCGCGGCCAAAGACGCCGCAAGCACACTGCAGGGTTTGGTTAGTGTCACATTGGGCCGCTATCTACACTTCGCTGGACAACTATGGCTTGAAGCGCCTGTTGAAGACTACCGAACAGAACAAGCACTGCGCACAAACTCCCCCGCTACAAATAATGATCAAGCGCAACCTAAATTGAGTACCCAAATAGCAAGTACCCAAATAGAACTCAGCCCACTAGAACAGGAATTAGTTGCCAAGAAGCTGATAACTGAGGATCTACTTACGCAAGACAATATACCGATAGCGTACTTCGAGTTGAATGAAAGCAGACGTATGCGTAGCGAAGAAATACATTACCTTGACCACCCCGCTCTAGGTATCATTGTAAAAATCACCCCGATTGAAGCCCCCGAATCCCTTGTGCAAGCCTGGAAAGAGCTTGAACGGTATCGCAAACCGCCGGAACGAAACCCCTGAGCTCAGCCTCTTGCTTAGCTAGTTCGGCACGGCATATAAAGTCGAAAGGTTGCGCCCGTAACCGTGAATATCCATACCACAGCCAAACAAAAATCTGTCCGGACACGCAAGTGCGGAATAATCTGCGCTTACACTGCTTTTATTTTTATCTGCAAGCACAGCGATGAAAACTTTCTTGGCTCCTGCCTGCACCGCCCACTGCTGCAAGTAGGCCATGGTGTGCCCTTCATCTAATACATCGTCTATTAGGACAACTGTTCTATCAGCTAACGGTGGGTGCTCGGCGCCTTGCCACCTCAAGTCTCCACCTTGAGTAGCTTCTCGATATCGGCTCACATCGACATAACCTTGTTGTAAGGGGAAAACCATTCGCTGCATGAGTTGTCCGCTTAAATATAGGCCACCCTGCATGACGCTCAAACAAATGGGATTTTGATCTTGCAGAGACACTGTCATTGCTACCGCTAAACGATCTATCGCCGCGGCAACTTGCGCCTGCGTAAAGACAACTTCCGCCTTGGCAAAGGCATGACCTACACCCCGAGGCATACCAGACAATATCTGAATATTCTCTAAGCCATTCATAAACTGGGTTCGTTCTGCATTTGTAGATGAACCGTTTGTGTCGGAAATGCTATCTGCGCACCTTGCTCCTCCACAATAGCTGCAATTTTTAGGAGTACGTCTTCTTTCACTCGGTGATACGTTTGCCAGTCCGTAGTCTCGGTAAAGGTATAAACAAAAAACTCCACCGCTGACGCACCAAAAGTCACAAAGTTCACCATCAAGATCTGCTTCTGATCAATATCGCCATGCTCTTCCAACATGGTTTTAACCTTCGCCAAAATCAACGGCATTTTTTCAACGTCGGTGTAGCGCAGGCCAATAGTTTCGTAAATGCGGCGATTGAGCATGCGCGAAGGATTTTCTACCGCCAAGGATGTGAAAATAGAATTTGGTAAATACAGAGGGCGCTTGTCAAAGGTTCTGATCCGAGTCAATCGCCAGCCAATATCTTCCACAGTGCCTTCAATATTGCGATCTGGTGATCTAATCCAATCACCCACTGAGAAAGGTCTGTCGAGAAAAATCATCAGGGCACCAAAAAAGTTCGCCAATATGTCCCTAGCGGCAAAACCTATTGCGATACCACCAATACCACCAAATGCAAGCACGCCTGAGATGGAGAACCCGAAAGCCTGTAACACTAAGAGCATACCGGTAATAACAATTGATGCTCTGAGCAACTTACCCACCGCAGTGGCCGTTGTAGGGTCTACTTTGGTTTTGTGTTTACCTTCGATCAAGTTTGTCTCGATGGCACTAATAAACCTCAAAGCAAACCAAATCATCAACCAAACCACAGCAACGTCGCGGACTTGGCTAACATAAGCAAAAATTTCAGCTTGAGCGCCACCGCCGACAATTTCAGCGGCAAAAGAGATACCTAAGATCCAAACGCCTAAACCTAAAGGGCGCCGTCCCGCATGAACAAGTGCGTCATCCCACAGGTTGTGCGTTTGCAGCGCGCGGCGTTCGGCACCATCTAAAAAAATCTTGACCGTAAAGCGTACCGCTGCGGTAATGACTAAAATTGCAAACACCTCGCTCACCCATCCGTATGTAGTGAACATCGAAATCAATTCATTCATATTTTTCTTAATTCCAAATCTATGCCGTAACTAGTCATTCAAGATCCGAACTTTATCACGGTTATTGAGCTGTGGTGCCTAGATCAATAGCAGCAGTTGGGGCCGCCCGAGCGCCTATAAAACCCAGCTACAGGAATCGACAAACGGGCAAAACCCAACACCAAACAGTGCTGTACATAAACTCAGTATACTGTATATACTGCACCCACTGTATATTTGCACAGGAATGCAAACGATGAAATCCACAATAGAAATGACCGGTACGCTAACCGCTCGGCAGGCACAAATTTTAGAGCTGATTCGACAATATATCAGCGAGACAGGCTACCCGCCGACCCGCGCTGAAATCGCCAAAGAATTGGGATTTAAATCTGCTAATGCAGCTGAAGAACACCTCAAAGCTTTAGCTCGTAAAGGCGCCATAGAAATGATCCCAGGTACATCAAGGGGTATTCGTCTTCCTGAACTTCTCGACCAAGGACTCCCAATTGTAGGACGTGTTGCTGCCGGTGACCCAATTCTTGCAGAGGAAAATATTGAAGACAGAATAGATTTACCTGCGGGCTTCTTTCAGCCCCAAGCGGATTACCTACTGCGCGTACGAGGGGACAGTATGATTGATGCAGGTATTCTCGACGGTGACTTATTGGCTGTGCATAAGACCCAGCAGGCGACAAACGGACAAATAGTAGTAGCTCGAATTGATCAGGAGGTAACAGTTAAGCGCTTTCAACGCACCAAGAAGCGTAATCAAATTCTACTGTTACCAGAAAACGAAGCTTACAACCCGATAGAGGTAGATTTAGCCAACCAAGCATTTGCTATTGAGGGTTTATCTGTCGGTGTTATCAGACAACAAATCTGATCCCAGTGCTTTCCTGCTAGATGGTTGGGTACCCAATACGCCCAACCGTCTTTTTTCAACCCAAGTTACGTTTAACTCGCCGCAAAAATCGGTCTCTGTCGGCCCCGGCCTCTTAACTGCTCTTTAACGGTACTCAAGAATCCTTAACAACCTTAGGCTTCAAGAGTCCTTAGCTTTGGCAGCTGTCTTTTTGGCAGGCTTCTTTGTAGTCTTTTTCGCCGCGACTTTCTTTTTCTTTGCAGCAGGCGCGCCCTCTTCTATCCACTTCGGCTCAACGTAGAATGCTCTCCAACCAGAGGCCTTACCCTCAATTTCAGACTGAACATACTGTTCTTTAGTCTTGCGACTATAACGGATAATCGCCGGATTACCCTTCGGATCAAATTCAGGTGCGTCGAGTAAGTAGCGAAACTTAGGGTCTAGTTCATTCGCATGGGGCTTAATTTCAATTACCTTAGGTGCGCGAGTTTCACGATTTTTTGGAAACTGACTAGCAGCCAGGAAAATTCCAGAGGCGCCATCTCTAAGTAAGTAATGATCCTCTACCTTTTCGCACTGCAGCTCCGGCATTGCTACGGGATCTGCCTTAGGCGGCGCAGGTTCTCCACTACGTAACAGCTTGCGGGTATTTTTACATTCAACACAGCCAAAGTACTTGCCAAATCGACCAGACTTGAGCTGCATTTCTTTACCGCACTTATCACACTCAAGCAGCGGACCGTCGTAGCCCTTAATCTTAAAAGTACCAAACTCAATGGCAAAGTTATTACAATCTGGGTTGTTGCTACAAACGTGCATTTTGCGCGTTTCATCCACAAGGTGGCTAAGCATCGCGCTATTGCACTTTTCACATTTTCGCAGTCTGCGAAGTAGTTTTGACTCGCCTTCTTCGTCCTTATCTACATCTACTGCCTCTTCACCCGGAATCAGGTTTACAGTCTTAGTGCAACGCTCTTTCGGCTTCAGTGCGTAGCCCGAACAGCCCAAAAATACGCCAGTAGAACCGTTGCGGATCTGCATATGACGCTCACAGGCAGGGCATTCAATATCTGTATCAGTTGGTGTATTGGCCCGCATACCGTTTTCTGGATCTTGGGCGCCAACTAACTTCTGACTAAAATCTCCATAAAATTGGTCGAGCACCTGATCCCATTGGGCTTGCCCACGTGCAACCTTGTCTAGCTCCTGCTCCATATTTGCAGTAAAGCTGTAGTCCATTAGGTTTTCAAAATTTTCCACTAAACGATCGGTGACGAGCTCACCGATTTTCTCAGCGTAAAAACGTCGGTTAGTCAGCGTGACATAGCCTCTGTCTTGAATAGTAGAGATAATGCTCGCGTAAGTGGACGGTCGGCCAATGCCTTGTTTTTCAAGTTCTTTAACTAGGCTGGCCTCGCCAAATCGCGGCGTAGGCTTAGTAAAGTGCTGTATTGCCTCTGAGTCTTTGTGGGTTAGCACCTCACCTTCATACAAGTCAGGTAGTGTGGAATCTTCGTCCTTGCGCGACATTGGTGCCATGACCTTGGTATAGCCATCAAACTGCAAAATGCGCCCACGAATGGACAACTCAAACTCACCTGCAGCGACTTTGATGTTAGTACTCAGATAGCGTGCTTCGGTCATCTGGCAGGCAATAAACTGATTACGAATTAGCTCGTAAAGGCGTATGGCGTCTGGATCAACACCATCTATGTGTTCTGGCTTTGTACCGACATTAGATGGTCGAATAGCTTCGTGAGCATCTTGAGCATCATCTTTGCTCGAGTACTTTTTAACTGTTTCAGGCAAATAGTCCGGCCCAAAATTCTTCTCGATATAGTCTCTACAGCCTTCTACCGAATCTGCACTCAAGTTAGTCGAATCAGTACGCATGTAAGTGATATAGCCTGCCTCATAAAGACGCTGGGCCATGGTCATGGTTTTCTTCACAGAGAAGCCCATGCGCGTACTGGCAGCTTGCTGCAACGTTGATGTAATAAACGGTGCATTTGGCTTAGTTTTGGTTGGGCGATCGTCACGCTTTTTGACCACAAACCTCTGCGCAACCATAAGTTCAAGGGCGGCATGAGTCGTCGCACCATCCTGAGGCCGGAAATTTTCACCATTTTGCTTGGTCACCTCAAAACGCAATGCGTCTTCGGAACCATGCCGTGCTAAATCTGCGAATAGATCCCAATATTCTTCCGGAATAAAGGCTCGTATTTCTCGTTCACGCTCAACAATAAGTCTCACGGCTACACTTTGCACACGTCCGGCAGATAACCCTCTAGCTACTTTAGACCAAAGCAGCGGAGACAGCTCAAAACCCACCACTCGATCAAGAAAACGGCGTGCTTGCTGGGCGTGTACCCGGTCCATGTCTATTTCACCGGGGTCGGTAAAAGCACCCTGAATCGCCTTGCGCGTTATTTCATTAAACACAACCCGTCTATAACGGCTTTCGTCACCGCCAATTGTTTCACGAAGGTGCCAAGCAATAGCCTCTCCCTCGCGATCCATATCAGTCGCTAGATAGACCTCAGGTGCGTTTTCAGCGAGTCGGCGTAATTCTTCGACGACTTTTTCTTTACCTGGGAGGATTTCATACTCAGCAGACCACTGCTTATCGGGATTAACCCCCATGCGCCGTACAAGTTGTTCACGCGAACGCTTCTTTTTATAGGCAGCTTTCTTCTCTGGGCTCAATGCTTTGGTTTTTTGAGCCTCTTTAGCCCGCGCTTTGGGGTCAACTGCCTTAGCACCTACCGGCAAATCTCGAATATGTCCTACGCTTGATTTGACAATAAAGTCCTTACCCAAATAACGATTGATCGTTTTTGCTTTAGCTGGGGATTCGACGATTACAAGAGATCTTGCCATATACTTCCAGGTATCAATTAGAACAGCCGCACATTTTCTAATGCTGAATTTTGCCGCTCATAAGGTTAAAAATACTCACTGAACAACCGTTACCAATTATTCAATTAACTTCCGCTGAGATGCGGAAAGTGCGAGTTATAGGCCCAGCCCAGCCCTACTGTCAAGAAATCTCAAACAATAAAATGCAATTCGCTCTCTATTTAGCGCCTCTTTGAGCACAGAATCGGCGTGTTCAGTTATTCCATTTCCCACGGGTGAGATTTCAATAGATCAATGATTTCAATCATAGCTGTATGAATGACATTAAGCGGTTCCGCCGCTGTCGTAGTGATCGAATCGGATGGGTCAGTGCGCTGCTCCCGCCAAAAAGCGCCTAAGCTACGCCCATCAATTGATATACCCAATACGTCTACTGGCATCTGCTGCAACGCCCCATGCAATGAAGCCAATAACTGACTTTGCCGCTGCCAAGCAGCCAAGGTTTGATCGCGCATCTTGGTAAGACTAGCTTCATCTGCAGGCAGCCCCCACCCGTCAATAATAACGGTAACTGGCACCGTTGGATGGGCTGGTATCCGTTGCAGTGTAATAGCACTGAGATGATTAAGACTTTGGCCTAAGGCTAACTGATAGCGCATACACTGAGTCTTGGTGTTGCGCGTTTGACCACCCGCAGTAACCCTCTCATCAGGTGTGGGATCAAGCTTAAACAATCCATCTAGCTGAATAGTAAAACCCAGCTTACGCGCATCAGATCGCAGTGCAGTTAAGCGTTTATCTTTAGCAGTTGGCATTAAATAGAAAAGCGGCCCAGCAGCTAAGATGAAAACACCAATAATAATAATCCAAGACATATTCGAAACTCACTGTTGTTAGGTCACGTCAACGGTTGTATGGTCTGGCAAAGCCGAAAGGAGATTGCAATGTCAGGTTACCAAACCATCGTATTAGCGGTCGATCTTACAGAAGAATCGATCCAAGTTGCGCAGCGCGCACTAGACCTGGCTGGTGAAGATAGCCAGATACACCTCGTGCATGTTATTGAACCTCTCAGCCTTGCCTATGGCGGCGATGTTCCAATGGACATGTCTTCCGTTCAAGAACAGATTCAGGAGCAAGCGAAATCCCACTTAAGTGAGTTTGCCAACCAACTTAGTGTGCCCAAAGACAATCAGCACCTCATATTTGGTCGACCTGAAAGTGAAATTCACAGGGTCGCTGAAGAGTTCAACGCAGATCTCATTGTTGTGGGTAGTCACGGACGCCACGGTCTTGCATTATTACTGGGCTCTACAGCCAACAGCGTACTTCACGGCTCACCCTGTGATGTGCTCGCGGTTAGAGTAAGAGAGACAGAGGTGCAGCTCTAAATTAACTGCAACTTGGGTCTTATCGCTCGGTTAACAAACCCATGTCGGATAACCTGCAAAATTTAGTAGTACTTATGATGTTAAGTTTAGGATTTTTCGGCGCGACAGCTCTACATTTCTCGTTAAAAGCTATAGTGCGCAAGCGAGTGCTGGATTTATTTCTGGCACTACTCATGACCAGTGCCACCGCTCAAGCAGCCCAGCCCGTCGCGGCTGATTTATTCGACCAACGTGCCTCCTATATCTCTGCCGTAGAAAAATATGCGGCAAACAGAACCACTGAAGCAGATCGCTTAGCCAAAAGTTTGCAAGATTATCCGTTGTACCCTTACCTGCAATATCATCGCCTACGAGTTCGACTCAATAACGTCAGCGGCAAACAAATGAGCCAATTTGCTGCAGACCACAGTACTCTACCCGTCAGCCCCCTAATTTTTAACCGCTGGCTAAAACAGCAGGGTTCTAAAAGGCGTTGGAAAACATTTCTCAAATACTATTCTGGCTCTGAAAATTCCGAACTTAAGTGTTACCACCTTCGCGCGCTCTACGCCGTTGGGCGTAAAACTGAAAGCTTAGATCAAACTACTGCGCTTTGGATTTCGCCCAAATCTCAGCCCAAAGCCTGTGATCCTCTTTTTGCCACTTGGCAAAGCACCTCGCGATTTACCCAGGACATTGCGTGGCAACGATTACATCTGGCGATTCAAGGAAATCAGCGCATCCTTGCCCGCTATTTACTGCGTTTCTTCTCTGGGCAAAACAAAAAAGCAGCGGACGCTTATTACCTTGCGCATACCCAACCGACTAAACTCATGGGTCATTCAAGGTTTGCTAAAAACACAGAAAAATACCGTCAGATCATCCAGCACGGGCTCATTAGGCTCAGTAAACGACAACCTGCAAACAGTGCAAGGGCTTGGAAGAAGTACCAAACCACTCACACTTTCAGCACCAGTGCGGCGAGCGCCATAGAAGAAAAAATAATTGTCGCCCTGGCTATGGAGGGTGAATTCCCATCAGAAGAGAACCGTCCAAATATTCAATCACCTTTTGCCATCGACGGCATTGTTGAAGCAGCACTTAAGAATTCTCGCTGGCGTCAGTTGATCTATTGGATCGAGCGCCTAGATCAAGCGGAAAGTTCGAAGTTGCGTTGGCAGTATTGGTTGGCAAGATCTTTAGAGATGACTGGCGAGAACCAGCGCAGCCAAGCGATATTTCAGAGCATTGCTAAAGAGCGCCAATACTACAGTTTTTTAGCCGCCCAAAGAGCCAGCCTACCCGCCCAGCTTAATGCCAATAAGATAACCCCTGAATCCTCAGCCGCCACAAAACAGATTGAGGCACGTGAAGACATTTCGCGTGCGGTGGAACTATTTGCGGTAGGTGACGAGCTAAATGGCCGCCGAGAGTGGTATCAGGCAAAAAGAACAATGAAGCCCAGCGAGCTACATCTGCTTGCCTACGTTGCATTAAAAATGGGCCGCTTGTTTTTGGCAATTCAAACTGCCAACTCGGCTGAGGCATTTGATGACTTAACTTTAAGATTCCCGTTGGCGTTCTCGCCACTATTCAACGCAGCAAGTCATAAAAATAACACGCCAAGTAGCTTGCTTAGAGCAATTACCCGGCAGGAATCTGCTTTTCAATCTAGGGTGACCTCAAGTGCTGGTGCACAGGGCCTCATGCAGCTGATGCCAGCTACAGCCAGCCTTGCAGCTCGGCGAGCAAAACTGCCCAAGGTCCGCTCGGGTGACTTAAAAACGCCTGCAAAGAATATTGCCTTAGGAAGTTATCACCTGACCTGGCTGATTCAGCGCTTTAACGGCCAACGGCCTTTAGCTATTGCCGCCTACAATGCTGGCGAGCATCGAGTCGACCGGTGGATAAAAGATAGCTCAGGCACTCCGATCGACATTTGGATTGAATCAATTCCCTTCAAGGAAACTCGCAATTACGTTAAGAATGTACTGGCTTTCAATGTAGTTTATTCCAACCTTCTTGGAACACCGGTGGATATTCTGCAAGAGTCAGAAAAACTGCTACAACCACGTTGAATTCCGACTGCCCTTTATGATCGACATCTGCGTCAACATCCATAACAAACAACTGCAAGGAGACAGAGAAAATCTTCTCGCTCGAGCCAGCAGCGCAGGCATTGCAGGAATTGTCTTGTGCGCTACAGATTTGCAAATGGTCGAAGCGAATATAGCTCTATGCAATAAAAACGAAACGACAATCCACCCCCAATTGCGCACTACTGCAGGCGTACACCCCCACGACGCGAGCACTTGGAGTGAAGACAGCTCTGCGCGTCTAATACAATTCGCCGGCAACCCATGGGTTTGCGCAATCGGAGAATGCGGCTTGGACTATAATCGAAATTTTTCTACCGAAACTCAGCAGTTAAGGGCCTTCGAAGCGCAGATAGAAGTAGCCCGCGTTGTTAACAAACCGCTCTTCGTCCACGACCGAGATAGTCGCGGAGAGGCGCTAAAACTGCTAACCCGGACTACATTGCCAGCCACCGTCATCCACTGCTTTACAGGCAGTGAAGATGACTTGAGGGGATTTCTAGAAGCAGGTTTCTACATTGGAATAACTGGTTGGATTTGTGACCAAAAGCGCGGAGCAGCATTGCGCGACTTGGTTAAACACATACCGCTAGAGAAATTGCTTATAGAAACCGATGCTCCGTTTTTGAGACCACAAAACGCGCCAATGAGTTTTGCCAGTGACCACGGCATCGCGGCAAAATGGAAGAAGCGTAACGAACCTGCCCTTCTCGCATGGGTCGTGCAAGAGATTGCCAAAAACAGACACGAAAGCGCAGAAGAAATCAGCCACGCTTGCAGCACTAATGCACAGTTACTGTTCGCCTTTCCGACTTAGGCAAAGAGTTCGCCCCGAAAAACCATACCTAGTTTCAAACCGCTACTTACAGTGATCGCGCAACCAAGATTGCAAAGTCTCTATATCAATAGGGGCAGCAAGTTCGCTGTTGTTAGCTTTAAGCACTGGTATTCTTAGACCGTACTCTTCAACCAAGGCATCATCTAAGGCTATATCTACCGTGTTCAAAGTTACACCGCGCATTGCGGGCACCGTAAATAGCATATCCAAAACCTCTTCACACAAAGCGCAGTGATCGGTCATATATAAAGTAAGGCTGCTCATAAGAATTGTCTACGGGCTACTCAAAAGTCGACCAGATGGTGCCATGAGCTTACCAGCAGAGCCAGTTTTCATCATGAAAAACAGCTCATGGTTAGACCCGCAGTTATACTTCAACCGCTTAGTCAGGTGTCATTAGAAGGTGAGAAAGGTAAGATCTTCGCATGTACTATGCCTACAGACTTACAGACAGCCCCACACAACATGCCTATCCACTTGCAATAGATGGTCAGGCACAATGGCAACCGGTACCAGACGCCAAGTTGTCTTTATGGCGTACCGCAATAACTCTACCGGCTGTTCCTGAAAAGCACATAGTGGTGCCTAGTTTCTCGATGCAGGGAGGCAATTACCAATACCAAGTAGCACTAACAGACACCAATACAGGTCTCTCAAGCCGCCTTAACCCGCTGTTAACGTCAACAGAGCAATTGGCGCAATGGCCTGAAAAATACTCTGATTTAAGCACGGTTAGCGATGAAATAGATTGCTGGCACAGCAAAGTAGAGCTCACCAATACCGAGTTTGAGATTACCGTAGAGTCCGAATACCAGCCTCAACATTACCTTTTGGTACTGAGTATTCGCGCACTAGAGCTTGAGTGCCCCTTTAGTGCAATGAAAAGTATTAGCTTAGATCAGCCTGCGGCTTTCAGCCAAATGACAGCTGAAGCAAAATTACGCAACCGTATTTGCTCGCCTACCTCTCTCGCCATGGTGCATACAACTTTGACGGGGCAAACTGCATTTTCAGAAATTGTCGAGCAGTGTTATGACCCTGCAAGCAAAGCCTATGGCAAGTGGCCTCTGGCAATAAAGGCGGCGAATACACTGAACCTTGCCGGTGCTGTTGAATCACTGCCCTCATGGGCTAGCGTTAGCGACATCCTAAATAAAGGGTGGATTGTGGTATGTAGTATCCGCTTTGACAAGAACAGCCTCACAGGAGCTCCTCTAAAGCAATCAGGCGGCCACCTTGTAGTACTTTACGGGATAGACCTGACTGACTCTGAAGAGCCCTCAGTGCTCGTTATGGATCCAGCAGGTAAAACTCAAAGTGAGGTCCCGCGACGCTATAAATTAGCGGAATTTTCCAGGGCGTGGCTAGATTATCGGGGTGGCGGCTATATTTTGAATTTGCAGCAACCCGTTTACTAACCAAGTGATCTAGTAGGTGGACGTATTATTTAGTAAGTTTTGCGCCAGAATTTTTGCCATACAAGCCTTATAACCTCTAAACTTTGCGACTTATAACCTAAGAAACTGCACCAAAGAACCTGCCGATGCTGCAACTCATAAGACATCTTATATTGATCCTCGGATTTACCCTGCTGACACTCGGTCTACTGGCTTGGCAGACCCTGAAGTTTGATCTTTCGGGGCTTTGGTACTTCGCAATAAATGGAGCAATACACCCGATTATTCCGTTAGCATTTGGTATAGCTATTATTCCACCGACCCTGTGGGAAATCCTACTCCACCGCTTTGGAAAACACAGTGGAGAGCACAGTGGAGAGTGATAACGAGGTTTTTCTACGAAGAGTTTTGGCCAAGGATGAATTAGAAATTGTACGACTAATGCGCGATAGCGAAGCTCTACATCAACCCTGGATACAGTCACCTAGTTCCTCCAGACTGTTTAAATTCTATATGCAACGTATTCGCCGAGTAGATCACGAAGGTTTCGCCATTTGCAGGCGCAGTGATGAAAATATTGTCGGCCTAATAAACGTCAACCATATTGTCCGAGGCACCTTCCAGAGTGCTTCATTAGGGTATTATGTAGGTGCATGCTACGAAGGTCATGGGTATATGCGCCAAGGCCTTATACAGCTTATAAAATTCGCTTTTTCAACCATGGGTTTGCATCGCTTGGAAGCTAACATTCAACCGGAAAATCTGCGCTCACAGGCCTTAGTAGAAGCCTGTGGATTTGGCTTTGAAGGCCTATCGAAAGGGTTTTTGTATATCAACGGCAGTTGGCGCGATCATGAACGCTGGTGCATTGTCGACTCACGCAACTCATTAAAACCATAAGTATTATGCAAAAGAAAAAACCAAACGTGGTTGTGCTAGCCGGCGGTTCCTCAATGGAAGCTGAAGTTTCGCGGCAATCTGCAGCCCAAGTGCAACGCGCGCTACAGAACTCCGGCTTTCAAGTTGCCGTTGTAGAACTAGATAAAGACTGCGCTTCGCGATTGCTTAAAATACAACCTGACGTTGTATTCCCAGCTCTCCACGGGCCACCTGGAGAAGATGGTACCGTGCAGGGTTTATTAGAAATCCTCGAGATTTGTTATGTAGGCAGCGATGTTCGCGGTAGTGCTATGGCGATGGATAAGGCTGTGGCAAAAAGCATCTTTAAGCGGCAAGGATTGCCGGTTATTGACGACTACATTGTTGCAGCAGATGCCGATCTGAATGCCACCGCTGGTGAGATAGAACGTCTACTAGGACCCAATGTAGTTATTAAACCCCTAAACCAAGGTTCCGCGTTGGGTGTGCAGTTGTTACCCAATGGTGGCGATATAACGGCTGCTTTGGCACAGTGTTTAGCTTTTGGATCATGTCTAGTGGAACCGTTTATACTTGGCCGCGAGGTCACTGTAGGCATCCTAGAAACACCAAGTGGCAGCAAAGCCCACCCTGTAATTGAAATTTGTACGGCGGCAAATGAATGGTATGACTATCACAACCGCTATACGCCGGGGCAAAGTAACCACATTATGCCGGCGGAAATCTCTGACGAATTGACCGAAAAACTCCAAAACACTGCTCTCATAGCTCACCGAGCATTGGGACTGAGAGACCTCTCAAGGTCTGATTTCATCCTTACCGATGCGGGTCAAGTTGTCCTATTGGAAGTCAATGCGTTGCCGGGTATGACCCCAGTAAGCTTATATCCTGAGGGGGCTGCGGCTATAGGTTACGGTTTTGACGAACTTATAGAACATCTGGTGATGCGGGCATTTGATAGAGGGACAGCACGCGCCTAGCGATTTGCCGTTGCAAGAATAAAGGGGGTCGGGCGTCAGACGTATAGCCTAAGGCGTAAGGCGTAAAAAAATCGCCCTGTTTCAAGGTACAGACAAGGGGCCTGGGTTGACCCCTCAAGATCTGCACGATAGTTCGAGCAAAGTCCGGTGGGTTACCCGAAGCAACCCACACAACCTAATTAACTACAGGTCGTACCCACGTTCGTTGTGAGCAACCAAGTCTAAACCTTCTTGCTCGTCTTCTTCATCCACTCTATTTCCTACCAAAACTTCAGTAAGCTTAAGAATCAAGAAAGTCACAATCGCCGTATAAACGATCGCTGAGACAATACCAATCAACTGTATTTGTACCTGTGCGCTGATGCTGATTTCTTCCTGGCCACCGAATACACCCAGTGCATTGCTGGCAAAAACTCCGGTTAAAAGCGTACCTAAGATACCGCCTACCCCGTGAACTGGAAAAACATCTAAAGAGTCATCGATCCTTAATGTTCTCTTTATGTAACCAGTTGCGTAGAAACACACATAACCCGCACAAAGACCAATAATCAACGCACCGCCCGGACCAACAAAGCCAGAAGCAGGCGTGATGGTACCAAGGCCTGCGACCATACCGGTCACAGCGCCAAGTGCAGAGGCCTTACCATATTTGATTCTTTCTAAAAGCATCCAAGTGCACGCGCCAGTAGCAGCGGAGATATGGGTAACCAACATCGCCATTCCTGCATCCCCATTTGCAGCCAATGCACTACCACCGTTGAAACCGAACCAACCTACCCAAAGCAAGCCAGCGCCGGTAATGGTCAAAGTCATATTGTGAGGAGGCATGGCTTGATTTGGGAAGCCTTTACGATTGCCTAGAACCATGGCAGCCACCAGTGCTGCAACACCAGCGGTAATATGTACAACAATACCACCGGCAAAATCCATAACGCCTAGGTCGGATAACCAGCCGCCACCCCATACCCAATGGCAGATCGGTGCATAGACTAAAATCAACCAAGCGGCGCTAAAGATAACAACGGCAGAGAAACGCATACGTTCAGCAAAGCCACCGACGATCAGAGCAGGAGTAATAACTGCAAAAGTCATTTGGAATAAGGCGAATACACTTTCCGGAATAGTACCTGAAGGTGTCTCTTGACCAATTGCACCAAGAAGGAAATTGGACGTACCACCAATAAACCCATTCAACGAGCCACCGTCGCCAAAGGCTAATGAGTAACCTATTACCATCCATAAAATCGACATTACACAGGTAATCGTAAAGCACTGCATAAGCACACTAAGGACGTTCTTTGAACGAACAAGGCCGCCATAAAAGAGTGAAAGACCAGGAATGGTCATCATCAGTACTAGAGCGGTTGCGGTCATAATCCAAGCAGTGTCAGCACCATCAATGCCATCTGCATATGCTGGCAGACTTACAAGTAGTCCGGCCATTAACGCCAAAATTTTCATTTATCTTCCCATCGCTATTTATTAGAAGCTATTTAATAGAAAGCATGGTGAAAACGCCACATAATCGTGCATTTAGTAGGCAAGTTTTCGCTGCAAGGTCACAACAATGAATCGTTGGTCAATTCTTGCACCAATTTAGGACCTTTATAAATAAAGGATGTGTATATTTGTAACACGCTCGCTCCAGCAGTGAACATTTCACGGGCACTTTCAGGACAACTGACGCCACCTACTCCTACAATTGGCATATCCAGAGGTAATCTAGCTCGAAATTTTCTAACTACTTCGGCGCTTTTACCAGTCAACGGCGCACCACTTAACCCACCCACCTCCTCTGCATGAACATGACCACGCACAGCCGTCCGCGCGAGAGTTGTATTAGTCGCAATAAGACCCTCTAACTCTGACTGCACCAACTGAGTGGAAATGCTCTCTATATCCTCATCGTCTAGATCGGGCGCTACCTTTAACAAAATAGGCACCGCAGCGCGGCCATTGGCCAGGGTCTGTTGGGCTTCCTTGACCCGACCAAGCAATTCCGCCAACGCATCACCATGCTGCAATTGTCTGAGTCCCGGAGTATTCGGCGAAGATAAGTTCAAGGTGAAATAGTCAGCTAAGGAATGCATCCGCCGCATGCCAATTAGGTAGTCTTCGGTGGCGCCCTCTAAAGGGGTATCTTTGTTTTTGCCTAAATTTATACCAACAAGCGTTTTATCCAAGCGCCCACTATTGCGCACACGTTCCAGCCGCCCGGCCATTGCTTCCACGCCTTGATTATTGAACCCCATGCGATTTATCAACGCCGCATGTTCTTTTAACCTAAACAATCTTGGCTTGGGGTTCCCCGGCTGAGGTTTAGGCGTCACGGTACCGACTTCAACAAACCCAAAACCAACTTTCGCAAGCCCAAGTACAGCCTGCGCATCTTTGTCTAAGCCAGCCGCCAGCCCAATAGGATTGCTCAACTCGTGGCCGAGGAAATCCACCTTACGCCCCGATAATGGCTCTATCGGTCCAGGTAACCGCCCAAGGCCAGCCAAACCGCTAATAGCAACATTATGTGCAACTTCCGGAGGTAAGCTGAGGAGAATATTTTGTGCTAATTTCATCATGCCCCTAGTGTAGCGGTTCCGCTGGGCGCGGCCCAATGCAATCGTACAATCTACACAAATAGTCCCACCAGATTTACAGCTACCTTGCCTTGGAAGCTGCACCAGTAAAGCCCACTGAAACGCTTAGATACACTTTTCCAGACAGAAATGGCGTTTCCGTCTGGACCTTCCCACTGTGACCGCTACAATGTGCTTTCGCCAAATATTAGGTCCGATATGAATACCGCAGATAGCCAATCACCCTTTGTCGCCATTGAACTTGCGCGCAGCTATTTAGCTGGCAAAGTAATTGGCCAAGAAGATCTAATCGACCGGCTAATCATGGCGCTTCTATGTGGTGGTCATTTACTAGTTGAAGGCGCACCCGGGTTGGCAAAGACCCGTATAATTAAGGAACTTGCCAGCATCATAGAAGGCGATTTTCAGCGCATTCAATTTACCCCGGATCTACTGCCCAGTGATGTTACTGGCACAGAAATCTACCGCCCTGAAGACGGCACTTTCAATTTTCAGCCCGGTCCTATTTTCCACAACCTGATACTCACAGACGAGATCAATCGCGCCCCAGCGAAGGTGCAATCCGCCTTGCTAGAAGCCATGGGTGAGCGCCAAGTGAGTTTTGGCAGAGAGACTTTTGCCCTCCCTGATTTGTTTATGGTTATGGCAACTCAAAACCCAATTGAACAGGAAGGCACCTATCCGCTACCGGAGGCTCAATTAGATCGCTTCTTGTTGCACGTGCTCGTGGATTACCCCAACAGAGAAGCGGAAACAAAAATTCTCCAGTTAGTGCGCACCGAAACGTCAGAAAATACAGTACCCTCGTCAACACTAATCACCCAACAAAATATCTTCACCGCCAGACAAGAAATGCTTGCCTTGCATATGGCAGAACCGGTTGAGCGTTATATCGTGGAACTTATCCTTGCCACACGTAGCCCTCCTGAGCGCATAAAACCATGGTTAGAATTTGGCGCAAGCCCGCGAGGCACTATTGGCCTTGATATGTGCAGTCGCGCATTAGCTTGGTTACAAAATAGAGATTTTGTAACACCTGAAGATGTGCAAAATGTTGCCCACGATGTGCTTCGGCACAGGTTGATTTTGTCCTTTGACGCCGATGCTCAGGGCATTACAACAGATCAGGTTATTGATGAACTAATCGCCCTTGTCCCCGTACCCTAACTTAAATGTCTAAAAGTTCGCGCTCACAATCCAGACAGCACGCTGACACCTTGAAAGAAGCAGATGTTATTCAAGGCGCATATATTTCGCTGCCCCAGTTACTAGCCTTACGGCACAAAAGCGCCCGCATAAATCAGGCGCAATCTACCAAGGTCATGGGTAGCCAATCGGGGATTAAGCTATCAAAGGTTAAGGGCCGCGGCATAGACTTCGCGGAGGTTCGCGCCTATCAACCGGGTGACGATATACGCGCTATTGATTGGCGGGTGACTGCGCGTAAAAACAAACCACATACTAAAATCTTTCGCGAAGAGCGCGAGCGCCCAGCTCTGATTTATGTTGACCAAAGCCAACACATGTTCTTTGGCTCAACGCAGCGGCTAAAATCTGTTGCAGCCGCTGAGCTCGCTGGGCGAATTGCTTGGCAGACTCTCGCCGCCGGCGACCGTATTGGCGGCATAGTTATAGGCAATGAGGAACAAACACTTTTCCGCCCTTTCCGCACTACACGCGCCGTGGGACGACTACTTAATCAAATCGCTAGCGCCAATCAAACTCTAACGAGATCAGCTTTCATCGACACTCAGGAAAGCAAATTCTCGGGACTAGAGCAGCTACGAAGATTGACCCAAAGTAACTACAGAATTTTCATCATCAGCGACTTTAGTGGTGATATTGAGAGTTGGTCAGAGCAAATAAAGCAGTTGGCTCGACATAACCATGTCACACTTTTACATATACAAGACCCGTTAGACAAAGAACTGCCTCCAGCAGACCACTATGTTATTACTGATGGTAATGAAAGACTGCAGTTCTATTCAGGCAAGGAAAATTTGCGCAAAAAATATGCCAACGAATTTGCACAACGCTGGGACAGACTCCAGGAGTTATGCCGTCACGAGTCATTGGCCTATGCGACCCTGAGTACGGAAGATCCCAACTGGGATCATTTAAGTTGGGTTTGAATGAATAACGATCCATTAGCTCAGCTGCGCGACATTCGCCTACCCGTAGAACCAGACTGGTGGCCACCGGCTTTTGGTTGGTGGATTGTGGCTGCCTTGACGCTAATCGGATTAATTGCTGTAGCGCGTTTATTTATCGATGCCTACAAAGCCCGCCGCCCAATCAGAGCAGCGCAAACATTGATGCAAAACCTGATCGACGAGCACAGCCATGGCACGGTAACTGACTTAGATTTTGCGCATCACAGTAACGCGCTACTCAAACGCTTATTAGTTGTGGCGTTAGACATAGGCCCTTTGGCCAAAACCTCCAACACCCAATGGCTGCAAGCCCTAGATATAATTTCTAAAAGCAATGACTTCACCAACGGCACTGGACAGATTCTTGGCTTACAAAGATTTGATCCAAGTAGTACCCCAAACATCACCGATCTAAAGCAATTATTACTTAAGCTAATCGCCTGCGCTCATCCGACAAAAACCAAACAAGTTTTACTGCAATCATTGTTGCAACAACCTAGCCCAAAGCAAAAGAGCGAGGCAAACCATGATTGAATGGTTATGGCCATGGGCATTTTGGACGCTACCCTTACCCATATTGGTAAGACTACTAATTCCGCAACAGCAAAAGGCGGAAGCCGCCCTTACCGTACCAAGCTTAGGAGATTTTTCGAGCGTCACCACTGGCGGTTCTGGTGAGCCTGTGCGTCGAATATGGAAGATTATACTTCTAGGCATGGCGTGGGTTTTTCTAGTCAGTGCATCTGCTCGACCGCAACTCACTGGCGACCCGGTGGCACTACCCGCCTCTGGCAGAGATCTAATGTTGGCTGTAGACATCTCCGGCAGTATGGGTACTGAGGACATGCAGGTCCAAGGGGATTATGTCGATCGGCTATCAATTGTCAAAGCGGTTATTGCAAAGTTTGTCGAGGCACGCAACGGCGATCGTATAGGCTTAGTTTTATTTGGCACTAACGCTTATCTTCAAGCGCCTCTAACTTTTGACCTAAAGAGCGTTAACCGACTTCTTATTGAGGCGCCAGTGGGCATTGCCGGAGGCAAAACTGCAATTGGTGATGCAATCGGCTTGGCAGTAAAACGCCTACGCAAGCGACCCAATGAAGAAAAAGTACTTATTCTACTTACAGACGGCGCGAATAATGTCGGAGAAGTTGAGCCTAAAGTTGCAGCAGAACTGGCTGCAAGAGACGGTATCAAAATCTACACAGTAGGCGTAGGCGCAGACGAAATGCGCATGCCTGGAATTTTTGGCACTCTCGGAGGCAGAGTTACCAACCCTTCCGCAGACCTAGATGAAGACACGTTAGAGGGTATTGCCCGAGCCACAGGCGGAAGGTATTTCCGCGCAAGAGACCCTCAGGCACTCATTCAGATCTATGCAATAATCGACGAATTAGAACCGGTGGAGCAAGAATCCGAGGTGTACAGACCAGTACAAGCGCTATTTTACTGGCCGTTAGGACTGAGCATACTACTGCTAAGTTTACTATTATCTTTAGAGTTAGCCATTGGACGGGAGGCATCGAATGCTCGATGATTTCCAGTTTCTACGTCCTCTTTGCCTACTCGCACTTATCCCGTTAGCAGCACTGGTACATTTTTGGGTGAAGAAAACCCGTGGTCGCTCAAAATGGCTAAGCGCAATAAATGGCGACCTACTCTCGGTACTTATAGAAGACGGCGCAAAAGGCTCGGGCAAGTGGCTTAAATCCGCAGTACTTTGCTCTCTAACAATAGGAATTATTGGCTTAGCAGGCCCTACTTGGGAAAAACTACCGCAAAATGTAGAACAAAAAAATGATGCCTTAGTAATCATTTTAGATCTTTCGTTGTCCATGTTAAGCGAAGACATAAAACCCTCCCGAGTGATCAAAGCAAAACAGAAAGTCATCGACATCTTACGCTTAAGAAATGAGGGCCTAACCGGTTTAATTGCCTTCGCTGGAGACGCTCACAGCGTTGTGCCGCTAACCGATGACAATGCCACAATAGAAAATCTATTGGTCGCCCTAGGCCCAACAATGATGCCAGTCTTTGGCAGCAAGCCTGGCCACGCTATGACGTTAGCCGTTGAGCTCTTTGCTAACGCGGGCATGCAAGAAGGACGAGTGCTCATATTAAGTGACGGAATAGCGGACATTGACTCTGTTACCAAATTTCGCAATTCGGCATTTCCAATCTCTGTTATTGGCGTCGGCACTCCCCAGGGTGCGCCTATTCCAATAGATCTACCCGGAGAAGCCCGGCGCTACATAAAAGATACCAACAACCAACGACTCATCGTGCGACTTGAAGAAGATAATCTGGCCCAGGTTGCGAACCAGAGTTTTGGTCGTTATGCCCGAATGAGCATTAGTGAACAGGACATATCTAGCGCCTTGTCTACTTCCCTACCAACAGAAGACGCCTCAATTAAAGTGGAGCGAGAATTTGACACTTGGGCGGACCAAGGACATTGGGCTGCGCTAATATTGCTACCGCTGCTGTTACTTGGCTTTAGACGCGGACTCCTAGCCTGCTTCCCATTAACCCTAGCACTCCAAGCTATATTGCTACAGTCCATGCCGCTGCCTAGCATTGCTCAAGCTCAACCCTCTATCGATGAGAGTTCCACCTGGAGCGCGACTGAGCAGCTAGCCGATATATGGCGAAGTGCCTGGCTGCGAGATGATCAGCGTGGCTATCAGGCTCTAGCTAACGGGAACCCGGCTAGGGCAGCGAACCTTTTTCTAGACCCCAAGTGGAAAGCGGCAGCTCAGTACAAAAATGGCAACTGGCAAAGTGCGTTAAACGGTTTTAGCACTAGAGACAATAATCCCACAAACAAAAGCCGGTTTAATGCCGCCTACAACAAAGGCAATTCGCTAGCCCATCTCGGGCAATATGATAATGCTATTGCAGCTTATAACGAGGCTTTAGCAATAGATCCTAATGACGAAGATGCTGTGTTTAACAAAGGCTTGGTAGAACAACTCAAAGAGCAGCAGCAACAACAAGAACAGGACAAAGACAAAGAAGGCGAAGAGCAGCAGCAGGATCAAGAAGGCCAAGACCCCAGCGACAGCTCACAAAATGACCAAGAACAGGAGCAAGAGTCTTCTGATCAACAACAAGACAACGATCAAGAGAATTCGGATCAACCCTCGGAAGAAGAACAGCAGCAACAAGAGTCTGAGAGCGAACAGAAAGACGAAGAAAGCCTTGCCAATAGAGATGAAAAACAGGAAGCCTTAGAGCAGTGGTTACGCCGGGTGCCGGATAATCCCGGGGGCTTATTGAAGCGCAAATTTCAATATGAAACCAAACAGCGACTGCGCCAAGGGGACTACAGTAATCAGCAAGGTGAAGAGATATGGTAAAACATCTAACCCACCTCATTTTAGCAATCATGCTGGCAATACCGACTAGCGCGATCCAAGCGCAAGTCATCAGCTTACTTTCGAGTGAGGCTATCGAAGAACTAGAGTCCGTTAGGTTAGCCATTCGTCATGTGGGCACAAGACAAAGCGAGTCGTTGGATCTTTCCGTCTTAAACAAAGACTTCCATGTTATGGGCACCAACACCAGTAGCCAATACCAATACGTAAATGGTCAAGCTGAAAGCTGGGTAGACTACCAAATAACGCTACAACCCAAACGAGCCGGCAACTTAATCATTCCGCCGATCAAAGTTGGCAATGAACGCACTAAAGCCATGCAGCTGGAAGTGCGTAAGCTCACAGATAGCGCACGCGCAAAAATAAATGCGCTGATCTTTTACGAACAAGAATTCTCTAACGATGAGGTTTACGTTCAAAGCCAGCTACTTATGACAAGAAAATTGTATTACTTAGATGGAGTACAACTCTACGGTGGTCAACCAGGCGCGCCAGAGGTTGATGACGCATTGGTCGTCACGCTGGGCGAGAATAAGAACACCTCAGAGGTAAGGAACGGCAAATCTTACGGCGTCATCGAACAACGTTATGCGATATTCCCACAAAGTAGCGGCGAACTACTGGTGCCGCCCATCCAGCTCTCGGCCAGTGTTCGCTTGATCGACAGAGGTAGGGCTTCGCGCAAAGCTGTGCGAGTGAGCACTCAGAGCCAACAAATCAACGTACTGCCTATACCTCAAGATTTTCCGAAGGATCAGCCCTGGCTACCCGCTCTAGACTTAACCCTCGAACAAAAGATTGGCACAGGCCCAGCGCAAATAATGGCTGTTGGAGAAAATTTCAGTCGAGTAGTAGAACTTAATGTCTACGGTAATACTGGAGCGGTAGCCCCCCCTCTGCTTGGTGAACTAGACGAAAGGATCTTCAAACAGTACCCAGAACCGGCAACGATAGAAGACGACATTAATGGTTCAACGACAGTGGGTATACGCAGTGAGACTACCGACATCGTTGCGGTACAACCCGGAACTCACGTTATACCTGGTATCGAAATTTATTGGTGGGACACCCAGGCAAAAGAAGTAAAACAAACGAAGATTGAAACGGTAGTGCTAACAGTTGAAGGCCAACCACTTGCGGAAATTACACAAATCAACCCAGTCACTCAGGCTCCACCAGTAATAAAAGAATTTCAAACACCAGTGATGCGGCGGACTTTAGATTACCGCGATAACCTTGGTGCAATATTATTAGGGCTCGTATTTCTTGTCGTACTTTGGCGGCTAATTTTGTGGTTCTATCAGACCTCAGCATCATCGACTCAAAGTAGCCAACTGCGCAAAGCGAAAAATGCCTATATCGTGACGCTCAGAAGCGAAGACTTAGACCTCATTCGCGCGAGCCTGCTGCAATACCTAGCTCTGTACTTCAATACGTCTTCAGGCGAAAGCTGGCATAAGTTTATGCAAAGTTCACCAGCGGCACGTGCCTATGGTAGCGCACTAGATGCGGCCAAATATTCTGTTGCTAATACACAAACTCACTGGAATAAAGAGTTGCAGGAGCTAGGGGGGCAAGCTATCGAACAACTCGACGGAGATAAGACAGACCAAAGCGGCCATCTACCAGCATTATTTGCTCAGTATTAGCCGCCCTATCCCAACTCTAGTCTGATACACATAGCTCAAACCGTTGCTCCTGCATAGTAGGGAAGAGCTTAGGCCAAACTCTTAGAGACGATCTCATATAGGTCTTTAGAAAGATTTTCTCTCCGCGACAAATTTTCCAGAACGCCACGCATAAGCCCCTGACGCTTACTGTCATAACGCCCAAATCTTGCTAAAGGCGTAGCTAAACGTGAGGCGATTTGCGGATTCAGTTCATCTAATCTTGCAACAGCCCGACCCATAAAATCATACCCTGATCCATCTAAAGCATGAAACCGGCGGTTATTCAGCATGGCGAACACGCCATAAACGGAGCGCGCACGGTTCGGGTTTTTCAAGTCAAAACTTGGATGGCTTGCCAATTTATTCAGCGCATCAATATCATAAAGCGGACTTTGCGCCTGTAGATTAAACCAGAGGTCAATCACTAACGCTTGATCTTGCCATTGCTGGAAAAAGTGCTCGAGAATGTCGTTTCTAAAATCGCTGGTTAACAAAGGGTTACGGGTGATAATACCGAGTGCAGACCGGCGATCAGATAAGTTATCGGCGCTGAAATAGCGCTCGCTCAAAGCTTTTTCTAACGCATTGCCTGATAAAGTTCTAGCATGTAGTGCGAAAGCCACGCTATAAAGTCCACGCTGTGCCATTCCCGATGCTGTAGGTGCATACGCACCAGTTGGCTTATAGCGTTCGCAAAGTTGCGCCCAGACATCACTATGCTGGGCAGCGGCTGCATCAAGCGCCGCTTCCCTTGCATCAAGTAGAGAATCCACCTCAAACCCAGAAATTTGTTCAAACAAATAGTTTTCGTTTGGCACCAAGAGCATGGTGCCAGCGAACAATTGATCCTCAGCATCAGTAAGATCTATTGCCGCCTTAGCGACTTGAGCGAAGGTTTGAATTGGATCTGCACCGACTAAGGTTTGTCTATCATCAAAGTGCTTAACCCAAAGGGTCTGCAATGCGTCCCATCGTACAAAGCCGTCGCGATCGTTTTCGACCAAAAAGGCAAGTTCACTATCCGAGCGTTCGTGGCTCACTTTCACCGGCGCGGAAAATTCCCGGAGAAAACTCACGACAGGCTTTGCGTCATCAGTATTGAGTTTAGAGAATTTTATTTCCGTAGTTTCTTCTCTTATCTCGAGCAGCAAAGATTGGCCTGCATCTCGCACTTGAAAAGCTGCAGCGCTTTCAATAGCTAAACCTGCTAAATCAATACTATCGCCACTGGCGCCAACTAGCCCCATCAAAATAGGCATGTGAAACGGCTTTTTACCAACCTGACTTGGGGTATCTGGGCAACTTTGCTGAATGGATAGTGTTAGCTGTCCGTCAATAAAGTCTTCCTTCACCGATAAATGCGGCGTACCCGCTTGCTCATACCAGCGCTTAAATTGGGTCAAATCGATATTACCCACTTCTGACATAGCTTGAGCGAAGTCGTCAGTTGTCGCAGCAGTACCATCATGACGATCAAAATATACATCCGTAGCTTTTCTGAAGTTCTCCTCACCCAGAAGAGTTTGATACATGCGCACTACTTCAGCACCTTTCTCGTAGATGGTTACCGTATAGAAATTGGAAATCTCCAAATAGCTACTTGGTCTTACAGGGTGCGCCAAGGGACTCGCATCTTCCGCAAATTGGATAGCACGCATAACGCCAACGTCTTCGATCCGTTTTACAGCGCGAGAATTCATATCGCTGGAGAACTCAGCATCACGAAAAACCGTAAAGCCCTCTTTCAAACTGAGTTGAAACCAATCTCGGCAAGTAACACGGTTACCAGACCAGTTATGGAAGTACTCGTGAGCTACAACAGCTTCAACCCGCTCATAGGTCTCATCGGTAGCTGTATCAGGCGAAGCCAAAACACACGAAGTGTTAAATACGTTTAGGCCTTTATTTTCCATTGCGCCCATATTGAAATCTTCAACAGCAACAATCATAAAAATATCTAAATCGTACTCGCGCCCAAAACGCTCCTCGTCCCATTTCATTGAGCGTTTGAGAACATCCATCGCGTAATCACACTGTTCGATATTGTGCGGCTCGGAAAAAATTTGTAGCGTGACTTTTCGACCACTACAGGTAACAAACTCGTCCTCTAGTACAGCTAGGTCGCCGGCAACTAAGGCGAATAAGTAACTGGGTTTAGGAAAAGGGTCTTCCCAAGTCACCTGACTACGCCCGTCAGCCGTTTTTGACGCAGCGATCAAATTACCGTTAGAAAGCAAATTTGGATAACGCTCACCATCAGCAATGATGGTTGTAGTGAATTTAGATAACACATCGGGGCGATCTTGATAGTAGGTGATCTTACGAAAGCCCTCAGCCTCACACTGTGTACAATACATCCCACCGGATCTGTAAAGACCCTCTAGAGCGGTGTTTTCCTCGGGGCAAATCTTCGTCACGATCTGAATTTGGTGCGCTTCATCAAGCCCTAGTAGAGTCAACGATTCGCTATCTTTAAGAAACTCGTTGCTACCCAACTCACGACCATCAACCATGACCGAAACTAGCTCTAGGTCTTCACCAGCAAGTTCGAGACTGCTACCACCGTCAGTTTGCCGCACAACAGACAAGTTTGAAGTAACTTGCGTTTCACCATCGCGTATATCAAAAAACAGCTCGGTCTTCTTCGTTGTATAGGCTGGCGCTTGATAATCAGCTAGCTGAATCGCTTTGGGTTGTCCGTCTTTCATTATTCGTTCCTAAAATTTTTTTGTTCTAAAACCTTAAACTAATGTTCTAACTCTACGTGCTAAGTCTACGTGCTAACTCTACGTACTAACTCTAAGTACTATCGCGACAGTCCAACCAACCGTTACTAAAAAAGGTTTAACTGATCACTGGCTTTCAATTTTGCTACATCAATAGCCGCTCCAAACTCGACCTCTACAGCCATGCCAACATGGGCCGCTACATTAAATGCTCCCTGACTAAGCAACAAGTACTGACCCTTAATCCCAAGCAAATTATCCAACAATTCAGAGTGAGTTTCGTTTACTGCTAAACGTTGGGCTGGTGCGTGAGATTGAATTGGGTAGGTCAACTTATAATCCTGCATATCGTCAACCCACGCTGTGCCAACTGGTAATTTTATACTGGCTTGCAATTGCTCAGCCAACCGCAGCAAATCTAGAGTGTGCGGTGTGCTAGAGACCATGCGCCGCCAATTGGTCTTATCGCTAACCTTGCTTTTAATTTCCACCTCTAGCAAGCCAGCATCACGCCGAGTAGGCGCGTGAGCTATCACCATCCCCTGTACAGCGCCCTGACTTAACCAACGATAGAAATTTCGATTTTGTCTAGTAATGCCAACTTTGGGGCCACTACTATTAGCCAAGTAAACCACATGGGGCTGCATGCAGTAAGATTCACCCCACTGTGGCTCTCGACACGTGCCTTGGGCAAAGTGACAACGTTCAGGACTGACAAAGCAGCGGTCGCAACGTGCTAAGGTAAAAAAGCAATTTTTGCAGTAGCCCCCGCCCTCGAGCCGGTTTACTGATTTTTTGCAGTTCCCACAAGTGCGCTCACTGAGAAATTTCATCCGGATTGAGTTCCCTATCTCAGCGGATAATGAAATTCTTTGTGCATCTAAAACCATAGCGTATTCCACGGCAGCAATATCACCTGCAACTTCGAACTTGGTTACGCGATTGGTGGTTTGCGCAGAAGAATCCTCAGGCATATCTAATACCAAGGGCTGTAATCTGCCGGATACCACAGAGGTGCTCAACATGGGTTAGAATAGCCTTTTAAAATTTCGCACAAGTTGAATTTTGCCATAGCTGGTTGGCAAGGCGCAGCTAAAGTTAGACGATAAGTAGTTAGACGATAAGTAGTTAGGCGATAAGTCGCGGACGGCTTTTTGCAGAGTCCAAATGGCTAAAACATGTTACGAGAGCGCATATGCAAGCAGTAGATAAAGAAGTACTCGGTCAAATCCTCAAGTGGCTAGAAAACGGCCAACCTTGTTGGCTTGCTACCGTTGTGCAAACCTGGGGTTCTTCACCGCGCCCGGTCGGTTCAGTGTTGGCCTGCAATGCCAATGGACACATTGTCGGTTCGTTATCAGGCGGTTGTGTAGAAGACGATCTGCTTGAAAAAATAACTGCTGGCGAACTTGCCGCGAACGCGGCTCAGTTCTTCCAATACGGTATTACTGCGGAAGAAACGGAAAAACTCGGACTACCCTGCGGCGGCCACTTGTACATTGTAGTAGAACCGCAAAAACCCACCGCTGAAAGCATTCAACACTTCACACAATTAAACGATGCCCTGGACCAACGGCAATGCGCGCGCCGAATAGTTAATCTGCAGGAGCAGACCACTCAAATAGAACTCAATAGTAGTTTCAAAGATCTGCACTGGGATGACGCGAAACAACAGCTGGACCATACATTCGGGCCTCGGCAACAGTTGTTTATTATTGGCGCCGGAATGGTCAGCCAATACTTGGCAGATATGGCGAAAAATCTAGACTACGAAATTACTGTATGTGACCCCAGAGAAGACCTGCTTACCTCATTCAATATTGATGGTGTTAGAAAGATCTGCGATATGCCAGACGATGCTATCCGCCTGCACGCAAGAGATGCAGCAACCGCTATTGTCGCCCTCACCCACGACCCTAGAATTGACGATATGGGTTTGATGGAAGCATTAACAACAGATGCCTTCTACATTGGCGCAATGGGATCTACGCGCTCTTCTGCCAGTCGACGAGAACGCTTATTGACGTTAGATATAGCGCCGCAAGACATAGAAAAACTCTATGCTCCTATAGGCCTACCCATTGGCAGCAAGACACCGCCAGAAATTGCAATCGCAATATTGGCTGAGATCACAGCAGTGAAGAAAAATCGCCGAGACAATGCACTGCAAAAAGTGACAGAACTAAGCGCCGCAAGCGCGTAAACAGAACATTACTTTGTCCGCCGCCTACCAAATTCTGAAAAATGCCCAAGTTGGTGCGGTTATTCTAGGCGCTGGTTTTGGCCGTCGTTTTGGCTCAGATAAGCGCGTCGCCGCCTTGGGCAACACCACAGTTGCGGCCCAGACTGTAAGACACTATTGCGAAGTTTTTGCGCGCCTCAAAGTCGTACTCAAGACCGAAGACACTGCGTTAGCAGAACTTCTTGGACAACACGCTGAGATCATCTTCACGGATCAATCTCATCTAGGTATGGGTCACTCTTTAGCCGCAGGTTTTGCCAACTTGGACTGGCAATGGGCATTTGTAGGGTTGCTAGATATGCCGTTTTTGCGGCCCGCCTCGCTAGAAAAAGTAGCGCTCACAGCTCTCAACACCCAGCAAAAAATTATCAGACCGGTTTTTACGCCTCAGCAGACCAACCAGGATGCCACTACCCTTCAAGGCCATCCAATAGGTCTACACAGCAGCTTGTTTGCTCAAGTTAGGCAATCTAGTGGCGACAAAGGAGCGCGGTGGCTACTGCAAGAAAATCAATCTGCTATTACTGATGTCAGCATCGACGACCCAGGCATTATTATGGATGTCGACCAGCCCAAAGATCTATTACAACAATCTTAAACCGTGCGCTGTCCACCTAGGCGGCTGGCCCAATCCAACTTGCTGCGGCAGGCCTGATAAAAACTATGGTCAGATGGGTAAAGTAAACGCAATGCACTAGGATACTTACGAATGATAATTTCATCCCCAATCTTAAAGGGCACGTGGACTTGTGAGTCACAGCTAACCTGAGGTTCTGCGTCCGCAACACTTAGCAAGCGTAACTTCAACGTACCATTACCGGGTACAACCAATGGCCTAGAGGTCAGCGTGTGCGGGAACATTGGGACAATTACAATGGCGTCCAAGCCTGGGTGCATTATAGGTCCACCGGCTGACAACGCGTAGGCCGTAGAACCCGTAGGCGTAGCCACGATAAGCCCATCCGATCGTTGGTCATAAACAAATTCGTCGTCCAGCCACAAATCAAACTCCATCATACGGGTGGTTCCGCCAGGATTGATCACTACATCATTTAGCGCCGTTTGACTGGCAATGATTTCGCCATCTCTGTGTACGGCTGCTTCTAGCAAAAAGTGTTCTTCGACACTGTACTGGCCCTGCAAAATTTCATTCAATTTAACATCGATTTGTTCAGGAGAAATGGCTGCAAGGAAACCAAGGCCACCCCTGTTTACACCAACTACGGGCACTTGAGACGAAGCTAATTCGCGGCCAAAGCCAAGTAAACTGCCGTCGCCACCAATAACTACAACCAAATCTGCCACGGTGCCTAAATCCGCTTCCGCGCACATCTGGCGTGAAGTCCCGCTCGCTTGGCTAGACTCGCTCAACAGTTTCAACGTTTTCTCGCCAAAAACCACATCAATACCTAAACCTAATAGGCAGTTTTCCGTTGCCACAACGCTGTCTATAACACTGGTGCCGTGCCGACGCGCAACAATCGCAACGGTTTTGAATCTCTCAGTCATTTATAGTTCTCTTAATTACCCAAGTCTAAGTTTCAGCGCAGCCTATTATAAGGACACAATTTTGCCACACCCTACACAGCAAGCAGGCGGCGGACAATGGCTTGAATTTATTCTTGAACAATGCTCAGAACAACAGTTGCAAATTTGTCCGATGTCACTAGGCTGTGTGAAACTATAGCTAGCACGCTCAATTATGAAAAGCGCACCAGAAATATATGACTTTGGGGAACGTTTCCAACAAGTCATCGCGAACTCCAAGAAAGGCAAACTTAAGTCTATTTCCGGACCAGGTGATATTTGGCCAATAATGCGTGAAGAAGCAGAGGCAAAGGCGCAGAGCGAACCCATTCTCGGCAGCTACTTTCACGCAACTATTTTGAATCACAAAAGTTTCGGTGACGCTTTGAGTTTCCGTCTGGCGAGTAAGTTAGATAACCCAATGCTACCCACCATGCTGATTCGAGATGTCATCAGCGAGGCTATGGAGGGCGACCCTGAAGTGCTCAGAGCATCAGAAATTGACATACTTGCAACCTATGCTCGCGACCCTGCGTGTGACGATCTTTCCAGCGCTTTCCTATTCTTCAAGGGTTTTCATGCTTTGCAGACCCACAGAATTGCGCATTGGCTTTGGCAGCAAGGTAGACAAACCTTGGCGCAGTTTTTTCAAAATCAAATTAGCGTCACGTTAGGCGTGGACATACACCCTGCCGCGCAAATTGGATCAGGAATTATGTTCGACCATGCCACCGGTATCGTCATTGGTGAAACTGCTGTTGTTGAAGATGATGTTTCAATATTGCATTCGGTAACATTAGGCGGCACAGGCAAGAGTTCCGGCGATCGCCACCCCAAAATACGCCGTGGTGTCTTACTTTCTGCAGGCTGTAAGATTATTGGCAATATAGAAATTGGTATTAATGCCAAAGTCGGCGCAGGCAGCGTTGTCTTGAACAATGTTCCAGCCAATGTTTCGGTAGCCGGGGTGCCGGCGAAAATTATCGGTGACCCGCATGACCAAGTACCTGCTCACGATATGGATCAAAACTTAGGGGTAGACCCCAAACAGATTTAATCTAGCTACCAAATCGATCTTTGGCCCGAGTAATTACCTTCGCGATTGTGTCCTCACTTTGCGCACCAGGAAGCAAAAACCTACCACCTAGCCAATAGCCAGGCACCCCTGCTATGTCCAATTCAGGTGCGCGCGATAACTGTTCGTGCACCTCAGAGGTGCCTTTATCGCTTAGAAGATATGCCCGCAGACCGTCAACTGAGTTGGCGCCAGCTTCTGTAGCTAAATCTATAAGTACATCGACATCGCCAACATTCATGCCGCGACAAAAATAACCCTGAAACAAAACCTCGGCGACTTTGTGTTGGGCAAGCCCCGCAGCAATATCTGCTACCTCACTTGTTCCTTCGACATCTAAACTGCCATCTGAGCGAGATACCCTGCTGGCAGCGTAAAACCAATCCATCAATCTGTGGGCCATTAACGTATTTGGAGTGCGCTGAATCAGGTCATAGCGCAACTCGATACCCGCATCTTCAGCTTCTTGGCGTAAACGCTCAGGAATCCGCCCTTTATCCGCATTGTCACCATAACGGCGTTGCAAAAATTCAAACCGGTCCCAGCCTTCTTTAGGCGCGTTGGGATACAGCATAAATGGACGCCATCGCAGGGCCACTCCTTCTCCAACCTCAGAAGCAAGCGCCCTGTCCAAACGCCGCTTACCAATAAAGCACCATGGACAAATCGCATCAGAAAATATTTCAATACTCAGCATGTCACCATAATCCTGATAAAACTCGATATACGCTCACAATTTATGTGAAACCTATGCTTAAGCGCCCGCGAGAAAAAGGACAGCTTATATTTGTCTTAGTGGCGTTTCTAACCAAATATTGGTCCGATATACCCTTACAAAGGCTGGACAGCCCGCAAGATATCATGCGTACTAGGCCCTGCACTATGTGGCATGGTAAATGCTTCCGAATACCCAGGTAAACGACAAAAGGTGTCACTATGTTTTTGCGTATTGTATTGGGAATCATTGGCTCAATTTGCATGCTTTTGGGGTTAATTGGTTTAGCCCTGCCGTTAATGCCAGGATTTGTGTTTTTTGGTATCGGCATTCTATGTTTGGCAGGCGCCGAACCAAGACTGGGTAGGTTTATGTCCAAACAACCTAGAATTGGATTATTTATGCAGCGTATAGAAAATAGTTCAGGTTCAGATTTTATTCAGCGATGTAAAGTCGCGCTTGCTGCATCCGTGGAGGTGTTTGTTGGTAGACGGTCTCAAAAATAATAAATCCATTATCGTTGTAGGTGCACTGGCTTATGACCAGATTGCATCCACTAGAAAAGAATTTACCGGCGCAGGCCCCGGGCTAAACTGCAAATTGGATTCGTTAGGAGAGCATTTTGGCGGTTGCGGCGGCAATATTACTTATGGCATCGGAAAACTAAGCCATCCAGCGAAACTAATTTCCGTGTGTGGAGAATTAGATTTTCACGACTACCGATTACACTTGGACTCTGAGTACATAGACCTGCAGGGAATAATGACTAAGTTTGATGCCAAGTGTGCACGCGCATTTGTGGTTTCGGACCCAAACGGCGAACAATTCACGGCATTCTACCCCGGACCTGAAATCGGCGAAGAAAGTTGGGAAGCACATTTGAATAATCAAGATCTGCTACAAAGCCAGGTCATGGTATGCGCCCCCTTCCCGGAAAAACTAATGCTCGGTAGCCTCAAAAGCATGACTACCGCCAATCCGGATGCTCTGCGCATTTGGTGCCCGGGGCAATATGCAGACAGCATAACTTCTGAGTCTCTCAATGATTTCACTGACCTATGGGATGTACTCATTGGTAATGAGCACGAGATAGATCATTTAAAGTCTCTCGACCCAGAAATAACAAACAAGAAAACTGTCGTAGTCACCGCCGGCCCAAGGCCGATTAAAGTGTATATGGCCCACGGCGGCACTCGTACATTCCCCGTCGCGAAACTGGACACTCCCAGAACCGATCCGACAGGCAGCGGAGATGCATTTGTCGCGGGTTTTGCTAGCGTAATAGGCGAGCACATCGATCCGGATAACAAAGGCGCCTGGATAGGTCACATCAACGAAGCGGTTAAGTATGGTATTCGTAGTGCCCAGCGCTGCTTGGCACACCTAGGATCGCAAAACTACACAGTTCCACCGACATAACTACCACGTTAGATAAATTCACAATTCGAAGCACAAATCATGTCGTCACCCATACAGCCAAACATAACCCCTCCATGGCTAGAAGCCATACCTAGAGTTCATCTGGGCCATTGGCCAACGCCCTTAGAACCTCTGCCGCGTTTAACAAAAGAACTATCTGGTCCAAAACTATGGGTCAAACGCGACGACTGTAGTGGCCTTGCCACAGGTGGAAATAAGACAAGAAAACTAGAATTCCTCTTAGCTGATGCCATCAACCAAGGCGCAGACACCATAGTAACCTACGGCGCGGTGCAGTCTAATCACGCAAGGCAAACTGCCGCCGCATGTGCGAAGTTAGGCCTTGAATGTCATTTACTATTGTCTCAAAGAGTGGACTGGGACCGCCCAAGCTACCGCGAAAACGGAAACGTATTGTTCAACAAACTATTTGGCGCTAAAGTGCATTTGTTAGAACTAGATGAGTTTGAACAGCGACAAGCGGAAATACTTGCAGGTTTGCACGCAAAGAATAAACAGGTGTATCAAATACCGCCCGGCGGCTCAAACGCCTTGGGCGCACTGGGTTACGTCTTGTGTCTAGCTGAACTCGAGTTCCAGACTAAGGCCATGAATATTTCGTTAGATCAAATTATCCATGCGTCTGCCAGTGCTGCAACTCAAGCAGGTCTAATCTTTGGCGCAGCTGCGCTGAATAGCAATGTCGAAATTCTAGGTATCAACGTTTTTCATCCAGACCCAACGACATTAACAACTCGAATAGAAAACCTACTTGGGAAAATGTCCCAACATTTCCCAGACAGCAAAACTTCTGCTGATTTACCAATAAATATCAATCATGCGTACTTTGGTGAGGCTTATGGCAAACCTACGACCGCCTGTCTAGAGGCGATCAACATGGTTGCAGAACTTGAAGGTCTATTGTTTGACCCAGTCTACTCAGGCAAAGCCCTTGCCGCCCTAATAGACCAAATTAATCTAGGCAACTTTAGCCAGCATGAAAATGTAGTACTGATTCACACCGGAGGCGCAGCCAGTCTAAGCGCTTATGTCGACGCTTTTTGACCGGCTATGTGCAAGCCGTACCAGATTGGTATTAGCCTACAAACATACCGCCGTTTGCAAACAAGGTTTGACCGGTAAAGTAGCTTGATTCATCACTGGCCAAAAACAGCGCAGTATTAGCTATCTCATTAGGCTGACCGAAACGCTGCATGGGTGTCATCATCATTACATTGTCCATCCAGTCCGGTGACTGACGAATACCAGCCGTCATAGGTGTTTCAATAAAACCCGGACCGATAGCATTTATTCTAATGTTTGTGGCACTCAATTCGGTAGCCATGACATTCGTCAACATAATAACCCCGGCCTTAGAAACACAGTAATCTGCTGCACCTGCTAGTGGTCGCTTACCGGCAATTGAAGCGATGTTCACTATAGTTCCCGGCGTACCGAGTTTGAGCATATGTTGCGCAGCAATTCTGTCGGTGATCATAGTGCCGGTAAGGTTGATGTCTATAACTCGTTGCCAGTCGTTAATGTCACGCCTATGCAAAAAGTTAGCTTCAGGATCTTCATCATTCATATCAGCAACTTCACCACTGACGTAATTTGCTGATGAAACACCTGCAGCCGCTAATACGGTGTCTAAGCGACCGTAACGTCTAACCACATCGTCAAACAAAGCCTGCTGGCTTTCCTCGGAAGTTACATCAACATAAATAAACTCTATCGGTGCGCCACCGGCAGACATTTCAGCCGCTGCGTTCTCGCCCCGCTCTACATTGACATCAGCGATAACAACCTTCGCACCTTCCTTGGCATAGCGTTCTGCTGAGGCACGACCCAAGCCACTGATACCGCCCGTAATAACCGCAACTCTACCTTCCAAAGCTCCCATAACCCCTCCAATCTGTATTTATGAACTCTCTTCAGCCACAGCCTCAAACTGCGACAACTTTTCTAATACGCTTTGAGCGTTGGCCAAATGCGGCAACGACCAAGGCGTAAACAATTCCTCCCGCTGAATTAGCAACTTCGTTAGCTCAGACAACGCTATCCATTTAACTTGAGCCACTTCATCATTGGCAACATCAAGTGCTCGCTTAGCCCTCGCCGTAAAACCTTGAAACATGGAGCGATCAATAAAATTCGCCCCGGACCAAGTGGCCTTTTCCACGCCGCTAACACTCACAAGCGTAACACCCTCTAAGCCTAACTCTTCTTGTAAACCTCGCCGCGCGCCCTGCTGGTAGGACTCACCGACTTTGAGATGCTCGCCAACACTATAATCCCAGCAATTCGGGTATAGGTCTTTGTGCTCACCTCGGCGTTGTAAAAGTAACTCATCATCTGTGTTGAATAACAACACGTGGGCCGAACAATGCCACAAACCTTGCGTATGAACTTGTCCTCTTGTTACCACGCCTAGCGGATTACCCGCATCGTCATAAGTCGGAAAATACTCATCCGAAGTATCTCGCACCGGTCTTTAGACCTGACCCGCCATAGCAGTTGTAAAGCCTGCATAGCGAGGCTGATCAATGGCTATCTGATTTACTACGGTAGCCCGCAAATGCTCGGCCAAGTTTGGTAATTCGAGACTAATGGACCCGTCTCGAAGTCCATGCACTAATCGCCAACGCAAATCCATTACCGATGCATCACTGGAAAACAGGTCACTCAAACGCTGATTTTCGTTAGCAAGGCAAGTCTGACCCAATGCTACTTCTCGCTGCACGATATCCAGCGAGTTACTGGCAACACGTGCTAAAAAGTTAGTCCGCCCTTGGGTACTACTCATCACATCTTGACGCAAAAAGTCTGTCACGCTGGCTAGCAGCTCATCAATTCTGGGCATATCAATACCCGCGCCAGAATCCCCCGCTTGCACCAACTCAACGGGACCTGGAATTAGTAGATTCACGCAATCCACTTGGCATTCTGAAGAGCGTCTTCCAATAGCTGGGCGTTCAACGCTTTGATCAGGACCTGTACGGTAATGCTCGGCCATGCCCAGACATCCTACCGCCCACCAGAACGAGCCAAATACTTGCCAAAATTTCACTGCCTCTGGGTCAACTTTTTCACCGCTTACAGACTCATACCCGGCAAATAAATCCTCAGTCTGACCGAAGCCGCCAACGGGCAACTCTGCTCGACCAAAACGCCAAGAGTGGGTCAGCATCCAGCCTAAATCACGCATGGGGTCACCAATGTGCGCCACTTCCCAGTCCAATACCGCTACGACACCGGTTGCGTCGACCATTACATTGCCGTTACGAAAATCGTTGTGCACAAGTGATGGCGTAAAATCCGCCGGTAAATGGTCTAGTAACCAACGCGCAGTGAAATCAATCATTGGCTGGGGTGTTGCAAATTCTTGGTAACGCTGCCAAGTTTGCTCTACGTACTCTCGGGGCGTGAGTAGCTGCAGGTGTTGGTCAAGTCCGCTGGCTTTTAGATCTATGCCATGAATACGAGCCAAAATTTCACCGCACATAAACGCCAATTGAGGGCGTATGGTGTCTAACTCGGGCGCTTTAACAATTCTTGCGCCTAAAGTCAGACCCTCTAACCACTGCATAATAAAACCACTACCCAAACCGTCTTCCGGTTTAAGCACGTGATGTATCTCTGGTTCTGGCACATTGTATTGAGCTGCGGTTTGCATCAGCAACGCCTCCACAGCTAACCCCGGATGTTGCGCAGTGATCTCACCTTCCTCACCGCCGGATGCACGCCGCATAGCCAGCTTCTCAGGACCACTTTCAAGTGTTACCTCTATGCAGTAAGTTTCTTGACTTGCACCGGCAGAAAGCCGTTCAACTCCGTTTAGACTGACAAAACCATCAATGACCTTAGGCAACAACTGTCCGAGCAATTGCTCGAAAGACAGCTCTGAGCCCCCACCCTGAGCTTCCTCGGCTTGACTAGATATGCTATTCATAAACCCTAGCTTTCCTGCACACCCTTCGGTGCACGCTGGTTCATAAACCCAAAAAGATAGCCTGCGACTCGACGCATTTGAATTTCCTCAGCACCTTCGGTAATGCGATATCTGCGGTGATGACGGTAAATATGCTCGAAGGGCTTGTGACGCGAATAACCCAAACCACCATGCACTTGCATTGCGCGATCAGCAGATTCGCAGCAAAGCCGATTCGCCCAGTAGTTACACATAGATACTTTATCCGACACGGAAAAGGCGCCATAGGTATCCATTTGCCACGCAGTTTTATGGATCAATGCACGCAGCATTTCGCACTGGGTTTGTAATTCCACCAATGGAAATTGTATACCTTGATTACTCGAAAGTGGCTTACCGAAAGGCTTGCGCTCTTGCGCATACTGAATAGATTCATTGATACAAAATTGTGCAGCGCCTAACGAGGACGCTGCTTGGCGAATACGGTTTTCATTGAAAAAATGTTGTACCACACCTAGCCCTCTGCCCTCGCCACCAAAAATAGCGCCGTTAGGAACACGGACATCTTGCATGGACACTCGCCCGTGGTCCGTAGGCATGTTGAATGTCCACAACATTTCCTCAACGGCAAAACCATCACTGGTAGTTGGCGTTAAGAATGCGGTAATACCATTACCGTCTCCGGCCTTGCCGCTGGTTCTAGCGAAAATCAAATCGTGCTTAGCTTTATGGATACCCGTGTTCCAAGTTTTAGAACCATTGATAATCCACTCGTCGCCGTCACGTACAGCGGTGGTTTCCATGTGTGTGGCATCAGAACCGTGATCTGGTTCAGTGATACCAAAAGCAAAACCCATCTTGCCTTCAGCCAAACCGTCAATCCATTCAGCTTTTTGCTCGTCTGTACCGTATTCGATCATCAGCAACAAACCCACATTGTTACCCACAATGGAATGCTCATTTTGTAAGTCGTTATGTAAACCTAAACCCTTAGTAGCAAAGTGCTCGCGAATAATCGCCATGCCCAAGTTGGTGCCTTCCTGACCGCCATATTCCTTTGGCAATGGGTAGCGATAATGCCCGGCTGCATCAGCACGCCGCTTAGCCTCTACTAAGAGGGCCTCCCACTCTTCGTTGGGTAGGCCATTGCGCTCCCAGTCGGTACGGGCATCTTCACGACGGTGATCGAAGAAACGAATATTGTCATTTTCTTGCTCTAAGGGCTTTATCTCATCCTCAATAAATTGATCTAGCTCGTCTAAATACGCCTGCATTTCCTGTGGGATATCAAAGTTCATCTACGTCTCTCCTTACCGCTATTTTGTCTTATTTTGATTTCTATATTTGTGCTCAGAATCTTATGCTAATTTTTTTCAACTATTACCCTCTAATCTTGAAGAGGTTCAGCATTTTCCTCTAACCTTGGTTCACCGGTGTCAGTCGGTTTTGCCTCAACCAACCCCCAAGCAATTGCACCGCGCATAAATTGGCGAAACTGGGGCTCTTGATAAGTGCCAGCAGTATGTCCTAACGCGCTATAAAGTACTTGCCCCTCGCCAACTTTATGCCACCACACCAGCGGATGATCTTCTCCCATGGGGCTCTTTTCCGGATCGTAAGTTGACTCATCGATACTAATCAGAACATTGGTTGCCGCACGTGGACTGGCGCTAAAGTTATACCATTCGTCACTACGTCGCCAAATACTAGGCAAATGCGCCGTAGCTGGGTGATTTTGCTCTTCAACTATTAAGTCCGCCGGTTGGATATGCGCAGTCATAGGGTGATCTACAAATTGCGCTTTCAGTACTTGGTCAAAATACCATTTCCAGTCATAGCCCTGATCCCCCCCAGCAGCGTGCTGAGCAATCATGGAGCCGCCTGATTCCACATAATCCTTCAACGCGCTGCGCTGCTCGTCGGTCCACACGGTGCCACTTTTATGATTAAGCACGACCAGTTGAAAACGCTTTAGGTTAGCCACGGTAAACACTGCCGCATTTTCTGTGTGATAGAACTGCCACCCATTTTCAGCGGCCAACTCATCCAGCATTTGAATAGAGGCCGGGATACTTTGCAGGTGCCTATACCCGTTAGTTTTCGAAAAACTCAAAATGGCCACCCCGCCAAGGTCTTGGGGTAGCACTGGAGCTTGGGTATCAAATACCGGATCTCTAAAAAGTTGGGGTTGATTGTAAATTGCGCGGACATACATCCAGTTTTGGTACACGACTACTGCTATAACAACAGACAGTATGCCGACCCCATAGCGACGCCAGGACATTAAATTGCGCCCGCCTGTAACTGAGTGACCGCGTAGTCCACTGCCCTGGCTGTAAGCGCCATATAGGTCAGAGACGGGTTTACACAGGACGACGAGGCCATTGCTGCACCATCTGTCACAAATAAATTAGACGCTGCGTGGGCTTGGTTATGTGCATTGAGGACCGCTTGTTTGGGGTCATGGCCCATGCGAGCCGTGCCCATTTCGTGAATAGCCGCGCCGCCGACCATTTCTGTATTAAATGGGTCTATTCGAGTGGCACCAGCTGCCTCTAACATTGCTACAGCTTGTTTCACCACATCTTCTCGGTGGCGTTTCTCATTCTCACCGAATTCAAAGTGGAAGGTCACTTGAGGAATACCAAAGCGGTCTTTCTTGCTCTTATGCAAGGCCATGGAGTTGTGGGCATACGGTAGGATTTCCCCAAAACCGCCCAAACTCATGTACCAAGGGCCAGGCTTGCGCAACCCTTCTTTGAAGTCTGCGCCAAATCCTGGCGTCACCTTAGACATAGTGTCCCAAGACAGACGCCCGGCACTGCCTTGGTAGCCATACCCCCGGGTAAACCCGAGGCCATCATCACCATTTACATTTCTAAAACGCGGGATGTAAATGCCATTTGGACGATTGCCATAAGGATAATATTCCTCAAAGCCCGGAATAATGCCTCGAGCACCGGCCCGATAGGTGTGATCCATCATGTAACGCCCAAGGGCACCGCTCTCATTCGCAAAACTAATATCACTATCAGCTTGAGTAGAATTCAGCAAAATCTGCGTTGACCCAACGGTAGAGGCACACAAAAAGATCAGTTTGGCGCTATAACGGGTAGCCTCACCAGTCACCGTGTCAATAACCCGCACGGCACTAACGCGCTTTGTATCGGGGTCATATTCAAGGCTTTCGACCAGCGCATTGGCGCGTAGCTCAAAATTACCGGTAGCTCTAGCGGCGGGCAAGGTACTAGACAGCGAACTGAAGTAAGAACCCGTGGAGCACCCGCGATGGCAAGGCCCACAGTAATGACAGGCCGCCCGACCCGGTAAAGGTTCAGTTAGGGTCGCAGTACGCCCAATAGTCATCACCCGATCTGGGAATTTCCCAGTAATCGCTGCGGCAACATGGCGTTCAACCACATTCATATCCATGGGCTTTTGAAATTCACCGTCTGGTAACTGATCTAAGCCCATTGCCTGACCACTAACGCCAATAAACTTCTCTACATAGGAGTACCATGGTGCTAAATCTTTGTAGCGGATGGGCCAATCAATACCAATGCCCTCTTTTTTATTCGCCTCAAAGTCTAAATCACTCCAGCGATAGCTCTGTCGCGCCCACATCAACGAGCGACCACCTACAACATCCGCACGCAGCCAATGAAAAGGATCCTCCTCCTTGAAATCGTAGGGATTCTCAAGGTCGTTATTCCAAAAATGCCGTGTGGTCTCGTCAAAGGCGTAGGAAGTGGACTGAATATTGTACTGCTCGGCATAAAGCTCTCGAGGACGCATACCCTTATTATTGCGCTCCCAAGGTGGCTCGTGCTCGCCTACATAACCGCTACCATGTTCTAAAGGTTTACCCCGTTCTAACATGAGCACCTTTAGGCCTTTTTCGCTGAGCTCTTTAGCCGCCCAACCACCGGTAATACCAGAGCCAACCACTATGGCATCTACCTGCTGAGTCGTTTCTAGCTTGCCCATAGTCGGCCCACCTCACTGAATTTATAATCGCCATCATAGCTGCCCGGCATTGGTACATACTTACGTTCAATTGTCGCACCAACTTCAGAAGTGTAGTAACCAGTTACCGTTAACTCTTTGATTTTATTGAAGTATCCTCCTTCGGAATCACCGAAAGCAAATGGATCATTCCCAGATTCTCGCCCCTCAGAAGCTTTTAGCATACTGATCTGGCTTGATTCCGGTAGCGAAAGAAAATCCCCTCCATAGGTACTTTGAGAATCCATCAGCATTTCGTTCAGTCCAGCGAAAAATACTTCACGCTCGTCAGCCCGATACCAAACGGAAATAACATAATCGAGGAACTCTCCAACCCCTGCCTGCAGAGCACTAGGCGTATCTGTAGCGGGAATTATGAGGTCTGCGCAGCGGTGAGCCACAGCCCTTTGCTCCTCACTCAGCACGCCCGGCACAGCAATACGCTGAGCTAAAGGTACTTCCACCGCTTTGGAGCACGATTGAGAGACTACGCCTCCCAGCACTACTGCCAACCCTTTTAGTAACTCACGCCGTTGCATATAAACCCCTCTTCAAATCGACCTCAAGTTAGGCCCTATCGCCCCTCAAAGTAACTCAGTAGAAATACAAAAACTGCTGCTCCCGCGACAATTGACCCACGCCAAAACTAGCCTACCGCTGCTTTTTGCCTGCGATCCCGCAGCCACAATATCGCGAAAATTGGCACCAATGCCAATGGGATAATGGCGACTATTTGGAAGGACTCCACAGAGGCCACGCGGATCACAGTGGCTAATTCATCCCCAGTGAGGCCGCGCAAGGAATCCACGCCGCCCGCCGCCGAAATCTTCGCTGCGTCAAAAATCCCACCCATTACAGGCAGCAAAAATTGTGTCGCAACTCCCCCAGCGAAGCCCATTAAACCAAGCATTAACGCACCACCACCAGGATATCGTTCCGCAACTGCGCCAAGCATTGTGGGATACAAATAACATATACCCACAGCCCAGATAGTCGCTGCTGCAAAGGCTGTAGCGGGTGAATCTGCAAGAGCTAGGAAATACAGGCCCGGTGCGGCAAGTGTACAGCTTACAGTCAGTAGCCCAGGGCTAGAAATACGACTTACCACTGGGCCAGCAAAATGGCGGCCCACAAAGATCAGCAAATTGACATAGATCAATACCCAAATACCCGGCATACCGACGATATTGGTCAAAGCGAGATTGACCCACTGCCCAGGCGCAAGTTCGGCAGTAACCGTCCCCATCATGCAGATAAACCAAATAAAGAATCCTGGAGAACGCAGCAATTGCTCCCACATATCGCCATAAGAAAGCCCCATAGCCACCCGTTCGGTCACCGGAAAATCTGCTTTCAGCGCCAAAACCACCAAAATTAATGCCGGCACCATCAAAATGAGGAGATTAACCTGCCAACTCCATCCCAACTGAGCAATCAATAACCCCAACAGCCCGCCAGCAACGATGCCCGCAGGCCACCAAGCGTGGAGAATATTCAGTCGATGAGTTTTTTCTCCAGGATAAATAGCAGCAATTAATGGGTTAGTCGCAGCCTCAACTGCCCCCCAGCCCAAGCCAGTTAGCAATAAGCCGCCATACACCAACCAATAAGCGCCAGTGGAGGGTTCCATAACCGATGCGGCGACAACTGCAACACTGCCAAAGAAATAGCCAGCTGCGGCAAACAGCAACATGCGGCGCATACCAATCAAATCAACTAAAGCCGCGCCAAAAAGTAATGTGAGTGCAAAACCAGCAAAGGTAGCCGCCAAGACCTCGCCCACCATTGTGGCAGAGCGCGCTAAATCTAAGACATTGAATAAGTCAGCCTGAAGATCGCTGGCAATAGCTGCGCGTACTGCGAACCCCAGACCGATCATAAAAATTGCTAAATTCGACAGAATAAATAGCAAACGCCTATTCGCCGCCGCCAACTCACTTCCCTCAGACATACCACCTCCAACAAAACAGGCGCAGTTTCCCCGCCAAATTTATGATCTGCATTGCTTCGCCAGCAGTAACCGTGACGACACTCCCTCAACCATCATTCTCTACTATTTGGCCTGAACAACAACACTAGACATACAGGTTTGCGTTAGCTAACGAATCTTACCCGAATTTTGTTACCAACCTACTTGGCAGCACAAAAAGTGACCGCACAGCCCAATGACCTTGCAAATTTGCCGTACCCCAGACAGCATCACCAAAACACTTAAGAGTACTAACGCTCTCTACGAAAGAGGCCTAGATTAGAAATGAAATACGTATGGATTGGACTAGGTTGGCTGTTTGTTATTCTAGGCGTAGTTGGCATTGCATTGCCGTTACTGCCCACCACCCCTTTCTTACTGCTTGCCGCCATATGTTTTAGCCGCGGCTCCCAGCGTATGCACGACTGGCTGATCAATCACCCCAAACTAGGCCCACCTATTGTTAATTGGCAAACCAGTAGAACAATTTCACGATCTATCAAAGTGGTGGCAACTCTCACTATGGCAGCACTATTGGCGCTAAGTGTATATATGGATATAGACCAACGAATTCTAGGTTTACAGGGGATTATATTGATCTTGGTTGCCACTTTTCTGTGGCGGCAAAAAGAGCCGCAACAACCTAACAGCTAAAATAGCCTTAGTGAACTAACCGCCTGCCTACAACAGTTCTACTAAATTTCCTGATGGGCCTGCAACTGGCGCAACGAAACGCGCCCAACCACCTAGTTCTGGCATTGCGCCATCTGGCATAGGTTTGGACGCCGAGGCACTAGGGCCTGCGCCATAGATCGAGGTCGCCTTTTGAGACAATCGCCATTGCTGAGGCAAATTGCCCCTTGAGATCGAAGCCCATCTTGCAAGCATAGAATCCGATAGACCATTGATCGCCCGTAAAGGGAAACAATTTTTGTCTGCGGTAGCGAAATTTGTCATTGGTTTTTCGTTTATATTTGATGTTCGCGGCGCGGCAATTTGTATCATACACTTCCCGGGCCGTTAACTTATTAGTTGGCCCACCCCACCCCAGCCCAACCCAACCAAAAAAAGAAAAGAAAAAGGCCCGGACGGGCCTTTTAAAAGCTGACTAGACGGCGGCGCAGAGGCCCTAACCCAATCGGTTACTTGCGTTGCAGCAACACCACTGGAATTTGACGATCAGTCTTGGCTTGATACTCGATATAAGGCGGCCAAATTTCAGCCAACGCGTCCCACATGACTTGGCGTCGCTCGTCAGTCACAGTTATGGCTGTCGCCGCAAACTTATCTGCTGCTACCTGTACTTGCACATTAGGATCCGCATCTAAGTTGACGTACCAACTAGGATGGTCTGGGTAACCGCCTTTGGATGCAATAATAACAACGTCATCACCGTGCTTGCCGTAGATCAGCGGCAACATACGCGGCTCACCGCTCTTTCGACCAGTGGTGGTTAACAACAGGGTTGGTACACCGCGCCAGATGTGACCATCTTCACCATCCGTAGCCAGATAGTTTTTCATATGCTCTGCAGCCCAGTCGGGCAATGTGCTTGTACTCATATTGTTCTCCTCGTTTAGTAATATTCTTATAAGTCACTTGTCAAATTATCGCTCGCTGGGAGCATGATCAATTAGTAAATCTTGCCCGGGCTCTTATAAGTGCGACTAATGGCAACATAAATATCGCACCGGCGATCAATGCACTGGTCGTGCCGCCTCCGCGTGGATTGACGAAATTCCAAACCACCATGGCGATCACAACTTGAGCTGCATAGACAGCTGCCCAAGGCCACATCCAACGTTTCATACCAGCAAAACCATAAGCGCCAGCAGCGTAAATCATCCAATGCAGGGGCTCTGTAGCCTTCGCCCACCATCCTGTTAAAGCAAAGCCAAACCATATTTCATGGTCGTTAGCCGCTGGTTTATAGAACATATCGAAAGGCATGTAGATAAAGGTCATGTACAAACAAAAGTAGAAAATCAAATTCATCCAAATTGGTCGAACAGACCAATCTGCTTTTACCCGCTGCCAAATTGTTGCGTTCTCGTTCATTTCTTCCCCTTAACTAAGCCCAGCGGGTATAGCCTATACCAGATTGGGTAACGGCTGCTCGGACAAAAACGCACGAATGTTCGCCAGCGCGCACATACCCATAGCCTCACGAGTTTCCAAAGTACCGCTACCCATGTGGGGCAACAGTACAACTTGTTGCAAATCCATTAGAGCCTGAGACACATTTGGTTCATCTACAAATACATCCAGCCCTGCACCCGCAATCACCCCGTTACCAAGTGCGGCAACCAAGTCCGCTTCATTCACTATGTCGCCCCTAGCTGTATTGATCAAATGCGCATGGGGCTGCATGAGATTTAGCTTGTCTGAATCAATAAGGTTCTGAGTTTCGGGTGTAGCCGGACAATTGATACTGACAAAGTCAGAGCGCTGCAATAATTCATCGATGTCACAGCGCCACGCACCAAGCTCTATTTCTTCAGATTGAGGTCTGGCGTTTCTCGACGTATACAAAATGGGCATACCAAAGCCATGATGGGCCTGACGCGCCAAGGCGGTACCAATACGCCCCATACCGATAATGCCTAAGGTTTTGCCGGTCACCTGAGTGGAAAGCATATGCGTGGGCCGCCAGCCATCCCAGCCTCCCGAGCGTACAAGGCGCTCTCCCTCACCAGTTCTCCGCGCACTGGTAAGTAATAGTGTCATAGCTATCTCAGCCGTTGCATCGGTCAGCACGCCTGGGGTATTGGTTACCCTTATGCCCAGCCTCGATGCCGCTGCAATGTCTATATGATTAAAACCTACGCCAAAATTCGCCAATAGACGCGTGCGAATATTTGCGGCGCTGAGCATTTGCCCGTCAATTTTGTCGGTTACCGTGGGGCAGACAATGTCGACCTCCAATAATGCTTGGGCCAGCTGAGCGTCACTCATAGGTAAATCACTAGCGTTGACACGCAGCTCAAAGAGCTCGGCCATTTGGGATTCAACCTTTTCGGGCCAGCGCCGGGTTAGTAGAACTACAGGTTTTTCATTCACTACTGGTCTCTCTTAATCATCAGCTTTCATCGAATGCGGCAAAGCTGGCTATATGCGATATTGGCTCGAAGGCTTGCCACCTGCATTAAATCATCCCGCCACGTATTTTACCTTGCCGGCAAGATACTATTCTTTCGCCGGTAGGAATAAACTACAGACAAATATTTTGTTATCTGGGAAGGGAAAATAATAATGAGCAAAGCTTATCAGCATTTCGTTAACGGTGAAGTTGTCCAAGGTACTTCCGGGCGCAGCAGTGATATTTACAACCCCTCACTGGGCGAAGTGTCGGGCACCGTAAGCCTTGCCACTACCAGCGAAGTGGACTCTGCCATTGCAGCAGCTCAAGCCGCTTTTCCAGAATGGTCTGGTATGAATCCCCAGCGTCGCGCTCGGGTTATGTTTAAGTTCAAATCTTTAGTTGAAGCCCATGCAGACGAACTTGCCCTTATTCTTTCTGAAGAGCATGGCAAGGTGTTAGCAGACTCCCAAGGCGACATTCAACGCGGCCTCGATGTCATAGAGTTTGCCTGTGGCATTCCACACCTTATGAAAGGCGAGTACACCCAAGGCGCTGGTCCCGGCATTGACGTTTACAGCATGCGCCAAGCTATTGGCGTTGTAGCGGGTATTACTCCGTTCAATTTCCCAGCAATGATTCCTATGTGGATGTTTGGCGTTGCCATAGCCACAGGCTGTACTTTCATTCTAAAACCTTCAGAAAAAGATCCCGGTGTGCCCATGCGTTTAGCCGAACTAATGCTGGAAGCCGGTGCACCTCCCGGGGTACTCAATGTTGTCAACGGTGATAAAGAAGCCGTAGATGCCATTATCGCTAATCCTTCAGTACGTGCTGTGAGCTTTGTTGGTTCATCAGATATCGCCCACTACGTGTACCGTGGCTGTGCTGAACACGGTAAGCGTGTGCAGGCTATGGGCGGCGCTAAAAACCACGGCATAATTTTACCAGACGCAGATATGCAACAGGCGGTGCAGGACATAACCGGTGCAGCCTATGGCTCTGCTGGTGAGCGATGCATGGCACTGTCTACTGTTGTGGCAGTTGGCAATGAAACCGGTGACCGCTTTGTAGATGCCATGACCAAGGAGCTGGATAAACTCAAAGTTGGCATTTCAACAGATCCCAATGCTGACTACGGCCCCGTGGTTTCCTCAGTGCATAAAGAGAAGATTGAAAACTATATTCAAATGGGTGTGGATGAGGGCGCTGATCTTATCGTCGATGGACGTAATTTCTCACTACAAGGTTACGAAAAAGGTTTTTTTGTCGGCCCTACTCTGTTCGATAACGTTAAGCCCACTATGCAAAGTTACAAGGACGAGATCTTTGGCCCGGTACTACAAGTACTTCGAGAGGACGATTTTGAAACAGCCCTGCAAAGACCTTCCGACCACCAATATGGTAATGGCGTAGCTATCTTTACCCGTAGCGGCGGCGCGGCAAGAGATTTTGCGCAGCGTGTAAATGTGGGCATGGTGGGTATTAACGTGCCGATTCCCGTACCTGTGGCTTATCACAGTTTCGGTGGATGGAAGCGTTCTGCCTTTGGTGACGCCAACCAACACGGTATGGAAGGTGTACGTTTTTACACCCAAACTAAAACTGTAACTCAGCGTTGGCCTGAAGGTGAGACCCAAAATGCGGCCTTCTCCATACCAGTTATGGAGTAGCAGTTAACAACGATTGTGACTTTTATGAAGGTCAGTCTAAGAGGCCCACTCCGTGGGCTTTATACGAAGAGGCCCACTCCGTGGGCCTTAAATACAGTATTGCTTTTGGGGTGCTGCCTGACTAACAGCAAACTAGGTCAGACCATTTACCGGAATCAATGCACCATGAATGGCTTTGGCCGCATCTGAACCCAGAAAACAAACCACTTGGCCCAAGTCTTCCGGATCTACCCACAAACTGAAGTCAGCATCAGGCATATCTTGCCGGTTCCTCGCGGTGTTAATAACACTTGGTAACACTGCATTGACGTTAATCCCTTGACCCTTAACCTCTTCACTAAGAGATTCGGTTAAGCGCATTACTACTGATTTCGACGCAAGATAAGCACCCATATTCGGCCCACCTTTTAGCGCGCCTACGGCACCTACATTGATAATTCGTCCGCCGCCATTTGCCAGCAGCCTTGGCGTAGCCGCAGACAACACTCTGCGTAATGTGGTGACGTTAATATCAAACAGCGCATCCCACAAAGCATCATCGGTTTGATGCACCTCTGGGCCCATATCGAACCCACCGGCAATGTTAGCCACAATATCGAATGGTCCAATGGCTTCAAAGCAAGCTTCCACATTATCTGAGTCTGTTAGATCAACACTAAAGGTTTGGCCAAGGTCTGACTGAAAGTCTTCAATCACATCTAGCAAAACCACCTCTGCACCATGACGCTTAGCGACACGGGCAACACCTGCTCCCAGCCCGCCAGCAGCGCCCGTAATGACCATTTTCTTTCCAGTAAGTGGCATAAAATTTCCTTAACCAATAAATTCAGTAGCGTTCATATCATACTGCCCACGCGACAGATAGTAAGCAGCCATAGATACTAGCAGCCCTGCGCCTTAAAGAAGCGCACACGCAACTACCGAAAGCAACAAGTACAGGCAGTGCAGCTTCTGCAAAATCTTTTTAGGTACCCATTTACTATGGCAAGCGCCGCTCATTGCACTACACTGAGGCCTCACTAATCTTTAGGAGAGGAATTATGTTGCCACGAATTTTGGCGGGTCTAGTAGGTTTAGTATTAGCGTCAACTGGGGTCACTTGGATAATAGACCCAACTGCTGCGGCACTGAGTCTGGGTATGCCATTGTTGGACGGCATTGGTCGCAGCACGCAAATTGGCGATATGTCTTCGTTCTTTGTCGGAGGCACAATTTTATGTTTTGTTGGCGCCATTCGTCAGCAAGGTCATTGGCTACAAGCAACAGCGCTACTATTAACCCTCACGGCTATTTTCCGCACCCTTGCCTGGGCCGTTCATGGAGCAGAATTTACTACCACTTTTATTGTTGCAGAAGTAGTTATGGCGACGATCTTACTGTTTAGTGCTATGCAAATGAACAAAGCACCCGCAGCAGAAGGCCCTGCCGAATAACTCTTCTATCTATTAATAGAAAACTCTTTGTGTGAAGAGTAAATCGACTACTCGGACGGTATTGTGACTACAAGACCGTCCAAGTCTTCATTCAATCTAATCTGACACGCCAAACGGCTATTGTCCTCACGACCCTCTGCATATTCCAAAAGATCCAACTCATCCGGATGCGGTAATCCGAGCTTCGAAGCCCACTCTGCCTCCACCCAGCAGTGACAGGTACAGCAAGTACAACCACCCCCACACTGACCAATAATTCCTGCCACGCCGTTATCTACCGCTGCATCCATAAGACTGTCGCCAGCCGGTGCTTGGACCTCATCGCGGCGCCCATCGGGTTGAATAAATACTACTTTTATCATTTTGCTATGTTACCAACATCGGTCAACTTATGAGATAGCCGAGTACACAAAGTTGCCCATTCCACGACCCTCGCCCTCGCTTTGCGCAGCCCTCCCAGCTAGAATTAGCAGCTTATTTTGGAGGGAAATTTACTTTGATTATTGGACTCACTGGCGGCATTGCCTCAGGCAAATCAACCGTTGCCAGCACTTTAGACACTTGGGGTGCATATGTTATTGACGCTGACAAACTAGGCCACAGCGCCTACCTAAGCGGCACCCAAGCCTTTACTCAAGTTGTGGAGGCCTTCGGTGAAGATATAGTTGGCGATGACGGCGAAGTAGATCGGCGTTCGCTAGGTGGTAAGGTTTTTGGTCACCCTGATGGACTAAAGCAACTCACAGATATCGTCTGGCCTGCCATTCAAGCAATGGCCCAAAATGAGATAGCTACCGCAAAAGCCCAAGCACCAGATCGTGTTGTAGTTTTGGAAGCAGCCGTACTCATCGAAGCAAATTGGCTGAGCTTGGTAGACCAGGTTTGGGTAACCGTTGTCGAACCTAGCATTGCTATTGCACGGGCGAGCGCTAGGGACGGTGTTGATGCTGCTAGCGTACAAGCGAGAATTGACGCCCAACTGAGTAACGATGAACGTGTCGCTAAAGCTGATCAGGTCATTTACAACGCAGCGGATCAAGACAACTTAATAGAGCAAATTAAGCCCTTGTGGGCGGCTATTAGCACGTCTTAATAAGCAGCAAGAAACAGAGAAGCAATATGATTTTAGATTTACACGCCCACTCTATTAAAAGTGATGACGGCCGAGCGAAGGTACAAAATTACTGTCAGTGGATCAGTGCCAAAAACATCCCTATCGACGGCTTTGTGCTAACCGAGCACCGCCAATTTGATAACGACTCTGACTATTCAGATTTAGCGGAAAAATTTGCTCTGACTATTTTGAAAGGCGCAGAAGTTGAAACTCAATACGGTCACGTATTAGTTTTTGGGGTAACGCCTGAGTTACAACAAGCTTTTGACTTCACTAACATCCATTTGGATTTAGCTGATGTTATTAACGCATGTGATGCACACGGCGCAGTGGCAGTACCCTGCCATCCGGGGCGCAAGCGCGTCGGCATGTCTGCACACTTAGATGAATTTGGCGTGCCTGAAGGGGTGACTATTGTTGAAGTGTTTAATGGTGGCAGTCGAGACGATGAGGACAAGGTGTCTCACAATATGGCTGAGCGATTAAATTATAAAGGTATAGGCGGCAGTGATGCGCATATTGTTAGTCACATTGGTCGCTGTGCGACTAAGTTCGAACAGGAAATCAGCAACGAAACCGAATTGGTTGCAGCGCTAAAGTCTGGGGCTTTTGAGGCTATGAAAATCGCCGCTAAAGAGGGTTAAGCACCCTACTTCGGAAAGTGATGCCAGAATGATATGAGTGGCGAATGCCACTCACAAGTTGACAAAATACTTCCGCACCTTGCCTAAACAGGCTTCACCAGAGGAATAGACAACTCCTCATACTCTTCCCAATCTAGGGTCACGCGCTGACCAATATGCACATCAGTCAAAGGATCTTCCACGCCCGTTACATTAGTTAGAAAACGCGGCCCTTCATCTAAGTCCACATATGCTACTGCATAAGGCACCTTGGACCGAAAGAACGGGTGGTAGCTGAGTCTTACAACGCTAAATGAATAAATGGTGCCTTCGCCTTTGGAGGTATGCCATTGCAAATCTCCGTCTACACACCCAGTACAATGTGCCCGCGGATGCCAAACTATGGTCTGGCAATTGGCACATTGCTGATACTTAAATTCTTTGTTTTTGGTAGCGTGCCAAAACTCTGCTGTATCTAGTTCGGTGAGCTTAGGCATTGGTCGTGTAGGCACTTTCTTCTGTTCTTCAGCCATGATCAATCCCTCCCCAAAATTACTGTTCCCGCTGAGTGCCTACCACCCAACATACCGCCGTTACCGTGTGCTACCGCAAGTTTTGCATCGTCTACCTGAGAAGATGATTCACCACGCAACTGACGCACCGCTTCAATAAGCAAGAATATGCCGCGCATACCCGGGTGGTTTGAGGACAAACCACCGCCATCAGTATTTAAAGCTGGGCCACCGCTTTGATCAAAGCGCAATCGCCCGCCTTCTACCCAGGCACCGCCCTCGCCTTTGGCACAAAAACCTAAGTCCTCTAGCAAGGTTAAAACTGTGATGCTAAAAGAATCGTAAATCATGGCAATGTCGATCTCAGCCGGCGTTACACCCGCTTCGCCGAAGGCTACTGGTGCTGATTCAACACCCGCTGAGGAGGTTAGATCACCGCCGTTTTCTGGATACTTGGTAGCTTCACCAGTACCTAATATCCAAACCGGTGCTTTCGCACAATTTTTCGCTACATCAGCAGAGGCAATAACCACCGCCCCACCGCCATCTGACACCATGCAGCATTCTAATAAGTGTAGCGGGTCAGCGATCATTCGAGAGCCCACAACATCTTCAATAGTGGTTTCGCGGATGTTCAAAAACTCGAGATCATTCATGGCCTGCACGGCTTCTGGGTTGCGCATGGCGTGATAGCGAGTAGCCGTAGAAATCTCTGCCAACTGCTCACTGGTGGTACCAAATTCGTGCATATGTCGGCGTGCGACCATGGCGTAATTAGCAATTAATGTTTGACCGGCAAAAGACTCCATATTGTCGCCTGGGGCTACACCGCCGCCACGACCGCCAGCACCAATGGCCATAGCATTGCTGTGGGCCGTGGAGCCATAGGTGAGCAATGCGACCTTAGCTTTACCATCTCTGATGGCACGCAGGGCATGTGCTGCATGAAATTCATAAGAGCTACCACCCACTCCAGTGGTGTCGATCACAGAGGGCTTGATGCCAAAATACTCTGAAATCATCAGGCCACTCATGGGCGCGCCTTCAGAAGCGTCATATATTGCGTCTACATCAGACCAAGTTAAGCCAGCATCAGCTAACGCTTTGGCGGCGCTAGCGGCCTTAATTTGCAATGGATTAAACTTGCCTTCTACATCTCTAGACGGATATTCATAAACGCCTACGATGGCTGCATCCCTACCTTGGGTCGCCATATTCTCTCCCCTATATTAAAACTCCAAGCGCCAGAGTCTAACCCGAGGCCGAGGCTGGGCAAATAGCTATTGCCGAATAGCACGTATGAAATTTTGTAATTTAGCTCGCTCTACCAGTCGCGCGAGCGTCTAACCAATGCCCGCTAGACAGGCTGTGGGTTATACAGCGAACTGGTTAAGTTTATAACGCAAAATTTGCTACAAAATGATTGTCCGCCCGTCTTGCACAAATATTCTGTGTTCAGCATAGAGTTTCATCGCATTTGAAAGGGCTCGATTTTCAGTGTCCTGCCCCATCAGTTGCATTTTTTCCGGTGTGTGGCTGTGATTTACCGGTGCGACCTCTTGGGTGATAATCGGGCCTTCATCGAGATCCGTTGTTGCAAAATGTGCTGTGGCGCCAATGACTTTCACACCACGCTCATAGGCTTGCGTATACGGCTTTGCCCCTTTGAATCCGGGAAGAAAAGAGTGATGAATATTGATGACTCGGCCCGCATAATCGCTGCAAAATTTTTCAGTCAAAATTTGCATATAGCGCGCCATGATAATTAGATCACTTTGCGTGTCCTCAATAATTTTGCAAACATCTTGTTCCTGCTGCTGCTTTGTCTCTTTCGTAACGGGGAAATAATGAAAAGGCAGATTATGACTACGGACCAAATCTTTTGCGTTCCCATGGTTAGAAACAACAGCCGTAATTTCGATGGGTAGAATTCCTGAACGCCACTTGTATAGAAGATCGTTCAGACAGTGATCAAATTTGGACACCATGATAAGCGTTCTAATTTTTTCATTAGCCCCCGCGACGTACCATTGCATCGAAAATTTTTCAGCAGTTGTTGTAAAGCAGTTTCTAAAATCTTCAGAGCCTTTCGCAGCGAAGACCACCCGCATAAAAAACTGCCCGGAGAGTGGGTCGTTAAACTGGGATGATTCCTCAATATTACATTCATTATCGCGCAGGCAAGTTGCTACCTCTGCGACAATACCGTTTTTATCATCACAGGAAATACAAAGGATGTAGAGAGCCATATTCGAATTATCTTTTTGTTGCTGTAGAGTTTGAGCGCGCAGTTTTCAATATAATCTCAATAACCAGCAACAAAGGAAAGTACTACACCGAAGTTGTTAGAATAAGCCACCCTAATCTTTCTTCAAAAAGCATTCTCTACCTTCTAGATCTCTTATCAACACTTAAGCAGATTCAAAGAAGTGATGGGCGATAAAAGAGTGGTGACCCCGCACTCAGCCCATCAATATCTTCTTTATGACATCAGGGCCCTCGATGTATGCTTTGATCCGCACCAGCAAAAAGCACACTTATAGTGCTTGGCGAGACCGCTAAAGCAAAGCGATATAGCCCATCACAATTAGGGAGAAATATGAGTCACTCTGAATATACCCAAGCCGAACTGAACTACGCCGATGGCGAAATTACTGTCAGCATCGCCAACGCGCGCGGCGCAAGCGAATTAGTTGATTGGCAAACCAATGGCTTCACCTGCATGCAGCATCATTCGTCTGTGCAAGATTGGGCAGATGAAGAGCATCTGAAGAAAGTACATATTCCTGAAATCGCTGAGCTAGCCAAGACGCTGAGTGGATGCGATACCGTGGTTACCTACCCACCTCTTTTACGAAATCCGCGTATTGCCCAAGAGATAGAAGACTTCGCCCCCATTCATTTTGTGCACTCAGATTTTACCCAAGACTATCAACCCATGGCTCAAGACAGGCAAAGAGACTATCAAAACTTCTTACAGCCGGTCCTTGAAGAACTTGGTTTGCCTACAGACACAGTGCGCAATGCATCGCACATGTTGATGTTGCAGTTCTGGCGTAATACTGGTCCGCTGCAACCACAAACACCGCTGGCAATATGCGACGCCAACAGCGTGCCAGCTACAGACCTCGCAGCAAGCATGGTGGAAGCCTATGGCGGTGGAGCATTTACCTTTGAAACATTTGCAGTATTGGGGGCGAAAAATGCGCAGTTCCACAAATGGTATACCTACCCAAATATGAGTCAGTCTGAGGTCTTAGTGTTTCGCACTTTTGACAGCCGCTTAGCCGAGAGTGGCGATGCATTTTGGACACCGCACAGTGCCTTTGTCGACGCCACTGCTAAGACTAAACTACCGCCTCGCGAGAGCGTGGAAATGCGTGCTCTTTGTTTGTTCAACTAAGAACGGCTAGTTAGGGCTGCATAGCTAAGACAACGCCCCAACAGGCACAAATATTTTGTTAATTTGCACCTAATGGACCATTCAACAGCTAAATGTTATTCAGCTTTGTCTGCTGCCGGTTGAAAGACACCAAAGTGACCAGCAGAGTTCAACTTAGCCATCATCTTGTCTCCATAGGCCTCTTCAGGTGCTTCACGCACTATTCGATCTAAGACATGAGCATCTTCCCCGACCAGGATGCGCCAGCGTTGTTCGCGCACACCATCTAATATGATTGAACTAGCACTGGCTGCTGTGGTGGGTGCTTTGTCGCGGAAGTCTTCGCCACGCTGTTTGATCATCTGCCGAATGTGGTCATCTGGCACGTTCCCTACTGGCATACCGCGTGATAACAACTGCTGTCTAACTTCATCAACCTCTTCTGGAGTCAAATCCATAGCTTCGTTTTTGCCCAGCACCTTAGATGTGTTCAGGGCAATTGAAGTGCCTATATGTCCAGGCATTACTACAGAACATTTTATATGTGGCGCATTCACCTCCAGATCTGTAATCAGCGCCTCGGTAAACCCTTTCACCGCGAACTTAGCCGCAGCATAAGCAGTATGAGGAATGCCGGGGCCAACACTGGCCCAAAAGCCATTTACCGAGCTGGTATTGATAATATGTCCTTCCGTACTCGCCAATAGAGCGGGCATGAACGAACGGCAGCCGTAGTAGACCCCGTACCAACATACCGCAAAAGTGCGCTCCCACTCTTCAACGTCACCTGCGACAAAACCGCCCCCGCCGCCAATGCCCGCGTTATTGAAGAGCAAGTTGATATGCTGCACACCATGTTGCGCTAACACTTCATCGCGAAAATTATCTAACTGACTTTGACTGCTAACATCACAGATATGTGAAGTGAGACGCTGCTCGGCCTGCACATTAGCGAGCTTTTGCGTCTGAGCCATATTTGCTTCAGAGACATCACACATAGCCACATGAGCACCAGCTTGAATAAGCTGGCACACCAACTCTCTGCCCATGCCGGTACCGCCACCTGTGACCACCGCCATCTTGCCTGCAAAATCTTTCACAAAATCCTCCCTATTAATTTTCTAATTACAAATTCTATTTGGTATCTATCGACTTAATGCCTTTAGATGTTTGGCTACCGCTTTGGCGGACAACAAATTTTGTCTACGTAAATTCGCTAACGCAGTCTTAACAATTGAATTAGCGTCTACCTCAAAGTGCGCACGCAATGAGGGTCTAGATTCCGAAAGACCAAAGCCATCAGTACCCAAAACTTCATAACCTTGGGGCATCCAAGCAGCAATCCCGAGCGCCAGCGACGCCATATAATCGGTCACTGCTAAAAAGGCACCGGACTGGCCAGCGAACATTTGTTGTAGGTTCGTTAGCTGCTGATCCTTAACGCTGGCATCGCGATTACTGCGATCAACGGCCATTGCTTGCCGTTGCAACTCGACAAAGCTGGTCATACTCCAAACCGCCACACTAAAGCCCAGGGCTTCAAGCTGCCCTGCGGCTTCTAGTGTTTGTTGCATAATGCTACCGCTGGAGAGTAAGTGGACTTGAGCCGAACTCTGACTGGGGCGTTTAAAACAGTAGCCGCCTTGCAATATACCCTGAACGAGATCAGCTTCTGTTTGATCTGTAGCCGCAAGCACTTCGGTCATATCTGGCATCAGATGATTTTCGTTGTATAGCGTCAGGTAATAAAATACATCTTCCTGATCCTCATACATGCGGTGCATACCCTCACGAACAATAACCGCAACCTCATAACCAAATGCAGGGTCGTAGCTCAACAAACTAGGTACTGTACTGGCTAAAACATGCGAGTGGCCATCTTGATGCTGCAAACCTTCGCCGTTGAGTGTTGTGCGCCCAGCTGTACCACCGAGCAAAAAGCCCTTACACATCATATCGCCACAACTCCAAATCATGTCGCCGACGCGTTGAAAACCAAACATGGAGTAAAAGATATAGAAGGGAATCATCGGCAAACCGTGCACAGAATAAGCACTACCCGCAGCCATAAACGATGCCATAGCACCTACTTCACAAATCCCCTCTTGGAGAATTTGGCCGTCATGAGCCTCGCGATAAGGCATTAACGAATCTGCGTCCACCGGTCGGTATTTTTGGCCTTGAGCAGAATAAATCCCTGCTGCTTTGAACAAGCCGTCCATGCCAAAAGTCCGCGCTTCATCAGGCACAATTGGCACAAGGTACCTAGCAATTTCGGGCATACGCAACATGGAGGACAACAACCGCACCATAACCATAGTGGTAGAGACTTCACGCTTACCACTACCTGCCAAAATATCTTTAAACCGCTCTAGCCGAGGAATCTCAAGAGGCGCGCAACTAACATTTCTATTCGGCAAATAACCGTCTAACTGTTCACGCCGCTCGCGCATGTAAGTCAACTCTGGTGAGTCGTCACTTGGACGATAAAACGCTGCGGCCATAGCCGCTTCATCCGCTAATGGAATACCCAATTCTTTGGCCACGGTAATACGTTCTTCAACAAGAATATTTTTGTACTGGTGAGCGGTATTTTTACCTTGTGCGCCCATACCATCGCCTTTCACGGTTTTCACCAGAATGACAGTAGGCTTGCCGTTAGATTCACTGGCCTTGGCAAAGGCGGCAAAAATTTTCTTTTGATCTTGGCCGCCGCGCTTAATCGCTTTAACTTCCTCGTCAGTGAGGGTATTCATCATTTGCTCTAAAGCAACATTACCCTCTACCCAGTGCTCTCTTTGCACATCTCCAGGGAGTACTGAATACATCTGATAATCACCATCCAAGCACTCATCCATGCGACTTTGTAATATGCCCTCTTTGTCGCGGCTGAGCAGTGCATCCCAGCCTGTACCCCAAATGACTTTTAGCACTTGCCAGTCAGCACCGCGAAACACGCGTTCTAGCTCTTGAATAATTTTACCATTACCCCGAACAGGGCCATCTAGTCTTTGCAGGTTACAATTAACCACTAAGACCAAATTATCTAAGTTTTCTCTGGCTGCTATATTTATGGTGCCGAGTACTTCGGGTTCGTCGGATTCGCCATCACCGATAAAACACCAAACTTTGCCGCTGGCTGCTTCTTTGAGCCCGCGATTTTCCAAGTACTTTGCAAACCGAGCTTGATAAATAGCAGCCGGCGTTGAAAGCCCCATAGACGCATTAGGCACCTCCCAAAATTCAGGCATGCTCCGAGGGTGGGGGTATGAAGACAACCCGCCACCTTGACCCAACTCTTGGCGGTAGTTTTTTAGCTGCGCCTCACTAAGTCTGCCTTCCAAAAAAGCTCGCGCATAAATACCTGGAGCCGCATGGGGCTGGGGTAACAGCATATCTACCGCGCCGCGATTATTGTCCGACCCAGCGCCGCGGAAAAAGTGGTTAAACCCCACTTCTAACATGGTGGCACACGAGGCATAAGTGGCGATGTGTCCGCCAACGCCAATACCTTTGTCCTGCGCTTGCAGCACCATGGCAATGGCATTCCAACGGACAATTTTTTCTATGCGCTCTTCTAGCTCTAAGTTGCCCGGGTAAGCTGGCTGAGATTCAGGCCCAATAGTGTTGCGATACGGGGTATTGAGTGTGGCCTCATCTAAGGGAATATTTAGACTAAGCACATGGTCTTGTAGACTGCGCAGAATCTCGCGCACTCCTGCCTCGCCGTATTCAGCCAAAATGTCGTCAATGGCCTCTGCCCACTCCACTTTGTCATCAGCTAAAAGTGTTTGGATCTCAGCTACTAGCCCATCGTTTACGGCACTCATGCGATTTACTCCTGATATTTATCCCAAAGCTTCGCGTATGCGCTGGGCATGAGTTTCCAGCAGTGTAAAATCTGCCATATCGCGGGCATGCATAGCAATGTCTATGCCGTTCGCGCGAGGTAAAATATGAAAATGCAGGTGAAATACGGTTTGACCTGCGGGTGCGCCGTTAAGCTGGGCAATCATTATGCCCGGCGCTGTAAATGCTTGTTTAACCGCGGCTGCAACCTTTTGCACAGTACCCATCGTATGCCCCAGAATAACTGGGTCGGCATCATGCAAATTCTCTGTTGGGTCCTTTGGAATGACAAGGGTATGCCCTTCCACCTGCGGCATAACGTCCATAAAGGCTAAGGAGTAGTCGTCTTCGTAAACCTTAAAAGCAGGTGCGTCGCCTCGTAGAATTTTGGCGAAAATATTCTCATCGTTATAAGCCATAACTGTCCATTGTCGTATTAGCGAAAAAGAGTCTTAGATATTGCGCTAAAACAAAATGCCTTCCAACCCATGGAATTGTGCTAGGCCAAGCGCTCTATTCACGACTCTATTAAGGGCGCTAAGTAAGGCACTATTTAAGGCTGTTAAGGACCTCTTGAGTGTGTTCACCCAACGTTGGCAGTTTAGTCATTTGAGGCGGTCGATTTGAGGATCCGGGCAAGCGAGGCAACTCAATATCAATATCCCCAACCCGCACGGTTTCGGTATGAAAATCCGGGTGCTCTTTAAGAGCTGAAATCTCACTCACAGGGGCAAAGGCAACATCGGCACGGTCCAACCTCTGGCTGATGGTTTGATAGCTTAACTGGGCAAAAGCGTATTGAACTGTGGCATCTACATAAACTCTATTTGCCACTCGAGTAGGGTTATCGCCGCAACGCTCATCCAACGCAAGCCCAGGATTCTCAATACCTACTTGGCAAAATCGCTGCCACTCTCGCTCGTTCTGAATGGACATAATGAAACTCACGCCATCCGCACTAGCAAAGACACCATAGGGACAAATACTAGGGTGCGCTAAACCCACACGCATGGGAGCCGCACCCCCGTAACGATCGAGCAAATAAGGAACCGCAAGCAAATGAGCTACCGCATCAAACATGGAAATATCAATTTTTGAGCCTGTAGAGGACGGCTGGGAAGAAGTCGAGGCAACGTTACGTGCTAGCAGAGCCTCCAATATAGCTTCATAAGCAAACTGCCCTGTAGCAATGTCGACAATAGACACACCTACACGGCCTGGCTCATGGGCACTACCGGTAATCTGCGCTAGCCCAGACTCGGCCTGCATGAGCAAGTCATAGGCCTTACGCTTGTGCCCCGGCCCATCGGGGCTAAAACCGGAAATTGAAAGCGAAATAAATTCCGGGCGCTGCGCATGCAGAAGATCAAGGTCAACTCCCAGCCCTGCTAGAGACCCAGGCTTCAGGTTCTGCACCAATACATCACTGGATTGGATAATCTGCAACAAAGCTGATTTATCCGTCGCTTCTCTTAGATCTAAAGCTACAGACTTTTTGCCCGCGTTTAGCCAAACAAAATAGCTACTTTCACCCGCGACAGCAGCGTCATAATACCGCGCAAAATCTCCTTGCGGACGCTCTATCTTAATAACTTCAGCACCTGCTTGAACCAGCCGCTGTGTGCACAGTGGCGCAGCAACCGCTTGCTCTAAGGAAACTACTTTAAGACCTTGAAGGCTTGCAAAGCTGGGCATAGACAACTCTCAACTGTTATTAAAGGTGAGCAAAGACTCGAAGTTGATACTAGCAGAGCAATGCGCGCTAAAAGCATAGCTGGGAAATATATAAAGGCCCACGGCAGACTTTTAGACTGCACAAATAAAAAACCCTCGTTTAAACGAGGGTTTTTAGTACGAGCTCATCAAAAATAAGCCTAGCTCTTTGGCGTATAACCCATGATTGCCTTAGTTTCCAGGAACTCTTCCAAACCGTAGCGGCCCCACTCACGACCATTACCAGACTGCTTGTAGCCACCGAACGGTGCATTTTGATCAGCGGGAGCGCCATTCAAATGAATGTTGCCTGTGCGAATTTTACGTGCAATGTTCTTTGCTCGATCTGTGTTTTCAGAGGAAATATAGCCACTCAGCCCGTATACCGTATCATTTGCAATGCGCACTGCATCTTCGTCATCTTCGTAACCGATCATGGTTAGCACTGGCCCAAAAATTTCTTCTTGAGCAATGGTCATATCATTGGTTACGTGAGAGAAAACAGTGGGCTTGATATAGAAGCCAGCATTTAGACCGTCTGGACGACCTGTGCCACCAGTTTCTAAACGCGCACCTTCATCAATCCCCGCCTGAATAAGGGCCTGAATCTTGTTGTACTGCACTTCAGAAACAACCGGCCCGATCATGGTGTCTTCAGCATTTGGGTCGCCAACTTTAACTTTCTCAGCGGCAGCCTTTGCAACCGCAGCAGCCTCATCCATACGCGACATAGGCACTAACATACGCGTTGGCGCATTACAGCTTTGTCCAGAGTTAGTGACTAAACCGAATACATCGCGAGCAATCGCTTTACCGAAATCAGCGTCATCAAGAATAATGTTCGCAGACTTGCCACCTAACTCTTGAGCAACACGCTTAACGGTAGGCGCAGCATTCTTGGCCACTTCTACGCCAGCGCGGGTTGAACCTGTGAATGACATCATGTCTACATCTGGATGTGCGGACAGCGTTCCACCCACTACAGGTCCGTCACCGTTAACGAGGTTAAATACTCCCGCTGGAACACCTGCGGCATGCAAAATTTCTGCGAATAAAATTGCGTTATATGGCGCAACTTCAGAAGGCTTAAGTACCATGGTGCAACCTGCTGCTATAGCTGGCGCAACTTTGCAGGCGATCTGATTGATCGGCCAGTTCCAAGGTGTGATGAAACCACAAACCCCAGCCGCCTCTTTAATGATGTGGGAGGTACCAATGTCTTCTTCAAATTCATATTCTTTGAGAACGTTCATAGTGGTCATAAAATGACCCGCTCCAGCAGGCGCTTGCGCCTTATTGGCTAAACCAAGTGGCGCACCCATTTCTTCACTAATCGCAGCTGCGACATCACCCATGCGCTCAACATACTTAGCAACAATGGCTTCTAAAAGCGCCAAACGCTCTTCTTTAGTTGTCTGAGAAAAAGTCTCGAAAGCCGCTTTTGCCGCCGCTACAGCCTTGTCTACGTCAGCTGCGCCACCCATTGCTACCTGGCCAATAGACTGCTCAGTTGCTGGGTTGATAACGTCGATAGTTTCGCTTGTAGTAGGTTCAACCCACTCACCATTGATATAGAACTTCGTTGCATTGTTCACAGTACATTTCCTTTTATTTAAAAGTTATTTGAAACAGTTATTGAATTCGCTCTTACTCATTGGATAGAACCGGCGCTATGTGGCTCTATAAGTGCTGCATTGATGCAGGATCAAGGCTCCATGAGGCGCCTATAAAGAGGACGCCTAGCATAATGATTACGGCGAGAAGTTCAAACAATAGCGTGCACGACAGACAGGTATCAAGGGAACAAGGGAACAAGGGAACAAGGGAACAAGGGAACAAGGTGGTGTAGGCGCTAAAATCTACAGCTGTCAAATTTCATTTGCCTGAATTAATCAGCCCAATACATTCATTCAAACTAAACGCACTAGGCTGCGCAATATTCGCCACCACTTAACGCGTAACGCAACCTACAAATCGTGTTTTAGTATCACTCCATAAACCTTAACATCAAACACCGACTCTACATTTACCCCAAGCGAAACTTGAGGCTTAAGGTAGTAATGGCCACTCAGGGAGTAGCCTACTTCTCCTTGATCTAACTGAGAGGAATAATTGCCACCCACAGCCAACTCCCAGCGATCTATAGCGCGGGAGCGTAAGCCAAAATTCACCAATACGCCTTCGGTCGTCACGGACTGCTGAGGCAACTCAACAATGGCTACGGCATACTGTGAGGTCAGTACGAAGTCGGTATTGCTGGCAACGGGCGTATGAAATCCAAGCCCTAAATGGCCTTGCTGGGTGCTTACTTTAGTTGCCACCGGCCCAATAGTAATCGTGTCGTCTGTCCGCTGCCTCGAGTAATCGGCAAGAAAGAAAAAGCGTTCTGAAAACGCATAGCTACCTCGAACAGTGCCGCCAGTAAAATCAGCATCTAGAACACCTTCCCCACCATGAGCAAAGAAGGAAATATTCGAATAGGCAATGTTTCCCTGACGCGAACTATCTTGCGCATAGATCTGCGATGAAAAGAGCAAGAGAACAAAAGACAGCGCCAACCCTAAAGAAACTTTTACGTTCTTCATAATATTCAACCTCGTAAAATTTGTTAGACCTCACCTACCAGTCGTCAACGACTGAATAAGTTTCTAGGCGCATTACGCGCCTTGCCTAGAACAAATATAATTACGATATGATGAAGTGATTTAAGTACACGCCACGCGGTAGATTACCGATTTATCAACCAATTAATTACGTACCATGGTAATTGAAAGGAATACCGGTGGCTGAATAAATGTGCAAACGGATCGTTAAAGATTAACGGCGCAACAATATGCAGAAGCCCAAGCCCATTGGAAATTATACCCTCCAAGCCAGCCAGCCACATCTAACGCTTCCCCTATGGCATAAAAACCTGGAACTTTTTCCACCTCAAATGTTTTTGATGAAACCTCAGTGGTAGCAATGCCACCCAATGTTACCTCGGCAGTTCGATAACCCTCTGTACCACCCGGACGAAAGGGCCATGCATTGAGGTTCAGGGCCAAATCATTTAGTTCAGCGTGGGTGCAGCTGGCTACTTTTTGATCTACAAACCAGTGCTCGCTCATATATTCGACCAAGCGGTTTGGCAGATGCTTTTTGAGTACAGTTGAGAGAAGCGCTTTAGTTCCAGCAACGCGCTCATCTAACAACCATGACCGCGCATCTACTTCTGGCAAGAGGTTGATTTGGATGGTCTCGCCCTCGCGCCAAAAAGATGAAATTTGTAACATACTAGGTCCGCTCAATCCACGGTGTGTAAAAAGTATATTTTCACGAAAGCTCACAGACCCACAGCTAACGTTTGCATCTAGTGCAATACCACTCAAATTTACAAAAGACTCCTTATCACCTGAATTCCAAGTCAGCGGAACTAATGCTGCTCTTGGAGCCACTACCTCTAGACCCAATTCATTGGCAGTGCGAAAAGCTAAATCAGAGGCAATTTTCGGCATAGACAGCCCACCGGACGCTAAAATCACTTTACGCGCCCGATGCACCTGCACGCCTGCAGTCACAAAAAAAATGCCGTCTGCGTCTTTCTTTATTGAGCTGACCTCTGAACCCGTGCGGATATCTACACCCGCCCATTCAGCTTCAGTCAAAAGCATGGTCACTATGTCTTTGGCATTATGATCGCAAAATAACTGTCCCAACTTTTTTTCGTGGTAATCAATGCCATGGCTTTCAACCATTTCGATAAACCGCTCAGGCGGATAACGCTTCAACGCTGAAATGCAAAAATGCGGGTTCTGGGAAAGAAAATTCTCGTTAGGATCAACTCGCTGATTAGTAAAGTTACAGCGACCTCCGCCGGAGACCAAAATCTTTAGCCCCACCTTAGGACCCTTCTCAAGCACCAGCACTTGATGCCCGCCGTAACCTGCATGAATAGCACACATCAAACCGCTGGCGCCGCCGCCAACAATCAGAACATCCTGAATAGATTGATCAATGGATATACTCATATGAAGGTCACTTGAAGGTCACGGCCAACACTGCCAGATAGGTGTACAGCTCACAGGCAAGGCTGGCACCTTACCCAATTCCGCCCAAGGCTGGCCGGGACGATGAAAGTCACTACCCGTCGAGGCATAAAAGCCAAAATCTGTCGCTAGCGTTGCAAGAGTACTGGTCTTCACCGGATCTTGAGCACCGGAAATAACCTCTAAACCTTGCCCACCCACTGCACTAAATTCATCACACAATTTACGCAGTTTGGTCAGGGTTATGCCGTATTTCATTGGATGCGCTAATACAGCAATCCCTCCAGCGCCGCGAATCCAATCACATGCTCGCTCTAGATCGGGCCAATTTGCTTTTACATCGCCAGGTTTACCCGCCCCTAGGTACTGCTTAAAGGCCTGCTTCATGTTTTTCACATAACCGGCGTCAATGAGATACTGGGCAAAATGAGGTCTACCAATGGTGCCGCCAGCAGCGTTGGCTTGAGCACCCTGAAGAGTACCCTTAAAACCTTTGCGCTCGAGTATATTGGCAATTGATTGCGCTCTGTCAGCACGCGCACTGGCTTGAACCTCCATAGCCTGTGTCAGCCCAGAATCTTGCAGATCTAAATTAAGGCCTACCACATGAATATTTCGACCCGACCATAAACAAGAAAATTCACAGCCAGGGATAAGTTTTAGATCTGCATGCTCTGCAACAGGCGAATCAGCTAACTCAGCATAAGCGGATATCGTGTCGTGATCGGTGATCGCTATCTGATCCACTTGTCTTTCCAAAGCAAGGGTTAGCAGCTCATGCGGGCTTAAACTGCCATCAGAATGCTGGCTGTGCATGTGGAAGTCGGCCTTAACGAAAGTCGAAGTTGTGCTCATTTAGGTTGGCTAAAGGCAAGGAGAAAGTTGCTGATAAATACCTCGATCAGGTGTTGGTTAATCTACGCTCAAAAGGCTTATGGGTTGCATAATCTAAGTTAGAGATCACTATTCTACCTATCTATTTGTCGAAGGAATCAGCAATTACACCGAATCGGGCAAATTTTTCAGACCAAGCCTCCTGTTTCAGCAAATCAGACCAGAAACCCTAGGCTTAGGCTGCGACTTACGGCAAACTTCCCCTTCTATTTTTTAGTAACTCTGGAGAGACTCCATATGAAAGGCACCGTGCATTACGAACTCAGAGGCGACACCGCCCTCATGACCATCGACAACCCACCCGTTAACCCACTTTCCTCGGGTGTACGTAAAGGGCTTCATGATGGCGTTAACGCTGCATTGGCTGATGACAACGTTAAAGCAATCGTTTTGACCGGCGCTGGACGTGCTTTCATCGCTGGCGCTGACATTTCTGAGTTTGGCGGCAAATCCGAAGGTCCTAGCCTGCATGATTGCTTAACGACTATGGAAAACAGCGCTAAGCCCATTATCGCAGCTATCAACGGCACCGCATTTGGTGGCGGTTTGGAAGTTGCGCTATGTTGTCATTATCGTGTGATCGCACCTAGCGCACCGGTTGGACTTCCTGAAGTAAAACTGGGCCTTCTTCCCGGTGCAGGCGGCACCCAAAGACTACCCAGACTTATCGGCGCGCAGAAAGCACTGGATTTCATTCTTTCAGGGGACCCTATTCCCGGCCCACAAGCAACCGCTATGGGAATTGCTGACGCATTAGCCGAGGGTGATGTTGTAGAAAGCGCCATGAAATTTGCTGCGGACATAATTGCTAAAGGCAGCCCTGTGCGCCGTATTCGCGACGAAGAAGACATTGTCGCCCAAGATCGTGGCAACGCCGAAATGTTTGATGCCGCACGAAAAAATGCCGCACGAAAAATGCGCAAGCGTTTTGCTCCTGAAATGATCGTACAATGTATTGAAGCTGCCGTGAATCTTGGCGATTTCGATGCGGGCATGGCCGTTGAGCAAGAATGTTTCGCTAAGTGCCTCAAGCACCCACAGCGTGAATCGCTTATTCACATGTTCTTCTCCGAGCGTGAGGTATCGAAGATTCCCGATGTGCCTAAAGATACTGCGACGCAAAAGATCGAAACAGCTGCTGTCATCGGCTGCGGCACCATGGGTGGCGGCATTACTATGTCTTTCCTAAATGTTGGCATTCCTGTAACCACACTGGAAATGAATCAGGAAGCATTGGATCGTGGCATTGGCGTGATCAAGCGCAACTATGACATCCAAGTGCAGCGCGGACGTATGAGTGCAGAAGAAGTTGATAAGCGCATGGGACTATTAACTGGCACCACAAACTTTGAAGACCTTGGTTCTGCGGACTTAATCCTTGAAGCCATATACGAAAACATTGACGTAAAAGTGGATACCTTCAAGAAGATGGACGCAGTTGCTAAGCCTGGCGCAATACTCGCAAGTAATACCTCTGCGCTAGACATAGATAAAATGGCAGAAGCTACTTCTCGTCCCGAGGCAGTCATTGGCCTGCACTTCTTTAGCCCAGCAAACATTATGAAACTGTTAGAGATTGTCCGCGGCGGCAAGACCAGCAACGAAACTATCGCTAGCTCAATGAAGTTGGGTAGAACGCTGAATAAGATCGCAGTTTTATCTGGTAATGCACCAGGATTTATCGGTAACAGAATGTTGGCTGGCTACACTCGTCAGGCTGGCGAAATCATTCTCCAAGGCGCAACACCCTACCAAGTGGATAATGCATTACTGCAATTTGGTATGCCCATGGGTCCATTCCAGATGAATGATCTTGTAGGTCTTGATCTCGGTTGGCGTGCACGCAAACTCAGCGGCATGAAACCTGAGGACGTGCCTATTACTGCACGCGTTGCAGATAAGCTTTGTGAAATGGATCGATATGGTCAAAAAAATAATCGCGGTTATTATATCTACCCTGAAGGCAGTAGAGCTGGCCAAGCCGACCCAGAGGTTGTCGCACTAGTGGAAGAGACTTCTGCAGAGCTTGGCATTGAACGTCGCACTATTGACGATGACGAAGTACTCAAGCGTTGCCTGTATCCACTTATCAACGAAGGTGCACGGATATTGGAGGACGGCATTGCCATTCGCCCATGTGATATTGATATCGTTTACATCAATGGCTATGGCTTCCCTGAAGTAACCGGCGGACCTATGTTCTGGGCTGACCAAATTGGTCTCGAAAATATCCTTGCCGACATCAAGGGGTTCCAACAGGAGTACGGTGGCGCCATATGGGAACCAGCTCCGTTGTTAGAACGTCTGGTTGCTGAAGGCAAAACCTTCGCAAGCTTACAGGGCTAATTAGTATTAGGTAGTTAACCAAGCAGTCGGCTTGGTAAAAAGAAATAGCCTGCTCTTGTTGTAGAGCGCGAGGGCAGGTATTTTCGACCGGCTTTTTGAATCACCTAATTTGGGAGAAATCGATGATTACCCAAGGCATACATCACGTTTCCATCAATGTCACAGATGTCGACAGCGCCAAGCAATTCTATGTGGATGTGCTCGAGTTGGAGGACATGCCGAGACCTGACTTGGGTTTTCCCGGCGCATGGCTGAAGGCCGGCAATCAAGAAATACACTTACTCGGCAAGGACAGCGGTCAACCCCTTAAAGAACAACACTTTGCGTTCTTAGTCAGCGATTTAAATGCGGTCGCAGATGTTCTGAAAAAACACGACATCAAATACTCGAAAGAAATTCAGATTCCCAACGTATGCCGACAAATATTTGCCCACGACCCTAGCGGCAATATGATTGAATTTAATCAACGCATATCCGGCGAGTAGATAGCATCTCAATGGCAAACTTACATAACACCTTAGCCCGCCTAAGCACCATAGCTTTAGCAGTGACCTGCATAATCCTCAGTCAAAGCGTACTTGCCCACGGCGTCGCTGAAGGCGATGCAAGCTTCCTTCAGGGCAAAGAAGGATTTCACTTTTGGCCCTACTTTTACCTTGGGGCAAAGCACATGGTCACCGGTTACGACCACCTACTATTCCTCGCTGGCGTCATATTTTTTCTTTACCGGCTTCGAGATGTAGGTATATACGTTACGCTCTTTGCTGCAGGCCACAGCCTGACACTTATTGTTGGCGTATGGTTCGACATACCTGCCAACCCCTATCTCATTGATGCCATCATAGGTTTCTCAGTTGTTTATAAGGCATTTGAGAATCTGGGTGGTTTTGATCGCTTGGGACTGCACATCAATACCCGTTGGGCGGTGCTAGTTTTTGGCTTCTTTCATGGCTTTGGTCTGGCTACTAAACTACAAGAAATCAGCTTGTCCCAAGAAGGCCTTTTGGCCAATCTAATAGCTTTTAATATTGGGGTTGAGATCGGACAACTGCTGGCCCTTATGACCATTATTGCCCTAATGTCCATGTGGCGAAGGACTACTGCCTTTGATCGCCAAGCAACTGTTGCAAACATGACGCTAATGTTTGCCGGCTACCTTTTGGTCGGCTATCAGTTATCGGGTTACTTTTTAGCGACTTAATCCAGAAGCAATCGAGAAGAATATATTATGCCGACACAAATGTTGTTTAATGCCGCCGAGCAACTCGGTAATGAATTCTCTCAACGCAGTGCTGAATTTGAACAAACAAGGCGTCTACCCCAAGATGTTTCAGACGCCATGGCTGCGGCGGGCTTTTACCGTATGTACGTGCCGACGGATATTGGTGGCCTAGAAACCTCACCTGCAGATAGCGCCAGAGTGTTTGAGCGCCTCGCCCAAGGCGACGCGGCTTGCGGCTGGGTCGCATTCATCGCAGCTACTAGTGGCTCTACCCTTGCGAGAATTCCAGCAGGTACAGCAAAAGCAATATTCACCAAACCCGAAACCATGATCGCTGGCGTGTTCGCCCCCACCGGCAGGGCTGTCCAAGACACAGACGGGTTTAGAGTCTCTGGCAAATGGCAATGGGGATCTGGAACACAAAATGCAGATTGGGTGTTGGGAGGGTGCAGTATTCTGGATACTGCCGGTGAAATACTGAATGCAAAGGCGCCGACTAGCATGTGCTTAATGCCTGCAAGTGCTATTGATTTTGCCGACACCTGGCATGTCAGTGGCCTGCAAGGTACCGGCAGCACTGACTATAGTGTGAGCAACTTAAAAATCGAAAATGAGCATGTGGTGGGTTTGGTGAAACAAAAACCCCCTGCCGGCCCGCTATACCAATTTCCACACTTCACTTTATTAGCCCTTGGCATAGCAGCCGTAGCCATGGGCATTGCCCGAGCGGCGTTGGACGAACTGGTAACATTGGCTGCGAGTAAAAAGCGCGTAGGGACATCCAGTACCCTTGCCACTCGAGCGCACACCCATATTGAAGTTGCGCGAGCTGAAGCTGCACTGCGCAGCGCACGTGCATTCTTTTATAGCGCAATAGACATCGCTTGGCAGGAAGCACTTGAAGGCAACAAGGTAACTATAGAAATGCGGCGAGACATCCGCCTAGCGACCACCCACGCAGTGGAGTCCAGTGTGAAAGTGGTTGATGCCATGTATACCCTAGGCGCTGGTAGCGCGGTGTATCACAACTCAAAACTGCAACAACACTTCCGCGACGTGCACATGACTACCCAGCACATTATGGTCGCCCCCAGTACCCTAGAGCTGACTGGACGTTTGTATTTGGGTGTGGAGAGCAATACAGCGACACTTTAAGCCCTCAAATACCCCAAGCGCAGTACTGCCCTTAGAGCAATCAATAAACGGCTTAACTCAGTATCCAACCGCCATCTACTTCGATAGTGGTGCCAGTGACAAAATCGTTTTCGACAGCAAAAACAATTGCTTTAGCTACTTCGTCTGGCGTGCCCGCGCGAGGAATCAAATTCTTGCCAGTTGCACCCTCGAGCATTTTGCCGCGTGCATCGGCGTCATTGCCGAACATTGGTGTATCAATCACCCCGGGGCTAACCACGTTAATGCGCCTCGGCGCTAACTCTGCTGCAACAGCTCTTGAGAACTGCTCTACAGCGCCGCCAACCGCAGCAATAGCTGCCTGCCCGGGCTTAGCGCGACGTGCTGGCGCACCACTGACTAAGACTATGCTGCCGTGATCTGTTAGATACTCTGCACCTAAACGTACAACATTGGTGTAACCCCAAAGCTTGTCGAATGACCCTTGAAAGCCAGCCATATCCATTTGCAGGAAAGGTCCAGCCGCCCTGCTGCCACCAGTAGCTGCGGAGATGAGAATGTCGAAAGGGCCTTCTGCTTGAAACAGTGCAGTTAACGCATCTGCATCTCGTACATCACAGCCTCGCAAAGTCACCCCAGGAATATCTCCAGCCTTGCTGGGGTCTCGACTGATGGCCACCACATTCGCGCCGGAGGCTTGTAGTTGCATGACAGTTGCTAGACCGATACCTGAAGTACCGCCAAATACCAGCGCTTTCTTACCTTTGACGTCCATTTTACTCTCCAATAATTAGTCCACTATTTCATCAGACCACCACGCAGAAGTCATCTATTGCGCAAGTCTATTTACTAATATCTGCGCGGAATAATCCGCAATGCTGCTCAATTTCGCTACAATTGCACACCGTTTTATCAGGCCATAGATGTGTATCCAGAAAATTCTCTTGAGGACGCAGTACAGCGTTTAATTGAACGTCGGACTGTGAAAGTAATACATATGCTTGAACCGGGGCCGAGTGACGAGCAGATGCAAAAGATCCTTCAGGCGGCCATACGCGTCCCCGATCATGGCAAGCTGGCGCCTTGGCGGTTTATTGAATTTAGTGGCGATGCCAGAACTGCATTTGGCGAAGTATTAGGCCGGTGTTTTCAAACACAAAAACCAGATGCTACCCAAGCACAAATTGCTCATGAACAGGCACGATTTGAGCGTGCCCCTAATGTCATTGCAGTCATTAGCAGAGTTAAGTACGAGCACAAAATCCCAGTATGGGAACAGACCCTCTCCGCTGGTGCGGCATGTCAGAATCTTTTGGTCGCGGCCAATCTAATGGGTTTTACTGCCCAATGGCTGACTGAGTGGTACGCCTACGACAAAGGTGTGGATGAGGCATTAGGTCTAGTAGAAGGTGAGCGTGTAGCAGGTTATCTATACATTGGCTCAGCTGCTGAACGACCGCAAGAGCGTGCTAGGGCAGAGTTGTCAGAAGTGCACAGCCATTGGAGCAACTGACTTGCTACCCCACAACCTTGTATAGGGCGCAGTCGTTTTCGTTGTTACCGTTGCAACCTCCTACTGGCCATTTACCTCGTCAGCAGCGGGCTTTTCTGGAAACGATTTGCTAAATGCACCATTGGGTCCGTAGGTAGTCGCCTTGCTATAAAAACCAGTGGTCGCAAGTTCGACCATAATTTCTTCGCCGGTTCTATTTTCCCAATACCAGCCGTGGATCCCATTAAATGGTGCAACAAATGAACCACTGGCCTGGCCACCACGCCCAATATCAAAACTCACCGAATCTTCTGGATCAGTACCCTCTTCTTCGCTGTGCATATCAAAGATCAATTCAGCTTCTGGATCATTTGAGGCGCTAATTGCCTGCCAGGTAAATACCATACTCTGACCTTGCGCTAGGTCGTACTTGTACTCTATGGATTCGAAAGGCGCTAACGGAAAAGCAACGCTGTCGCTATAGTAAGGTTCTGCCTGCTTAGATAGTGCCGCAACGCTGTAACCCGCCATACCCTTAATGCCCATAAGCTCGCCAGCGCCGGTTGGATCTATATCGTACTCAGCAGGCAACACAAACAGCACTAGGGCCAATGCCGCCGCGATAACTGAAGCCAGCGAAATGATGCCCAAATTATCAGCTTTAGCTTCACTCATTGGCCTCAACCCCAGCTTCAACCCCAGCTTCGACCCCAGCTTCGACAATGTATTTGTTATGGCATGCACGGCAGACGTTGTAAATTTCGCCACCCGCATTGAATAGGGCTTCATCATCTTGGTCTAATGCTGCTTGTCGAGCTTTCAACCCTGCTTTGGTCAAGCCTTGAGCATACTCAATCCAGTCGCCCTGATCTGCTGCATAGCCTTTAAGCATCAGTAGATTACCGCCTTCTGCCACTACAGTTGCCGCGTGCACTACCGCAGCCCAACCTTCGTCTGTGGTTGGTTGCAAATCTTCTTCGCCTTCGATGGTAATGATCGCCCCTGCAGAATCCCAAATTTTATCTGCAGCAGGTTCAAGATATTCAGTCATCATTTGATATGCACTACCGGTAGCCGCGGGTTGGATCGCAGACTGCTCAGGCTGCGGACCACATGCTGCCAACAGCAGGCAAACCAATATTCCATATCTTGCTTTAAGCCAGTTCATGTTCTTATCCTAATTCTTATCTAATCCAATACCCAGTGTACGCAAGGTCGTTAAAGCGAACGCTTCAACCACCAGCTAAAAATACTGGCGACTCTAGGTGTCATCCGACTCTTATTGTATGCATCACCCAAACGTTTCAAAAACTCACTGCGCGTGGGATAACTAAATATCGTTTTTTGCGCTGCGGACAAGCCTAAGTTATTCGACATCATCAAACAAATAGGCGCCAATAGTTCACCAGCATCTGCGCCAATAATTGTGGCAGCCAAAATTCGATCTGAACCTTTCGCGGTTACCACTAATGCGTAACCGCCATGGGCCTTAGATTTTTCCACACTGGTGAACGGTTTAGCCTTCACTCGATCTAATTCAGTTAAATCAAATTCATAGCGATCGTAGGCAACGCCGGTACTATCAAGCGCATCTAACGATGGTCCAATTGAAGCAATCTCCGGTGAGGTATAAGTACAATGCGGCACTGCAAGACCGGAAACTTTTGCCGTGGGTAGGAACAATGCGTTTTGTATCAACGCTCGCGCTTGAGCATCCGCGTGATGGGTAAACTGCAGTGTGGTTGCGCAGTCCCCAGCGGCATAGATATGTTTTTTAGTTGTACGCAACTTTTCATCAACAGCAATAAATCCACGGCTATCTAAGCCAACACCCGCCGACCCGAGGTTTAAACTTTCTATATTAGGTTTACGGCCCGCAGCCAGCATAATTTTTTCACAAACCACAGTGCCGTTAGAGGTATGAATAGTCCCCGCTCCTTCAATGGAGGTAACCGCTGCGCCCAAGTGCAAGCGAACGCCACTATCAACTAAGCTTTGTGCCAAGATTTCTCCAGCTAGTGGAATTTCTAAAGGTAATAATCGAGGCGCTTGCTCAAATAACTCAACGCGCACACCTAATCGTGAAAATACTTGAGCCAATTCACAGCCAATGGCCCCGCCACCCAAAATACCAATAGACTCAGGCTGGGTAGTTAAATCAAAAACACTTTCATTAGTCAAAATAAGTGCAGGGTCTAAGCCAGGTATCGGTGGTATTCCTGCGCGAGCACCGGTACACAATGCGATACGCCGAGTATTAAATACTATGTTGTCAACCTGAAGCTGACCTTCAGCATTAAAGTAAGCTTCGCCCTGGAATACGTCCACGCCCATTTCGCTATATCGTTCTACCGAATCATGGGGGGCAATACCTGCGCGAACTTCTCGCAGCCAAGAAAACGCACCCGCAAAATCCGGGTTAGAGTTTTCTTGGGTATAGCTAAGGAGTGCTTTAGAGGGCATACAACCCACATTTAGGCAGTCGCCACCCATTCGATGACGCTCAATTAGCGCCACGTTAGCACCCAGTCCAGCTGCGCCAATAGCGCTGATTAATCCTGCAGGCCCAGCACCTACTACAACCAGATGATATTTCACCTTCGGAAGCGGATTGACATAATCTTCTGGGCACAACAGCTGCCAACTCAACTCATCAAAATGTGCTCCGGGATAACTCATATACTGCTCTCTTCCTGAGTCTGAACTTCGTTAGTTTGTGCTTGCTGCAAATGTTCGTTAAGGGTCTTGGTGGATATGCGTGTAATAACTATTGTTAGCACTAAAGTTGCTAATAGACCACCATAAAATAGCCAGCTACTAGCAGGCAGGCTTTCTACTTGTCCGGACAAAATACCGGTTATATTCTCAGCGATTGAACCAATGTACACGAACAGCAAAGTACCTGGCATCATGCCGATCCATGATACAAAAACATAAGTGCGGAACTTAACGCCGGTTAAGCCCATGGCGTAGTTGAGCAAGTTAAACGGGAACACCGGGGACAACCGGCACAAGAACACAACCAAGCCCCCCCTGCTTTCAATCGCTTTATCTAAGGCTGCAAAACGAGGCATAAGCGACAGTTTATCCGCCACCCAATCCCGGGCAAAAAAGCGTCCAACCAAGAATGCGCAAGCTGCCCCAACTGTGCTGGAAAAAGAAACAATGGCAAACCCGTAGCCAAGACCAAACAAAAATCCCGCGCCCAAAGTAAGTAAACTACCGGGCAACAGCAAGACTACTGCTGCAATATAAAACGCGCTAAAGACTAACCAAGAAATTTGTCGATTATTTTCAATCCATGCAAAAAAACTTGTTAGCCAATCAACAACTGGTAATACAGCTGCAGCAGCACCTAGAACAAGTAAAGCCAATACAAACACGAGCACTTTGTTCATTAAAGCGCCTCGGCTAGTTCGCGTAGCGCAAACTTTTGCACTTTACCCGTTGAAGTCTTGGGCAAATCTGTAAACACAATATTCTTTGGCACCTTAAACCGGGCTAAATTCTCACGACAATACTCTATCAACTGGGCCTCACTCAACTGGCTCGTTGGATCACGCAAGGTGACGAAAGCACACGGTGTCTCACCCCATTTTTCATCACTCTTTGCCACAACAGCTGCTTCCAAAACATCTGGATGCTTGAATAACAAATCTTCAATTTCAATGCTGGAAATATTCTCGCCGCCCGAAATAATAATGTCTTTAGAACGATCCTTAATCTGTATGTACCCATCTTCAGCCCAAACTGCTAAATCTCCCGAATGGAACCATCCACCGGCAAATGCTTCGCTTGTGGCTGTGGGGTTTTTTAGATAACCCTTCATCACATTGTTACCTCGCATCATTACCTCACCGATAGTTTGACCATCCTTGGGCACCGGCTGCATGGTCTCAGGATTTGCAACCATCAAACCTTCTAACATTTGTCCGCCTACTCCTTGACGAGATTTCAGCACAGCCTTTTCATCTTCGCCCAACCCACCCCAAAGATCCTCGCGCCAAGCGCAAAGAGTTACAGGGCCATAGGTTTCTGTAAGACCGTATACGTGGGTTACATCAATACCTTGAGCTTGCATGGCTTGGATAATGGCGGCCGGTGGCGGTGCACCGGCGGTCATGACTTTGACTTCATGTTGCACAAGGTTTTTCAGCTCATCGCTAGCAGACAACAAAGTATTTAACACCACTGGAGCACCGCAAAAATGGGTGACACCATAATCAGCCATAGCGTGATAAATTGCATCGTCACGCACTTGGCGCAGGCAAACCGAGGTGCCAGCATTGGCGGCCAATGTCCAAGGAAAGCACCAGCCGTTGCAATGGAACATTGGTAGAGTCCACAAATAAACTGGGTGATCACCCATGTTCCAAGTCAACGCGTTAGATACTGCATTGAGATAAGCCCCGCGGTGATGAGAGACCACACCTTTAGGGTTTCCTGTAGTGCCTGAAGTATAATTTAGAGCGATAGCGTCCCACTCGTCCTTTGGCAAAAAGTCACTGGCGTCAGCTGAGATTTGAGTTAACGGGGAATCTGCACCCTGCCGAACGAGATCTTCAAAACCTTCATCGCCAATCAATTTGCCTTCGGCATAAGTGGCATCGTCAATAAAGATTGCCGGAGGTGGTGTCGACATAAGCGCCAATGCTTCTTCAGCAAGAGGTCCAAACTCTTTGTCCACCAATAATAATTTAGCTTCACCATGCTGCAAAATAAAGGCAACCGTAGCTGCGTCCAAACGCATATTGATGGCGTTTAGCACAGCCCCACACATTGGAATAGCAAAATGCGCCTCAAACATTTCTGGCAAATTGGCGCTGAGTATCGCCACCGTATCGCCACGCCCTATACCTCGCTTGGTTAAAGCCGCTGCAACACTCGCGCAACGTACATAGATCTCGCCCCAAGAGACGGACCGCTGGCCGTAGACCACGGCCGCTTTATCTGGATAAACACTAGCAGCTCTGCGCATCATAGAAATAGGTGATAGCGCAGTAAAATTGGCGGTGTTGGGATCTAGATCCTGTTCGTAAATGTTCATATTTTCCACATTCTCGTTGGAATTTTTATTGTTGGAACTTAACCTCTCCAACTGCAATAGTGTTGCGGGTCGAAGGGGTATAAAACCGATAGAGTGTCTTTTCTGCTATTCGATCAAAGTCTTTTTTTCTTACTAATTTGACTAGCTAAAGACAGCCAAAGCCATTCAATAACTTTGAATACACAGCCCACGTAACCGTTGTTGTTCTACTGGGCTAAGCGATTTCGCTTTCCTTGCAATAAGGTCCATTCTTACAGCCACTGCATGGGCTGAAACACTACATTGTTGTGTTTCAAGGTTGAACATTAGGTGGGCAAATTGTTGTACCTTAGGTGCCACATCAAGCATGCCTGAAACTACTACATAACGATCAGACAGCTTTAGTGGACTATAGAATCGCTTTCTAAACTCTAACACCGCACCGCCTTCGTTAGAATCCGGCTCTCCATCGCCTTCAAAACTGCGCCATAAATGCGGCATAGAGTCAGAAATCCGCCCCATGTAGTTGTGTAACATCATTAGCCCAGACCCAGAACATTCTTCTTGTTGGATGATACCCTGCCCGATGGGCCGAAAACCTTTATCCAAGGCCTCAGGCAAGGATAACTTAGCGAAGGGTAAATCCTCTGCAATACCTCGCGGGAGTGCGTAGCTTAGAGACTCATGAGACTCAAATGTGAGCTCTCCAACGCTAGCTAAGTCAGCAACTTGATAGACAGCTGAACAAGCTACTTCACCAGTAATATCATTGCGCAGTTCAGCAATAACATTGAATTCCTCGTGTTGTAGCAAACCAAAATAGCCCGTAAGCGGCGCGGCTAGCCGAGACTCATTTTGAAAGCGCGAATGCTGGCGGCACGTTCGCGACAACAGCAAATCAACCTTACTCGGACTAATTAGCCCGCTGCTAATGAACCCAGCAGAAAGGGTTTGCCATAATTTTTGCTCGCAAAATCTTACGTTGAGGTGATTGTTTTCGTCACACTCCCAACTATTCACGCTACCTCTATAGCTCAACTCCACTAATCAATCCTTTCCTGTTATGTGCAGAAATTTGCCGTAATTGACTAAATGTTAGTCAGCAAAATAATAAAAATCGCGGGCACCACGACAAAGCGCATCAGTTGATACCAAACGTTGAAGTAAAGTGGTTTCTCAATAGCTAGCTCATCCGCAGCCATTTGCTTGGGTAAGAGCCACGCAACCAATAGCGCGATTAGCAAGCCCCCTAGCGGCAAGAAGACTTGGTTAGGAATATAGTCCACCAGAGCGCCTAACGAGTTGCCAAATAAAGAGAGGTCTGCCCAGTGATTGTAGGTAAGAACACTCATAATACTGAACGGCAGCAAAGTGCCTGTGGCTAGCAATGTAGCTTTGACTCTAGAGACTTTCAGCCATTGCATCACTGAACCAGTAATAGGTTCTGCTAAGCCGACCATCGATGTCACGGCGGCTACTGAAAGCAGCAAGAAAAACAACACTGCTACCACTTCCCCGCCCCACATCTGGTGGAATGCCAAAGGTAGCGTTAGAAAAATAAGCCCAGTACCCGCGTCAGGGGCCATGCCGTTGTTAAAGACCATTGGAAAAATGACTAAACCTGCCAATAATGCTACGCCTGTATCAGCGGCAACAATAATCAACGCGCACTTACCAATAGAAATAGACTTGGGCAGATACGCACCGAACATCATCATCCCGCCCATGGCCACCCCAATAGAGAAAAACGCCTGACTTAAAGCCGCAAGAAATGTGTCTGCGCTGATTTTAGAAAAATCTGGTAAGAACAAATACGCCAAAGTTTCTGGCACTCCGCCAGCAAAGATATTGAAAACAAACAACACCAACAGCAACGCAAACAATGTTGGCATCAGTATTTTCACTGCCCGTTCAATACCCTGTTGGACTCCCGCGCAAATAATGGCGCCCGCGGTAACTAAGGCTAAAACCGTCCAAAATATAGAAACTGGCACATTGAGTAACAAATTATCAAAAGCCGTTTTTGCGATGAGACTGTCTGCGCCAGGCATCTGGCCAGTTAAAGCTAAGTAAAAGTAATACAGTACCCAGCCCGCCACGACTGCGTAGGCCATTTGAATAAGAAAAGCTGTGGACACGGTAAGCCCGCCAACCCAAGACCAACGGCGGGATAATCCGGCATCGCCTGCAGCAGATGCAATTGAGGCCGAAGGGCTAAGAGCACCTCGGCGACCCAACATTATCTCAGCCATCAAAATAGGCACACCAATTAGGAACGCGCAGCCTAAATAGACTATAACAAATGCGGAACCGCCGTTTTCACCAGTAACGTAAGGAAAGCGCCAGATATTGCCCAACCCCACGGCAAAGCCAATTGAGGCCATTAAGAATCCACCTGTGGAACCCCAAGCCGATGATCCAGCGCCAGAACTCATAGTTATCGACCTTTAAATTCTGGTGCGCGTTTCTCCACAAAAGCTTGTGCCGCACTCTTATGATCTTCAGTGGTAAAACACCGCGCCATAGACTGTGCTTCACCGTCCAAAATTTGACTCAAGCTCAGTGTGTTGCTCGCATTTAGGTTTTTCTTCATATAACCCAGAGCTACCGTTGGTAGTGAGGCAAGTTCAGCCGCCATTATTTGTACAGCTTGTGGAAACGCCTCAGCGGAGACTGATTTATTGATCATGCCGAGGGCCAATGCTTGCTCCCCAGTAATGACCTGAGCGGTAAACATCAACTCCCGAGCCTTGGTGTGGCCCACCAACAACGGCAAGAAGTAAGACATACCGTAGTCGCCAGATAGCCCGACTTTTGAAAATGCCGTAGTGATCTTGGCGGTATCCACTGCGATACGTAAATCGCAAGCCAGTGCCAATGAGCAGCCAGCTCCAGCAGCAGCGCCGGGGATGGCCGCTAGAGTAGGCTTAGGCATTTCATGCAGCATACGAGCCACCTCAAAACCACCGCGTAAAGACTGTGCTCGTTGCTCCACCGTTATCGGGGTGGATGCACCAGTGCCGTCTCCGGCAGCGGCAAAACCTTTCACATCACCGCCAGCACAGAATGCGCTACCCGCACCGGTTAGCACTACACAGCGCACGTTTGCGTCCATTGCCAACCGAGGTAGTGCCTCCATTAAACCCTGAATCATCTCTGCGCTCATAGCGTTACGCGCTTCTGGACGGTTCATCGTCAATGTTGCTACGCCGTCTATTATGGATTCGGCTAAATGTGGTGTCTGACTCATTACTAATCCTTTTTTCACTAAAACAATGGGCAAAACTTGCGCTTAATATCAACCGCAAACCTTAGCGGAAACGGCGCAAAAATACGTCCAATATGGTAAATAAAACGCGACCAAATTAAGCGCGAGGGCTAAATGTAATATCTAATCACTGGGTAGATGATTCTAGCTTTGCCGAAACAACATAGACCAATAAACCCAGTGCAATAAGCCCTAGCGCCCACAGCACCTCAACAGGTCGTTCAATAACTAGATAAACCAACGTCCAACTGACGATCACCGCATAAACCACCAAAGGCAGCGGATACCATGGCAGCCGAAAAGGTCGAGGTAGGTTCGGCTCGCGTACCCGCAGTACTGATAATCCAAGCACCGTTAACAATGAATTCAACGCCAAAATGGTGCCTGAGAAAATGATAATGCTTTCAAAACTAGAAGTAATGATGAGCAACAAGGTTATGGCAACCTGCAGCCCTACTGCGATTGCAGGCACACCGCTCTTCGTCTCCTTGGCCAACCAAGAAAAAACGCGAAAATCTTGTCCCATTACTTGTAATGCCCGCGGGCCAGCCAGCAACATGGCGCTTACTGTGGAGATCAACAGAATACTTAGCATAACCCCCACCACTTTGGCTCCAGTTTCACCAAAAGCAAACCCCGCAACCACAAAACCAATTTCAGCCTTACCCGCCATCGCAGACATAGGCGCCACAGACAAAAACATGGCATGAAGCAGTAAATAAAGGACTGTAACCAGCGCTGTGCCAATGACGAGGATTCTCGGCAGTGCTTGGGTTGGATTTTCAACCTCCCCACTCAAGTAGGTAGCCGCATTCCAGCCCGTGTAAGCGTAGTTGACATAAATCAATGCAACGGCAAATGCGCCAGTGCCAACAAGAGAAAAATCCTCCACACGCGGCACCCAAACTACAGATTGGAGTTGACCTACTTGCCACCAAGCAGCACCAATAAAGACCAAAATGAGCAAAATCTTGATAGACGTAAATAACTGCTGGAAGTTAGCGCTGCCACGACGACTACCAAAGTGTAGAGCACCGATTAACGCTACCAAGCCTAAACCCATAGGCATTACTGGCGTTTCAGGAAAGACCGATTTGAAATAGGTGGCAGCTGTAATAGCCGCGGCAGCCGTAGGCGCAGAAAAACCAACGGTTACCGATACCCAACCCGACACAAACCCCGCGCTAGGGTGATAAATACGGCTAAGGAAATTGTACTCGCCCCCAGACCTTGGCAGGGCTGCACCTAGTTCTGCGTAACACAAGGCACCACACAAGGCGACAACGCCGCCAATAAACCATAAAACCAAAATAATAGGCGCAGACTGAATATCCAATAGTTGGAATCCCAAACTAGTGAACACGCCTGTACCAATCATATTAGCGACAACCAGAGTGATCGCCGTCCGCGACGAGAAAAAATCCGAAGATGAAGTCATTTAAAAACCTTGGTGACAGAACTGACAACGCTAATTGCAGGGCTTAGAATGCGCCCCCGATGAACCACTCCCCACTATAACAATCAGGCACGCAAATGAGCCAAATTTTTATCCGCAACGCCACCCTCAACGACCAAGAAAGACTAATGGAGTTGTTACCGTTACTTGCAGATTTCGACATTCCTGAAGCACGTAAACCAGAAGATCTTTGGCACGGAGATGTACCCTTGCTGCAAGCCGTGTTAGCGGATAATGCAGATCAGTCTTTTCTGAACGTTGCGGTGAATAACGCAGACCGTATTTTGGGCTTTGTGTTAGTGACCATGCGTGAGGAGCTTCTAAGCCATGCGCCAAGTGCACACCTAGAAGCTATAGTTGTATCACCGGAAGCACGCGGTCAAGGATTAGGGAGAACACTCTTGCAACATACCGAGGACGTTGTGAAGTCTCGTGGCGCGCACTCCCTATCACTGCATGTGTTCAACAAAAATGACAGAGCCAAGACCTTATACTCCAGCCATGGTTTTGATAATGAATTGATACGCGCAATTAAGTGGTTGGGAGAATAAAGTCGTTCTCCGGATGAGTTAGACGAATCAATTTCAAGTCTATATTCGAGAACGTTATGGGTGTTTACCTTAAACCAAAATTACTACTCGACAGACGCGTGACTAAGCTATGGGTTGGAAGATATTTAGATTGGGCAAAATTTGGGCAAGCATGTCTATTCGCTAAACATGCTGCCCTTATGGGAGATTACAGTCTTACTGCTCGCGGTAATTACCTGGACGCTTTTCAAAAAACGCGTGCACCGCTTCCATATGGTCTGGCTCGGCATGACAAACAGCTTGGAAAGCCGCCGACTTGTCGAGCAGCTCATCTAGAGTCGCGTTTTGGCTCGCGCGCATTAGCTGCTTAGTTAAGCGCACCGCGTGAGGTGGATTGGCTGCAATACCTGCTGCAATAGTTTGCGCTCTTGCAACAAGTTCTTCCGCTGCGACAACTTCAGAAACCAAGCCCATTCGCAGCGCTGCTTCTGCTTTTACCGCCTCTCCAGAAAACGCCATCATGCACGCATTAGAATAGCCTACTGCCCTTGGCAAAAACCATGCCCCGCCATCTCCGGGAATGATACCTAGTTTCACAAAGCTCTCGGCAAACATGGCTTTTTCACTGGCGATACGGATATCACACATTGTCGCCAAATCACAACCAGCGCCAACTGCAGGCCCATTTACAGCCGCAATAATCGGCACGTTCAACGCATAGATTGCGCGTGGAATGCGCTGAATGCCGCGTCGATAGGAGTCCGCCTGATCATAGGGGTCGCCGCTAAAAAGACCCGTGCGATCGCGCATATCCTTCACGTTGCCACCGGCACAGAAAGCTGAGCCTTCTCCGGTTAACACCACGGCGCGAATAGACTTGTTGTCGTTGATTTCGTCACAAGTGCGCTCAAAATCTTCAAACTGATCTGGGCCGGTCAAAGCGTTGCGCGTGTCGGGACTAGACATGGTAAGAGTCAACACATGATCATTTATGCTTCTTGTTAGAAAGGTCATTACTACTCCAATGGTCTTAAAAGGTTTTGGCGGGCCAGATATTGCTGGCGAAATTTTGTTAGCGGGAAGTCTGCTTTTTTGTGACGTTGAAGGCAAGGCTCACGCCAGCATCCTGACGGACTACCTGATAGCGAAAAAGCGCCATCCGTCGCTATTATTTTTTATGATTGCCGTTTAGGGTTTAGGTTATGGTTGCTGTAATGAACAGATTAAATCGCCATTTGTTGCTCTCCGATAGAAACAGAAAGCTTAAACAGCGCTACAAACAGACCTTGGCTACGACCGCATGCTTATAGGAGAGAGCTGATGGACTCTGACACCCTTGTACTTGATCAACAAACACTAAATGATCTGAACATTTTCACCTCTACCTCTGCTGACAAGTCAATTTTCGAATTTTGTAATTTGACTAGCAGCGATGGTGGCGCAGATGCGCTTTATCGACGTATGGGTAGACCTTGGTCTTCTGCCAAACGTATCCACCACACCCAAGCAGCCATTGATTACATTGTTCAAAGACGTGAATCGTTCGCTCGAATACCTACCGCTTATGCCTTAGATCGCACCCATGCTTACCTTAGCGAAGTAATGCCGGTTATCACTCACCGTAATGTTATCGAATTCACTTTTAGCGCCTTTTCATTGCGTGCAAATCACGACCGGTATTACTATAAAATTATCACTGGAGTGCAGATAACAAATCGACTCATTCGCAAAGCAAAAGCTCTAATCGCTCAATCAAGTTTGGCTGCGCCAGCCGGAGAAATTGCCGAGTACATTGCAGAAATACAAGAGATTTTGAATCGACCCAATTTCCGCCGGTTAAAGGACGATGATGTCGGCGGATGGTTTTGGACAATCTTACGCCTCGACCAAGTTTTTCGGTTAGATGAAAAGAGTGCGATCAAACGGCTACTGAGTTTGGTTTATGAAGTAGACGCTCTCGTTGCCATGGCGGACGTGACCACCCAAAATGACTTCATACTGCCGACCCTAGAAGAAGGTTCGTTAATTATTTCTGCAGAAGGTTTGGTTCACCCTTTTGTGCCAGCGGCTGTAGCCAATAGTGTTGCACTTGATCAAAACAAGCGCGTGGTGTTTTTAACGGGCCCCAATATGGCGGGCAAGACAACTTATCTGCGCGCTATCGCTACGGCCCTATACCTTGCCCACCTTGGCATGGGCGTACCCGCTACGCGCTTCAAATTTACGCCCGCACAGCATTTGTTTAGCGCCATTTCACTGAGCGACGATTTACATAACGGTGTGAGCTATTTTCGCGCTGAGGCATTACGTGCCAAAGCGGTAGCTCAAGCAATTGCAGACGGTAACAGGGTGGTTGCGTTGTTAGACGAACCATTCAAAGGCACTAACGTAAAAGATGCTTTAGATGCGTCACTGGCAATTTTGCAAAGATTTGCCAGCAAGGAGGACTGTTTGTTTTTGTTTTCATCACACCTGATTGAGTTGAGTGATGGCTTAACGAATACGCAGCAAATTGCTTGCCGATACTTCGCAGCAGACGAAAGCGAAGGCAAATTGCGCTTTGACTACCGTCTGCGCAATGGCGTATCTAACCAACGTTTAGGAATGCGCGTTCTACGCGAAGAAGGCGTCTTCGATTTACTCGACACCCCATCCAAGGACAACAACCACAACGGCTAACCCGTACGTCGAACTTCATGTTGCAAACGCACTGCGTCTATAGCGCAGCATTTGTCCTGCGCCAAGACCACTATGCTGATCGCCTTGCAGCGCTATTTGACCGTTCACAACCACCACATCTATACCAGCAGGTGCTTGCATTGGCTCGTCATAAGTAGCGCGATCTATGACCACATCCGGTTGAAAGAGCACCAGATCTGCGTGATAGCCAGATTTAATTTCACCTCTATCCACCATACCAAACGTGCGCGCAGACAATGAGGTCATCCGCCTAACAGCTTCTGGCAAACTCAGCACGCCGCGTTCGCGCACATAGTGACCCAATACCCGCGGAAACGTACCAAACAAGCGCGGGTGTGGTTTACCGCGCAGGTCAGGAATACCATCGCTACCCACCATCATGTCAGCATGGGCTAAATTGGTTTCCACATCATTTTCATCAATGATGAAGTGTATACACAAAGTTTGATCCCCATTTGGGGCGGTTAAAATTTTTCGCACCAACTCGGTGAGACTAATTGACTCTTCTCTAGCAATGTCAATCAACATACGGCCTTCGTACTCGCGGAAGGCTTTGCAACTTGCAATACGTACCACTGCGGCAAAGTCTTCATTCACTCGCTGCAGATCAAAATACTCAATCATGCGCCCGCTACCTGCAGTATATGGATACACATCCAATGTGACCCTCTGGCCCGCAGATAAAGCCTCGTCAACACGAGCCAATGACGCTTTGACCTTACCCCAATTTGGTTTGCCTGCAGACTTATGGTGAGAGATATGTAAATGCACATCACTGGCTTTTGCTATAGCAAGACTTTCCTCTACCGCTTCTAACAGTTTATCCCCCTCGTTGCGCATGTGTGTTGTATACAGCGCATCAAAGGGTGCAGCCATTTTTGCCAACTCTATAACTTCTTGGGTTTCACTATAGCGCCCAGGGCGATAGATCAGGCCACTAGAGAATCCGCAAGCACCTTGTTCTAGAGCATGCTGCACATGAGCCTGCATTTGCGTAATCTCAACATCACTTGGGCCGCGCTTTGCGCCGCCCATGACCAATGAGCGTACAGTATTGTGACCTACCAACATCATATTATTGATAGCGGGCTGGCGCTCTAGGGCTGCGGCAAAGTAGCCGTCAAGATCGGTAAACTGCCCTTCTAGCCCGGCAAGAATACCGCCACTGGCAGCCACAGAGTCTTGCGTTGGATCTGCGGGTATAGCCGAAAAACCACAGTTGCCACTAACCACTGTGGTTACACCTTGAGCGAGCTTGAACTCCATACCAGGGTGACGAAAAAATGCGCCGTCATCGTGGGCGTGCGTATCGATGAGCCCCGGCGACAATGTAGCGCCAGCAGCGTCTATCTCTTTACCAGCGGCAGCAAGCCCTTCTACAACACTACCTACTTCGTTGATGCGACCCTCGCTAACACTGACATCACCAGCAAAAGCTGGTGCTCCGGTGCCATCCAAAATGTTTACATTGCGAAAAATAAGATCGTTCATTAGTTGTACCTGTACGTTTTTCTAATAGTTGCTATGAAGGGCCTTTTGTAATCAAAGACCGTAGTCGCCTTTGTTCGTTCTAATCCACTCACCAATTTGTTCACCAATCATAAAACACGTTAGATTAGTATTGGCCCTAGGCACACTGGGCATAATGGAAGCATCGGCCACAACCAGCTGCGCCACTTTATGACAACGTCCTTTATGGTCCACTACTGCCATAACATCATCTGCCGGGCCCATCTTCGCGGTACCACACGGGTGGTAACCAGAGCCGGAAAACTTACGACACAGTTTCTCTAAATCCTCTCGAGCAATACCTCGACTTAAGTCGGGGAAGGTTACAGCCTCTATCATATCTGCCAAAGCACCAGTTTGCGTAAACGCTAACGTATCCTGCATACACTGCGCTAGGCGGCTGGCATCTCGGGGGTCCTCACAAAAGCGATTCTCAATACTAGGACCTTTTTGGGGGTCGGCAGAAGTTACGCGCAACCGCCCGCGCCCATATTGATACTCCAGCACGGGTGCCAGCATAAACATCGGCGCACCGCCCGCTCGTCCAGCAAAACTAATTTGTTCAATCTGCAGGTCATTACGCTTTAATCCATCTTCAGCGGTATAACGCAAAATGGTTTGAATAATGGGTTGATCAAAATCAATCAGCGAGGGGTCTTTAACTTGGCAGACAACACCTAACGCAGGATGATCCGATAAGTTCTCGCCAACACCAGGCATGTCGGCCACAGACTCAATGCCCAAACTTTCAACTTGTTTTTTTGCTCCTATGCCTGATCGCACCAAAATGCTCGGCGACATAAGCGAACCGGCAGATAACACCACGAGGTTCGCTTTGATCGTGCGAATTTCGCCTTGGTTGTTTTCTACTTCAACGCCAATACAACGCCCTCCTTCCATCATCAACCGGCGCGTTAAGGTCTCTGAGATAACATCTAGATTTGGTCTAATTCTTGCCGGCGCCAAGTAACCTACCGCAGCGGAAATTCGCAGTCTGCCTAACTTGTTCATAGGGTGCGGACCAGCGCCATAGCCATCAGGATCATTGGCATCAGCGCAATAGGGATAACCCAAAGCATCAGCAGAGTCTAAAAATGCTTGCTGCTGTTTAACCATTTCAGCTGGTGGATATCTACGAATGGTAATTGGACCACTGTCCCCATGATAAGACGCATCCGGAAAATCCAGATCACGCTCTAGGCGCTTAAAACTTGGCAACACATCTGCCCAAGACCAACCGGGATTACCTTGCGCAGCCCATTCATCGTAATCTTCAGGCATACCCCTAAGGGCTATAGTAGTATTCACAGCAGAGGACCCGCCGACTACTCGACCACGAGGAAAACGATCCTTGCGACCACTTGTGGGCTCATACACAAGACCCCAGTCATGATCATTGTAAGAATTGTTATGCGAATTCACCAAGTCATCTGGGGTATCGTCAAGGCGCTCATAATCTGGACCGGCTTCGACAAGGGCGACAGTTAAATTTGGATCTTCAGAAACCCGTGCAGCGATAGCGCAACCACTACTCCCAGCCCCGACGATCAAGACGTCGTAATTGCTCGTGTTTTGACGATAACTCACCTAAATACCTCTCCCCGAGAATATGACATTCATTAAACCAAGCGGCACGCGCTGATGCTAGGCTTGTATCTATTGTGACACCAACCTTACGGATGGCTAATTCGACTTTGGAGACATTGAGTGCTGGCAGAAACAGAAATTACAGCATTGGTTTTGTGCGGTGGTGCAGGCACTCGCATGGGTGGCGTAGATAAACCACTGCAGCCTATCGAAAAAGACGGCCTTACCTTACCTATGGTAGACCACGTTATAGCAGCTCTTCCTCAGCATTCGCGCCTGCTGATCAGTGCCAATCGCAATATTCAGACATACCAACAACGCGGTTTTGTCATTTCAGATGAGGAGCAGTTGGGTTCGGGGCCATTGCTAGGGGTACTTGGGGGTTTAGAGAGCGCAGAAACCCCATGGCTATTGATCTGCCCTGGAGATATGCCCTTCCTTGCCGAGGACTGGCATAACGACATTAGGCAAATTGCACAAAATGCTAGCACCAAGGGGACAAGCACCAATGCATTTGTGGTTCACGATGGTACCCGCCTACAGCCACTGCTTTGTCTTATACATAGCTCTTGCAAGGAAAATTTAAGAGCGTATCTGCAAACTGGGGAATACAGTGTGCACCGATGGTTGAGTTTCATCGGCAGTGAAACTGTTAACTGTACGAACAGCGAGGCTTTTTTAAACATTAATACCAGTGCGGATCTTCTAGCGCGAAACCATCGTGCTGACCCCGCCAACTCTAACCGCTAGGTGTTCAACAGTTAGTCAATGAGGGGTTGGGGAATGTGTCAACATCTTCCTCGCCAGCGCGGGGCGACACACAATCAAAATCTTTTTCTATGAGCACTTGTAAACCATCTACATTGATAGGCTCATCGCCGCCAAGGGCTACGTCTGTAGATTCGCTCCAGCGCACGGCTAGATGTTTAGGAACCGTTACTGAGAGCTGGTGTAAGCCTTGCTGCATACCTTGTCCCGTATGCAGTGCAACGCCTGCGCGAACACCTTCCCCTTCCACAGACAGCACATACCCGAATTTTGAACCATCTGGGAAAGTGGTAGTTGCACTTACACTCTGCCCTTTCCCAATCTTTAGAGTCTCACTCATCGTAAGCCTTAGCCGTAGACTGTCACCGAGCATGCGCAATTTCATTTAGTTATTTCACTCTGCACCAATTTGCGACTGAATATAGTTTTCTATACCAGTTTTTTCAATCAACCCTAGCTGAGTTTCCAAATAATCAACGTGCTCTTCTTCTGATTCAAGGATCTCTTTGAACAGTTGGCGCGAAACGTAGTCACCGCAACGCTCACAATGAGCAATGCCCTCACGCAGATCAGGCAACGCAACCATTTCTAAAGCTAGGTCGCATTCCAGCATCTCTTTAACTGTTTGACCGATCATCAATTTGCCAAGTTCTTGTAAGTTTGGCAGCCCGTCCAGAAACAAAATGCGCTCCATGAGCATATCCGCATGCTTCATCTCGTCGATGGACTCACCCATTTCATACTTGGCTAAACGCTTTAAGCCCCAATCATCGAGCATTTTAGAGTGCAAAAAATACTGATTGATGGCGGTTAGTTCGTTTTTTAGAACCTTATTGAGTAAGACGACTGTATTCGGATCAAGAGTTTTCATATATCTCAAGTCTCTTTATTGTGATTTGAGCAGAGCATGCAGCAACGCATCTGCGAAATCAACAAAATACTTCGTAAGTTATTGATTTATAACGATAATCAATTGCATTAGAGAGCCGTTCTCATGTCGTAATAAGATCATTAGTAAAAAACGTATTGCAAACGAGAATGATTACCACTTAGAATAGAGACTCAAATTCATTCAGTGGATTGCTTTATGTTTGTGTGCATTTGCAACGCAGTATCAGATCATCAGATAGCCGACGCGGTGAACGCTGGCGCTCGAGATTTGGAGGATGTCCAGCAAGTATTAAAGGTCAGCACAGGCTGTGGTACCTGCCGCTCCGCTGCCGAGGCCATCATTGAGAACACGCTGTTACAAACCGCAGCTGGAAGAAACCATGCGCTTCACGCAAATGACATAGCTGCCTTAGTCTACGCCGCCTAACCAAGGACGTACTGAGCTCCGGCGTCTTTTTTCCACCCTACCTTTTGCTTTTTTTACCTTTTGCTGTTTGTACCTTTTGCTGTTTGTACCTTTCTGATCATTGGCGAACGCGTTCAAATTGAACGGGGGGCAGCGCCACCTCACGTTAGTAATCTACTTGATCATCCACCGCATACCCGGTTTCTGGAATAAGCATTGAACGCTCAAAACTAATGACCTGATTACCATTTTGGTTTTTACCCACTGTCTCCACAGTAACGATACCTTGGTGAGGCCTACTGTCTGACATACGCTTGCTCAGAACCTTAGATTCCGCATAAATCGTATCGCCTATAAAGACTGGACCAGTTAACCGCACTTTATCCCAACCGAGGTTTGCAATAGTTTTTTGCGAGACGTCAGAAACACTCATTCCAGTAACAATCGAAATCGTGAGGCAGGAATTCACTAAAACCTGCCCAAATTCGGTCTTTTCTGCATAGGCTTTATCAAAATGCAGCGGATGTTGATTCATGGTGAGCAAGGTAAACCACGTGTTGTCGGACTCGGTTATACTTCGTCCAGGTCGATGCTCATAAATATCTCCTACAACAAAGTCTTCTAGATATCGCCCGTAAGACTCCCGATACCTTTGCTCACCCACTACTTTAGCTTTAGCAACCACACGCACTCTCCCCAATGTTTACTTATTAGTCTGCCGCAACTTGCCATGCCGTGGAAGTATTAGCTGGCTGGAGTATGGGCTGGTACCTTGCCAAGCCGCTACTTCATTGCCCAAGGCATATCTTTATTGCCCACGGGCTCAACTTCAATTACCGTGAATAACATGAACAAAACAACGCCAATTGACTACATAGAGCGCACTAGAGCCCAGTACGCGGCCTTGGAGTACCCAATATATAGGTGGGTTGAAAGCTCAACACCGCCGCCATTTAACCGGCTAAAAAAGCCCATAGACCAGTGCAAAGTCGCCCTGATTTGCTCTGGTGGTATCTATAAGAAGGGACAGGTGGCCTTTCACTACGAAGACGACATCAGCTTTCGCATCATTGAATCTGATACCGCAAAAAGCGATCTGCGCATAACTCATTTTGCCTATGACATGACCGCTGCACGAAATGATTCAAACGTAGTTTTTCCCACGCAGGCACTTTGGGCATTAGCCGAGGCAAATGAAATTGGTGAACTCGCTAAAAACGCCTACACCTTTATGGGCGGAATTTATTCGGCGCGTAAAGTCAGCACCCAATTGGCTCCGGAACTTGCCAAGCGCGTTTTAAAAGACGAGGTCGACGTTGTCGTCCTCGTACCGGTATGACCTGTTTGTCACCAGTCCGTGGGACTGATAGCCAGAGAATTGGAAGCACAAGGGGTTGCGACTGTCACACTCAGTAGCGCACGTTCCATTACTCAGGCGGTAAATCCACCTCGTGCCGTTTACCTCGACTACCCACTGGGCCAAACCGCGGGCCGGCAAGGAGATTTAGCAGAGCAAAAATATGTCATGGCGCAAGCACTGAGGGCACTAGAAGAAATGACCGAGCCTGGCACGATTACGGACCTAGCCTTGGAGTGGTCTGAAGATGCTTCATGGAAAGACCGCGTAATGCAGCCAAAAACCACAAACAGCCCAGACTCGGGAGATGATCGCTTGGGTCGGACACCCTTACCCCAATACCAGTTCCCTGAAGATGAGGACGCGGCAGATCAAAATTGCCCAAGCTGTGTGTTCTTAGCTGACGGCAAGTAGCCTATTCCCAGCGATGATCTACGCTTGGTTTTGAGAACTGTTGTCTTCTTTTGGCCCGACCAAATCACTCCAAGTTACTTGGGATACAATCATGCCACAGAGCATTATGGCGCAGCCTAACATTTCTCGCTGCGACAACGCTTCATCTAACAACAGCGCCCCACCAACCGCGCCAAATACCGCCTCCAAACTGAGAATAATCGCGGCATGGGTAGGCTTGGTATCGTTTTGCGCAACGACCTGCAATGTATAAGCAACGCCGACTGTGATAATACCAGCATAGATTAGAACATTGACTGCATTGGCAACGGCTTCGAAGGTAGTCGTTTCTAACACCGAAGACACACAAAGAGCTAAAATACCGCACATCAAAAACTGCCCGAACGCCAGTAATAGCGCCGGCGAGCGCTTAATAAAATGATCAATGGCCATGATATGCGCTGCCCAAAATACAGCGCCCAATAACTGCAAACCATCCCCGTAGCCCATCGTCAGACCTTCTTTCACGCTGAGCAAATACAACCCGAATGCAGCCAAGAAACAACCTAGCCATGTATTAACGCCAGTCTGGTATTTTAGGATCAAGCCCAAGATCGGCACGATGACCATATACGTACCGGTAATAAAACCAGCATTTGAAGCAGTGGTATATAAAAGTCCCACTTGCTGCAAAGACCCTGCAATAAACAAAATCACGCCAAGCACAGCGCACCCTAACCAAAGCTCGCGTTTGTTCGTTACTTCAAAGGGCATTCTTTTATGCACAAAATAGATGACCGGGATCAAGCTAACCGCGCCGAGTAGAAAGCGCAGCCCGATAAAGGCGTAGGGATCCAAATAGTTCATCCCCATTACCTGGGCAACAAATCCAAAACCCCAGATGGCTGCGGTAATTAGTAACAATGTATTTGCAATAACAACTTTGCTCATCGGAACACCAAAAAATTAAAAGTGAACAGCTCATCCCTAAGCTGCTAAATCGCTCAGTAAGCTATCAACAAAAAGCAAAAAAATTAGCTGATGTGGCGGGTATGGCCTGTGGTTTTCCAATCAGCTCGAGGTGACTCGCAGTCGCCAGAGGCGAAATGTACAGATATTGAACGCCTAAATCCCGTACTTTTATTACGTCCAGAACCATGTACTAGCAGAGGGTGGAACAACAAGGTGTCACCTGGCTGCATTTCAATATGCTGGCGCTGGTCAATATCTACTTCTGAAGTGCCAAAGAAGCCGCTATTGAGAAATTCCCAATCTGGCGTGTTATGTGACAGCAATCCCTTGCGATGAGAACCAGGGATAACACAAAGGCAACCTGACGCTCTCGTTGCTGGCAAAATTGCAGTCCACGCCGCTACGATTTTATTCTCAGGGCGTAATTTGAAATACCGTAAATCCTGATGTAGAGGATGCCGACCATCTACTTGCGGCGGTTTATTGAAGACGTTGCTGGTGAGCGTGTAGATGGATGGACCAATCACGCTTTGAATGGCACTAACCAACTGTGGATGTTTTGCATAATCAAACAGGATTGGATCGTCTTCTAAACAAAAGAGTTTATTCACGCCATGTAACTTGCTCTCAGGCTCCACTGCGCCCTTGACCACCATAACATCACGCATGACTTTCATATGCCCCGGCAGGTCCAATTGACCGTCTACAAATGCCAGAAAACGCTCATCGTAAATAGCCAGTGATGTTTGATCTATTAAGCGCGGTAACAGCAGATAGCCGTCTTCAGCATATTGTTCTAATTGTTGTCGTGTTAAGTGCATGCCCTCTCCCGCCGTATTTTCGCTAAGCAAAAGTAACGTTCCTTATCGGCTCAATACTATCTGAATGTTTGCGCAAAATTTACTCAAGATAAACCCGTTATAGACACTGTACGGACTGGGCACAATCAAAGCCGTGGGTTTGAAGGCAATATATAGGAGGGGAAAAGGAAAGAGCAACGAAAGAAAGAGAAAAAACCATGCTGGCTAGGTAGTCCTAGCCAGTGACAACAATACATTAGCCGCCAAAATCGTCGAATGCGATATTCTCTGGCTCAACACCTAAATCTTCCAGCATGTTTTGCACAGCTTGGGCCATCATTGGTGGTCCACACATATAGAACTCACAATCTTCAGGGTTGGGGTGGTCTTTCAAATAGTTTTCATAAACTACGTTATGGATGAACCCTGTATACCCTTCCCAATTGTCCTCTTCTAAGGGATCAGACAAAGCGACATGCCATTTAAAGTTTTCGTTCTCTTCAGCAAGCTGGTCGAATTCTTCGGTATAGAACATCTCGCGCAGAGAACGCGCGCCATACCAATAACTCATCTTGGTCGTGGAACCCTTGCGCTTCAACTCGTCAAAGATATGCGATCTAAGAGGTGCCATACCAGCACCGCCGCCAATCCAAATCTTTTCTGCAGGGGTATCCTTAACAAAGAAGTCACCATAAGGTCCAAAAACAGTCAGTTTGTCGCCTTCTTTGAGGTTTGCCACGTAAGAAGTCATTGCGCCTGGTGGCAGGTGATCCATTCTTGGTGGCGGTGGAGATACACGAATATTGAACTTCAATATGCCCCGCTCTTCAGGATAGTTAGCCATAGAATAGGCACGAATTGTGGTGTCCTTTACATCTGACTTCAAACCCCAAAAGTTAAACTTGTCCCAGTCCTCTCGATATTCCTCTTGAACATCAATACTGGTCCAATCCATTTTATAAGGTGGTACTTCCAGTTGAACGTAGCCGCCTGCTCTAAAGGCGACGTCTGCGCCTTCTGGCAACTTCAAGTTCAGCTCTTTAATCATGGAAGCAACGTTCGGGTTGGAGGTAACCTCACACTCCCAACGCTGCACACCTAACGCATCGTCAGGCACCTCAATTTTCAGATCTTGTTTTACTGCAACCTGACAAGACAACCGCCAATCATCACTAATCTCACCGCGATTGAAATGGCCCTCTTCAGTAGCAAGAATGCTACCGCCACCTTCGGTCACTCTGCAGCGACACTGGGCGCACGTACCGCCGCCGCCACACGCGCTCGCGAGGAAAATGCCCTTGTCAGCTAAGGTGCTCAGCAGCTTGCCGCCTGCGGGTACTTCTACAGATTTGGATGGATCGTCGTTAATAAAAATCGTCACATTGCCTGAACTCACTAACTGAGAACGTGCAAACAAAATCATGCCTACTAATGCTAATACCATTACGGTAAACATTAAGACACCAAGTAAGATCGTTGTATCCAGCATAACTAACTCCTAGATGTCGATGCCGCCGAAGGACATAAAGCACATGCTTATCAGTCCAACGGAAATGAAAGTAATACCCAGTCCACGCAAACCATCTGGTACGTCACTGTACTTAAGCTTTTCTCTAACACCGGCTAATGCAGTGATAGCCAAAGCCCAACCCACTCCTGCACCAAGACCAAATACCACGCTCTCGCCGAAGGTCTGGTCTTGGTCAATCATCATTAGAGATGCACCCAAAATAGCACAATTCACTGTAATCAAAGGCAAAAACACACCCAAAGCGTTATACAAAGCTGGGACATAGCGGTCTAAGACCATTTCAAGAATTTGTACGATCGCTGCGATTACGCCAATGTAGGAGATCAGGCCTAAGAAGCTTAAATCAACATCTGGGAACCCTGCCCAAGCTAGAGCGCCGTCGCGCAAAAGCAGATTAAAGATCAGATTATTCACCGGTACGGTAATCGCCAATACAGCGACTACTGCGATACCTAGGCCCAAAGCGGTAGAAATTTTCTTTGAAATAGCAATGAACGTACACATGCCCAAGAAGAACGCCAACGCCATGTTTTCAACAAATACCGCGCGAACAAATATGCCTAAATAATGTTCCATGACTAAATTGCCTCCTTATATTGAGCATTCGGCGCAATTTCATACTCTGGCGCTTCTACTTGGTCTGTCTTCCAAGCGCGAATTGCCCAAATGAATAAACCAATAATAAAGAATGCACTTGGCGCAAGCAGCAGCAGACCGTTTGGTACGTACCAGCCGCCGTTGGCAACAGTTGGTATAATTTCATAGCCCATCAATGTGCCAGACCCTAAAGGTTCTCTGATCAGTGCTACACCAATCAATATCACACTGTACCCTACCGCATTACCAAAGCCGTCCAGTGCAGATAGCCAAGGACCATTTTGCATAGCAAATGCTTCAGCGCGACCCATGACGATACAGTTAGTAATAATCAGACCAACGAATACCGACAAGCTTTTGGAAATATCATAAGCAACCGCTTGCAGTACTTGGTCTACTACAATTACTAGTGAAGAAATAATCGTCATCTGCACGATGATTCGAATATTGGTAGGCACTCTGTTGCGCACCAGCGAAACCGCGAGGTTAGACATGGTGGTAACGAAGATAACCGCAATGCACATAACTAGTGTTGTGGACATGCTGATGGTCACAGCCAGAGCAGAACAAATTCCAAGAACCTGCAGTGCAATGGGATTGTTGTTAAAGATTGGGTCGATTAAGACTTCTTTTTGCGATGCCATGATTTATCCCTGTGCCACGCCGTTGATTTTGAGTTTCTGGATGTAAGGACCAAAGCCCAACTCACCACTCCAGAAGTTAACTAGATTTTCAACGCCGCGGGTTGTAAAAGTTGCACCAGAGAGCGCGTCTACTTCATAGCTCGCGGCATTACTGCTGCTAGGAGAACGTTGCTTCACTAAGCGCACACTTGGATCACCAAGGTCATCATAAAGGCGCACACCCTGCCAGCGCTGCTTCCATTTAGGATTATCTACTTCACCGCCTAGTCCGGGCGTTTCTTTATGTGAGTAAAAGCCAAGGCCTGAGATGGTATTTAGGTCACCATCTAAAGCAAGGTACCCATATAACGTGCCCCATAGTCCATAGCCACGTACAGGAATCACCAACTTTTCTACGCCGGTGCCGTCGGTCTTAATGTAAACCAACGAGACATTTTCTCTTCTTCGCAGCGTTGCAATGTCTTCTTCAGAACCTAAAGAGATAGATTGACTCGCATCGCCCGCTGCTTTGATTGGATCGTACGCTAACAAATCAACGCCATCTACATATTCACCGGTCTCTAAGCTAACTGCACGAACAGTAAACTCAGCGAATAGTTCTTCAATAGATTTTCCATCATCTGACTGAATGGCGTTTGCGCCAAGCAATCCTGCCGCGCGCAAAATGTTCTTCTTTTGATCCAGTTCTTTATTTAGCTTTTGGATTGGCTTCAACGCCACCGCCAAGCCTGAAACAACAATTGAACAAACCAAGCAGAGGAATATCGCTATAAAAAATGTATTGCCCAAACTGTCTTTATCTAATTTAGCCACGTGCCAGTCTCCTCTTGATATTCGCTTGAACAACAAAGTGGTCGATCAATGGCGCGAATAGATTACCGAACAAAATTGCTAGCATCATGCCTTCAGGGAATGCGGGATTAACCACCCGAATCAGCACACACATAAATCCTATGAGAATTCCGTAGAACCAACGACCATCATTCGTCATAGCTGAGGACACTGGATCAGTAGCCATGAAGACAGCGCCAAATGCCAATCCGCCCAACACCAAGTGCCATTGGAATGTCATAGTGAACATTGGGTTAGTTGAGTCGATTGTATTGAAAAGCGAAGCGGTTAACGCCATACCAAGAAATACCCCAGCCATTACTCGCCATGACGCAATCCGCGTCATACACAGTAACGCGCCGGCGATCAAAATAGCCAGAGTTGAAGTTTCGCCCATAGATCCGGGCATGTAGCCGATAAATGCATTCCACCAATCAACGCCAACACCAGCTTCGCCGTCTAACACCCAGCTACCTAAAGGCGTTGCCTGCGTCCAACCGTCAACGGCAACCCATACGGCGTCACCAGACATCTGTGCTGGATAGGCAAAGTATAAAAACGCTCTACCGGTTAACGCTGGGTTAAGGAAGTTCTTACCAGTACCACCGAATACCTCTTTACCAATCACAACACCGAAAACGACACCAACTGCTGCCATCCAAAGCGGAATCGATGGAGGCAAAGTCAGAGTAAACAAAATAGAGGTTACGAAATAGCCTTCGTTAACCTCATGACCACGCTTGGAAGCAAACCATATTTCAAAAATAATACCCGCAACAAAAACGGTGATGTAAAGAGGAATAAAGTACGCAAGGCCATGTACGAGGCAGTCAAATACACTATTAGGATCATACCCAACAAGACCATTAAGGAGAATGCCGCGCCAGTTTGCTACTTCACTCTGACCTAGAGCTTGCATAGCTTCATTGGCGTTTAGACCAACAAAGTAGCTACCGACAAATACTGGAATAAACGCGCACAACCACACAGTGATCATGATGCGTTTCAGATCTAATGAATCGCGAATATGTGAAGCACCAGCGGTAATTTTACCGGGTGTATAAAGTGCTGTATCAATGGCTTCATAGGCCGGATAAAGCGCCTCTAAGCGACCGCCTTTTTCAAAGGTAGGTGCCAAATCATCTAGAAAGGATCTTAAACTCATAGGGCTAACCCTCCTTTTCTATTTGTGAGAGAAGGCCTCTTAACACAGGGCCAAACTCGTATTTACCAGGACACGCGTAAGTGCATAACGCAATATCGTCTTCGTCTAACTCAAGGCAACCCAAAGCAATAGCTTGCTCTATATCACCAACCAATAGGCTACGCATAAGCTGAGTAGCGAGGATGTCTAAGGGCATTACAGAGTCATAGGTACCGATGGGAACCATGCCTCGAGAGCTACCGTTAGTACTGGTACTAAAGTCAACACTCTTTTCCCCAATCCACTTAGATAGAAATGCTGGAAAAACCGAGTGCTTATTGGCGCCTGGGCGTAAGTAGCCGATCAATTTGCGTTCTCGATCTTCAGGCAAAATCGATATCTGATTGTGATAGCGGCCCAAAAAGCTGACTAACCCTTTGGCTGTGCGACCCGACAATACTGAACCTGAAATTATGCGTTGCTCACCATCTACAACTTCACCAGCAGTGAGTTCATCTAAACTCGCGCCTGCTATAGTTTTGACCAACCGAGGATTTACCGCGCCTGGTCCTGCAAGAGCAACCACACGCTCGGAAAATATTTTCCCAGTTAAGAACAGATGACCAAATGCGATGACATCTTGGTAACCCACAAACCAAACGGTCTTGTTTGCGCTGACCGGGTCAATGAAATGAATATGCGTACCCGCTAAACCAGCCGGGTGGATACCTGCAAAAACATGATTTGTAACGCCGCTGTGATTTGACGCGGCGACCTCTGGGCTGTCGTCTTGACACAAGTGCACTGCTCCATCAGTCAACCTAGCCAAAACTGAAAGCCCTGCAGAAAATGCAGTCTCATTCCCAGCGATTACGACCTTGGGATCTGCTGCCAATGGGTTGGTATCAATTGCAGTAACGAATATGGAGTTTGGAGTTGATGTAGGAGATGGCACGCGAGAATACGGTCTTGTGCGTAATCCAGGCCAGCTTCCACTTTTTAGTAGCTGGTCGACCACATCTTTGCGTGGCAAAGAATCGATTTCATCTTGAGAGTAGGCCGGAAAAGTCTCTTCCTCGCCATCTGCAACTTCTACCACAACACTGATAAATGCGCGTTTTGCGCCTCTGTTGATGCCAGTAACGGTGCCTGCGGCTGGAGAGGTGAATACTACCCCTTCGGTTTTTTTATCGGAAAAGAGTGTTTGCCCTTTTCTGACTTGGTCACCTACGACCACATTCATGGTCGGCTTCATTCCAGGAAAATCATCGCCGAGAACTGCTACCGAACGAACACTCCGCCCCTCTTCAACTACCTGCGTTGGTTTACCTGAGATAGGTAAATCCAAGCCTTTTTTAATCTTAATCATGAGCACCTATTTTAACGCTTCGCCATTATGCATAACCAGTGGACTAAGTTACCCATTGGTCAACACAACGCTTTAAGAACCATTTAGTTTCTACATTGAGTAGAAGGCATCGATTGGACTAAAGAAATCTACTTCAAAGTAGTTGTCCCAGGAAGATTTCTACACACAAGAAGTGCGCGCAAACGAGGCCGCAGGAATTATAAAGATCTGGCATTTTATTGCCAATGTTCTTATCCCCTTAGGCAACAATTATTAACATTTTGCGAGGTTTTCGACCTTTGTGGGCCATGTTCGCGGAAAAGCTCGGCATTAATGACAGAAGCTAGCAGAACAATGATCGCTGAAGACCAGTATTTATAGCTAACCGAAGAGAGGTTTTAGGCGCGCAAAACATGGGGTTTTGCGCCTATACAGGTAGGAATACGTTACTACAACCGAAAACCAAAAGTTAACGACTACTCGGCAGCAGCAGCGCGTTTAACCATAATTTCTTGCGGCTTCGACTGGTCATCTAACTCGTAGCTCACTACATCCCAGGCGTCATCACAACGCAGCAGAGCACGCGCCAGTTTATTGTTCAGGGCATGTCCTGACATATAACCTTCAAACGCGCCCATTATCGGCCTGCCCAATAGATAAAGGTCACCAATTACATCGAGTAACTTATGCTTAACGAACTCATCATGGTAGCGCAGACCGCCTTCGTTCACCACAGAGTCATCGTCAATGCCTACGGCATTTTCTAAGCTAGAGCCAAGGCATTTATTGATTGCCTGAGCATGGGGAAGTTCTTTCAGCAGGCCAAAGGATCTAGCACCGCTAACCGACGCTTCGTAGGAGGTAGTACCGAAGTCTAATTCAGCATACTTAGGGTAACGATTAAAGACCTTATGGTCTGCAACGAAGGTATAACCCGCTTTGAATCCAGCATAAGGCTTCAGTGAAGCCGTTGCCTCACCTTGATTTACGCATATTTCGCGGTTAATTCTTATAAATTGCTTGGCTTCGTCTAGGTCAACAATACCCACACTATTAATCATGTCGATAAATGGCGCGGCACTGCCATCCATAATGGGCACTTCTTCTGCGGAGAGCTCTATAAAGAGGTTATCTACTCCAAGCCCCCAAAGCGCAGACATTAGATGCTCTACCGTAGCAACGTTTATCGGGCCCTGGGAAATTGTCGTAGAAAGTGCAGTATCTGAAACGCTTTCTGCGCAAGCGCGAACACTGTTAGCACCATCTAAATCAGTACGGACGAATTGAATACCAGAGCCTGCTTTGGCCGGACGCAGCCCCATCCGTACCTTTGCACCGGAATGAACCCCTATACCAATGGCATGTACTGGGCTTTTGATGGTTCTTTGTCTGAACATGTATTTCCAAAAATTCTTATAATTTAGTCCACGCCACTTGCAACGTCGGACTGCGAATAGAGTTGCAAGTACTTAGGAGTCCAGTCTACAGCCCACCCATTAGAATATGAAGGAAAAATGAAGACAAAACTGGATTAAAAGTGAAACAAAGTGTTACGACAAAGCTAAAAACAGAGCGAAACCCCTAATAAACGTTTCAAAATGTAAGCAAAATTAGCGATCTCGCCAACTCTCGCGACCTAACCCCTCAGATATCGCTAAAAACTCTCCATTATTCAGAGGCATTGGCAGAGCTACGGGCATAGCATTAGACTACACGTCTCGAATAGGCCTACACATATGTGATCAAGGCTTTGTGGAGACAAACCATTGAAAAGCAAAAAATGAAAAACCAAAGTTTAGTTTGTGTTGCCCCCATGATGGCATGGACTGATAAACACTGCCGCTTCCTGCACAGGCAATACACGCCGTCTGCATTGCTGTTTACCGAAATGGTTACTACCGGCGCCCTACTTTATGGCAAACAAACTCATTTACTCCAATACAACGAATGCGAGCATCCAGTCGCTGTGCAATTGGGCGGCAATGACCCCATTGCCATGGCCGAATGCGCGGCTATGGCCGAGGAGCAAGGCTTCGATGAGGTCAATATCAATGTTGGCTGCCCTTCGGATCGAGTACAAAAAGGCACCTTTGGCGCCTGCTTAATGCGCGACCCTGATTTAGTCGCGCAATGCGTTAAAGCAATGCAAGCACAATGCTCTATCCCCGTTACCGTAAAGTGTCGCACGGGCATTCAAGTTAAAGGTGATAACAATGAATTCGCGAGCATGGATTTCTTAGAAAGATTCATTGGCGCTATTGTTGATGCAGGCTGCGAACGTGTTTATCTACACGCTAGAGTTGCTATTTTGGGCGGGCTCTCGCCAGCGCAAAATCGAGAAATACCGCCGTTGACAATGGACAAAGCTAAAACGATTAAAAGCCTCTATCCAGAACTCGAACTCATAGTGAACGGTGGCATCACCAACCTTATTCAGGCTGAGGAACTTTTGAGTTGGTCAGATGGCGTAATGATTGGGCGCGCTGCTTATCATAACCCCACATTTCTCAGTGAGTTGGAGCAAGCCGTTTATAATCCTGAATTCACCTATGATGAAAAAGAGATCTTAAACAAGTATCAAAACTACGCTGAGCAATTTTTGCGTGACGGCGATCGGCTGCACAGCCTGACCAAACACTTATTACATTGTTTTAACGGCAAACCTGGAGCCCGCAGATTTCGGCAAATACTCAGCGACCAAACCAGATTGAAAGAAAATGATACAAGCCTTATTACCGAGGCCTTTAACCAAGTTAACCAAAAGGACACTTATGCTAAGCAGTTTACGCAAGCTCTTTAGTCGCGAAGAAGACACCCAAGATAGCGCAACATTAGACCCGGCCTTGGCCGCCGCGGCCCTTATGTTTGAAGTAGTATTGGCTGATCATGAGATTTCCCAAACAGAACTAGACAAAGTCAAAAACCTTCTACAACAAATATTTTCAGTTGAAGAAGAAGCTGTCATGAGTATTGTCCTGGACGCTAAGGAGCGACACCAAGAAAGCGTCGGGGTACATGCCTATACTAGCTTTCTAAATGACTCCATGAACGAAGAAGAAAAATTTTCCGTCGTCACTGCACTTTGGCAAATTGCCTTGGCCGAAGATGGCATTGATGTGATGGAAGAGCACTCAATAAGAAAAACTGCAGATCTTTTGCACTTACCGCACTCAAGATTTATTCAAGCGAAGCTGAAAGCCAAAGCTACTGTCTAAGATTTCGAATCAAGACGCAAAGCTTTAGTTAGGCTTTGATCAATGCGAAGGGTTAATCACCAGAGGAACTGCGCTGCTCGAGAGCTTCTTGTTCTAAGGCATCAACCAGCTCTTTAAACGCTGTTTTGTTGGCGTCGTTCATAGACATCAAAAGTCGATGCGCTTCAATAACTTTGTCGCGGGTTCCATCTACTGCAAGATCAGAAAGTGTTGGTAAGGCTTGTAGCTCTAAAGAACTGTCTTGCACGCTGGGGACAATAGTAAAGACATCATCAAAACCCATATTCTGCAAAATGCGTTTAATATTCGGGGTATCGCAGATCAATGTGGGCACCTGGCCATTTAGCGCTTTGACGCCCATGGACAATCTAGCAAGGCTACCTAAAGCCGTACTGTCGATAACATTGGTATTGCTTAGATCAACAATAACCGCACAAAAGTTGTCGTCGCAGAGCATGCTCTGACAATAGTTGTCAAAAGCATTGCACAAGCCCACACGAATGTCGCCTTCAAAGCGAATGATATGGGTTCCATCACGATCGCCTACGTTGATACTACCCGTCACCTGTTAGTCCTTTGTTTGTAGCACATGTTAGCAGCACAAATTTCACCGGCGGCAGCATACTCCTCAGGAGATGTGTTTTACAGCCATTAAACTCATATCGTCTACACCATCGAACTGGGCTCGCAACATGTCCCACAGAGACGCGGGCCCATTACTTTGCGCAATGGCTTGTAGCAACGCGGCTTCTTTGTCCGCCAAGTCATCAGGCGCCAAACAATCTAAGACTCCATCGGAGAACACCAAAAGCTGTGCACCTTGGGGAAACGCAATTGAATCAGAGTGATAGTGGGCGTCTGGGAACAGGCCCAAAGGCTTACCATTTTGTTCCAAAACACTGATGGTCCCTTGAGTATCAACCAGCATCGCTGGAGGAAACTGAGCACCACTGCTGTAATGGAGCGTATTAGTTTCCTTGTCGATAATGCCAAGAAACATCGCCACGTGTTTTTCTATGGACTGCTCGATCAGGGTAGCGTTGATCCACCCAAGCATCGCGCCTGGTGAGTTAAATGACGGTGAGCCAAATTTTTGTTGCAGCCGCCAAGAAATATTTTTGAGCTGTACGGTTAACAGTGCAGATGATGCCCCATGGCCAGCAACATCAGCTAAGAAACACGCCACATATTTTTCTTGAAGTGGAAAATAGTCGATAAAGTCGCCGCTTAAGATCAGCGACGGCGCCAGCCACCGAGAACATAAAAAGGTGCCTATAGCCTTATCCTGCTTGGGCAACATACCGCGCTGAATCTGTTGGCCCTGCAACTGGTCTTGCTCTAGTTCAAACTGCATATCAACAAGCCGCTGAGAACTGTCTTCCAACTGCGCCACCATCTGCGCAAACCGATTTGAGACCGCGGTAATTCTCTGCAATAACTCGGGACCATGCATATCCAGTGGCCAGCAATCAAGGCAGCCTAGGGCAAAAGCCTCATGGAGCGTTGCTGCAGACGGCAAATCATGACTGAGTAATATACAACAGGGCAAATTATCTAGACTGGCGCACAGTTGAACTTCCTCAAGGCTCGCACAAGCGACTATTTCAGGAGACTGCGAATGTTCTGATTCGGCAATATTCTTAATGTTAATTTCGCTGTCGCTGCCGACACCTAAACTCGCAATCGTAGCAACGAACGCGCGACTAAGTTCGGTGTTTGTATTCAGTACTGCCAAGCTTATCGACACATTAAAGCTCTGTTACTACTGCTAGATAGATTGCAGAAAAGTACTCTTCTTGCGCAAGTTGTACAAGCTTCAGCACAACCTAATAATCTCGATAAGTTAGGCAAGACCTACCCGCCGTTCTTCCAGCAACAATTTTTCCCCCACCCGTTTTTCAGAGACCTTCCAAGTCCCAGGGGGTAACGGGTGGGCGCTGACTTTTTGCCGGGCAATTGTTTCGGCAAAAAGCTTCAAGCGCAGTTCTTCCAAATAGTATTTCAACTCCAGTGAGTGCTCAGCATCACTCAGCTCATGGGTACAGATTGCCGCCAGGCGCTTCTCCAGAGGTTGGATCTGCTGAATCAAGCTTCGATCTTTTGGCACATGTCCTTGGAGATTATCAATGCGAGCAACTAGGCCTTCCAAGAAACGCGGCAGTAATGGCAAAAAGCGCATTGGGGTAATTTGTAAAACATTCCCAGGCGCCAAACGTTGCAGGTGACTACGAATATCGTCCACGCTATCGCCATAAGCACTAGATGCAAAGCTGTCCAACTTATTCACTATCGTAAAACGCAGCTGGAATACTTCAGTCAGATATTTGACTGTGTCGCGAAAAGTGTCGTTCAAATTACCACGTTGCTCTTCTAACCTAGCCGCGAACTCATCGGCATTAGACGGTAATTCGCGACCCTCGAAATAACAATACCAAGCCACGTTGAGCATCAACTGCTCACGCAAAGATTCAGCGCTACCTATACCTGCGAAATAAAGGCCGAGCTGTTTTTCCTTAGCTAGCTCACGACGAAAAAAACTCGCCGGCTTGCCGATTTGCAGCAAAGCCAATTTGGGATAACCGAGCCTATTGGCTTCATCTCTTGACTGTGCCGTTTCAAACAACTTGAGTTCTACACCGCTGCTTGTACCGGCTAGTCCAGGATAAGCCATCACTGGCGCCATGCCCTCTTCCACCACAACATGACTTGGTATCTCAGAGTCTGGAAACCGTTGCAAATCCTCACGTGCATAATCTTTAAACACCTCGTTAGCAGCCGGAGATTCAACCTTAGACAATTGCGCCTTTATAGCATTGAGATCTCTTCCAGCGGCAAGGATGCGACCTTGCTCATCTACAACTTTCGCATTGACAAGTAGGTGATCGGGAATACGTTGAGCGTCCCAATCTAAGGCGTCCACACTTATACGGTAAAGGTCTTTTAAGACACCGCCTAAGGCTGAGAGAAAGCGACCCTGTCTATAGACATTATCGGCAAGTAGGCGAGGCACAATTTCGGTAAGTTTGTCTGGCAACGGCGCAAGCATTTTGCGCTTGTTTTTTGGTAATGTGCGCAGCCATTGCTCTACGACAGCCGGAAACATGCCTGGCACTGACCACTGCAAAGGCTCTGACCCGACTCCATGCAATACACCAACCGGAACAGTTATAGTGATGCCGTCCGCCGGATCTCCCGGCGCAAAACTATATTTCAACGGCAAAGCTACACCGCCTAAATTCAGCGTATTGGGAAAATCACTATCATCGAGGCGTGCAGACTGGGTGCGTAACAATTGCTCTTCAGTAAAGAATAATTCTTCTTTGGCTTCTGGGCGCAGGCGCTTCCACCAACGGCCCAGATCACCAGCGCGACATACCAAATCGGTGATATGTTTTGCATAGAGCTGATAGACCTCGTCGTCGCTTATCAATAGGTCACGACGACGCCCCTTTGCCTCGCTATCTTGAATACTCCCGATCAACTCCAAATTATGACGTAGAAATGCAGGCGGATTATTTATCGCGCCATGCACCAACCCTTCACGAATCAGAAGATCTCGGCAGAACACTTGATCAACTTCGTGATAGCTCATAGGCCGTCGTTCAGCCAAAGTCAGCCCATATAAACTAACGCTCTCGTAGGCAACCACCTCACCACGCTTCAAACTCCAGACAGGATCACTGAAACGTTTCTTTATGAGATGCTGGGCTTGGGCTTCTATCCAACGACTCTCCACAGCGGCAACACAGCGCGCAAAAACTCGTTGGGTTTCAACAACTTCTACCGCAACAATCCATTTCGGCGAGCGCTTAGCCAGCCCAGAACCTGGAAAAATGCCAAGGCGTAAATTTCTCGGACCAATATACTTGCCTTTCTCATCATGCTGCGCAATCAGCCCCAGTGAACCAACGAGAACCGCCTCATGAATTTGCCGATAAGATGCAGGCGTATCATTGCGCGGTAAGCGCAATTCTTTACACACAACCCTGAGCTGACGATGAAGTTCTCTCCACTCACGGACTCGAAGCGGGTTAATAAACCGTTTGCGCAATACAGTTTGCCAACGATTTTTGGTTAACTCTTCACGCTGTTCTTCAATCCAACGCCAAAGGTTCAGAAGGGTTAAATAATCTGAATCTTTGTGTAAAAACATTTCATGAGCCGTGTCTGCAGCTTGAGTTTTTTCATGCGGCCTATCTCGAGGATCTTGCACCGCCAAACAAGAGATTATGATCAGCATTTCGTTGACGCAGGAGTGTTCCTTAGCTGCAACAAGCATACGCGCTAATCTTGGGTCAACCGGCAGCCTCGCCATAAGGCGACCAATGTCGGTAAGTAGCCCGCCTTGCAATGCGCCCAGTTCATCGAGTAGGCGTAATGCATCACGGATAGCCCTTGGTTCCGGCGGATCAATAAATGGAAATTTGCTAATGTCGCCCAGCCCAAAGGCTTCCATCTGCAGAACTACCGAGGCCAAATTGACCCGCCTAATCTCCGCATCCGTATACTCAGGGCGGCTAAGAAAATCTTGCTCCTCAAACAACCGATAACAAACACCAGGAGCCACGCGCCCGCACCGCCCCTTGCGTTGATTTGCGCTGGCTTGACTAATAGGCTCTATGGGTAATCGCTGCAACTTAGAACGATAGCTATATCGAGAAATTCGAGCAAAGCCGGGATCAATAACAAAACCGATATTTGGCACAGTTAACGAAGTTTCTGCCACATTTGTTGCTAAAATAATTCTTCGTCTGCCAGCAGAAGAGGGATTAAAGACACGACGCTGATCTGCTACCGATAAACGAGCGTACAAAGGCAGTATTTCAAAGCGCTCGTTGAATGCCATGCGCAGACGCCGTGCAGCTTCAAAAATTTCTCGCTCACCAGAAAAGAAAATCAGTACATCTCGAGCCGAGGTCATTGGCTTGCGGTCGATCTCATGAAGCACGTCCAACATAGGACCAAACTCACCATCATCACCGCCACGATACTGGACATCCACTGGGTAGGTACGACCGCCCACTTTGACTACAGGAGCACCACCAAAGAACTCTGAAAACCTGTCTACATCGATCGTCGCACTAGTAACAATTATTTTAAGATCTTGACGCTTCTGCGTTAGGCGTTTCAAATAACCTAGCAAGAAATCGATATTTAGACTGCGCTCATGTGCCTCGTCAACAATAATGGCGTCATATTGATCCAGAAAGCGGTCATGTCTTATCTCGGTGAGCAACAAACCATCAGTCATGACCTTCACTAATGTACTGTCACTAGTTTGATCAGAAAAACGTACTGCGTAACCCACATCTTGACCCAGCTCAGCATCCATTTCTTGAGCAATACGCTGAGCAACAGTACGCGCAGCTATGCGCCTAGGTTGCGTATGCCCAATAATGCCGGTCAAACCCAAACCTATCTGCAGGCATAACTTGGGGAGTTGGGTTGTTTTGCCGGATCCCGTTTCGCCAGCAATCACTACCACTTGATTGTCTTTGAGTAATTTACAAATTTCGTCAGCGGCTTCGCTAACAGGAAGCCCGGCCATTGGAGTGAGATTTAGTTTGGCGAGATTTTCTCTACGCTGCTGCAACAACTCGTGAGAGGATTTTTCGAGGGATTGGCGAGCCGGCCCTTTAACACGCCTCAGCTTAAAAGCATCTTTACGCATCACATCGGGTTTATTTTGACTGTTCATTGCGAACCTTCGATTCCGGTCACACGCTCTAACGGCTTAGTTTAATTCGACCAACACTTGCTTAGCACATTCATATCTTCTTAGGGCTCGAGGAGACGAGCCCTACATTTAGCCTAACCAAATATTACTTAGAAAGATTTCCCATGCCTTCTTCCAGGCCTTTAATAGTTAACGGGAACATATTTCCGCCAACTAATTCTTGGGTCATCATTACTGAAGACGAATACTCCCAAGTTTCTTGCGGCGTTGGGTTTAGCCATATGACCTTGTCATAGATGGTAGAAAATTTCTCCATCCAAGCTGCGCCAGGCTCTTCATTCCAATGTTCCACACTGCCCCCAGCATGAGTAATCTCATAGGGAGCCATGGTTGCATCACCTACAAATACAACTTTGTAGTCCTGAGAAAATTTATTCAAAACTTCTAGTGTGGGCATTCGCTCGGCCATGCGGCGGCGATTGTCCTTCCATACGGATTCATAAATGAAGTTATGGAAGTAGAAGCTTTCAATATGCTTGAACTCAGTCCTAGAGGCCGAGAACAGCTCTTCACAAATCTTTACGTGAGCATCCATTGAACCGCCAATATCCAAGAACAACAATACTTTTACTGTATTACGTCGTTCTGGACGCATCTTAATATCTAACATTCCGCCGTTATGCGCTGTAGATTTAATAGTGCTGGAAATATCTAGCTCGTCCTCTGCGCCCGTTCTTGCGAACTTACGCAATCGGCGTAATGCCATTTTGATATTCCGCGTACCAAGTTCAACGGAGTCATCCAAATTTTTATATTGGCGCTCGTCCCATACTTTTTTGGCTTTCTTCTTTTTGCCCTTACCTAGACCGCCGGGGCCGCTTTGACCTTGCCGATCTGCGTTGCCTTCATCACCGTCTTTGCCTTCTTCGCCAGCCTTTGCTTCAGCTTCTTCTTTGGCTTTTTTAAACGCTTCGATCAGCTTTTCAAGACCGCCCAAAGACTCGATCTCTTTGAGCTGTTCGGGTGATAGTGACTTCTCGAATTCGTGTCTAAGCCATTCGTCTGGAATCAAGCTTTCTAGCAATCCATGCAGGTCTTCTAGGCCTTTAAAATATGCACTAAAAGCGCGGTCAAATTTGTCATAATTCTTTTCATCTTTTACCAATGCGGTTCGGCTCAAGAGATAAAAATCATCCAAGTTTGCGTAAACCAGTTGATGCTGCAACCCATTAATTAGATCCATTAGCTCCCGGATAGTTACCGGCAGCTTATACTTTCTAAGAGTTAGAAAAAAATTGATGAGCACAATCTAGCCCCTACTATCTCGACGATTCATAAACGCTAGACGTTCCAATAAATGCACATCTTGTTCGTTCTTTACAAGAGCACCATAAAGTGGAGGAATAGCTTTGCTGGCATCTCTATTGGTCAAAATTTCGTCAGGAATATCATCCGCCATAAGCAACTTCAGCCAGTCGATCAATTCAGATGTAGACGGCTTCTTCTTCAGCCCTGGGACCTTGCGCACGTCGAAGAAAATTTCCATCGCTTCCTTAACCATATCTTGCTTAACACCCGGAAAATGCACATCAACAATTTGCTGCATGGTTTCTCGATCTGGGAAGTTAATAAAGTGAAAGAAACAGCGGCGCAAGAACGCATCGGGTAGCTCTTTTTCATTATTTGAAGTAATGATAACAATCGGTCTGTTTTTCGCCTTGATGGTTTTGCCCAGTTCGTAGACATAGAATTCCATGCGATCGATTTCTTGTAACAGGTCATTGGGGAATTCAATGTCTGCTTTATCGATTTCGTCAATCAACAAAACAACTCGCTCTTCGGCTTCAAAAGCCTCCCACAGCTTCCCTTTCTTAATATAATTGCTGATGTCGTTAACACGCTCATCACCCAACTGAGAGTCACGTAAACGCGAAACCGCATCGTATTCGTAAAGGCCATTAACCGCCTTCGTTGTAGACTTGATGTGCCATTCTAAGAGAGGCATTCCAAGGGATTTAGCTACTTCAACAGCGAGCATTGTCTTACCAGTGCCTGGCTCACCTTTGATCAACAAAGGGCGTTCGAGCTTAGCAGCAGCATCTACGGCCATGCTGAGTTCGTCGGTGGCGATATACGAGTCGGTACTTTCAAAAATCATTCAAAACTCTCTTTTGCTTGTCTAATTGTTTGTCTAATTGTTTGTCTAATTGTCAGTCTAGCTCTTATGTAGGTAGCGCTAGGTTGGTGCACATCAGTCTACAAATTCATCATTTGGCTAAATAGCCTGCTGAAGTCCTGCGGATCTTCTACGGATGATCTACAGACTTTCGCCGCTTAAATATAAACCGCGATGTAGTCTCGTGGTTAATACCGTTCAGCGCGGCGCGCAATCAGCCCTGTGACTTAAACACCTTAGAAGAAGTTTAGCCCATAAAGCCCTTTGCATTATCTCCCCACCTAGACTCGAGCGTATTTCTACAGCCCAGCCCTTGAAGCTTGGCAACACTTTAATGGAGCATGGGTAATTCATGCAACCACGCAGTTAAGGAAGATTTTCTGCATCTGCATGTAATTTGCGCTTTGACCTGAATGCAAAGAGTGAAAAAAGCCCAATAAGAGTCACTGCGGCTAAGCCGACGATCAAAATATTTCGGCTCTCATTGGGCGACCCGTTACTCTGAAATAGAAACTCAAAAACGAAGACAACAAAAGCCGGAGCGAAAACTTCTGGATAATTTGGCAGCGGCGCTGGGATTAAAAAGAAAAAGAATACAAGCGCGACAAAAATATACCTCAGCTTGCGCGGCGACCCAGCCCGCGAGCGCCTAGTTCCTTTGATAAGCAGATTTAGGCAGTAAGCGCCGATAACAGCTGATGCGCCAATGACCATCCAAGCGGTGGCGTAAAGCATACTAGTGCCCTTGACCTATCGCGGGTCTACTGTGTTTTAACCCAGCTATGCTAGCTCTTGCCTCTCTACAACCACTATAACTAGCACCACAGTTCGTCAAACAGCCTCTTTCCAACATCTTATTTATTGGCTTCATGGGACATTTCAACCCAATGGATAATCATATCTTGCTCATCTTCCTCATGAACTTCCGCTTGCGCTATAACTTTACCACGAACCGAAATCTGCGCTTCATGCACGGTTTTGGAGCTGCCGCTAACTAGTGGGTGCCACCATTCTAAGTCTCGCCCCTCTGATAAGGCCCGATAAGCACAAGTAGTCGGCAGCCAACCAAATTCTGTCACTTTCTCAGGAGACAATTGCACACAATTTTCTACTAGATCATGACGTTCTGGATAACGAGTGCACTGGCAAACATCCTGATCTAGCAAATCACACACTATAGACGTGTAAAAAACCTCTTCGGTTTCGTCGTCTTGCAGCTTGATCATGCAACACCTTGCACACCCATCGCAAAGACTCTCCCACTCAGCTTGATTCATTTCAGCGAAAGTTTTTCGTTGCCAAAATGGTTTCACTCCAAGAGCTCCTCTGGCAGCACTGGAGACAAATTTGGCGGTGGGAATTGGAGGAAAAAACCATCTTTTGCGATTCCCTGCATAACCGTCACACAATCATGAAGAGCCAACTTTAGCGAGGGTGTCAAAAGCAACTCCATAACAAATACAGTTTTCCCAAACTCTTTGCGTAACGCTTCGGGTAAGTCGTCGTATTCCGCATCAATAGGCAGGTAAATGTATGTATCCAGTTTACGGCTGCTACGAAATATTTTTACCTCAATATCGGGCAACGACAAAGTGCCTGTTGCGGACTCCGCGTTTTCGTTAGTTGTCATTAACCGGCTCCAAGATCTGCAAAAATTCCTGTTCCAACAAAATTCTCCTCCACCCCATATAGTGTTCTGAAAGCTTATTATTTTTGGCATAATCACGAAAACAGGCTTCCACATCCTTCTTCCGAGCCAGCAGTTCAGGCGCAATAACAAGCTTCTTTGCCGCTGCCACCGCCACCTCTCGCAGCGCCTTCACTTTTGCGCTGGCTCCTGGCCCAAGAGGTTTATCTAGTTGTTCTATTGGTTTGCTAGCTTGGGGTTTGTTAGCTTGGGCTTTGCGATGACAGGCAATCAACGCTTGTCCGTGACGTTTGGCAATTTGGCTCGGCAAGGTGTTTTGTAAAACATTGTTATCAAGTTCAGGTGCAATTGCGAAAGTCATCAAATGATCATCCCACACCACCCTATTACGTGGAATATCGAACTGCCGTGCCGCGTTTTCTCGCCACTGACACAGCGCCTGAAGCATTGATAACTGTTCTGGTTTAAGCTGCCAAGCGCGCTTTACTTGACGGTAGTATTCGCTCGGTTGTGGCTCCATATACTGACCGCGCAGCGACATATCACGCGCAAACCACTCGCTGCGACCTAACTCTGCAATTCGCTCGTTGATGATTTTAAACATGGGCACTAGCAAAGTGACGTCGTCTACCGCATAAGCCAACTGCTCCTCACTCAACGGCCGCTTTAACCAATTTGAACGAGTTTGCTGCTTTTCTAGGTCAACTTGCACCAGATTTCGCGCTAAATTGGCATAGCTCAAACTGAAATCTTCACTGACAAAAGCGTTAGCGAATTGAGTATCAAAGATATTCGCTGGGCGCGCACCTAAGTGATGAAACATCAACTCTAAATCTTCTTGGCATGCATGCATGACGACCAGATGGTCAGGGTTATGCAAATAATCAACCAACGGTTGCCAGCTCTCTATTACAAGAGGATCCAACAAGAACACATCATTGCCGGAAGCTACTTGATACAGACCCGCTAAAGGATAAAACGTGTCAGTACGAATAAATTCTGTGTCGAGGCCAATCTGGTTTTCCCAGCTAGCCACCGCTTTGGCCAGCTGCGTATCGCTATCAATCCAATAAACTGATGTTTCTTCTTCCCTGCAAAGCATGGGTCAATGTGCCTCCGTCGGTGTATTCAATTTCACCACCTAGCGGAACGCCATGAGCAATTCGGCTGATGTTCGGTACTTGGTCGGCAACCAAACGACTGATGTAGTTAGCCGTGGCCTCGCCCTCCACAGTAGGATTAGTTGCTAAAATCATTTCACTGGGTTGGATTGCAGCAATTCTTCGCTGCAATGCCTGCAAGCCAAGCTGTTCAGGTCCAAGCCCATCAATGGGAGATAAGCGTCCGTGCAAGACGAAATAGTAACCGCGAAAACCACCCGCTTGTTCGATGGCTAGAACATCCGCAGGAGATTCCACAACACACAATATGGCATTGTCTCTGCGCTCGTCACTGCATAGGCGGCAAATTTCGCCTTCCGTTAAATTTCTACACAGCGAACACTGCCTGACTTCATCCATTGCAGTCTCAAGGATTTGGCCTAAATGCGCCCCGCCCTGACGATTCCTCTGCAATAGGTGCAATGCCATGCGTTGGGCGCTTTTGGGCCCCACCCCTGGCAATACTTGCAGCGCTGAAACCAGGTCATCTATAAGTGACATTAGAAAGGCATTTTCCCGAACGGCATGTTCATACCAGAGAGCATACCACCACCGATACTGCTCATTTTTTCGCTTTGTACTTTTTCCACACGTCGCACCGTGTCGTTGCAGGCCGCGGCTAATAAATCTTCTAGTACATCTTTTCGCTCGTTGAGTAGCTCTGAATCAATAGATACGCGCTTAACTTCGTAACGACCATTCATGATTACTTTAACCATGCCCGCGCCACTCTCGCCTTGAACTTCCAGATCTGCAATTTCTTGTTGCGCATCTTGCAACGCAGACTGCATCTGCTGGGCTTGTTTCATCAAATCACCTAGGTCTTTCAACGCCAAATGCCTCCGCTTCTAATTCATTTATTTGCTGCACAAAAACTCAATACTTGAACCAGCTGGCAAACCAATGCTTAAGCTGGTTTTACCTCATCAATACTGCCGCCAAAATCTGCCAACAAGCTCTTCACAGTCTCATCGGCCTGCAGTGACTGCTCGGCCGAAATCTGGCGCTCGTGGGCCAGCCTAGCTCTATAAACAGAGGGCGTTTCCTCTTTTACATTACCAACTTCCACAGTCAAATTAACCGTTTGGTCGCAGACTTCACTTAACCCCCGAGCTAAATTGATAACCTGTGCATCACTCAACAACATGTCGTGTTGACTGCTCAGTAACAATGCAATGCTGGGCAGGGCAAAAGAGAGGGGAACAGAGTGCTCGGCAATCATTCTAGCAACACCCCCGATAGTAAGGCTCTGTACTAGCTCATGCCAATGCAAAAGAGCATCGCCATTAACCGTTACCGGCCAATCACCTTCGGCAGGCTGCAAACCTTGGTTATTATCCGAAGAGGGTTGAGTTAGCCCATGGGCTGGCGCGTGCTCTGCAACTTCGGCGGCTCCTAATTCTGGCTTTGCCTCTAGATCTGGTTCTATTTCAGTGTCCGGTTGAGAGGAGGTTTGCGCTAACTCAGCTGTTTTTTTTTCTGCAGTCGCTACTTCGAGGCTTTCATGAACTTTACCTGTATTGCCTTCGTCACTAGAAACAGCTTGGGAACCCAAAGTACCGTCTTCTGGACTAGCCTTGGGGCTTATTTCGGCATTTATTCTTGGTGCTACAGTGCTCTCAGGCTGGGGTGCAAAAGCCAGCATGCGCAAAAGAGTCATCTCAAAGCCACTGCGCTGATCTGGAACAATTGGCAGATCTCGCAAGCCTACTAAAGCAATCTGGTAGTAAAGTTGTAACTCATCGGCCTCAAACTCACCGGGCTGCGGCTCAAGGGCGATATCTACAGACATACTGTGGAGGGACTCAAGTAAACCTTTGAGCACATCCGCAAAATCTGCATTACGCTCAGCCAGTTCAGCCGTTAATTGAAGCATTTGTGCTGCTGAACCCGCAGCTAAGGCCTGCAATAGTGCTGAGACTTCGTCTCGACCAACAACACCTAACATGGTGACAACATCAGTTTGTAACAACTTACCTTGACCAAACGCTATGGCTTGATCAGTAAGGCTCAGCGCATCGCGCATGCTACCTTCAGCTGAACGGGCAATAACTTCTACAGCAGAGGTCTCAAAGACGACCTCCTCTGTGGCTAAAACCCCCGCAATGTATTCAGTGATTATTTGCGGCGAAATATTCTTTAACTGAAACTGCAAGCAGCGCGAGAGAACGGTTACAGGCACTTTTTTCGGATCTGTCGTTGCCAGTAAAAACTTCACATGTTCTGGCGGTTCTTCAAGGGTTTTCAACAAGGCATTGAAACTGGCCATTGAGAGCATGTGCACTTCATCGATCAGGTAAACCTTATAACGCCCGCGAGCCGGCATATATTGGGCATTTTCCAAAAGTTCTCGGGTGTCATCCACCCCTGTACGCGAAGCAGCGTCCACTTCAATCAAGTCAATGAAGCGATTTTCTTTTACTTCCATGCAAATTGAGCATTCGCCACACGGACTTGCACTCACACCAGTTTCGCAATTTAAGCTTTTCGCCAATATTCTTGCGATGGTGGTTTTACCCACGCCTCTAGTACCGGTAAACAGGTAAGCATGGTGCAAGCGGCCGTTGTCTAACGCATGGCTAAGTGCACGCACAACGTGTTCTTGCCCAACCAAGGCATCGAAACCGCTGGGACGTAATTTTCTTGCTAGAACTTCATAACTCATGACGGGTATCCTACCAGTCTACTGGCTCAGGCTCTAAACAACTTGCACAAGATAATGACAATAAATGACGTTTTTCGAGCATCAGACTTCCTAATTATCGGTCATCGCGGCGCCGCTGGCCTTGCGCCTGAAAATACATTGGCTAGTTTCCGACTAGCTATTGAATTGGGTTGCCCTATGTTGGAGCTAGATGTGCAGCGTATCTACAGCAATGACGGCACACCGAGGCTGTGCGTATTTCATGATGACCGAGTGGATCGAACGACCAACGGCAAAGGCTTAGTAAAAGACTATACCGTTGAAGACCTCATTAAACTCCGCTGCGCCAATGACCAGCCTATCCCAATGCTTGAAGATGTATTGGACCTTATCCGCACTTATCCAAAAGTAGCTTTGAATATCGAACTCAAGGGCCAACAAACAGCGGAGTTAGCGGCTGAACTAATCACAAAGCATACGTACAACCCAATTTTAGTATCCTCCTTCCACCTTGAAGAGTTAGCAAAATTTAGGCGCTTAGACAAAACCACTGCTGTGGCTCCATTATTTGCGCGCTGGAGAAAAGACATAGCGGCTGTAGCCCAGAAGCTTGACGCGACAGCAATCAATATTGCGGCCACTTCTATAACGCAGAACAGAATGACTGGTCTGTTGGAAGGTAACCTGCCAGTTGCGGCCTATACCGTAAACTCTGCAAGCCAAGCGGCAACGCTAAAGCAATACGGGGTATCCGGAATCTTCACGGACTATCCAGACAAGTTCGTAAATATTTAATGTGATAGATGAACTTAACCCTATAAGCTAATGATAGTTATATTATTTATCAATTATATGAAGCTCCTTATGCAAATAGAACTGCTTGGAGGTAACGAAAGATTCAAGTTTGCGCAGACGTTTTTCTAGCTCCTGGTTTTTCAACTTTGCTTTGCGCAAAATCACTGTTGGGGCGACTAAATCTGCCTTCGCATTACTCTTGCCTGTGTCTTTGCGCGAATAGTTCGCTGCGCTTTGAGTGATAGGCGACTCTGGGTTGCCTTGGGTATTTCTCGACACATTATCTTCATTATCCATGACTCTTTCATCCTGATAGGACTGCCACTTAAGCCATTTAGCAGGATGTACCATCCTTACAATTCGCCTTAGATCTAAAACAGCATTTAAAGGATCGGGAAGTTGA
>Ga0209199_1000046_pt1 | contig 186267 bp, 182 predicted proteins | sample COGITO_mtgs_1105_7_FD_184805 | JGI IMG/M metagenome (GOLD analysis project Ga0209199, IMG submission 184805) | Pelagic marine microbial communities from North Sea - COGITO_mtgs_110523 (SPAdes) (version 2) | ecosystem: Environmental > Aquatic > Marine > Epipelagic ... | reverse complement strand
CACACTACCTGAATTCGTGCCAAGAATAGCAATCTACCCAGAGTAGCATAGCTTGCGGATTACTTTAGTAATCTGCGTTGACGAAGTTGAAAAACGTGCCAAGAACGTGCCAAAAAGTGGCTAAAATTCCGTATATTAATGTACGAATTGCTCTTTAAGGAATTTGTTTTTCAACTGAGGAAACAGCTGGCTAATAGCAACAAAAAAAGGGTCTCCCAAAGGAAACCCTCATTCAATTTAAGTGGAGAAGATGGGAGTCGAACCCACGACCTCTTGACTGCCAGTCAAGCGCTCTAGCCAGCTGAGCTACATCCCCTATTTGGCTTGGTGTCAAAAATACAACAAAGCATTAAATTTAGAAACCTCTTTCCAATATTCGTTCAATATTATGCTATATTTAAAACAATGTCTGTATTAAATATCAAATGGTTTTGGCTTTTATTGCCATTGTTTTCCGTAGGTTTTGCTCAGGGCGATGCCAATTTACTACTGCAATACAACCGTGGGCCTGATCTGGATGGCTTTTACCGGAAATGGAATTTTGATCTTCACCTCCATACGGTTTATGGAAATATGCGGGAGGACTATACCGTTCACAAAATCAGCTTTTCGGCGGGGGCTTATATCCAATACAAATTTTCAAAGACCTTTGCCCTAAATTCGGGTGCAGACTATTTCAATCTGAGCTACCAATACAACCTCAGTAAAAATCAGTCCTACGATCAACTAACCTACCTCAGTTTTCCCCTTACCCTTAGGGTGTTTCCCTCCAGAAAACTCCATTTTGAGACAGGTTTATTATACAACCACCTGCTCAAAGCACAAAATACCGAAATCGTTGACCTAAAAAACCGAAGCCATGAATATCCTATGGGGATCATCCGAAATGCTTTTGGGTGGCTTTTTGCAACCCAGTACAATGTCTGGAAACGATTTGACGTCTCCCTACAATACCGTTTTTTTAAAAAATCAACAAATCCGCTGAACGATCAAATAAACAACTTTGATGCCTTTCTTTTGGGCATTCATTTTTTTGTACTCAATCCCAAAAAAAAACCGCTTTGAAAGCTTCCTAAAAAAACCTTGTGATTGAAATGTTGAGATAATAATGCCTTCGGGTGACTTGAAGGGGATTGTCATTGGAAATGCTATTCCAAAGCGTCAACGTCCGCCATTTTTTTCCGTAAAACGCAAAGCCTGCCTCCAAACTGTTTTTATAGGGAATATCGGTCAATACAAAGGGAGCCTCGTTGTCAAACAAACTTCCGGAGATCATATAATCGTGGACGCGATACTCTTGACGTGTTCCCATATAAATCCCATAGCCTTTGTTTTGCATCTCCAAAGGATTCCCCAAAAAAGCCAAGGCCTGAGAAGTACCATACAAAACCCCCAAACGCCCTCCAGCAGCAATCCGTTGGGTGCCCAAGTTTCCAAAAAACTCATACAGCAAGGCCAATCGCTTGCCCAATGGCAAACGCTTTCTCTGCATCGCATTCAGATTGAAATGAAGCCTTTGTGGTAAAGCCTTTTCCCAAGCCACATCTCGCAAACCCAAAACCTTGTCGTGATAGAGGTTTTGAAAAAATGGCGCCAGAGAAGCCTTGCCGGTGATTCCCACCTTTAAGGAGGCACCCCAAGCCGAAAGAGCACTTTTATACCACTCAAATGAACGTTCCAAAAACAACCAGCCCCCATAAGGATAATCAAACTTTTCGACATTGACGGTATACCTGTTTTTGGGAGTGTAAATCTCCTGACCCAAAGTCCAATGCGCATACTTTTTTGGATAAACCTCCATTTGATCACCTGGTTTCAACTTTCCGAAACTGATAAAAATTCCACTAGAGTAATATCGATCCAAATTAAAATAGAGGTCGTTGTCTACACTGAGATTGATATATCGCTGACCAAAAGACCCAATCGCGAAAAACAGCATAACAAACGACAAGGGCAAAAAAGATTTTTTCATTTGTCAATTAAGATCGGAATTTAATCCTCATTTATGAAATTAACATTCAAAAATCATTTCAATATAAAGAGAACCCTCAAAAACAAAATAGATTGGTTATTTTTGAAATCCATGCAAGGAAGCGTTCACTTAGAAAAAAACAATAGAATCGGAAGGATCCAGTTTTTCCATCCCAAAGGAAACAGCCTACCCTCCTCCCTATTACAAAATTTGGTCAAGACCTTTGAAACAGCCGAAGACGATCCCGATATTGGGGTAATCATTTTGGAAAGTGAAGGAAATGCCTTTTGTGCTGGTGCATCGCTGACTGAACTCAAAGGGGTAAAAACCTTAGAAGAAGGCACTGCCTTTTTTATGGGCTTTGCCAATTTACTCAACACCATTAGAAAAATGTCAAAATTTGTCTTGGCCAGCGTCCACGGCAAAGTTGTAGGAGGAGGGGTTGGACTCGTTTCTGCTTGTGACTATGCCTTTGCAACCGAAACTGCTTCCCTCAAGCTCTCCGAACTTTCCATAGGGTTGGGCCCCTATGTGATTGAACCAGCAGTAAGTCGGAAAATAGGAAGCACCGCTTTTGCCCAATTGTCCTTGGACAGTACCCATTGGAAAAGCGCCCAGTGGGGACTTCAAAAAGGGCTCTATGCAGAATGTGTCCCCGATCGAGAAGCCCTAGATCGGACCGTAAACGAAAACGCAGAAATATGGGCGAACTATGCCCCCGAAGCCTGTAGGGAGTTACGTAAACTCCATTGGAAAGACACCCAAAACTGGGAAAGCCTTTTGCCTGAAAATGCCAAAATAACCGCTCAGTTGGCACTGTCAGATTTTACTCAAAACAAAATCAAATCACTCTAATAATGGATAAGAAAGTTCGTGTCACCAAACAGTTTAAATTTGAAACCGGACATGCACTCTATGGCTACGATGGACTCTGTAAAAACGTACATGGCCACAGTTATCAACTCGACGTAACCGTCATCGGCCATCCCATTGAAGATGCCAAACACGTCAAAAACGGAATGGTCATCGATTTTGGAGACCTAAAGTCCATTGTCAATCAAGAAATTGTTCATCCCTTTGACCACGCCACAGTGCTCAACACCAACTCTCCCCACAAAGAAATTGCCGATGAAATGGAAAGTAGGGGCCACAAAATACTAAGAGTAGGCTACCAACCCACCAGCGAAATGATGATTTTAGAGTTTGCAGTAAAACTTCAAGCAAGACTACCTAAACACCTCAAACTGTATTCCTTAAAACTTCGTGAAACAGCAACTGCTTTTGCAGAATGGTATGCTGAAGATCAATAAGAAAAAAGGATCTATTTATCTAATTGATTTATTCGATCCTCTCCAAGCTTGACCTAAAACAAACGGGGGTCAAAAGCCCAACTGATCCAAATTAGCTTTGGGTTTAGCCGGTACCGTAGGATCGGCATCGTTGTCATATTCTTCACAGTCCAGAGGGATACTTACCTCTTCAGGTGCCAAAAACGGCTCTTGGGAAATGCCCAATTCTTCATTTTCATAAGCTCCTTTCATATACAATGCCCATATCGGAAGTGCCATAGTCGCTCCTTGTCCATAAGCAATTTCCTCAAAGTGAATCGAGCGGTCTTCGCCTCCTACCCATACTCCTGTTACCAAGTTGGGCACCATTCCCATAAACCATCCGTCACTTTGATTTTGTGTTGTCCCCGTTTTTCCAGCAATGGGATTTTGAAAAACATAAGGATAACCTGTTACCACATTTTCATACACATAATTGGTCTTTTCCAGTCCTGCGTGGCGCAGTCTGGCTCCCGATCCGTGCTTGGTCACCCCTTCCATAAGGTTGACCGTAACATAAGCAGCTTCCTCACTGATCACATCTTTCGTTTTGGGCACCACTTCGAACAAAGCCATTCCATTTTTATCCTCGATTCGGGTAATCACTATGGGTTGGATATAAATCCCCTGATTGGCAAAGGTGCCATAAGCTCCAACCAACTCAAAAAGGCTGATGTCTGGCGTTCCCAATGCAATGGAAGGCACTTTAGGGATATAGGAAGTCACCCCTGTTTTTTTGACCAGATCGATCACCGGTCGGGGACCCACCTTATCCATGATTCTAGCACTGATGGTATTGACAGAATTCGCCAGAGCATTTTTTAGCGTTCGCATTTGGCCGTAGCGATCTCCCGAGTTTTTGGGACACCAAGCGTCTATGTTCCCGTGTTTCATCGCATCAATGCAATACAAAGCATCGGGTAACTTATCACAGGGAGAGAGCTTGAGCTGATCGATGGCCGTGGCATATAAAAAAGGTTTGAAAGTAGAGCCTATTTGACGTCGGCCTTGCTTGACTTGGTCGTATTGGAAATGTTTGTAATTGAATCCCCCTACCCAAGCCTTGACATGACCTGTTTGTGGCTCCATCGACATCATCGAAGCTCGAAGGAAGTGCTTATAGTAGCGAATGGAATCCATGGGAGTCATGATCGTATCGATTTCCCCTTTCCAACTGAAAACCTGCATAGCTTCGGGTTTAAAAAAGCTTTCCAATAGGGCTTCTTCGTCCATTCCTGCTAATTTGCCCTTTCGCCAACGCTCACTTCGGTATGCCGTTCGGGTCAAAAGGGTATCAATTTCCCCTTCGCGCAAATCCAAAAAGGGTGCAGTCGGGTTTCGTTCTTTGGTGTTCTGTAGAAAAAATTCATTTTGCAAATTCTTCATATGATCCGAAATCGCATTTTCGCCCAAGGCCTGAAGGCGAGAATCGATGGTAGTATAGATTTTTAGACCGTCGCGATAGAGATTATAAGAACTATCATCAGACTTGGGATTTTCCCGTATCCATTTTTTCATAAACTCTTGAAGATAGGCTCGAAAATAGGTGGCCAAACCTTCGCGGTGGGACTCCGGTGTAAAGTCGATTATCAAAGGTAGAGCAGAGAGGGAATCCTTTTCTTCTTCAGTAATCAATTCATTTCTGAGCATTTGTTGAAAGACAACATTGCGTCGTTCCCTGACCCTTTCAGGGCGCCGAATCGGATTGTACAAAGAAGAGTTTTTGAGCATTCCAATCAAAGTAGCCGATTGTTCCAATGTCAGCGATTGAGGAGTACTGTCAAAATATATTTTTGCGGCCGACCGAACCCCATCGGCATTGTATCCAAAATCATAGATGTTGAGATACATCGCAATGATCTCATTTTTGGTGTACCGCCTTTCGAGTTGAACAGAAAGCACCCATTCTTTGATTTTCTGAAATATCGCTTCTTTTTTGTTTCGGGAACGCACACCGACAAAAAGCTGTCGAGCCAACTGCTGGGTTATGGTACTGGCCCCTCCTTTTTTTCCCAAATAAAATAACGCCCTAAGTGTTCCTCGCCAATCGATTCCTGCGTGGTCATAGTAACGCTCGTCCTCCGTAGCGATCAATGCTTCCACCATGTTTTGGGGCAATTCGTCGTAGGTGATGGGCGTACGGTTGTCGTTAAAGTAAAATTTTCCCAACACTTCTCCGTCGGAAGAAAGGATTTGGGTAGCCAAGTTGGTTTTGGGATTTTCCAATTGCTCCAGTGGAGGCATAGGACCCAAATAACCCAAGGCAGCAATGCTAAAAATACCTGCTACCAGCGAAATTCCCGCAAGAAAAAGCAACCAAAAAGCCAAAATGAACTTTTTGTAATTCCTTTTATTTGTTTTTTTGTTTTTGGCTTTACTCATCTTCTGAAATTTCCTCCAAACCAAATCCTACTCCCAAGACACCCTCCAATAAATCCATTCCTTGTTCACGACCATTGAACCTCGATGCGTGCTCTAGCTCTACACTTAGATTTTTCGCTCTTGGCAATTTATAATTCTCCTTCCACCACAGTTTGCTTTCCTTAACTTCCAAAAATCCTTTTCCCAACCACTGACCTTGGACTTTGGCCATTGCATATTCAAGCGTGTCGCAAAGCAAAAGGGAATCTCCCGTTTTGAGTTGGGCTATTAAAAAGAGATTCGAAAAGGGATAATGTTGATTGTTTCGGATGTAAATCATCATATTGACTGGCCGATCGGTAGAATCGTTGAGCGCAAAAACTACTTTTTCTGAAGCAGGCCACTCTCCCTTAAAATTACGATAGTCCATAAAAAAAGGGGGCTCGCTACATGCAACAATCAATCCCAAAATCAATACCGTAAATATAGAGTATTTGCTAAGCATTATCTTGACGCCGGTTGGGCTTGCGTTTTTTTCTTCTTTTGTTTTTAGATCTTTTGTTGCGATCAAAGCGATTCAGACTGTCTTGACCAACAACATTTTCAAAGGTAACATCGGGTTTTTCCCCCTCAGTTATCTTGGCTTCAGTAGAATATTCCTCAAGACTCACCACCTTTTCTTTATTCTTATTTTTGGCAATAATCTCCTGAACAGATGCCAGAGAAAGCATATGCCAATTCATCCATTCACCTTTGTAAGCATACCAAAGTTGCTCCTTAAAAATATCGATTTTTTGCATCACACCCACCCCTTTTTCCGTTTGGAGTTTAATCTCAGATTTGGGGAAGGTTTTGAGCGCAGAGCGATAGGCGTCCAGTTCATAATTCAAACAACATTTAAGTTTGCCACACTGTCCCGACAACTTAAGGGGATTGAGGGACAACTGCTGATAACGTGCAGCAGAGGTTGATACGGATCGGTAATCCGTCAACCAGGTAGAACAACAGAGTTCTCGTCCACAAGAGCCTATGCCTCCCAGGCGCGAAGCCTCTTGTCGCAGACCGATTTGTCGCATATCAATACGAATGGAAAAGGCTTGCGCCATATCCTTGATCAACTGTCGGAAATCGACCCGACCCTCAGCAGTGTAATAAAAAGTGGCCTTTTTGCCATCTCCTTGGAATTCTACATCGGAAAGTTTCATTTCCAAGCCCAGAGCGATGGCCAATTCTCGAGCCCGTTTTTGGATCTGTGCTTCTTTGTCTCTCAAAGCATGCCATTTATCTACCTCCTGCTGGTTGGCCTTCCGTAATATTTTGGTGACCTCCTCGCTATCTTCGCTTACTTTTTTCTTTTTCATCTGAAAACGAACCAATTCCCCGGTCAATGTCACCAATCCCAAATCATATCCTTTGTCCACTTGGGTAATCACCGGATCGCCCACTGCCACTTTCAGCCCTTCGGGTAAGCTATAGAATGCTTTTCTACTGTTTTTAAAACGCACCTCCACCACCGAAAAAGCAGCTTTCCCAGAGGGCATTTCCATATTGCCCAACCAATCAAAAACCGTTAGTTTATTACAACTGTCCGTCCCACAGGTACCATTACTTTTGCACCCGCGCGGTGAACCGTTTTCATTACTGGCACAAGATGCGCAACCCATAGATTATAATATAAGATTTAAAGATAAGATTAATTAGAGGGAATGGGGGGCTATCAAATCCTAAATTAATGTTTAAATTTCAAAACTTCGCTCCGACCTTTTTTAAAGATTTTGTTACTGTTGTGTTTCCCTTTTCGCCTTTTCCTCTGTTCTTCAAGGGGTAGATTAATGGTTTCTTGACAATCGGATGAACAACAACTTTGTGTTTCTTCTCGACAAGAATCACATTGGATAAACAACAGATGACAGGCCTCGTTGGCGCAGTTCACATGGCTGTCACAAGGCGATCCACATTGATGACATTGAGCGATTACATGCTCACTAATGCGCTCGCCTCGGCGTTCGTCGAAGACAAAATTCTTGCCAACAAATTGATTTTCCAATCCTTTTTCGTTAACCTGACGGGCATATTCGATGATCCCACCCTCCAATTGAAACACCTGTTTAAATCCTTTGTGTTTGAAGTAAGCACTCGCTTTTTCGCATCGGATACCCCCAGTACAATACATCAACAATTTTTTGTCCTCTTTGTGTGCCGATAGATCCTGTTCGATCAAGGGCAGGGAGTCCCGAAAGGTGTCCACATCGGGAGTAACTGCCCCTTTAAAGTGTCCAATTTCACTTTCGTAATGGTTGCGCATGTCCACACAAACAGTGTCTGGCTCTGACAAGAGAGCGTTAAAAGCCTCAGCGTCAAGGTGAATGCCCTTTTGGGTGACATCGAAAGTCGAATCATCCAAGCCATCCGCCACAATCTTATCCCGAACTTTAACGGTTAATTTTAAAAAGGATTCATTGTCCTGTTCCACAGCAATATTGAGCCGAAACCCCTTTAAAAAGCGGATTCCGTCCAAAAAGTTTTTAAAATCATCGAAGCGGGGAGCCGGAACCGACAACTGGGCATTGATGCCTTCATGAGCCACATAAATACGACCCAATACGTCCATATCATTCCAATGCAGGAACAAATGATCTCTTAAAAGCTGTGGGTTTTCGACTTGGTGGTACTGATAAAACGACAAGGTGAGCCTTTCGGTACCCGCTTCGGCAATCAATAGGCGTCGTTCCTCAGCACTTAGTTTGTTATACAGTTGCATGCTATAAACGTTTCAGTGTTGACAGACAAAAATAAGGAAATTATTGACAGCTTGGTCACACAGCATTTCCATCCTTAGAGAAAGAGGGAAAAATCAAAAAGGAATGCGAATACAGAAACAGTTGGCCTACTAAATAAAAATTAAAGTAAATAACCAAATAAATTAAAATAACAATTAAATAATCAATGTTTTAACATCTGTACGAATAATTCTTTTTTTTAAAAAAAGATCAAATCTTGTTACAACTGATGTTGGGGTCAGGTCGGTGGTGATCACGATGCCCGCCAACTTATCGCCTTGATCCACTGTAAGAACTTGGAACTCGGTATTCAAATTGATCCGCACCGATGGTCGGTCAGTCAGAGGAGGTCTCAATTTTTTCGTACATACAGCCAGCAAGTGATTAATTCACGGTTTTCCAACCTACTCAGACCGTCCTTGAGCTACGAAACCTTGGGCTCAGCGGCCGTGATATGCTGAATCAATTCGTGTTATTTTATGTAATTAAGGTTATAGGGTAATCCCCATTAGGAAAAGTTTTAGGGAGAAAGCCGAATTCCAGCTTAAGTAGAGCAGGGGTTTCCATAAGTTTTCAAAACCCTAGTCATTAACCAAAAGGGGAAACAAAAAAACGAAATCACCACCAAGCCAAAAAGGATGACCAAATAAAAAATAAGATATAGGGCTAAATAACTTTTTTGGTATTTCCCACCCCGTTAGACGACATAAAGAATCAATAATATTTGAAATACTTCCATACTATATGGATTTGGCGTTTATTACTAAATTTGAGGATTCCAACTATATTTTTTTAAGGTTAATACATCCACTTAGCAGTGAATGACCCATTAGATTATGGGAACAAGCAGTAGTTAAACAACAGCTTTGTTCCTCCGAAAAGCAAAACCGCTTTTCCTTTGTACGAATATTCTTACCCTAAATCCTAAAAAAATATGCCCACAAAACCAACCTCGACCTATTTACTCCACTGTTTTATCGCAGGACTTCAATATTATGATGTCTTGGAAATATGGAAATGCCTGAAAATCGGAGACCAGGTGGAACTGATTCCCGAACCCGAAAACGGCTATGACAAAAATGCCGTAATGGTTGTCTATAAAGGTACCCAATTGGGCTACCTCCCCCGATCCGAAAACCGCCATATTGCTAAAATCCTTAATGCTGGACTCAACCCTTACGAAGCAAGAATACAATCCCTATACCAAGACAAACCCATGTTTGAAAGAATAGAGATTTGTCTAAAAATAAAGAACCAAAAAAAGAAATAAAAAAAGCCCCGTAGAAAGACGAGGCGGCTTGATGTTTTCACACCTTAAAAAACTAAAAAATTAAATGATATGAATACTAAGAATTTTGAACAATTCACCAACCTATACAAAGTACAGAAAACATTGAGGTTTGAGTTGAAGCCCATTGGAGAAACAGTCATCAATATAAAAAAAGTTGATCTGTTAAAAGCCGATGAAACTAGAGCGGATAACTATAAGAAAGCAAAAAAAATAATCGATGAATTTCATAAAGACTTTATTCAGCAAAGACTCTCCCGTTTATCATTTGAAGAAGCCGATTTGGGAACCTATTCATTCACAATACATAAAAATTGACTCAATATTGTTAATAATCCTTTTATGCCCCTATTGTCCCCCACGAACAGAAATAGTAAATTCGTTAAAAAAAGAGGATTATGGCAGACGCAAACGAAGCAAAAAAGAAAGCCTTACAGCTTACTTTAGACAAGCTAGACAAGACCTACGGCAAAGGCGCCGTAATGAAAATGGGCGACGAAGCCATCGTGGAAGTAGAAGCAATTTCATCGGGCTCCATCGGTTTAGACTTAGCCTTGGGAGTAGGAGGCTATCCCCGCGGTCGCGTCATCGAGATCTACGGTCCAGAATCCTCGGGTAAAACCACCCTTACCCTACATGCCATTGCCGAATGCCAAAAGGCTGGGGGCATCGCTGCTTTTATCGATGCCGAGCATGCCTTTGATCGTTTTTATGCCGAAAAATTGGGCATCGACGTCAGCGAACTCATCATCTCTCAACCCGACCACGGAGAACAAGCATTGGAAATTGCCGACAACCTTATCCGTTCTGGCGCCATCGACATCGTGGTAATAGACTCAGTCGCTGCCCTTACCCCCAAAAGTGAAATAGAAGGCGAAATGGGCGACTCCAAAATGGGGCTCCACGCCCGACTCATGTCACAGGCACTGCGGAAACTCACCGCCTCCATCAGCAAAACCAACTGCACCGTTTTCTTTATCAACCAGCTGCGCGAAAAAATTGGCGTCATGTTTGGCAATCCCGAAACCACCACTGGAGGAAATGCTCTAAAGTTCTACGCCTCTGTCCGTTTGGACATCCGCCGTTCGACACAGATCAAAAGCGGTGATGCCGAAGTGATGGGGAACAAAACCCGAGTCAAAGTCGTCAAAAACAAAGTAGCACCACCTTTTCGTACCACCGAGTTCGACATCATGTATGGGGAAGGCATCTCCAAAATGGGCGAAATCGTTGACCTAGGCGTCAACTACGAAATCATCAAAAAATCCGGCTCCTGGTTCAGCTATGGGGACACCAAACTGGGTCAAGGTCGCGATGCCGTCAAAGCCCTACTGGAAGACAATATCGAACTAATGGAAGAGTTGGAAACCAAAATCATGGAGACCGTCAAAGCCATAGCATAATTCATTCCTGAATCCGAGCAAAAGAATTGAAGCTCTCAGCATTTAAAGAAAAAATGTCGGCCTTTGCCACTGCCCAAAGACCCTTTTTTTTCCTGATCGATTTCGAACTACAAAAACCCCTGATCTGTCCTTTGGAAGACGCCCAAAAGCTGGGTTTCCAATTTGAGGTCAAAGGTTTTCGGAATTTCCATCCACAAGACCGTAGGCCCAACCCCGTCCCCATGTCCATCGCACCCGTTCCCATGGCCACTTATGCCAAGGCCTACCAAAAAGTGGTCCAAGAAATCTATCAAGGCAACACCTTTTTGCTCAACCTCACCTTTCCTTCCGCCATCCAAACCCCCCTCGATTTGGAAGACGTTTTCCATTGGGCTAAAGCCCCATACAAACTCCTACACCAAGACCGCTTTGTGGTCTATTCGCCCGAATGCTTTGTCAAAATCAAAGACGGTCATATCTATTCCTATCCCATGAAAGGCACCATCGATGCCCAATTGCCCGAAGCAAAAAAGAAACTGGAAACCGACCCCAAGGAAATCAACGAACACAATACCATCGTTGATCTGATCCGCAACGACCTGTCCAAAGTGGCCAAGGAAGTTCAAGTCACCCGATTCCGCTACCTCGATAAGATCAAAACCCAAAAAAACGAAATCTACCACACCAGTTCGGAGATCCGCGGCAAGCTCTCCCCCGATTGGAAAAGCCAATTGCCCGATATCCTCTTCGGAATGCTCCCCGCTGGATCCATCTGTGGAGCACCCAAAGCCAAAACCGTTTCCATCATTCAAGAAGTTGAACAAGGCCCACGAGGCTACTACACCGGAATCTTTGGCTATTTTGACGGAGAAAACCTCGACAGTGCGGTCAACATCCGCTATCTGGAAAAAAACGATGGCCAACTCCTTTACCGCAGCGGCGGCGGGATTACCTTTCTCAGCGATTTGGAATCGGAATACAACGAACTAATAGAAAAGATTTATGTACCCGTTGTTTGAATCCCTTTGCGTCCAAGACGGTCAACTCCTTCACGCCCAATGGCATCGATTGCGTTTTGAAAAAGCCTTTCAAAACTATTTTAAAAAAAACCCCACTTTTGACCTTTTGGAGCCCCTAGAAATCCCCCCCAAATTCTCCAAAGGCAGGGTCAAACTAAAAATCCTATACAATGAAAACAACCGTAAACTGGATTTTCAACACTACCAAATGCAAAACATCCAAAGCATCCGATTGGTACATACCGAATCATTGGACTACACCTATAAATATAGTAAGCGGGAAAAATTGGAAGCCCTGTTTGCCCAAAGAGGGGATTGCGACGATGTACTGATCGTACGAAAAGGAAGTATCACCGACAGTTCCTATGCCAATGTGGTATTTTTTGACGGTAAAGACTGGTGGACCCCCCACATGCCCCTACTGGAAGGTACCTGCCGCGCCCGACTTTTGGCACAGAAGATCATCAAGGAAACCCCACTGGGGGTGGATGACCTTAAGAAGTTTCAAGGGCTCAAACTGGTCAACGCTTTGCGGGACATGGATCAAGCGTTGATTCCCATAAACGCATTGGTGCACTAACCAGCTTGGGTAAGTTTTTTCCAAACTTCAATGGCCTCTACTGCTTTTTGCTGCGGATCGTTGACCAATTCCGAATGGATGAGATCGTAGGTCTTTTGTTTTAATTCAGGAATATCGTTTTCCGTAAGTCCAGCCGTAGGCAAAGGCGGGTGAATCTCAACACGAAGTAACCCAGGATAGCCGTGGGTGGCGTACCAAGGGAATTTTCTTTTACAGTCTAAAAAGACCATCGGACAAATGGGCAATTGATGTTCGACCGCAATCCTAAAAGCCCCAGATTTAAAAGGGTTGAGCAAAATGGTTTCATCCAAATACTCTTTTTCAGGAAAAATACAAACGCTATACCCCTTGTCCAAAACCTTTCTGGCTCGGCCATAAACCCCATAACGACTTTTGGAACTGCTGCGATCCACCATAATGGCCGCCCGCTTGTAGAGATAACCAAAAAAAGGAATCTTAACCAGTTCCTTTTTCCCTACAAACACAAAGGGATTGGGAGCAGCCGCAAACATGAGCATGATGTCGATATAACTGGAATGATTGGCTACCAATAGATAACTTTTTTTGGCGTCCAAGTCTGTTTTAAAAACTTTTTTCATCCTAAAACCCATAGCCGTCAAGACCAGACGTGACCATACGTTGCGAGCGATCCAAAAAAAAGGGCGATAACCGTTAGGGAAAATCAATAAAAGAGCCAATAAAGGGAAAAGTATCACCACCAAGATGGAAGAAAAAAAATAGAACCACACCCTCCAGAGTACAATTAAAAACCTCATAGCCTTGTAAAAATACACTTTCTTTAAAGGGAGCAATAAGGAAATCGGGCAAACTTTGTGCAACCGTCGAAAAAAAATATCTTTGCAGGAAATCAATGACCCCCGCTTTATGGCAAGAATTTTGACTGGAGTACAATCAACAGGCGTGCCTCATCTAGGCAATTTGCTGGGGGCAGTGCTTCCGGCCATTGAGATGGCCAATACGCCCAACAATGACTCTTTTTTATTCATCGCAGACCTCCACTCCATCACTCAGATCAAAGAAGGGGAGCAGTTGTCCAAAAATACTTTTGCCACCGCCGCTGCTTGGTTGGCTTGTGGTTTGGATGTGGAAAAAACCGTTTTTTATCGCCAGAGCGATGTAAGTCAAGTCACCGAATTGGCTTGGTTTCTCAGTTGTTTTTTTCCCTACCAAAGGCTCACTTTGGCGCATTCTTTTAAGGATAAGGCCAACCAACTTGAAGATGTCAACGCTGGGTTGTTTACCTATCCCATGTTGATGGCCGCCGATATTTTAATCTACGATGCCGAAGTCGTTCCAGTAGGAAAAGACCAGTTACAACACCTAGAAATGACCCGCGATGTGGCCGCAAGATTCAATCATCAGATGGGAGAAACTTTTGTCTTGCCCAAGGCAAAAATCCAAGAAAACACCCAGTACATTATTGGAACCGATGGACAAAAAATGTCCAAGTCCAAAAACAACATTATCAATATTTTTCTGCCAGACAAGGCCCTACGCAAACAGATTATGGGCATACAAACAGACAGCAAAAGCTTGGAAGAACCCAAAGACCCTGAAAGTTGTAATGTCTTTAAGCTTTATGCACTCTTGGGGGACGAAGCTCAAATCGAAGACTTAAGACAACAGTATTTGACGGGAGGTATGGGCTATGGCCATGCCAAACAGGCCTTGTTTGAAATGATGGTGGAAAAGTTCAAGGTGGAGCGAGAAAAATTCAGCTACTACCAAGACCATCCACAAGAAGTGGAGGTGGCATTGGCCAAAGGCGCCGTTAAAGCCAGTAAAATTGCCGATGAAGTCTTGCTCAGAGTCCGCCGAAAATTGGGATTCTAAACCCATTCAAAAAACTTACCCGGTAAAGGCTTAACACAGCCTTTCATTTCCAATTTTAGCAATAGTGTTGCGGTTTTCCCCACCGAAATTTGGGTCCTTAAGGCAATGTTGTCCAAGCTTTCATGAGCTCCGTCTTTAAGGCACTCAAAGATGGCTTTTTCTTCACTATCGAGTTCGACAAACATCTTTTTTTGGATGCTTTTTTTCTGGTATTGGGTTTCCCAACCCATGCCTTTGATCAGATCGTCTGCATTAGTAATCAATTGCGCTTTTTGGGTGCGAATCAAATCGTGGCAACCCTGATGAAGGGAATTTCCCACTTCACCTGGAAAGGCAAAAAGCTCCCGGTGGTATTGGTGGACAAAATTGGCTGTTATCATGCTTCCCCCTTTGGATTGAGATTGAATGACCACTGAGGCGTGAGACAAACCCGCAATGATACGGTTGCGAATAAGAAAGTGTTTGCGGTCAAACTTTTCCTCAGTGGTAAATTCAGAAATAAACCCCCCCTCTTGCTCGATTCTGTCGCAAAAAACGCTGTGTTCTGGAGGATAAATTTGATCCAGACCGTGTGCCATGCAAGCAATGGTGGTCAAATCGGATTTTAACGCTTGATCGTGGGCAATGATGTCAATGCCCCTTGCAAAACCTGAAATGATGATAGGGTCAAACTCCTGAAGTCCGGCCACCAGATCACGACAAAGTTTTTCCCCTTTGGAATCGCTAGATCGGGTACCAACGATACTGATACACTTGCGTTGTGCAAAGTCGAGATTTCCCTTGTAAAACAAAACCAATGGGGCATCGGGACAAAAACCAAGTGTCTGAGGATAATCGGCATCTCCCAAAAACAGGGTTTTAATGTTGTTTTTATGCAGTTTTTCTTCTGCTTTATATACACGGTCGGAATGTTCTTTCCAACATTTGAGGTGTTGAAGATGAACGCTACCTATGCCTTCAAGGGTTTGAAAATCCTTTGGAGATCGCTCAAAAATGGCCTCAGGACTATCGGAAAACTCCCATAATTTTCTGGATCGTATGTTTCCCAATCCAGGGATAAAACGCAAGAAAAGGCAGGCTTGTAGGCGATTCATGAGTGAAAAAACAAAAATTTGGTGCCTTCAAATATACTAACATCAATATTCATCGTTATTAAAAGCAGTAAATATTAGTATATTTGAGTATGCAGTTGCAACAGTACATCAAGGAGTTGCTTTATCGACACGAGTGTGTTACGGTACCCAATTTTGGTGCTTTTCTCACCCGGACGATCAATGTATTGATCCAACCAGACTCTGGGCTTTTTTCGCCCCCTCGAAAAGAAGTGAGTTTTAACCATCTTCTGAAAAGCAACGACGGCATACTGGCTCAATACATGGCTCAAAAAGATAATGTTTCCTATGAACAAGCCTTAAGAAAAATTGAAAAAGAGGTAATCATATGGAAACAACGGTTGCAAACCCAGCATTTGACCTTTGCAGGCATTGGCGAAATACGCCTTAACCCGCAAAAGAAAATTAGTTTCTCTCCATTTGGAGCAATTAATTTTGATCTGAATTCCTATGGACTCAGTAACTTTATTAGAAAATCAATCTTTTCCCCATCCATTGTAACAGAAAAACCTAAACCCTTTCCCATTATGGAAAATGAAAACAAAGACGACTTAATGTTTACCCCAGCAGAAACCGAAAACAACCGCTCTCCGATCATGCGATATGCCATTATCGGGGTGATTGGAATTTCTCTGATTGGTGGAGGCTATTTTTTCGGCAATCAATACATTGCCGATGAAAAGGCTAAGGCCACAGAAATGGCGCAAAAGAAAATCAAAAGCAACGTTCAAAAAGCGACTTTTGACTTAGGCACATTGTCTCAAGTGGATCTGACCCTAGAAGCCAATCCCGAAGTCATCGAAAACGCTCCATTGGCAAAAACCTTTTACAGTGTCATTGCTGGATCCTATCGATCTATAGAAAATGCCGAAATGAAACTGGCGCAATTACAATCCGAAGGTTTTGATGCTGCTTTTACAGAAGTCAATCCCGAAGGCCTTCACAGAGTGGCCTATGGGCGATTCGACTCCAAGCGTGAGGCTTTGAATTTGCACAATTACATACGCTACGCCCTCAAAGAAGAGGCTTGGTACTTGGAAGAGCAATAGGCTACATCCTGTAAATCCAACTTTTGGGATTCTGAGGCTTTAATTCGTTAAATACACTGAATTGCAAGGTGGTTTTACCCGTTTGTGGATGGGTAAAAATCTGCCCTATGGGTTGTTTGGCTTTCACTTTATCTCCTTTTTTTACATACACCTTACCCATGTTTTTATAGGTAGTGATAAAATTCCCATGCTTAATCAATATGGTAGGATTACTGCCCTTAAAACTGAGGATGGTCATTACTTCCCCCTCAAAAACGGCTCGGGCTTCTGCCTTAGGCGAGGTTGCAATGGTTACCCCATTGCTTTTGATCATAGTGGTCTTGACCACCGGATGAGGTTGAGTTCCAAAACGTTGGATGACAATTCCTTTTTCTACTGGCCAAGGGAGTTTTCCTTTGTTGGCAACAAAATTGGCAGCCAATAACTTAGCCTCTGGCGTCAGGGCAAAAGCGTTTTTGGATTTTTTTCCCGCCGCTTTATTTGAGGCGGCTATGGCCTCGCGAATCAAACGCTCGATTTCCCGATCAATCGCTGCAGCTTTGCGTTGCTTTTGTTTGATTTCACTCGCCAAGGATCGTGATTTGCTTTTCAACCCTCGAATCAATATTTCCTGTGATTTACGTTCCTTCTGCAATTGCTGTTGAGCTTGTCGATTCTCTATCACCAAGGCATTTTTTTGAGCTTTTTGCTCCAACAGCGTTTTGTTGAGGGATTGAAGTGTTATGGTTTTTTCTGCGATTTCCTCTCCTTGTTTTTTCCTGAAGTTGGCATACTGTTTCATGTATTGAACCCGCTTGTAGGCCTGTAAAAAATCCTCAGAAGAAAACAAAAACATCAAACGGTTCTGAGAAGATTTGCTCTTATAGGATTTTTGAATCATCTCGGCATAGTCTTTCTTGAGTATTTCCAACTCTTTTCTGAGATCGGTAATGTTTCTTTGATTGACATTAATTTGCTGGGTCAATAGGTTGGCCTGTTGATTGTTGACTTTGATCAGATCACTTCTAACGGATATTTTGACATTAAGGTCTTCTACCTGAGAAAGCAGGGACTTTTCCTTTCTGTTGTTCCTAAAAAGAAGGCTGTTGATTTGTTTGATCTCTGCTTGAAGTCGCTTTTTTTGGTTTTCTAGCGTTTTCTGTTGGGCCGAATTGGACTGAGCCATCCCCAAAGATGATAAGAGAAGAAAAAAGACCACACAAAGCTGTCCTATGCGATACATTACATTTCTATTGGTTGGTAGCCTGCGGGAATCTCGAAGGGAATGCTCAAACGGTCGGGAAAATCGGCTCGGGTATATTCCAGTTTGATTCTCGTCAATGCTCTACCATCAAAAAGCGAGATTTGAACCTCTCCGGGAATAAACTCTCCTTCTAGTTTTTGATGGTTTAGGTACTTGATGGTCAAAGACTGTTGGGTACCAGGAACCATAAAACGCTGTTCGAGTAACAGAAAACTGTTAGGGTCAAAAAAGAAGGTTGGACGGAAACGCAATTTGTCCGACTTTGGAGTCAGAATATAATATTTGGGATGGGAAATGCTTTCCCAGCGACCTCTATTGATATTGGTCAAGGGAAGGCCCATCAAAAGATTTTGTAAATCATTAAATTCAAAACGGGTATCGAATTGTTGATTTATAAAAGAGACATCTCCCTCAAAAAAGGTTTTTTGAAATTTTTCATAAAAAGAGACCTTTTCGGGGGTCACCAATAATTTGGCAATAGGAACAATCATATTGGCACTCATCCATATGGATTTGGATTTTTCCAACCTCAGATTGATGATGATCTGTTGTTTGCGCTTTCCGTTGTCGAAAGTGGTTTTTACACGCGAACGAAATTTTTTATATTCCAATTGGTTTTTGGCAATGGAATTGGTCAATTCCTTGGTCTCAATATCCTTTATGGGGGTTCGACTGGAGGGAACAACAGCCGACTTACAAGCCGCAAACAACAGTAGCCATCCCAGCAGAAGAAGGGGGGTAAAATAAGGTCGGCTGTACTTGTATTTCATCACTTTGTTAATTCTGAATAATCGCCAATGGATACAAAACTAAATGCCCCATCGAATTTAACATAATTGCCGATCATGGCGCCATGGAGTTGTGCGTTTTGTAGGATCGTATGTTTTTGTATCAAACTGTTGGTCAAAGTACTGTTTTCGATTTGAGTCCCTTCTCCAACCGCAGTGTGAGGACCAACAGTAGTGTTTTTTAATACCACCCCTGGCCCAATATAACAGGGGGGGATGATCTTGCTATTATCGAGTATTACATCATCTGAGACCAATTTATTGCCTTCGGCCGTGAGAATGTCCAACATTTTGGTGTTGGTTTCTAAAGTGATTTTGGGATTACCACAGTCCATCCACTCCTTGACTGCCCCAGGGGTGAACACGGCTCCTTTTTCCATCATCGCCAATATGCCTTCGTTCAAAAGAAATTCCTCGCCTTCCCCTCTTGGTTGCGACATGGTTTTTTCCAACTCAGCTTTGATCGTTTCACCTTCTTTAAAATAATATATTCCAATCACCGCCAGATCGGAGACAAATTCCTTTGGCTTTTCGACCAAGGCGGTAATGTGGTTGGCATCGTCCATTTTGACCACGCCATAGGCTTTAGGATTTTCGACCTTTTTGACCCATATCATACCATCTACGGTGGGATCAAGGGAAAGGTCAGTTCGGATAAGGGTATCGGCATAGGCCACAATGATGGGGCCTGACAAAGAATCGGCGGCACACATTACAGCATGACCAGTTCCCAGAGGTTCTAATTGACGATAAATAGAAGCTTTGGCACCCAAATTTTTTGCTACTTGTATCAGTTCTTCCTCAATGGCAGGGCCAAAAAAGGCGGGGTCACCAAGAATATAGGCGACCTCCTCTATGGGTTGGTCTACCACTCTGGCAATTTCGTTGACCAACTGGGCCACTATGGGCGACCCTGCTACGGGCAACATGGGCTTGGGAACCGTTAAGCTATGGGGTCTTAGTCTTGAGCCTCTTCCGGCCATGGGAACAATGATTTTCAATATTTTATATATTATGGTTTAAACAATTACTATATACTATTTTTTTCCAGTACTCCCAAAGCCTCCACTGCCTCTTTCGGACTCAGGAAGACTGCTTATTGGCTTCCACTTGACCGTACTGTATTGGGCGACGACCAACTGTGCGATTCTGTCCTGCGGAGCGATGGTAAAGGGTTCTTGGGAAAGGTTAACCAGTATTACTCCAATGTCTCCACGATAATCGGCGTCGATGGTGCCAGGAGCATTAAGTACGGTAATACCGTGTTTGGCGGCCAATCCACTTCGAGGTCTCACCTGAGCTTCATAGCCCTTTGGCAAAGCTATGGATAGACCCGTTGGAATGATTTTTCGCTCCAGCGATTTCAAGGTGATGGATTCCTCAATGTGAGCTCTCAAATCCATCCCCGCCGAAAGAGAGGTGGCATGCTCTGGCAATGCGCCTTTTCCACTAAACAATACGGGAATTTCTATCATTATCTCAATTTATTCAAAAATACAAAAAGCACCCTGAATCCTTGGCCTCGAAACTTTTAGTTAATCTTTTTTTATGAAGATTGCTTTGTCAATAACACATCGACCGACCTAATTGAGCCAAAAAAGTAATCTAAAATGGGTAAGAGCTATTCCAGTAGTGATAAAATCTGATCCTTGGGTAGGCGAACAAAACTGTTTTGAGTGTAGTCGTCCTTTTCAAAAATAATCCCCAAGTCTCCGTTTTCCAATAGGCTAAGGGCAGCATAGGCGGCGGGTCCTTTGTAAATGGTTTTTTCAGCCGACCAGGTTTCCCCATCATCTTTGCTGATTTTAAGTGTAAGATTTTTCCTAAGGGTTTTGTGATTGGCGTTGACAAACAATAAAACCCCTTTTTCTAAGCTCGACTTTTCGTCGGGAAATCGGATGATTCCAGCATTACATCCGGGATCAACAAGGCTGTAATCGGCTCGAGAAGCCCATGTCTTTCCTTCGTCTTTGGAAATGTAAATTTGTCGGTGCCCTTTTCTATTGAGTCTGCAATTGACCATCCAACTCCCATCGCTGAGTTCCACGACTTTGGATTCATTACCAGGGATAAGCGGGGTGTCAATCCATTGCCAAGTATCGCCATGATCTTCACTTTTAAAAAGATGAAGCCCGTGATCGAGATTGACCAAGGTGTGGACTAAGGTTCCCTTTCGGGTTTGAATTCCCCTTCCAGAAGTGATGAATTTAAAGTCTTTATGCCATTGGGCAGGGGAGATTTGTTTCGTAATGTCCACGGGTTCAGACCAGCTTATCCCATTGTCCTCACTTTTGATATACTTGAGATAATAAACTTGGCTTTCGTGTTCCAAATCCATATAATTAAAAAACATAAATATCGTATTGGTTATCCGATCTACGATCATAGAGGGATCGGAGGCCGACTGTCCCAGCGGATAGTCCACAAGTCTTTCGATGGAAGTCCAGCTTTTGCCGTTGTCACTACTTCTCCTGCTTACTATATTTATATTATTATTATCTCTGAGGTCGGCACAGGATGGAATTCTTTCATCGATAGCGGAGATAAGATCGCCATTGGGTGCGGTTACGATGGAGGGGATTCTGTAACAGGATACCCCCTCTTTTTGAGGAAACAGATCCGTAAACTCAAATTCCTGAGCAGGGCATATTCCAAGGGAAAGGAGGCTAATGGTAAGCGCCAACTTATTTGTGACGTTTGTTATTTTGTTTTTCATAAGCTCAAACCTTGAGGAAAGTTTTGTTTTTGAACATGTACCACAGCAATAGATAAAGCAATGCAAAGCCTCCAATGACAGTGATCAATTCGTAATATTTTCCCGTAATAGGAGCCAATCCATATAGTACAAATCCCGCAATTTTGGGGAAAGGCAAAACATGTGTAATCAGGTAAGCGGTGATGGCGTTCATTCCAATGACTTTGAGAAAAAAGGCCCATTTCACCTTTTGTTTTACATCTATGATCCAATAAAAAACAGCCATAAGAAAATAACAGATTCCGGAGGAGACCAATACAAAAGAAGAAGACCATATTTTTTTTACGATGGGATGCCAGAAGTTGGCAAAAAGTCCTAATATTATGGCAATAGCAGCGTAAATCAGCAGGGTTTTGACAACCTTCATTTTATCTGTTTGTGTTTTGATGAGTGTTCCTGCAAATAGGCCAGAAAGGGTGGTGGCGGTAAAACCCAAACCAGACAAAAGCCAAGTGTATTGAGTCCCATCGTCAAAAGACCCAAAAATCAAATGGTCGACATAGAGGGCAAAATTAGCGTCGGGGACAAGTGTGCTTCTTCCTATGCCAGGAATAATGGGTAGAGTCAACAGAAGGGCATAGACGATCAAACAGCCGGCGAAAAGCAGTTGTCTTTGAGTGGGTTTTAAATAAACATAAGCGATGGTGGTAAAGACATAACCTACTGCAATGGCCTGGAGGGTATTGCTAAAGATTTTGAATGAAGCGAGATCAAAATCCAAAAGATTGCCCTGTACAATCCAACCGAGTAAAAAGAGCAAAAAGAATCTCTTCAAAAGCTTTAGAAAAAGAGGTTTTCTATGGGCGGAATTTTGTGTGTATTTTGAAACCGAAAAGGGGATTACAGCCCCCACGACAAAAAGAAAAAGTGGCATGATGATGTCGTAAAACCTAAATCCCAACCATTCTGGGTGGGAAAATTGTTCCGCCAAGGCTGCCGTAAAGTCAGAGCCCGAACCTTGGTGAAGTCTAAAGAAAAACTGATCCGCCAATACGATCATCAACATGTCGAATCCGCGAAGCACATCTATGGACTGGATGCGGTGTGTAGTGTTAGAAATTGATCCCATTTTAAAAGATTTTTATTAAAAGTATTAAAAAATTTATTTTGACCCACTCATCATAGTTCCTCAATAAGTCCTGAGGAGTCTATTCAGTTGAGTTTCTATTCTTAAAGAGTACCGCCAGAACAACCAGCCAACAGAGGAATTCAAAACCCAACTCATAATAAGTCAGATATTGATCCCAGCCATCTACTAAAAGTCCTACTACTCGGCCGAGGACAAAGGCTGAAATCAATACAAATGTTGCTTTGAGTAATTGAATATGTTGGGTGGTTCTGAGGGCTATCCATATCCAAAGAAATCCCATTACCGCCAATACAATGGATAGGGTTCTGAGTAAGGTATAGCTTTGTGGAGTGGTTAGCTCAATTTGATAAGCCTGGTGGAAAAACCATTCCGGATTGGCAAAGGGAATGATGTTGGCGGTAAATAGAATGATCCCTGCCAACAGATTGATCCACTTGGGTAGACTTTTCATTTTAAATGATTTGGGATTATCAATATACAAAAAAAGCCCCTTTTTAAAAAAGGGGCTTTTACTGAATTGTAAGTAGCTAATTAGTTGTTCAAAGCCTCTGCCCCGCCCACAATTTCGAGAATCTCGTTGGTGATGGCTGCTTGTCGTGCTTTGTTGTATGTGAGTTTGAGTTGATCCCTGAGTTCGGTTGCATTGTCCGTGGCCTTGTGCATAGCCGTCATACGGGCACCGTGCTCACTGGCAAAGGAATCTCTAACCGCTTTGAAGAGCTGCATTTTGAGGGACTTGGGCAGTAGTTCGTCAATAATGGCCGCTTGAGAGGGTTCGTAAATATAATCTGCCGCCGACTGTTTTGAAGTGTCTTGCTCCGCCACTAAGGGAAGGAACTGTTCGGTAGTAACAATCTGTGTCGCGGCATTTTTAAAGCGGTTGTAAACCACCAAAACTTTGTCGTATTGACCTTCGGCAAAAGCTTCCATAGCCTCTAGAGCAATGGATGAGGTGTTACTAAAATTGAGGTCGTCATAAATGGCATCGTGACGACTACTGACGGTCAGTGTTTTGGAAAGGATGTCTCCTCCTTTTTTTCCAATTCCCATCACCTCAACGGTTTTCCCGGCATAGTCTTCCTTGGCCAACCTTAAGGTTTCTTTGATGATATTGGTATTAAAAGCCCCGCACAATCCCCTGTTGGAAGTAACGGCAATGATAAGGATTTTTTCCTCATCACGCTGGGCAGTATAGGGGTTTTGCCCCTCCCCATCTAAACTTCCACTGAGGTTTTGAATGAGTTCAGTCAGCTTGTTGGCATAGGGCCGCATGGCGGTAATGGCATCTTGGGCTTTCTTCAACTTGGCAGCCGATACCATTTTCATGGCACTGGTAATCTGCATGGTCGAAGAAACCGAGGCAATACGATTTCGTATTTCTTTTAGATTGGCCATCTACTCAAATGCTTTAGAGGTTTCTTGAGCTACGGAATTGAGAGTGTCGAGAACACTGTCTGTCAACTTCCCAGATTTAAGCTCGCTCAATACTTTTTTATGTTTCTTTTTGAGGGTGGACAAAAAGGCCGTTTCAAACTCCTTGACCTTTTCTACGGGAACATTTCTCAGAAGGTTCTTAGATCCAGCGTAGATGATAGCAACTTGTTCCTCTACGGTAAAAGGATCGTTTTGAGCTTGCTTGAGAATTTCAACATTTCGACGTCCTTTCTCGATAACATTCAAGGTTGCGGCATCGAGATCGGAACCAAACTTGGCAAAGGCTTCCAATTCTCGGAATTGGGCTTGGTCAAGTTTTAGCGTTCCCGCCACTTTTTTCATGGACTTGATCTGTGCCGATCCTCCTACCCTAGAAACGGAAATCCCCACGTTGATCGCAGGACGTACCCCTGAGTTAAAGAGGTCGGACTCTAAAAATATCTGCCCATCGGTAATCGAAATTACGTTGGTTGGAATATAGGCTGAAACATCTCCCGCTTGCGTCTCAATAATCGGCAAGGCTGTTAATGAACCTCCTCCTTTCACCTTGTCTTTGAGTGACTCGGGCAGGTCGTTCATTCCTTTGGCGATATCGTCATCGGCAATGACTTTTGCAGCACGTTCGAGCAATCTGGAGTGAAGGTAGAACACATCCCCTGGATAGGCCTCACGCCCTGGAGGACGACGAAGTAATAGGGATACCTCACGATAGGCAACTGCTTGTTTGGACAAGTCATCATAGATGATCAAAGCTGGACGACCAGTGTCTCTAAAATACTCCCCGATAGCGGCTCCAGCAAAGGGAGCATAAACCTGCATGGGAGCTGGGTCGGAGGCGTTGGCTGCTACTATGGTCGTGTAATCCAAAGCGCCTTTGTCTTCTAATGTTTTTGCAATTCCCGCTACTGTAGAGGCTTTTTGACCTATAGCAACATAAATACAATATACAGGTTCCCCTGCGTCATAAAATTCTTTTTGATTGAGGATTGTATCAATACAAACCGTAGTTTTTCCTGTCTGACGGTCACCAATCACCAATTCTCTCTGCCCTCTCCCAACGGGGATCATGGCGTCAATAGACTTGATTCCCGTCTGTAGAGGTTCGTTTACGGGTTGTCTAAAGATTACTCCTGGGGCTTTACGCTCCAATGGCATTTGGAAGGTTTCACCCGCTATGGGTCCTTTTCCGTCGATGGGAGTTCCCAAAGTGTCAACCACACGTCCTACAATACCTTCCCCTACGTTGATGGAGGCAATTTTTTTGGTACGTTTAACGGTATTTCCTTCTTTAATATCTATGGAAGGTCCTAATAGTACAACTCCAACATTGTCTTCTTCAAGGTTCAAGACCATTCCGTCCATACCATTTTCGAAGGTAACCAGTTCGCCATACTCAGCATGGGTAAGACCGTATACTCTGGCAATACCGTCACCGACTTCGAGAACGGTTCCCACTTCATCAAGTGAAGCGGTGGCTTCGAATCCTGCCAATTGATTTTTTAATATTGCTGAAACTTCAGCGGGCTTAACGTCTGCCATTTTTTTTATTTTTCAGTATTAGGATGTAATCAATTCTCTTTTTAGCGCCTCCAAGCGATCGGCTATGCTGGCGTTGTACTGTAAATCGCCAACCCTTAGGATGAATCCTCCTTTGATGGTGGGATCTACGATATTTTTGAGTTCTATTTTTAAGGGGGTCAAGCTTGCGGCCTTTTTGAGTACCTCTTTTTCCAAATCTGCACTCAGAGGAACTGCGGTAGTAACCGTTGCAGCAACTTTGCCTTGATGTTTGTCGAACAATTCAATATAGTGATGGGCTACTCCCCCAAGTATGCCCTCTCGGCTGTTTTGGGATAGAAGATCAAAAAGACTTTGAACCGTTTTGGATGCTTTGGGAAAAACGCCATCAATAATTTTTCTTTTTTGTGAACCAGGCAAAACAGGGCTGTTCAACGCATCGTCCAATTCAGGACTGCTTTCCACAACGGAAAGAATATTTTGCATCTCTTCAACAACGGCTTTTTCCTTTTGGCTTTCTATGGCGAATTCCAAAAGTGCCTTAGCGTATCTGATTGAAGCTCTCCCTGCTTTCATAGTCTAATTATAAAGAAGCGTCTTTGATGAGTTGATCAACCAATTTGGACTGCTTGTCTTTGCTCTCCAATTCGGAATCAATAACCTTTTCGGCAATGTCCAATGAAATTTGCGCTACTTGATTTTTGAGTTCAGTAAGTGCAGCGCGTTTTTCGTTATGAATGGATTCTTGTGCCTGAGCAATGATTTTATCGGCTTCGGCCTTGGCTTCAGCTTTGGCTTGGGCAACAATATCGGCACCATTGGAGCGAGCGTCCTTTAATAGGGCTTCGCGTTCGGCTCGGGCTTCTTTCAAAACTTTTTGGTTGTCTTCTTGTATGGAAGCCATTTCTTTTTTGGCCTCCGCCGCCGCATTCATGGCGTCTTTAATAGAAGTCTCTCTTTCGTTGACAGCATCCAAAATAGGTTTCCAAGCCAACTTCCTGAGAAGTAAGATTAGCCCTATAAAAATGAGGGACTGCCAAAAAAACAGACCAAATGAGAATTCATTGATTAATTTTTCCATCCTTAAAAGATTTTAACCCAACGTATGGGCTGATAAACTGCGCTTATTAAACGGCAAACAATGCGGCAAAACCGATTCCTTCGACGAGGGCTGCTGCGATAAGCATAACTGTTTGAATTTTTCCAGTAGCATCTGGTTGACGTCCGATGGCCTCCATGGCACCTCTTCCGATGGATCCAATACCGATCCCTACTCCGATTACTACTAAACCTGCTCCTACTATTGCTGGAATTTCCATAATTAATATTGATTTAAATTATACATACTTTTTTAATGATCGTCGTTTTCATCGTGTTCCTCAACGGCAAAGCCAAAATACAAGGCCGATAATACCGTAAAAATATAGGCCTGTAAAAGAGCTACCAGAATTTCGATGATGGAGATGGAAAAAGCCAATATAAATGAGAGGCTGGATCCAATCCAGTTTTTGAAAATAAAAATAAGGGCGATCAAACTCATCAATACAATGTGTCCTGCCGATATGTTGGCATACAAACGAATCATCAATGAAAAGGGTTTAATGATCATCCCTAAAAGTTCAATGGGTGCCAAAATGATTTTCATGGGCCATGGCACACCTGGCATCCAAAAGATGTGCTTCCAATAATATTTCTTTCCTACAAATGTAGTAATGACAAAGGTGATCAATGCCAAACAAAAAGTGATGGCAATATTTCCAGTTACGTTAATCCCTAGTGGGGTTAATCCCATGAGGTTTAGAAACCAAATGAAAAAGAAAAGGGTCAACAAATAACCCATAAATCTTCTGTGGTGTTTTTCGCCAATATTGGGAATGGCAATTTCATCTCTAACATAAAGGACGATGGGCTCCAAAAAACGTCCCACCCCTTTGGCGATCATACCATTTTTTTGATAGGATTGTGCCAACCCTCTAAAGAGCACTAACATCAACAAAGCTGTAAATAAGATAGAGATTACGTTTTTAGTAATCGAGAAATCAATCGGCTTAATGTTGTTAGGGTGATGGTGGTCGTCATAGGTGATAGTACCCTGAGCGTCTGTTTTATATATTTTACCGTGATAGAGTTTGTAGTAATTGTCTCCCAATTGCACCACTTTTTTACCGTGCTTGAGCTTGGAGGAAGAAAAAATCTTCAGTCCATCATCCCAAAGAATTACTGGTAATGGTACGCCAATGTATACTTTCTCCTTAGTTATTTCGTCCTTGTAGGAAAGGAGGTTGAAGTCGTGTGAATCTTCCAAGTGATGAAGAATATAGGCCTTTATTTCAGACTTGAGATCTCCAGTCGATTCCGTTTCTTTTGGGTTAGATTCTTTTGCGTTTAACGTACTGAAAGAAATCAGTAAAAAAGTTGATAAATATAGGTACAGTCCTTTCGGCATAATAAGCACTAAACTAATCGTTTAATTGAGGTGCAAATGTAAGTCTTTCGGCTTTTAAATAAAATAGTTTTAAAATTTATTTTTTTAGGCTACAAAAACAGCCATTACTCTCGATTTAAAATTTTTATCAATTGATGGATCTCAAGGGTCGTGGCAGCAGCATAAGGAATAAAAAAAGTGAGGAATTCTTGCTTTGGTGACAGTCCATCAGCCTGAAAACTAGGGTATATCAGTATTAAAAAAAGCAAAAACTTCAGTCCAGTGGTGAGCAGGAAAACCCATCCCAAAACTGAGGGATCTTGTTTTGAAACCAAAAGAAGCAAAAGAAAAAAAACCAGTGCAATCAACGTATTGAATAAATAACAAGATCTTAAAAGCTCGTCTTGAACCGTATATCCCAACTGATTGATGGCAAAAGTGTGAAGCCAAAACAGACCCGTCATCAATATTAGGAGCTTGGCGGAAAACTTGAGTAAGGTAGAAATCACCAATTCAACTTCTATTAGCTTGTTTGATGATAATGAGCAACACCAAAACCAATCCTATGGATGAGGTGACCAGGGTCGGCCATTTGGAGGAAATTTCCCATTTTTCTTGTATCCAACCTCCAAAATAAATCATAATGTACATCACCGTACCTATTTGAAAAGCAAGACCAGAAAAGATCAGCCAATTTTTAGGCTGTTTTTTCATGGTTTTCATCCAGTTTTTTTACCACCTTAAAATCCGCTTTTTTGCCCTCTTTATTCATAGAACAAGAGGCGTTGAAAGTAGCTCCAGACTCCACAATCAATTTCCCAATTACTACATCTCCGTCAATGATGCTTGTCGATCTGAGATTAAGGGTTTGGGATACGAATAGGTTACCATTGATTTTTCCTTCAACATCGGCACTAGAGCAACTGACGGCTCCTTTTATGCTTCCGTCCTTACCCACTACAACCTTGCCTTTGGTTTTAATCGATCCTTCGAGGATTCCATCTATTCTGAAATCTCCCTCAGAAACTATATCACCTTTAACTTTGGTAGAATTTTCAATACGACTGTAATGGCCGTTAATATCATTGTTTTTCATTAGTAAGATGTATTTTGTCTAATAACATTTTCTTATAATCGGCAGATAAAACTACAAAATTATTTGTACTTAAAATTTCATTTTCGTGCCCATCGAACCTCTTTTTCCAATCATTGAGCTTTCGTCTGTTCCGAATTCCATGCATAACCAGATAGATTTGGTTTTGATCGAATCGGTCTTCAGACAAAAACCACCGTGTGTTGGAGGTTTCTTCCAAAGCCTCTTGCAGCTCGCCTCTGATCTTTTTTATTGTAGCAGTATCCTTAACTTCAAACGTAAAAATCCATTTATAGTTAAGATAGGTTTTCTGGTGGTCTGCAATGGAGTCTGTTCCTTTGATTAGCTCCATCATTTCTTGGGCTTTGATGGCCTCTGGGGATTCAGGATATTTAAGGGTGATGTTTTTCAATGCCTTTTCCCACTGTTGTCGTCCTTTGAGTCTTCCCTCAAAATTGGCCATCAACAAATCATACTTTGACTGGAAAGAAGTTCCACTGAGCAACACGCGAAACGATTCTGCTTTTTCTTCAAATTGATCAAAATCCGCATTTTGATAGATTTTGACCAAGCTTTGGTAAACATATTCAGGAGTTTGTATATCGGATTGTCCAAATTCCTCTGGGTTGGTAAGAATTTTGGCATAAGGCGATTCCGGATGGTTGGCAACAATTTGGTCGAAATAGCCCTTGGCTTTTTGAGGCATTACGTTTTGGTTAATCTTGAAGAGGTGATAGAGAGCAGGAGCCTCAATCTCACTGGGAGGATTGAGTCGAAGCAAATGCTCCAATCGGTCTTGAGCCAAAACGAAGTTTTTAAAACTTTCTTTATAAATCATGCCCAACTGTAAATAAGCATTTTGGTTTAGCTTCTTGATGCTGTCAATCTCTGCTTTGGTCTGAGGCAGTGCATCGACGTAATTTTCGGGTTTTTCAACAAAGAAAATTTCATTTTTCAGCTGTTCTTCTTCTTCTTCGATTCCTTGGCTGTCTTCAGCAATCGAACTGATGGCCGATGCAATCGCCCAATTGTCGGAATTGGGACGGTCTCCCCAAGTTGAAAGAAATTTTTGTTGACCTTGAACAACCAACTTAGGGTTGTAAAAATAAAAAGTGTTGGGAGAACCTTTACTAAAAAAGGGGAATATTCCTTTTTCTTCCTTGGCAACTTTTGCCAAAGCTTTGGCCTCTTTTTCTTCAATGTGTTTTTGGAAATATTCTATTTGAGCCTCTTTGTCCAAAGTGCTAAGGAAAATCAAGCTGTCTGTGGTTTGGACGATGTTTTCGTATTTGATCACACCATTGAGGTTATCTCTTTCTCTTTGAGTCCTTCTCTTGATTAGTGTTTCCTCGGGAAGTGAATAGAGGAGGCTGTCGAGGTAAGCCCCAGTAAAAAGATATTTGCCTCCGATAAAATTGAAATTGGCCAGGTCTCTGTAATTCGCCTGTTTGGTTGGCAAATCGAGATTTTCAGATTTTAAGGATTGGCTGAGGTAGTGTTCTCCTAAACTATCTTGTTTTTGTTCAAAATAGTGAATGCCTATGGCGCGATTGATCCAGTGGTCAAAAATATAGTTTTCATAATTTTTGGTAAGTTTTTCAAAGGCTTCCATGGGATCCAAGCTGTCGCGAATGCTCCTGATTTGAAGTCTTTTGATCTGAGCATTGATCCAGTATTTTCGAGGAGTTTTTCTTTTAAGTCCAACCACTTGTTCAAAAGCCCAAAGGGCGGAATCGGGTTTTTTGATGCTTTCATAGAGCTGACCGGTCAGAAAGTAGAATCTTCCTTTGTCGTGCTTGTTTTTGGCAGTCAGAGCAGCGTTTCTGATATAGTATAGCGCAGAATCGAGTTGCTTGGTGTTGATAAAGGCTTGAGAAATAGCAGCATTGGCTGGACTGTGAAACTTACTGCTTGGGGTGATGGTTCGGGCCAAGCTTCTAAGGTTTTTGATCGCCAGCTCGTTGTTCTTCAATCGAATATTGGTTTTTTCTCGCCATATTCTCCCTTCGATATAAGTTTTGCTGTCGGCATAATTTTCCAATAAATAATTAAAGGCTTCCATGGCGGGGAAAAAACGTCGGTCATAATATCGGGCTTTGCCCAAAAGCAAATAGGCTTCATCAATTTTGTTGTTGCGCTGAATGCCATTGATGTTCATAGAATGCTTTTGGATGGCTTTTACGGCTTTTTCCTCTGCACGGTCAAAACCAGGAACAACAGTCGTTTGATCCATTCGCTCGCCGTTGATTGCGATAGGCTCCACCTCTAATAATTCAAAAAAGTTGTCATCATGGGCTTGCTCCAAAATGGACTGTCCTACATTGAAGGATTCTTTTCCGTTAAAAAGCACATTGTATTTGGTGTTGAGGGAATGATACCCCCGATTGAGCATTTTGTTTTTTTGGGTAGAACATCCCCACATCAAAAACATGACGCCGATTCCTAATGCCAAAAAATGATTCACTTTTTTCAATGGAAAAAGTTTAATTGTATAACTGAAAAAGCAGGGTTTTAGTATACTTAATCCATAAAAAATGACTCCAAATGACCAAAGGTATCCGAATCGGTTGTCAAGTCTTTTATGGGCAATCCTTTTTCGAGCAATACAATCCGATCACAAACCTCGGTAATATGATTTATATCATGGCTGGAAATCAAAAAAGTAGTAGTACGATTTTCTGTTTGCTTTTTGACAATATCCTTAAAGCGAATTTGGGAGCTGGGGTCGAGGTTGGCAAAAGGCTCATACAAAATCACACATTCAGAATTGCCTATAAAAAATGACCTCAAATATTGATTGGAAAATGCCTTTGTTGACAGTTGCCAAAATTTTGATATTGTCATTCTTTATTTTTAAAATAAATTTGCAAAAAACAACTATGTCGGATATGCACCCTTTAGTGATTTCAAAAATCACTCGAAATACTCCCAACGCAGTTTTGATTTCTTTTGAAGTTCCAGAATCGGAAAAAGAAAGATTTCGATTTGAAGCGGGGCAATACCTTTCTTTAGAAACAAATATAAACGAAAAAGCGGTAAGGCGATCATATTCCATTTGCAGTGCGCCATCGGAAGGGCTTCAAGTAGGCATCAAAGAAGTTCCGGAAGGCCTTTTTTCTACTTTTGCCAATCGATCATTGAGTGAAGACGACCAGATGATGGTGGCTACACCCGATGGTCGTTTTCTATATGTCTCTTCTGGTCAAGCCCAAACACTGGCCGCATTTGCTGCAGGAAGTGGGATTACTCCCGTCATGTCGATTCTAAAAACGGCTCTTATGGATCATCCAGAAAATCGATTTCATTTGGTTTACGGCAATAAGACACCGAAGGATACAATGTTTTACCAAGAATTGAAGGATTTAGAAAAAACCTTTAATGGACGGCTTTCCATTCAATGGGTATTCAGTCGAGCCAATGTAGAAGGTAGTCTCTTTGGACGTGTTGAAGCCAGTGTGATCAAAAGAACCCTTAAGCACTTAGAAAATACCGCCGATAAGTTCTATTTGTGTGGGCCTGAAAGTATGATTGAGACCGCATCGGATATTTTATTGTCCAATGGGGTAGAAAAAGATGCCGTTCTGTTCGAATTGTTCAGTGCATCTACAAAAACCACAGCAATCGAAGGAAAAGCAGAAGGAGTTTCATTGGAAGTTACCTACGATGAACTGACGCACAAAATCGAAAATTCGGAAGGAAAAAGTGTGCTGGATGCTGCACTCCTTAATAAGTTGGATGTGCCTTATTCTTGTCAAGGCGGTGTTTGCTCAAGCTGTATTGCAAGAATCAAATCGGGAACCGCAGAAATGGCAACCAATCAAATCCTAACCGATGAAGAAGTCGAAGAGGGATTGATTTTGACCTGCCAAGCGCATGCGACCTCTAGTCATTTGGCAGTAGATTACGATGATGTTTAAGGAATTAATGCTTTAGTAGTTCCAAAGTTTTTTCAATCACCCTTTTAGGATCCATAGATCTAAACGCATCCTGATAACCTTCAGGAATTCTGTTTCCATAAACCGATGTGGGAATCAAAGGGTATAGACTTCTGTCTAAAGTGAGGGAGTGATCCAAGGGCTGGTTGAAAGGCGCAAAACCACAAAAGGGGTGGGTCATCCCCCAAAGTGTTAATACCTTAGTTCCATAATTGGCGGCCATGTGTCCATTGGCAGAATCCATAGAAATCATTAAGTCCAAATAGGGCATAAGATCGAGCTGCTCTCCCAAGCTAATTTTTCCAACGGTACTGTAAACATTGTTATACGCTTTTTCCCAAACCTCTAAACGTTTTTTTTCTTTTTCTCCAGCACCAAAGAGAAAAATCTGATGGTCTTTATTTAAATAATGGATGATTTGTTGCATCAAATCCAAGGGATACAATTTTCCCAAATGGGTGGCAAAAGGGGCGATCCCTATCCATTTTTTCTCACTGCTATGGTAGATGGGCAACAAAGACTTGGGAAGTTCTTTTTTGAGGGGAAACTCGTGTTGATCGAATGAAATGGGGAAGCCCAGTTTTCTAAAAACATCTGCATAGCGATAGCAGGTTGGAGTTAATGGTTGAAACTTTTTGTTTTTCGAACGGGTGAGTGCTTTCTTTTCCAATCGACCTTTGTCAATGGATTTGACTTTGTAGCCATATAAGGTTAAAAGCAGCTTGAGAAAGTGCGACCTTAAAACACCGTGCAAGTCAGCAACAGCTGAAAAAGGTATTGTTTTGAGTTCTTGGAACAAAGTCCACAGACCTTTTATGCCCTTGTGTCGTCCACTGAAATCTGTGGGATAGAAGTTAAAGTTCTCAAATTCCTGAAACAAGGGAGCCATATGGGGTTGACTCACAAAGGTTATTTTAAGCTGTGGATAGGTTTTGTAAAGAGAACGAATCACTGGAACTGTTATGGCTATATCTCCCAAAGCGGAAAATCTAAACAACAGCAAGTGAGGATCTTTCATCGATGACTAGGATTTGTCCTTATACAAGACGGGATTGGTATCTTCGTCATTGTACATCTTCATTTGTTTGTAAATCTTCATGTACTTTGACCCGCTTGCAATGTCTTGAAGGAGATCATCAATTGATGAGCCTAAATCCTCTCTTTGATTGAGCAATACTTGTAGTTTGGCGTTGCATTTTTCACGATGTGATTTACTGGCTTCTTGGCGGTTGGCCTCTTCCTCCATATGATAAATTTTCAATTCGAGAATGGACAATCGATCCAAAGCCCATGCTGGACTCTCAGAATTTACCGTGGCATCCTCTCGAACCACTACGTCTTTGAATTGATTGAGGAAATAACTATCGATATATTCTACGGTGTCCGTTCTGTCTTGGTTGGAAGCATCAATCAAGCGTTTGAGTTTCATACCCTCAACGGGGTCGATCTCTGGATCTCTGATAAGGTCTTCATAGTGCCATTGAACCGTGTCAATCCAGTTTTTTCGGTACAGTAGATGCTCCAATGAATCGGCTGGATAAGGATTTTCAAAAGCTTGGTCCACCTCGTCAATAAGGTGGTATTTATCAATGCTCTCTTTAAAAATTTTGACAGAACGTTGGCTTGTAGAATTTTGGCTCATGTGAGTGGTTTTCGTTGATGCGAAGATACGATTTGAGCAGTAATTCTCTTAGTTTTCAAAAGGCAATTCTAAAGATATAATTCCATAATCGTGTAGTTTAAAGAGCACTATACCCAAAAAAACGACTGTAAACAAAATATTTTTTAAGAAATCCGCCAAAAAAATATGCTACGGGAATAAAACTGATGGCCCAAAACCCAGCCCCTGTTTGTATGTCTAATAGTACGAAAGCGATGCTAAAAAGTAACCAAAAAGTCATGTAAAGGAAGCCTGAAAAGAGTTCGGGGTTGGAAAATTTTCTGTAGCCCCCTGGCAACTGAAAGAGACAAACTAAAACTGAGACGAGCAGAGTGGTCAACCAGACCCAATCACCATTAGATAACAAATGGAATTTCAATGGATTAATTTGAATTGGAGGGTTGATTAGGGCGAAGAACTCGGATGGCAAAATCACCGACAGGCTATTGAACGTAAAAGGAATGATAAGGGCGGGCAATATTAAAGCCAAAATAAATCTGGCGTCTTTGATTCCTCTCATTAAAAAAATAAATAGTGGCAGCAAATAAAATATCGCGAAAACAATATTGAATTGGACGATGATGGATATCGTCAATGATAAATCCAGCATTCCCTTTTCTTGGTTTTTGGAATGAAGGATTTTAACAAAAAAATTTTGTCCTAAGATCAATAGAATTATCTGAAGAACAGGGATGGTTTTCAGCTCAAAAACGGAAGGTAAAAACAGAAAAATCGTGGGAAGCGATCAAATGAATGCCGTCGAGCTTTCTTCCTTTGAATTGAATTTCCAAAAAGGTTATCAATGAAATTAGAGCCACCATAAGGAGAATATTTCCCAATATAGAGTGCCATTGCTTTAGAAGGAATGTGCCTCTAATTTCAAGGGCAAAGGAAAATAAAACCACAAATACAATGAGAAATATCGAAGTAATATAGGTTCTCGGACCAATTGTCTTGAAAATCTTTACTATCATTCCCGATTTTATTACTTTTGCAATATAATTAAAGCCTAATTCATGAAAAATCTTTTCGAAGCCGTTGCCAGTTTGTTTGAAGGCCTATTACTACTCCCATATCAATTTCTGACCCAACTTGAGGCTTTAAGCTGGTGGTTGGCCAATGGAGTTAGTTTTCTCTTTTTAGCCATTGGATCTGTTGCTGCCATTTATTGGATTAGGCAATTGCGAAAATTCGACAAAAGCGGAGAAGAAAATAAAGATCCCTCTGCACACTCCTTTTTATAGATCGAACCCGATATCCTTTCTGTAGTACATCCCCTCAAAACTAATTTCTTCCAATAATTTATAGGACTGTAAAAGTGCATTCTTATGCTTCTCCCCAAGAGAGGTAACCGCTAATACCCTTCCGCCATTGGTCAATATTTCACCCTCTTTTAAAGTTGTTCCCGCGTGGAATACGGTACTGTTGGGTGAAGAAGTTAGCCCTTTTATTGTTTTTCCTTTTTCGTAGGACTCAGGATATCCCCCTGAAACAGCAACCACAGTGGTAGCGCTTTGATCTTCAATCAAAAGTTCAATCTCATCCAGTTTGCCCTTTGCTGTGGCATATAGCAACTCTGCCAAATCATTTTTGATTCTGGGTAAAACCACCTGTGTTTCAGGATCACCCATTCTTACGTTATACTCAATGACATAGGGGGCATCTCCAACCCGAATCAGTCCTATAAACACAAAGCCGACGTAAGGAATATTGTCCTTTTTAAGTCCGTCAATGGTGGGTTTTACAATGGTTTCTTGGATGGCCTTACAAAATTTATCATCCGCAAAAGGAACAGGGGAAACCGCTCCCATCCCTCCAGTATTCAAACCAGTATCTCCCTCCCCAATGCGCTTATAGTCTTTGGCCATTGGAAAGGTGACATAGTTTGTGCCATCGGTCAAGACAAAACAGGAAAGTTCAATGCCGCTCAAAAACTCTTCGATGACCACCTTGGAAGAGGCCTTTCCGAATTTTTGATCCAAAAGCATGTTTGATAGCTCTTTTTTTGCGCTATCTAAGTCATTGATAATGAGTACTCCCTTGCCTGCGGCTAAACCATCTGCTTTAAGCACATAGGGAGGGCTCATTTGCTCTAAAAAAGCATACCCTTCCTCAATATTTTCAGGAGTAAAAGTTCCATATTGAGCCGTGGGTATGTTGTGTCTGCTCATAAAGGCCTTGGCAAATTCTTTACTGCCCTCCAAGGTTGCCCCAAGCTTTTGTGGGCCAATGACCGGGATGTTCTTCAATTGAGCATCTTCGAGAAAGAAATCGTGAATTCCATTGACCAACGGATCTTCAGGACCCACTATGACGAGATCGATGTTGTTTTGAATGACCGCATTTTTCAGGGCATCGAAGTCCTTGACCCCTATGTCAAGATTCGTCGCCAAGCCAGCCGTACCCGCATTTCCTGGGGCTACAAAAATTTGATCGATCGTTTTGCTTTGGGCCAGTTTCCAACAAAAGGTGTGTTCTCTACCTCCGCTGCCCAATACCAGTATGTTCATTTTTTTCATCGAGAACAAATATACTTAAGTGTGTCTTATTTTGATTTAAAGCTGTTAAAAATCCCTTTCCATCTGTAATTTCTTAGGAACCTTCCCTGTTTCGGATCGACAATAAAAGGGGTCCCTTTTCTTTTTGCTTCCAAAAACCCTTTGATATAGCTGAAAAAAATTCGAGCTTCTCGCTTGACCCATGCTCGTTTCAAGCCAATAATGAGGGTCAAAATCAAGCCAATTCTCATTCTATAAGTAGCTACTCCTTGTAATCGAGCAGCCCCAATACTGTAATTAAATCCTGTAGGTTTGAGGTGTTTGACTTTAAGTGAAGGGTCAACTTTTAATTCCCATCCGTAGTATTGAGCCATCAATTCATCTAGGGTATCCCAACCGATAGACTTTGCAATTTTACCGATTTCTAAAAAGCAGGCTTTTCGATAGGCCTTGAGTGATCCCCTAATGTGGTCGTCTTTGCTGAGGTTTTCCAAAACCCATCGATCGTTCTTTTGAATGTAACACTGCCCGGCAACCATACCCAGTCGGTCGTTTTCTTTAAAGTACTGTGATAGCTGATAGAGATAATTTTCCTCAAAAACAATGTCGGCATCGAACTTACAGATGATATCATAATCCTCATCCAGTACCTCATAGCCTTCGTAAAATGCAGCGATGATTTTTGCCCCTGGAAGGTGTTCGTCAGATGATTTTTTATGAATCAGTTTTATCCAATGATGATGTTGGGTAAAATCATTGACAACGGCTGCTGTTCGATCAGTAGAATTGTCGTTGACAACAATCACTTGAGCGGGTTTCAACTGCTGATTGACCAGCGACTCAAGGGTTTTAGCAATGTGCTCCTCCTCGTTGTGTGCCGGTATGACAATGTAAATTTTCAAGATTTATGCGTTAATTTTTTCGGCATAAACGATATAGTGTCTGGGAGTAAAATACCGCAATAAAGATCGAACGCCAAATGATTGAGGGGGGTTGATCCACTTCTCACTTGCTACAATTTTCCACCCCGTTTTCTCCAAAAGCCAATCAAACTGCCAGTCTTCAAATTCGTGAAAGTGACGGTCTCTCAAGTCCGTCTTACTCCTATAAGTTCTTGAAAACCACAAGTTTAACGGAACACTTACCACTAATTTTTTAGCCTTTATGCTTTTAAGAACTTGATAGGGAGAAAGGAGGTGTTCCAAAATTTCAAAAGCAGTTACTACTTCCGCTTTAGAATTGACCAGTGCAGTTTGATCCTCGTCTAAGTCTTCTCCTTGGGTATTCTCCACTTTGTGACCTTGGGCTTGCATTAATTCCGCCATCGGATTTTGAACCCCCAAATCCAAAATATGTGACCCCTGATCAATGTATTGATTCAGAAATGCCAAGGTCTTTTTAAATCGCTTCTTATGAGCTTGATTGGTATACATGATTTACTTTAAGGGAAGTTGATCGGCGATTTTTCTGTCATTGGACAAACGTGGAACTTTGTTTTGACCTCCAAGTTTTCCAATGCTTTTCATGTATTTTTGAAAGCCTCCGTCAGCAACAGCACTGACGACGAGCGTTCTCAAAACACTTCCCTTTAGGAGGTCTTCGTAATACACATTTTGTTCTTGCATGGCTTGATCGAGTTTTTGGGTAAATTCTTCCATGTTTTGGGGTAGGCTTTCAAATTCGACAAACCATTGGTGGTAAGGAAGCCCTTCTTTCGGAGCAATTTGTGGCGCCACAGTAAATTCTTTGACTTGAACCTGACTCTTTTGGCAAGCCTGTTGCATTGCTGACTCAACCTCTTTCCCAATAACGTGTTCTCCAAAGGCAGAAATAAAATGTTTGATTCTGCCCGTAACCACCAAACGGAAGGGATTCAAAGAAACAAAACGAACTGTGTCGCCTATATTGTAGGCCCACAAGCCTGCTGAAGTGGAAAGGATTAAAACGTAATTGACCCCCAATTCGACCGCTCCTAAAGTATATCTTTTGGGGTTTTGTTCCCCAAACTCGTCGGCTTTGACGAACTCGTAAAATATTTCATTGTTCAACAAAAGCAGCAAACCCTTGTCGCTTTGTTGATCTTGGTAGGCAAAAAACCCTTCGGATGCGGGAAAGAGTTCCACACTGTCTACTCTCCTGCCAATCAGCTTTTCGAACATGGGACGATAAGGCTCATAATTGACCCCACCATATACAAACAAGGAAAAGTTGGGGAATGTTTTACCCACAGGCTTACCCGTTAGCTCTATCAGTTTCTCGAAATACATTTGAACCCAAGAAGGAATCCCTGCGATCAAACTCATGTTTTCCGCTAAGGTTTCCCCTACAATCGCGTCCACCTTAGTTTCCCAGTCTTCTATGCAATTCGTTTCCCAAGAGGGCATTCTATTTTTCTGCAGATACTTGGGAACATAGTGGGCAACGATGCCCGATAATCTGCCAATGATGTTACCGTTTTTTTTGTTGAGTGTGGGGCTTCCTTGCAGAAAAATTTGTTTGCCATTGACGAAATCGGTTTTCCCTGTTTCGTGAATATAATTCAACAAAGCATCTCGAGCAGCAGTAATATGAGTAGGCATAGACTCTTTAGTAAGAGGAATATATTTTGCCCCAGAGGTGGTCCCGCTTGTTTTGGCGTAATAAAGCGGTTTGCCAGGCCACAAAACAGAACTTGCTCCCTCCAACATTTTATCCACATAGGCCCTGTGTCCTTCATAGTCCCTTATCGGAACTAAAGATTGGAAATCTTGGTAATTTTTAATTTGATGGAATTTATGATCAATTCCGAAATCGGTTGATTTGGCTTTTTGAATCAGGTAATCAAATGTTTTTTGTTGAGCAGAAAGAGGGTTTTTGATCCACTTTTGATTTTTTTGATGAATGTAATTGGCGAAGATTTTCGCTCCAATTTTTTTAATCATAATACCAATTAAAATTCAATGAAATCGGTTGGATCTACTGAATATCCATGAATCCAAAGTTCAAAATGAAGGTGCCAACCCGTTGAAAATTCTCCTGTGTTCCCAGCTTTGGCGATCACTTCTCCTGCTTTGACCAAATCCCCCTGTGATTTTTCCAAGTACGAATTGTGTTTGTAAACCGACAATAAGCCATAATCGTGTTTGACGATGATTACATGTCCCGTTTCGGCTGTCCATTCCGCAAAAATAACAGTTCCGTGAGCTACCGCCATAACAGGGGCATTCTCTTTTAGTACAATATCCACAGCAAAGTGCTTTTTGTCGGGATCATATTTCTGTGAAATGGTGCCAGTGGCTGGAGGATAAAGAAGGTAGTTTACATTGCTGAAATCATTGGGAATTACGTTGTATTTGTCTTCTTGTACCACTTCTAAACGCAACAGTGAATCTGCCTCAATCAATGCGTTGTCAGAAATGAGTAGCTCTGGAGACAGATCTTTAACATTCAGTAAAGAATTTTCTTCCCAATCGACTTCTCCAGTTAATGCGCTTTTCATAGACTGAATAAAGCGGTCTTGTTTTTGAAATTCTACACTAAGAGAATCCAATAAAAAGGTATTTCTGATGGCCTCTTTTCTAATCGAAAGACTTGTATAGCCTGGGATAAACTCCTTTAGTGGAGTATAGGCCACCAAAAAAAAAGACCCAATGGCAATAAAATTAACAAACAGCGTCACCAATACAATGATGTTGAACTGCGAAATTCTGAGGAAAAACTTTTCCTCAAAGGTGGTTTCGTTAATAATCACCATACGATAGCGGTTCAAAAAATTTTGAATCCAAGGTCGTCTCTTTTTTTTCTCTTTTGCCATCACAAACAAAGATAGTATTTACCCCTTAAAAATAAATTGTTGGCCAAGTAAAGAAATTTAGATAAGATCGAATAATTATTTACATTTGATTAAAATTATAAACCATGTATTCAATAATCTATACTTTAGGCATGATCGGTGCTCCACAAATCATTCTCATCGTTGTTGTTGTGCTTTTGTTATTTGGCGGGAGAAAAATTCCTGAATTGATGAGAGGATTGGGAAGCGGTATCAAAGAGTTTAAAAACGCCACTAAAGAAGACGAAGACAGCTCTGACGCCAAAATTGACAAGAAGTAGTTTACTCAAAAACTACGGCGTCCAAAATGGTGTTGAGTTCAAACATTTGATCCCTTTTGCTGGTTGCGGGGGCAAAAACAAAGCCCTCGATTACCATCCATCTCTTTTTCAAGGTATCTTTGATCATATAATTGACAAATGGTCCTGCCATAAAATCATTGGCAACTTCCCAGGTTCCTTTGGTCAAATAAGTTAGCCTTCCTTCTTTTTGGGTCTTGTAAAAATAAGGGCGATAGGCCTTTTCCGTAATCATATATGAGCCTTTGAGCCTTCCTGGAATATATGTTTTACCAATAGAATCCCTAATTTCTGGAATGCGTTTTTTTACCTTTCCCTTTAAAATAGAAAGTGGAAGGCTATAAGCCACTAGATTCATGTGTCCCTTTGGGATTTCTTTTTGAATCCAAATGAAATTGGTAGTGTCTTTTACCGTATTGTAAGCTGAGGGGTAAACCAATGATATATTGAATCGCTTTTGTAAATTGAGGTCTTTAGTAGGAGATTTTTGGATCCTTCTGATTTTTTCTTTGCGTTCTTTTTCAGTTAGCACCGATTTAAAAAGATTAATATTTTCCTCCAAGAAATAGGCTTGAACTTCATCGTCTTCTCCCGTTACCTTTGCTACTATCTGGGGTTTGGCCAACAAATCATCCAACAATTGGAATCGAGCCAGACTATCTCTTGTAAACCACAATACGCTTCGACTATTCATAGCAAAGCCTGTAAAAACCTTTGGAGGTAAATATTTGAGCGTAAATTGAGGTTCATTGAAAGGCAAGCCCTCATAGGGCGTTTCGAAAAGAGCCCGGGTTTTGTCCCCTAAGGCTCCTGCCCAGCTTTTTTCGGGCATCACTACTGTAAGGTGATTGATCTTGGCATTGGAGTCTGGTAAATACCTTAGATTCGTTTTTTTTTCCTTACAAGATGTAATGAAAAGGATGAAAACAAAAAATATTGCTTTTTTCATGATGTTGAGGCTTATTCCATCAAAGCAGCGATCCCTGGCAAAGTCTTTCCTTCAAGGCTTTCCAGCATAGCGCCACCTCCAGTAGAAATATAGCTCATTTTGTCTTCAAATCCAAATTGTTTGACCGCTGAGACGGAATCTCCTCCTCCTACCAAAGAAAAAGCGCCTGCCGCAGTACTTTTGGCAATGTGCTCTCCAAGGGCGATGGTTCCTTTTGAAAAGTTTTCAAATTCGAACACACCTAGAGGCCCATTCCAAAGGATGGTTTTGGACTGCATCACTACATCCTCAAAGCTTTTAAGTGTATCTGGTCCTGCGTCAAGCCCTTCCCAATCGTCTGGAATTTCGCCAACTTTACAAACCTTTTGATTCGCATCATTTGAAAAATCATCTGCAATGATAACATCAGTTGGCAAATGCACTTTAACCCCTTTCGCCTTGGCTTTTTTAAGCAGCTCCAACGCATAGTCACAATAGTCTTCCTCACAGATTGATTGACCCACACTGCCTCCTTGTGCCTTAGCAAAAGTATATACCATCCCACCGCCAATAATCAGGTGATCTATCTTGTCCAGCATGTTTTCTATGATCGTTATTTTGGAGGAAACTTTTGCACCGCCTAATATGGCAAGAACTGGCTTTTCACCCGATTTCATTACTTTTTCTATGGCTTTAACTTCCTTTTCGAGCAATAGGCCAAAGAATTTATTCTCATTAAAAAATTGTGCTATAATGGTGGTGGAGGCGTGAGCCCTATGTGCTGTTCCAAAAGCATCGTTGACATAACAATCCCCAAGTTTGGATAGGCCTTCAGCAAAAGCCAAATCTCCAGCAGTTTCTTCTGCATAAAAACGCAGGTTTTCCATCAACATGACCGAACCCGGCTGTAAATCGGCAGTCGCTTTTTCCGCTTCTGCCCCAACACAATCCGGGAAAAAGGAAACAGAAACACCAAGAATCTCTTCTACTTTCTTTACTATATTTATTAATGATAGTTTAGGATCTTTCCCTTTCGGGCGTCCTAAGTGAGAAATCAAAACACAACTTCCGCCTTGTTTAAGAATATAGTCTATGGTTTCTTTGGCTGCTGTGATTCTGGTAGAATCGGTTACATGAAACTCGTCGTCAATAGGCACATTAAAATCTACTCTGACAACGGCTCTTTGGTTTGAAAAGTCTTGATTGGCTAAGGTACGCATGCTAAAATTTTTTTCAAAAGTACTTTTTTTAAACCGTTGGACAAAAGGTTTTAACCGGATTGAAAACATAATTTTAAGAAGAAAAGTTAAATCCAAAAGGATTGATTATTTTTATCTGCTTTAGGATTAAAAATAATATGTACTCAAGTGAAATAGTAGGGCAAGAACGCTTAAAACATCGGTTAAAACAAATAATTACTGAGGGTCAAATGCCTCATTGCCAGCTGTTTATAGATTCAAAAGGCTACGGGGGTCTTCCTCTGGCTCTTTATGGTGCTTTGGGTTTATTGCATGGCTTCGACGCAGTTGAGGAGGCAGAAAAAAGAGGAACTCTTTCAAAAAAGTTGTTGGAACATCCCGATTTGCATTTTGTATATCCTGTCATCAACAAGGGGAAAGGTGGGTCAAAAGCCGTTTCGGACGATTATAAATCCACATGGGACAATTTTGTCGTTCATCACCCTTACGGATCCACACAAGATTGGATTCGTCAATTGGATGCTGGAAACAAACAAGGAATGATTGGGGTGGAGGAAGTGGCCAAAATGCATCACAAAATGTACCTCAAAGCTCACAACGGCGGGGAAAAAGTAATGATACTTTTTGGTGCAGATAAATTGTCAGAGAATGCATCCAATAAATTATTAAAGCTTTTGGAAGAGCCTCCAAATAAAAGTTTTTTTCTGCTGGTTTGTGAGCAAATAGAAGGAATGCTGCCCACCCTGATTTCTCGTTGTCAAGAGGTAAAATTGACTCCTTTAAGTTCGGAAGACATCAATAGGGGTATAGAAAAACTAAATGCTTCTTCAGACACCCCTCAGACCCTTTCATCGATAAGGGGAAGTTGGCGCAAGGTTTTAGATGAACTAAACACTCCAGATCACACACTTAAATTTGAAAAACTTTGGATTCAATGCCTTAGAGCAGGAATCAGGGCAAGAGCAAATAAAGCCATTGTCATTGAATTGATTCAATGGGCAGATCAGGTTGCCGAGCTCCAGAGGGAACAACAAAAAGCGTTTTTACTTTATGCATTAGAGTTTGTCCGTCAGGCGATGCTGATTTCATATCAATCAGAAGTCTTGTCCGATCTTAAGATACATTCTGATTTCGAAATTCGAAAGTTTGCTCCATTTGTCCATAGTGGTAATTTGAGTGCTATGGTCCGCTTGTTGGAAGACACTTCCTATCATTTGGGGCGCAATGCCAACCCAAAGATTCTCTTTAGCCATTTTGCTTTGTCAATGACACGTTTATTAAACGTTAAGGAAGTCGTTTCCTAAAGACAAACACACAAGAAGAGTGCTTGCCTGAAAATAAGGCTTTAAATGAAAACCACACCGCCTTAAGGGTACCTCTAACAAATGGGAGTGATTTTCCTCTGTGTTTTTCGGACAGATAAGAAATGTAAAAAACGTCCAACCCCAAAGCTCTTTTTTGGAGTAAATCAAAACCGGATGCTTCGGCCATATTGATTAAGCCTTTGGGAGTAAAATGCCACAAATGTCTCGGTACATCCAAGGCCGCCCAATGTTGTTGATAATGGATGCGATCGTGACTTTCAAAATTGGGGACTGCAATAACCAAAATCCCTTCGGGTTTGAGCAACTCACGATAAGTGGCCAATCTACTTTCTGGTTCGGGCAAATGTTCCAAAACATGCCAAAGAGAGAGGGTGTCATAACTTGCCAAAGGCAGTTTGGATTCGGTTGATTGAACTTCAATATTGCTTTGAAGGCAAATGTTTCTGGCCTTGGCGTTGCTTTCGACCCCATAAACATCAAAACCTTTTTTCTTCATGAAACTTAAGAAAGAACCTGTACCACAGCCGACATCCAATAAACGGCCATTGCTCCGAAGATGTTGTTTAAGAAGAGCGTATTTATAGCTCAGCATAAAACTTCTCGCCCAAACATACAATGTGGAAATAAATGAGTCGGGTTTGGAGCTGTGAGAGATATAATCAGAAGATTCATAATAAGCATCTAGCGTTTCCAAGTGCTCAACCGCTGTCCGTGCCCTTTGATGAATTGGATCCCAGTGAATCGAAAACGATTCCCCGCTGACCAGATAATCTGTTGCTTCGAGTATTTTATTATGTTGTGTTTTGCTCATCCGTTCCACGTGGAACATTTATCGCCCCAATTTAACCAATAACACACTAATATCACTGGGGTTGATCCCACTAATTCTCGAAGCCTGTGAAAGATTGCTGGGCTTGATGTGGTTTAGCTTTTCCTTTGCCTCATGAGAAAGGGATGCCAGTATATCGTAATCAAAACCGTCAGGAATTTTGATATGATCCAGCCGATTGAGTTTCTCTGCATTCGCCATTTCCTTTTCGATATAACCAGAGTATTTGATCTGTATTTCGGCTTGCTCATATACCTCATCAGAAATCGCATGTTCTTTTATAAAAGCTTTTACAGAAGGTATCTTGGCGAGATCATCTCTTGTCAATCGGGGTCTGGACAAAATTTTAGTCAGTTTATCGGATTGTTTTACCAAAGCAGAAGCCTTTTGTTCGAGAATGGGATTCACTTCCTCTGGCACATAACTCTGCTTATTGAAAAAATTAACCAGCTCTTGAGTTTTGGAAGCTTTGTGCTCTACGGCATCCATTCGTTCCTTCTTGGCCAAGCCCAAATCATAAGAAAGAGAAGTAAGCCTAAGATCAGCATTGTCCTGGCGCAATAGGGTTCTGTACTCTGCCCTTGAGGTAAACATTCTATAGGGCTCTTCTGTTCCTTTGGTAATCAGGTCGTCAATCAATACGCCTATATAAGCTTCATTTCTTTTCAAAACAAAAGGAGCTTTATCATGAATTTTAAGGTGGGCGTTGATTCCAGCCATCAGACCTTGAGAAGCCGCCTCCTCATAACCAGTTGTACCATTGATTTGTCCAGCAAAAAACAATCCCGAAACCAACTTAGTTTCCAAACTGTTTTTGAGCTGAGTAGGAGGAAAGTAGTCGTATTCTATTGCGTAACCAGGGCGAAAAAACTTAACATTCTCAAATCCGTTAACTGATCGCAGGGCTTGATATTGAATGTCCTCCGGAAGGGAAGTAGAAAAACCATTGACATAAACCTCAACAGTATCCCATCCTTCGGGCTCAACAAAAATTTGATGTCTTGACTTATCCGCAAAACGATTGATTTTGTCTTCTATTGAAGGACAGTATCTCGGACCAGTGCTCTGTATATTTCCATTAAACATTGGCGAACGATCAAAACCACTTCGAAGCAAATCATGAACTTCTGGGCTGGTATGAGTAATGTAACAAGATCGCTGTTGTTTGAGAGGAGTTGTAGAAGTGTAACTGAATTTTGCGGGGTTTTCGTCTCCTGCTTGTTCTTCCATTACGTCATAATTCAAAGAGCGACCATCCACTCGTGGAGGGGTTCCCGTTTTCATTCTCCCAGATTCGAAACCAAGTTTTTCTAAACTATGCGTTAGTCCAGTAGAGGCTTTCTCACCAGCACGTCCGCCGCCATAATTCTTTTCACCTATATGAATAAGACCATTCAAGAAAGTTCCATTGGTAAGTACTACACTTTTTGCACGGATTGGAATACCCAAAGAAGTGATAACGCCTTCAACCCTTCCATCATTAACAATCACATCTATGATCATGTCTTGATAAAAATCGAGGTTTTGGGTTTGCTCCAAATGGTCTCTCCATTTTTTAGCAAACAACATCCTGTCAGATTGGACCCTTGGACTCCACATCGCTGGCCCTTTGGATTGATTGAGCATTTTAAATTGTATGGCGGATTCATCCGAGACGATCCCACTATAGCCCCCTAGGGCGTCAATCTCTCTTACAATCTGACCTTTGGCAATACCTCCCATTGCAGGGTTACAAGACATTTGACCAATGTTTTGCAGATTCATAGTGACCAAAAGGGTTCTTGATCCCATATTGGCCGCTGAGGCAGCAGCTTCTGCACCAGCATGTCCTCCACCTACAACAACTACGTCATATATACCTTCAAACATACTAGTGTTTCACGTGGAACAAATTAATACAGTCTTCCTCTTTATCTCTCATTATATCTTTTTCATCAATTGTCTTGTCATTATAGCCTATACAGTGAAGTAAAGCATGTGAAAGGAGTCTAAGAAGCTCACTTTCAATTGTTTGACCGTGGATTTTTGCGTTATTTTTTAATGCTTCGTATGAAATATATACTTCCGCCTTGATGGACTTATTTTGTGTGTAATCAAAAGTTATGATGTCGGTGTCAGTGTCGTGGTTAAGATATTCTTTGTTGAGATTTAACAGGGTGTCAGCTTCAACAAAATTATATTCTAACTCATCAACCGTATGACCCTCCTCCGCAGCAATAGTCTTTAACCAGTGGGCCAAGTCTGTTTCAGGGAACATCAAAAAATCATCGTGGGTAAACCGAATCAAGCTTTTTTTTTCAAATATAAAACAAAGAAAAAACAAATTATTTCATTAAGGTGACACTTGATGCTATCTTTGACAAAAAAAAGAATGAGTGTTCGCGTTAGATTTGCTCCCAGTCCAACTGGGGCCTTACACATAGGAGGATTAAGAACCGCTTTGTACAACTACCTATTGGCCAAAAAAAACGACGGAAAATTTATCCTAAGAATTGAAGACACTGACCAGAACCGGAAAGTTGACCAGGCAGAAGCATATATTACAGAAGCATTGAGTTGGTGTGGTCTTGAACCTGACGAGAGCCCATCAAAACCTGGTTCCTTTGGACCTTACAGACAGAGTGAAAGAAAGCAGGTTTATCAAAAATACATTCAAGAACTAATTGAAAAAGGTAAGGCATATTACGCTTTTGACACGCCCGAGGAATTGTCCAAAATAAGAGAAGTTTACGAGCTTGAGAAAAAAACCTTTAAGTATGGAATCGATACACGAATGTCCCTTAAAAACTCACTCAGCCTGTCAAGCGGGGAGACAGAGGAAGCGCTAAATACCTTGCCATATGTGGTAAGGCTTAAAATAGATTCCGGTAAAAACATAAAGGTAAAAGATGGAGTGAGAGGTTATATTGAGGTGAAAAGTGAGGAAATTGATGATAAGATTTTAATGAAAGCTGATGGTATGCCCACCTATCATTTTGCCAATGTGGTTGACGATCATTTAATGGAAATCACAGATGTAATTAGAGGGGAAGAGTGGTTGCCATCGTTAGCCTTACACCAATTGATTTATGATGCTTTTGAATGGAATGCACCAAAGTTTATGCATTTACCATTAATCTTAAAACCACAAGGAAAAGGTAAATTGTCCAAACGTGATGGGGAGAAAATGGGATTTCCTGTTTTTCCTTTGAAATGGGAAAATGCAGAGGGATTTAAGGAAAGAGGATTTCTACCAGAGGCACTGATGAACTACTTGGCACTTTTGGGATGGAACCCTGGAACCGACGAAGAAATATTTTTGATGGATACACTGGTTGAAATTTTTAATACTGATAAAATTCAAAAGGGCGGGGCAAAGTTCGATTTCGAAAAAGCGAAGTGGATAAACCACAAATATTTGGGATTTACAGAAGAAAAAATCATTTTCGAGCGATTTCCAGAGTTTTTAAATTGCCTTCCAAGCACGTGGTCTCAAAAAAAGAGAAGCGACGTCTACAGCCTTCTGAGGGATCGATTATTTTTACTCGAGGAACTAAAATCCCAATCAGAGCTGTTTTTGAGGGACCCAATAGACTACGATTTGAAGGTGATGAATAAAATTATAAAGCACGATCCTAAAAAAATTGTCGCGCAGTTTTGCAAAATGGCAAAAGAGGAAATACCACTAAGTGAATGGAAGTCCAAAATTGAAAAATGGAATGAGAATGAAAAATTACCATTTGGGGCAATCATGCAAAGTTTGCGTTTGGCCATTGTGGGTAATTTAAGTGGGCCAGATATTTTCATCATTTGTGAAATACTGGGAAATCAAGTAACTTTAAATAGACTTACGAAATTTATAAATAACCAAAATTTTTAAATTATGGATCTTTCTACTTATGTGATTATTTTACTGTTTGCGCTTTTCCTCATCTCAGGAATCTTTGTTGTAAAACAACAAACCTCTGCAGTACTTGAGCGATTTGGTAAATTCATTGCCATTCGGAAACCTGGTCTTCACTTTAAGATCCCTGTAATAGACAAAATTGCAGGAAGGGTCAGTTTGAGAATTCTTCAATTGGATGTAATTGTGGAAACAAAAACTAAGGACGATGTTTTTGTGAAACTAAAAGTCTCCGTTCAGTACAAAATCTTATCGAATAATGTATATGATGCCTTTTATAAGCTCGATTTTCCTCAAGACCAAATAACTTCTTATGTGTTTGATGTAGTAAGGGCAGTAGTTCCCAAAATGAGATTGGACGACGTTTTCGAGAAAAAAGATGAGATCGCCAACGCGGTAAAAGGGGAATTGAATGATGCCATGATCAATTATGGATACGATATCATCAAGGCGCTGGTTACCGATATCGATCCCGACAGTGAGGTAAAAACCGCCATGAATCGAATCAATGCGGCAGAACGTCAAAAAATTGCTGCGCAATACGAAGGGGATGCAGCGAGAATTTTGATTGTAGAAAAAGCCAAAGCAGAGGCAGAAAGCAAGAGACTTCAGGGACAAGGTATTGCAGATCAAAGAAGAGAGATCGCCCGTGGGCTTGAAGAATCTGTTGATGTACTAAATAATGTAGGTATTAACTCTCAGGAAGCATCGGCACTCATCGTGGTTACACAACACTATGATACACTACAATCCATCGGGGAGGAAACCAATAGCAACCTTATTCTATTGCCAAATTCTCCCCAAGCAGGAAGTGATATGCTGAACAATATGGTCGCTTCTTTTAGTGCCAGCAACCAAATTGGAGAAGCCATGAAAGAAGAAAATCAAAAGAGAAAAAATAAAGGGAAAACGGAGGAATAAACTAACTTTTTTTCCAAGTGTCTCTTAAGCCTACCGTCTTGTTAAAAACTAAAAATTCGTCTGTTTTATTATCTAATATAAAATAGCCCAAACGCTGGAATTGAAATTTATCAGCGATGGAGGCATTTACCACCTCCGGCTCGATATAACCCTCGACTTGAGTGAAAGAATCAGGGTTGATGAACTGAGCTGGGTCTTCATCCTTGTTTTTGTCGGGCTCTTCGACTGAGAACAAGCGGTCATACAGATTCACCTTAATAGGGTGTGCGTGTTCTATAGAGACCCAATGGAGAGTTCCTTTGACTTTTCTTTGACTTTCCTCCGTGCCTGATCCACTCTTACTCAAAGGATCATAAGTACAAATTATCTCTGTGATTCTTCCTTCTGCGTCTTTTACAACCTCTTCTCCTTTGATAATGTATGCATTTTTCAATCGAACTTCTTTACCAAGGGTCAGCCTAAAAAACTTGCGATTCGCTTCCTCCTTAAAATCTTCTCTTTCAATGTATAAACTTCCGGAAAAAGGAACTTCTCTAAAGCCGGCATTTTCATCCTCAGGGTTATTTTCCGCTGTAAGCATTTCAGTTTGGCCATCCGGATAGTTCCTGATCGTAAGTTTAACTGGATTTAAAACAGCCATTACTCTGGGAGCAATTTTATTCAGATGATCTCGAACACAGAATTCCAATAGAGAAACATCAATGATATTATCTCTTTTGGCGACCCCTGCAGTGTTGACAAAGTTTTGAAGAGATTCTGGGGTATATCCTCTTCTCCTAAGCGCACTAATGGTCGGCATTCTAGGATCATCCCATCCCGAAACATGAGATTGATCAATCAGTGCTTTCAGTTTTCGCTTGCTCATAACGGTGTACGAGAGATTCAATCGGGCAAATTCTCTCTGTTTAGGACGAAGGGTATCCAAAGGAGATAAGGCGTCCAGAAACCAGTCATATAATTCCCTGTGGGGTTTGAATTCTAGAGAACAAAGAGAATGTGAAATTTGCTCAATATAATCTGACTCTCCATGAGTCCAATCATACATAGGGTAAATACACCAGTCGTCTCCCGTACGATGATGGGTTTTGTATAAAATTCTATACATAACAGGATCCCTCAAAAGCATATTGGCTGAAGCCATATCAATTTTGGCCCTGAGAACATGGGTTCCCTCTTTGTGTTTACCGTCCCTCATCTCTTGAAACAGCATTAGGTTTTCGTCAATCGAACGGTCGCGATAGGGACTGTGGATGCCTGCTTGTGTAGGGGTGCCTTTTTGTTCCGAGATCAGCTCAGAAGATTGGGAATCAACATAGGCTAAACCTTTGTTAATCAATAGCTTAGCCCAATCAAAAAGCTGCTGGAAATAATCAGATGCATAACATTCCTTATCCCACTGAAATCCCAACCACTCAATGTCTTTTTTGATAGCTTGAACATACTGGGTCTCCTCCTTGGCGGGGTTGGTGTCATCAAACCTTAGGTTTACAGGAGCAGAATAATCATTTCCTAAGTTAAAATTCAGGCATATTGCCTTCACATGTCCGATGTGAAGATATCCATTGGGCTCTGGGGGAAACCTAAATCTCAACAATGAAGGGGATAGGCCTTCATTCAGATCTTCTTCTATAATGTGTTCAATAAAATTAAGCGTCTTTTCTGACATCTGAAGTTTTTTCAAAGATATTAAAAGCTCTATTCTTTGAATAAAATTAGGCCGTTATTATATATTTGTCGAAAGTCAAAATATGGGAAAAGTTATATTGAGTGATATCAGGATTTATGCGTTTCACGGATGTATGGAAGAGGAAGAGCGGATTGGGAGCGATTACATTGTTAATCTTGAAGTGGAAACAGATATGATAAAAGCATCGGCATCAGACGATCTTAATGATGCGGTAGATTATGTAAGTCTCAATGCAATAGTAAAAGAAGAAATGTCTGTTCGTTCAAAGTTGTTGGAGCATGTTGGTCAACGCATTATAGATCGTGTATTAAAACAATTTCCGAAAGTGGAGGCCATAGAGGTTTCTGTGGCCAAACAGAACCCACCCATAGGGGGAGATGTTGGGGAAGTATGCGTTTGTTTAAAAGCTTAAAGGCTTGGGCAAAACAGCTTAAAATTTACTATTTTTGCCGAATGGCATCGTGGCCGAGTGGCTAGGCAGAGCTCTGCAAAAGCTTGTACAGCGGTTCGAATCCGCTCGATGCCTCTACTGTCCCGTCTTTACGACGGGATTTTTTTATTTCATCTCAAATATTTTACCTCCAATGGCCTTCTTGGTCACAATTTTCTTCGGGTTACCATAAATCCTTATAATTCCTCCTGCAGTAACTCGCGCTTCCAGAAGTTCCGTTGCATAGACGTAAGCCATTCCTCCAGCTGTCACATTTACTTTGGTCTGTTCGGCTTCGAAAACTTCTGCTTCACAAGCACCTCCACTACTTACAGACGACTGGTGATTGGTTACTTTTCCTGAAAGAAAAAGCTTTCCTCCACTATTTACAGTTGAAGTAAGTTTTTCACCTTCAAACTTGAAATCCATAGAGGCTCCCTCCTGAACTTTAAGGGAAATGCTGGTCTGTCTGTAAGTGCTGTCAACCTTGAGAACTGCTCCTTGATATAAGGAAATTTCGTCAATTAGTCCCGTGTGATAGAGCTCCACATAGGTAAAGGTGGGGTTGATAATGTGTTCAAGTGAATGACGTATTTTTAGGGTTTGACCCTTTAATTTAGCAATCACATCCATTTTGTCTTCTCCACTAATCTTTAACTTGTTTTCGTTAGAAGGGATTAGTTTCACCTCAATACCAGAATAAACTTTAAGATTAATGAATTCGCTGACATTTAGTTGTCTCTCATCATTATAATCTGTTTGAGGCTCGGCTTCTTGAGCTGTTACCAAAATAGAAAAAATCAAAAGAATGGAAGATAAAATAATACGATGCATAATCAATGGGTTGTATTTACTCAAAATTAACGAATTATTCTATTTGATCGCCTAAAATAAAATCCAATTGTCTTTTCATTAGATCTGCTTTTTTTACAATCACCCACACAGGATCGCCCAGTTGATAAGCTGTTTTTGTTCTTTCTCCCACAAGACTATGAGTCTTTTCATCGTATACGAAATAGTCTCCTTTGATTTCAGATATCTTTACCATTCCCTCACATTTGTTCTCAATAATTTCCACATATATTCCACGATCTGTAACACCAGAAATAACACCTTCAAAATGTTGACCTAGTTTGTCTTCCATAAATTTTACCTGCATGTATTTTATGGAATCTCTTTCTGCCTTTGTCGCCAACTGTTCTCTATTCGAAGCATGGGTACACGCTTCCTCTAAGGCAACAGCATTTCTGTACTCTTCTCCTTTTAAATAAAATTCCAATAATCTGTGCACCATAACGTCTGGATACCTTCTTATGGGAGAGGTAAAATGGGTGTAATGGTCAAATGCCAAACCATAGTGACCAATATTGTCAACGGTATAGACGGCCTTGCTCATACATCTTATGGTAAGTGTATCTATAAGTTCTTGCTCCTTTTGTCCGTGCGTTTCTTGAAGAAGCTTATTCAAAGAAGTATTTACTTGTTTTGTGTCTAAATTGAGTTGATATCCTAAATTGTTTGCAATGGTTTTTAAATTTCCCAATTTGTCTTCATCGGGTAAATCGTGAATCCTATAAACAAAAGGCTTGGTGGGTTTTTGTTTCCCAACAAATTCTGCTACTCTTCTATTCGCCAACAGCATAAACTCTTCTACCAGCTTATGGGCGTCTTTTGAACTCTTAAAAAATATACTTTCTGGATTATTTTCGTGATCCAAATTGAACTTTACTTCCACCCTATCAAATGAAAGTGCTCCATTTGACATTCTTTTCTTTCTTAATATTTTTGCGAAATAGTCTAGTTTACAAAGTGCAGTAAAAATATCTTCTGTTATTGAATATTCTTTATCGGTTAAAGAAACTTCTTCACTGACTATTCTATCTCCACTGTCCAAAACAAATTGAACTTCTTCATAGGAAAATCTATGATCTGAAAGGATCACGCTTTTCCCAAACCATTCTTTTTCAATTTCCATATTATCATTGACCGTAAAAACAGCAGAAAAAGTATACTTCTCTTCCTGAGGCCTTAAGGAGCATGCACCATTGGATAGAATCTCTGGTAACATAGGAACAACTCTATCCACCAGATAAACAGAAGTAGCCCTGTCATAAGCTTCTTGATCTAGAATACTATTGGGTTGTACATAATGTGAGACATCTGCAATATGTATTCCAATTTCTGTTTTTCCATTAGGAAGTGATTTAAATGATAGGGCGTCATCAAAATCTTTAGCAGTAATGGGATCAATGGTAAAGGTCGTTACATTTCTAAAATCCCTTCTTTTTAAAATCTCTTTAGGGTCAATTGACAAATCTAATTGTTGGGCAAATTCCTCTACTTCCAAAGGAAAAGCTTCAGGGAATCCATAATCAAACATAATGGCATGCATCTCAGTATTGAGTTCCCCAGGTTTGCCAAGCGATTTTACAATTTTTCCAAAAGGAGAGGAAGCTCGCTTTGGCCAATCTTTGAAATGGACAATAACCTTATCTCCATCCTCAAAGTCCTTTAACTCGTCTTGCTCAATGAAGAAGTCAGTAAACATTCTAGAAGCGCGCATATTTACAAAACCAAAATCTTTCTTACGCTCTAAAATACCAATATAGTCGTGAGAAGAACGTTCCAAGACTTCTACGACTTCTCCTTCTCGTTTACCGCTATTTCTTTGCCTTAGTTGATAAACCAAAACACGATCACCATCCAAAGATCTATTAGTATTTCTGCGGGCAATGAAAATATCATCATCGTCTGAAACCAAAAGATAGGCGTTACCAGAGGAGGTCATTTCTATGATTCCCTCAACATATTCTTTTTTATCCGCAACCATAACATATTTGCCTGGTTCCTTCTGATTGATAATCTTTTGTGCATTTAGTTGGCCCAAAGCTTTGATTAGTGAATTTCTTCTTTGGGTATCCTTTACATTAAGCTTTGCAGCTATTTGTTTATAGTTTAAAAATTTGTTTGGATTCTCTTTAAAAACCTTGAGAACACTATCGCGAATATTTCTATCCGTCTTTTTCTTTTTAGACATTAAATCATAATCTGTAACAAAGTTAGGCTTTCTTTTCTTGACATAAGATTAACTTATCAAAACCCTTAACATTAATATTAAAATGTTTTTTAAAAATTTAAATAAAAATGATGGTTATTATTGTTTGTTAATTCGTGTAATAAGTTTAAATATAAAATCGTATAAAAAATAATAAAACACAATTGTCAACAAAATATAAGTCATGGATCTAATATTAAAAAACTGGTAACAAAGGAATTAAATGAGATATGAACAACCGTTAAAATCTACTGAATGTTTACTTTTTTCACGGTTTAGTACTATTTTAATGTTAAGAACAGCCAAGATTTTTTTTATAAATAAAAGATTAATAATGACAACAATAATTTGATTTTTTGACGGATTGTATAAAGAAAACATGAGTCAATAATTAAACAACAAATAAGACAATCTTATCAACAATTAATCAATAGACCAATGAACAACAAAAGGGAATGTTTTAACTTTATAAAAAAAGTAAGATGGACATATCAATTGGGAACGATCATGCAGGGGTTGATCTGAAAGAAGCGATAGTATCGCATCTAAAACAACAAGGACACAACACCCAAAATCATGGGACAGATAGTGAGGACAGCGTTGATTACGCTGACTTTATTCACCCTGTGGCTCAAGATGTAGAAAAGAAAAAATCAGACATGGGGATTATTATTTGTGGGAGTGGAAACGGGGCCGCAATGACTGCCAACAAACATAAAGAAATAAGAGCTGCACTTTGTTGGTCTGTAGAAGTTTCTAAATTATCCCGCCAACACAACAATGCTAATGTTCTCAGCATACCTGCCCGATTTGTGAACCTCGAGCAAGCTCTCGAAATGGTAGATGTGTTTGTCACTACTCCTTTTGAGGGAGGGAGGCATCAAAAAAGAATTGAAAAAATACCTTGCTCATAAACAATGGAATGGTTCTTTAAAAAATATGATGAACTAAGGATTAATGAGCTTTATGAATTACTGAAACTGAGGGCTTCTGTTTTTGTTGTAGAGCAAGATTGTCCATATTTAGACCTAGATGGCAAAGACTCTCTGGCCACTCATATGCTGGGATATGAAGAAAACAAACTCATTGCCTACTCTCGTATTTTCCGTCCAGGAGCACTCGAAAAAAAAGAAGTAAGGATCGGTAGAATTGTCGTTAAAAAACAAAGTAGAGGAAAAGGTTTGGGTAAGGAACTGGTTCAGAAAAGCATAGCCTTTTGCCAAGAACACTTTGGTAACCAAACCACAAAAATTTCTGCCCAAGTTTACCTCAAAAAGTTTTACAATCAGTGCGGATTTATTGAAAAGGGCGAAATTTATTTAGAGGACGGGATCCCCCACTGTGCCATGTATCTCAATCATACTGAGTAAAGCGCTTTAGAAGAGCTCGAAAGTCGTGCAACAAACTTTCCGAAGTTACACCAGCCTTCCCCTTGTATAAAAGCATGTAAAACCCAGGCGATAGAGAAGCGAGTATTTCCTCCTCCCGAAGTCGAACAATAGCTCTCATTTGTCTTTTTATTCGATTTCGTCGGTAAGCCATAAGCACCGTTTTTTTTGGCACACCAATTCCCATATGAGTCTTTTTTGCCCCTTCTTCGGGGACAAAATAATGCATGATCAAAGCTCCTGACTTTAATGCTTTTCCTTTTTTAAAAACAAGGTCAACACGAATTTTGCCTTTGAGCTTCTCTAAACCATTTTCTTGGATCACGGTTGATTAAAATAAGTGTTGTTGTCGCGATTGACATCGGCCATATAATAAGATGGATCAATAAATAGATCAACGATTTCACTTTTGGGATGATTGATGATCAGTTCGTATTCAGGTCGAGCCCAGGCCCAGTCCTTATGTACCACCCATTTCATTGAATAGGGGTTTTCTTTTTCTCCTCTCATCAAAGCAATGGGTATGTAATGAACTTCTGAGGGCCGATCTTTGAAGTTCACCAATACTTCCAAAGGCATCGGCATCGACCCAATTCTCTCAATCTTTACTATTGTTTTGGTATCATCCTCGGCTAAGGCCTTTATGCCGTAGTCAATAGTTTTGGTGGTTTGTGTCCAATCCGTCAAGTACCATTTTAATTGAATGCCCGATACTCGCTCGGCGATACGTCTAAAGTCATTGGGTACAGGATGACGGAACTTGTGAACACGATAGTATTCTTTTAAAGTTTTGGCCAATTTATCTTCACCAATGATATATCCTAATTGACTCAAAAAAACCGCTCCCTTGCTGTAGGCAGAGATTTCATAAGCCAGATTGTACTCATAGCGGTTTGCATTGGTCTGTTGAGGCTCTTCCTTACCCGAAAGTGCCAAATAGATATAACTGTCGTAAGATCTTTGTAGTGGAAAAAACTCATTTTGATTGAGAATTTTATCTTCGGCCAAGGTGGAGATATAAGTGGTAAAACCTTCGTCCATCCACTCGTACTTCATCTCATTGGTTGCTAAAACATGTTGAAACCAAGAATGAGCCAACTCATGCGCCGTAACACCCACTAAGCTTTCAAAGCTTCTATTGCCGGTAATCAAGGTGAGCATTGCATATTCCATCCCTCCATCGCCTCCTTGGGCTACCGTATATTGTTGGTAAGGATATTCTCCGATGGTCTGATTGAAAAAGCGCATCAGCTCAGCAGTTTTGGGCTGAAGATTTTTCCAATTTTCATTGTATTTAGGATTGTCTTTGTAAAAGAAATGAAGGAGCACATTATTCGGCCCTTTAAAGGTCTCGTGAATATAATCAGGGTCAGCAGACCAGGTAAAATCGTGCACCTTCGGTGCCAAGAAATGCCATGTCAATTTTCCCTTTTTGGCCTTGCCTTTCTTTTCACTATAACCGTGGCCCACTTTGTCTGGGTTTTGGAGGTAACCACTCGCGGCAACGGCATAATCCTTATCCAAAGTGAGCGTAACGTCAAAATTTCCCCACACGCCGTGGAATTCTCTTCCCAAATAAGGTTCAGCATTCCAGCCTTCGTAATCGTATTCTGCAATTTTGGGATACCACTGCGCCATAGAAAGCGCAACACCCTCGGAAGAGTTTCTCCCCGACCTACGAACCATTTTGGGCACCTGACCGTTAAAATCTAAAGTCAACCGAGTACTTTCTCCTGGGCCCAGCGGCTGATCCAATAACACCTCCAATATGGTTTCTGAAAGTTCATACTTTACGGATTTTCCTTCTTGTTTTAGGTTATTTATTTTTAAGTAACCAATCTCATCGGTTTCTAGCGAGTCTATATCAACAGCAAAACGAGTATTCTTATCTTTTCCGCTTTTGCTCCTTACCGCCATTTCACTCCCAGGCTGAAAGGCATTAAAATACAGGTGGTAAAAGACTTTCTTAAGACTGTCTGGAGAATTGTTGGTGTACACCAATTCTTGATTTCCGGAATATTGAAAGGTATCTACGTTCATTTCGACTTCCATTTTGTAATCTACAGCTTGCTGCCAATAGTCTTGAGCAGAAGTGGTTTGGCAAAAACAAATCAACAGAAATAGGCGAGCTATTGTTTTCATTTTTTGTAGCTTTTATTTGAGGCATAAATTAAGGCATTGTACAAATTAACCATTTTTCCAGACTTGGATAGCGTTTTGGGATTAACCAATTCACCGCTGTCGGGGTTTTCTACTGTTGGATAAAGGGGTAAGCCTGAGTTCATCAAAACTTTTTTAACCTGGTGGGCTTTCAACTTTGGAAAAAAGGATCTTAGCACTGCGGCCACTCCAGCGGCATTGGGTGCAGCCATGGAAGTGCCGCTATAGTAATCATATTTATTTTCAGGAACGGTTGACCAGATCTCAGATCCAGGTGCAAAAACATCAACGTTGATGGAGCTGAAGTTGGAAAAAGAAGCGACTTGCCCTTCATCGTAGGAAGGCCCTAATGCACCTACTGTTAGAAAATTTGAAACAATTTCTTTTCCTCCAACCTCATCGGTCACATAAGTTTTTTTCTTTCCAGGATCTATGTTGGCGCCACTATTACCAGCAGCATTGACGATCAGAACATCTTTTTTCTCCGCGTATTTTAATGCATCCCAAACCCAATCCTTGTTCGGAGAGTAGCCCTTGCCAAAACTTGTATTGATCACTTTAGCGCCATTGTCCACGGCATATCTAATGGCCAAAGCAACATCTTTGTCGTATTCGTCTCCATCGGGAACAGCTCTCAACACCATTATCTTGGCACGATCAAAAACGCCTCTGTTACCAGAGTTATTACTCCGGTTGGCGGCAATGATTCCAGACACATGGGTGCCGTGGTTGGCGCCTTCCTTTTTGGGGCCAACCACATTAGCATTCCCATAGTCTCGATCGTCGATGTTGTAGGGGTCATCTCCAACAATGGCTCTTCCATTAAAATCGATATTGTAGTGGGCATCAATTCCACTTTGAGCGCCATTCTTATAGATCTCAAGTTTTGACATTGTCAGTTCATTCTCTTTGAGAAACCGTTTGAAAATCAAAGCCTCCATAAAAGAAAAAGTTTTTGGAGAAAAACCTTCAGCATCCTCTAGTGAATACTCCTTTTTCCCCAGAGAGGCTTTAATGACACTGTCTGATTTACGGCTTCTTTGGATCAAGTCCTCAATACTGGCCAACTCTTCCTTTTTGCTATTGATACTTTTAAGTCTTTGTTTTTCGAATTTCTCAAACGCTTCAGAGCCGGGAGTTTCCTTTTTTTGAAGTCGGACAGATTCCATATTTTCCATTTCGGATGCGCCCAGAAAATTCCAGCCATGGATATCGTCTACATACCCATTTTGATCGTCATCGATGAGGTTATTTGGTATTTCATCCTCGTTTACCCAGATGACCCCTTCCAGCTCTGGATGATCAATATCAACTCCCGAGTCAATCACCGCCACAATTACTGTTTCTCCTTTTTGATCCTTGATCAATTCTCTATGGGCACGATCTACGCTCATTCCCGCAATACTATCTGTTAGGAGGTCCATCAAGTGCCAGAATTTTTTTTCCTTTTCAACCAGCGGCTCTTTTTTGTTGTATTTGAGCAAGGGAGTGGTTGTAGGATTGCCCGAAAATTTAATGGTACCGCAGGAGACCATTAGAGGGAAAATCAGAATATAAAAGAGTTTTTTCATTAAAAAAAGTTGGCTATGGTATGTTTTGCTCCCAATCTTACTCCTTTTTCTGTCTGTTTTAGAGAGATCAATTCGTTGTATGGGTCGTGTTCTAAAAATAATAAGAAATTGTTTTCGCAAGCTAGTTTTAAAAATTGATTTTTTTCCTCCATAGTCAGCAAGGGTCGGGTATCATATCCCATTACATAAGGAATAGGCAAATGCCCTACAGTAGGAATAAGATCGGCAGCAAAAACCAGTGTATTGCCTTTGTGATTTAAGACGGGCAGCATTTGTTTTTCGGTATGACCGTTTACCAAAATGATATCAAAACCCAAAGGGGTGTTTTCCAGCAAAAAATCTTCTCCTTTAAGGAGTTGAAGCTGACCGCTTTCTTCTATCGGTAGAATGTTTTCAGAAAGAAAAGAAGCTTTTTCTCTAGGGTTGGGCTGGGTTGCCCATTGCCAATGATTCTCATGTGACCAAAAAACAGCATTTTTAAAAGCGGGCTCAAGTATGCCCTTATCGTTTCTTCTTATTGCGTCTCCACAATGGTCAAAATGGAGGTGTGTAAAAAAAACATCTGTAATGTCATCTCTCTGGAACCCCTTTTGACGAAGTGATTGGTCTAAATTTTCATCTCCCCAACGGTCATAATGGTTAAAAAACTTTTCACTTTGTTTGTTGCCCATTCCCGTATCGATCAAAATCAGGCGATTGCCATCTTCTATTAACAAAGAACGGCTGCACATTTCGATGCGGTTCTTGGCATCGGCTGGATTGGTTTTTTCCCAGAGTAATTTGGGAACAACACCGAACATGGCACCACCATCCAATTTAAAATTTCCACAGCTGATGGGGTGAAGTTCCACAAGTTTATAATTTGATGCGCGTTAGATACATATGAGTGGTCATGTAGAGGTATTCATGCTTGGAGTCAAAAGCACAATTGGCTGTTTTCTCTTGTGTTCTGATGGTGCCCAGATGCTTACCCTCGGGTGTAATAATTAAAACTCCACCAGGGCCAGTAGTGAATATGGTTCCTGAAGGATGGATCTTTAGACCGTCAAAATTTCCACGGTTTTCCTTTCCCAATGCGTCATCATTAAAAAATACTCTGCCATTTTCAACCCCATTGGGTGTAATATCATAGGCCATGATTCTTCGGTCTTTAGGATCAGAAATGGCCACGTATAGCGTCTTTTGATCATTAGAGATAGCGATTCCATTGGGTCGGGTCAAGTCTTCAATGATAAGAGAAAGCGATCCCGAAGGCGTGAGTTTAAAAACCCCGTTGAAATCCAATTCTTTTAGTGGGTCTTGGTCTCCTTTTTTGAGACCGTAGGGCGGATCGGTAAAATATAAATCTCCATTTTTGGCGAAAACCAAATCATTGGGACTGTTGAAAAACTTTCCTTGATATTTTCCGATGATGGTTGAAAAAGTATTCTTGTCCCAATCGTCCAGACGGGCTATCCTTCTGTCTCCGTGCATACAAATGGTCAAGTCACCATTGCCATCCAAGACCAAGCCATTGGAGCCACTTTCATCTCGATTTTCGGCGTTGAGACTGCCCTTCTTTTCTCGGGGAGCAATTCCGGTGAAGCCGCTGGGGTCGAGAAAGACACTAAGGCCATCTTTTTCATCCCATTTATAGATTTTATTGGAAGGGACATCAGAAAATATAACTGCATTGAGTCGATCTACCCAAACGGGCCCTTCCGACCAGCCAAAACCTTCTGCAAGAATTTCAATTTCGGCTCCTGGAGCTACATACTGATCCATTTCAGGAAGCAGTCGCTCTACACTTCCAATCGTTCTTTTTTGTTGCGCACCCAAGTAGGTTACAAAGCAGATCGCAAGTAATGGAATAATTTTAAGTTTCATGATTTTGTGTTTTCGAGTTGATATTAAAATAGAAGGACGCTAACCCCCAAAGTAAATGATAAATTTATTTATTCTCTAGAATTTTAAGAAGTTCTTCAGCAAAAGCCAACATTTGTTTTATTTCTTGGATACTGGCCAATCGTTCTTTACTGCGAATTAAAAGGCTGTCTCCGTTGGACTCCAAGTAGTAGGTAGGATGGCTTTCGAAGAAGTAAATCAGATTGTCTGTAAAAAAGGCTCGAATGGCTTTTATATCCTCGCCTCTGAGGTAAAACCTCCTAGAGAAATCGGGGTGCTTTTTGAAATCAATATCTTGTAAACCAGACAACTGGAGTATGTTGGTCATAAAGTTCTCCTTGTCCAGCGCAAAAACCGGCATTTTGTGGGTTGTTTTGATTTGTAAAAAAGTTGATCTCAGCTCTTCTTTGGCAATAAACGCACCTTCACTGTAGGAAAGGTCAAACAGCAAGAACTCCCTGTTTTTACTTTCCAAATTATTGTATCGGTAGTTGATCCATTTGGTTTTAAAGTAGAAAAACCGTTCCAGATCACCATAGTTTGAAATAGGATCGGGCAGGTACTCCCAGTCTAAGATGGTAGATAATTTTTGGAGAAGCTTTTGTCTTTTGGTCAATGAAAGTTCAAAATTCAAAAAAGAAGATTCGGGCAAGCTCTTTCGAATGGCAAAAGGATGTTCTGTTTTGGCCTCGTGAATGTCTAACCCTATGATTTCAAAAAATCCGTTTTGACGGGAAAAACTTCGACTGTAATCGTTTAGCCCCTCCATGACAGTATGATCGACAAACTCACATAGAGTAAAATCGACAATGGCATGAGCATTGGGAGGGATTTCGTCCAGTTTGGCTTTTAATTTAAAAAAGTTTAAAAAGCTGCAAAAATTCTTTACGCTTACATAATAATTACCGGTTTCTTCTTCCAAATACATTAGCACATTGGGCTTTAACCAATTACGGGAAAACAAAACCCCGCTTTTGTTGAGGATGATGTGTACCAAAAGAGTGGTCAATATACCCAGCAGTATTCCTGTGGTAAGACTGGTCATCAAGGTTGCGATCAAGGTGGTCAAAAATATGATGGCTTGTTCTTTCCCGATTTTATAAATTCGAAATAAGTTTTCGGGTGTAGCCAATCGGTATCCTGTATAAACCAGAATGGCCGCCAAGGCAGGCATAGGTATTTTTTGAATTTGTTTGGCAAATAACAATATAAATACCACCAAAAAAGCCGCATGAAAAAAGTTAGCAGAACGATTGTTTCCACCGTTGTTTACATTTACAGAACTTCTCGCAATGACCGTTACTACATTAAGTCCACCAAAAAAACCACTAATCCCTGTTGCGATTCCCAATGCTCTTAGGTCTTTGTTGATGTTGGATCTTCTTTTCAGAGGATCCAGCTTGTCGACTGCTTTAATACTCAGTAAAGACTCTATTACAGCAACGAGAGTAATGGAAAGGGTATAGCCCATAAAATCGGAATCTAATAATTTACCAAAGTCAGGGGTTGGCAGAGACGCCAAAAGGTTATCGGGCAGTGTAATCATCAGATTGGTTCCCAGTACCTCAGGGGTTTTCAGAATCAGATCGTAATAATACATTACACCAATGGAAGCGATTACTACCCACATGGGAGCGGGGATCAATTGAAAAATCGAATTTCTAATCCGGGCATAAAGAAACAAAAAGCTCAGACTCAATACACCTATCGCACTGGCCAAAATAATTTCGCTTGATGGATTGCTCAGTAGATTTTTGATGGAATTGGGGATGAGAATCAATTGATTAATGGTATTGCCTTTGACATCGGTAAAGCCCAACATGACATGAAACTGCTTGGCCAAAATGCCTACCCCGATTGCAGCCAACATTCCTTGTAGTGCAGTAGAGGGGAAGAATTCACTGAGTGCACCCAAGCGAAAAACGCCAAAAATAAATAGTAATAATCCGGACAACATGATGGCTGCCAAAGTGTATAGATATCCTTGGTATAAATCGCCTCCACCCATACCTACTATGGAAGAGAGCACAACAATTACCAGGCCATTTCCAGGCCCCGTTATGGTAAGATGTGACCCGCCCAATATGGAAACCACCATTCCTCCAGCAATGGCGGCAATGATTCCCGCAATAGGCGGCGCCTCGGAGGCAATGGCCAAACCAAGACCCAACGGCAATGCGATTAGAGAAACGACAAAACCCGAGAAAATGTTTTTGGGTAAGCTTCCCAAAAATTGCTTGAAAGGTGCAGTTTTATTCATCTCCTTTTGAGTTTATGATTAAAACATCTGTAGGCAATTCCGCTAAAATATGTTCAATATCTCTTGTAATCAGACGGTCTATAAAACTTAGATTTTCTTGTGCATTCATGACCAACAAGTTTGCCCGAACTACTTTGGCATAGTGGCCAATGGAGTACCCTCTTCTCCCAAAAATGCTCTGGGTGATCCAATTGATGTCGCTGGTCAATTTGGCGGGAAGCTTTTTGACAACATCTTTTACGCGTGTCTGCTCTTGTCGTCTCAGCTTTTCCTTTTTGAGGGTGGCCCGTCTCAAACTTCTGTCATCATCAACATCAACAGCAACTTTGGATCGGCTAATCTCTTCGACCAAAGATATTTTTTTGGATCCCAAAGCTTTTGCAACCATAAATGCAGCTTTGATGGTGTCTTTGGTTTGAGGGCTATCAAATCCGTTGACAACAATGTGCTGGCAGGGCCTTCTTTCCACAGAGGGGTTGATCAATAAGAGTACGGAACACTTGGCCTTGCGGGTAATTTTTCTAGCGATTGAACCCAAATAAAACTTTACTACATTTTCTCTTTTTAGCGCCCCTAATAAAATCAAATCTACATCGAACTCTTGGCTCGCCTGCAAAAGGGTATTGACGGGATTACCTGCCCTCCACTCGATGGTGATTTTCGCCGACTGAACTGGGCTGGATGCAACGATCTCCTTAAAACGACTTTCTTTTTCAGGGGTTTTAATCCCTACGTGAACAAAGATTAATTCCCCACCAAAATAATGTGCCATTCTCAAAGACTCGAAGACATTTGCCTTTAAGTTGGGTGAGAATGCAAATCCTACCAAGATTTTTTTGAAAGCTACAGTACTCATAACAGCAATATAAAAATTCAATTCTCATCAACCAAATTTTTATTAGTATCGAACCCATTTTGTTTTATTTTTCCTTTTATCCAATTTAAGGGGCAATTCTTTCCAAGGATAGAGGTGACTTCTTATCTCCACCAATTGATCATCAATCAGTGCTTTTAGGGAGTCTTTTTTGGGATGCGTATCAAAAAGATCATTTTCTTGCGAATAGTCCTGTCGTAAATCGTACAATTCGTAATCTTTAAGAGAAATAGTTTTAAGATAATCATAGTCGTCTTGAGAAAATTGGTGTGGTCTGGGAAAGGTATCCCGGTCTAAGCCCAAAATCATATGATTTCCCACACGCATGGCAATTTCTGGAACAGTGCGATAAAAGAACCAATAAAGAGGCCGTTTTCGAAGGAAGGGTTTTCCTTCCAAAAGAGGCAGAAAGCTCGTGCCATCAAGGTCATCTGGAGGATCAATTCCTGTGATCTCGCATAGGGTAGGCAGGACATCAACCAAGCCCGCAGGAGTGTCGATTACCTTTTTGGTTGTTTTAATTCCTGGCCATCTGACAATTCCTGGTACTCGGATTCCACCATCGTACAAATAGCTTTTAACGGCTTTCAATCCTGCATTGGATGCCAAACGATAGGAACCATTGTCGGAACTGAACATGATGATCGTATTGTCCATCAAGTCATTGTGATCAAGATAGTCCAACAACCGCCCAATGGCCATATCTAAATGGTCAATATTAGCCAAATACTTTGCATCTTCTAGAGGTTGACCCGAGTATTTTTCAACCAGTTCGGGAGGGGAAGCGACTTTGGCATGAGGCTCATGAAAAGCGACATACAAAAAGAAAGGGTCATCACTTTTTTGATCGAGCCAGTCCATACATTCTTGGGCAACGATTTGGCAAGAATACCCCTCAACAAGACCTAAGGCTTCGCCATTTCGCACAAAATTGATGGGGTTGAGATGAGAAGGATCTGCATTGTTTTCTGTACCCAGTGAATAATCAAAACCATGATCCTGAGGTTGTGGATGATCGAACAGAAGTTTTTCGCCTAACGCTCCCAAATGCCATTTTCCAATATGGGCTGTTTGATACCCTTTGGTTTTCAAAAGTTCGGCAAGGGTAACCTCTTGATCGGGTAGATGAAGGGGATGCTGAGGAGGTCTATAGCTGTACATCCCCACTTTGGCGGGACTTTTTCCTGTCATGAGACCTGTCCGTGAAGGGGAGCAGTTGGGCCCTGCGGCATAAAAATTATCAAAAAAAACACCCTCTTCTGCCAGTCGGTTCAAATTGGGGGTTTTCGTTGATCCTCCGATCTTTTCAAAATCGCCATAACCCATGTCATCGGCCAAAAGGAAAACAATGTTCGGTCTTTTTGGTTCGTTGAGCGAGGGATCATCACAACCCAACCAAAAAAGTGAAGTGATGCATACGAAAATTATGATTCGATTCATTGAAAAGCTTTTCAACGAATTTATCTTTTTAGAAGATCAAATCAAAATCTTCTGCACCAAGTTCTGCTTTGATTTTTCTTACAGGGGCGAAGCGAGTGAAAAATCGTTTATTCTTCTTTTTCTTTTTTGGCTTTAAAACTGTATTGAACTCCAAAAGTCATCAGAGCTGTGGTTTTCATTTGAATGCCGCTCAGATTTTGGATTACAGGAATTTCAAAGCTGGCACCCAAACGAACGTTTTTTAAAGATCCTTTGGGGAAATACCAGTTGGTGCTTAAACCCAGATTCAATTGATCACTCCCTGAATTTTTAGCATCAAACAAAGGCATCATCATCGGGTTGAGTGGGGGATAACTTCCTTTTATCTCCGAGCGGTTGATGTAATTAAGCTGGGTAGCAAGGCTCCAGCTTTGGGACAGTTTTACCGCTGCCCAACCTAGGGCATCAAAAGTGTTTCCAAGACTGTAACGATTGTCGTTTTCTCCAGTACGGACTTTATAATTGACTTGCCAGCCCCACGACAGGAGCGAGGACTGCCCCAGATAGGTAAGTCCTATCACAGGATCCCAAGTGCCACTACCCAATTGCATGGGGTAGGCCAAGGGCGCATTTGACATCATTGGAGTATTGTCTTTTTGATCGATGCTTCCCGTTGGAATGGAAATCCCCACTTTCAGATGAATAGACTTTCGATTCTGATTGTATAGCTTGACCAATCCTATCAAGGACAGATCACCCAACCCCTTTGATTCCGTCGAAAAATTAACATTCATTCGACTCAATAGGTCCATAGAAAGGGTGGAGTAATTTCCCATCATCATCAGTGTGAGCCCATCCGAATGGGCATACATCACACCAAACATATGCATATGCATATTCATTCTTTTGGGAGCAATCATATAGTTTTGGTGAACACTACTGGAACCTATATCTTCGACCCCAGAGCGAGCCCCTTCCATTCCCATGGTCATCATTCTATAGGACAACATCCACTCTCCTTTTTTGTGGTAGTGATCTCCCATTATACCAATGGGAGCATGTCCATCGGGTCTGTTAGCAGTCCATAGATTATCTTGAGCTGTTGTCCATTGTGAACACAGCAATAAAATGCCATAGAGGCATATTGTGAAATTTTTCATAAGGTTATTTCGGTAAAACAAAAAAGTATTTTACTTGATTATCAAGCCAGCACGGAACTACTTTTTTGTTCGGGGGGAGGAGTATCGGGGGAAAAGAGATGAGATTTCAAAGAGATGACAGAAGGGCCAAAAACTAATTTTGTATCGACTTGTTCAAAAAACAAATCATAAGACATCGGTTCATGAATTGATAGGAGAAGGATTTCCCATTGGGTTTGTGGAACGCCATTTACTGGGCGATCAGATTTGTTATCCTCTATTTGTTGCATGAGGTAGCATTTTCCATTACAACTGCTCTCGGGCACTTCTTTTTTTAGGCAAAGCACCTCAGCAATGTATTCGAAATTTACAAAATAGTCAACAACGGGAACAACAGGACGAATGAGGGAAACACTAAAAAAAGTCAGTAAAAGGTAACTTATAATTGATTTCAGAGTGCGCAACTAAAGATTAATCATTGAGTTTTAGCACGGCCATAAAGGCTTGTTGAGGGATTTCCACATTGCCCACTTGACGCATTTTCTTTTTCCCTTTTTTCTGTTTTTCAAGCAGCTTTCTTTTACGGGAAATATCCCCTCCATAACATTTGGCGGTCACGTCTTTTCGGAGGGCTTTGATGGTTTCTCGAGAAATGATCTTGGCACCGATAGCGGCCTGAATGGGAATGTCAAACTGTTGCCTCGGGATTAATTCCCTAAGTTTTTCACACATTTTTTTGCCGATGGTATGGGCGTTATCTGAATGAATGAGAGCCGAAAGTGCATCTACAGGATTGGCGTTGAGCAAAATATCGACCTTCACCAGTTTTGATGGACGCATTCCTATAGGTGAATAGTCAAAAGAAGCATAACCTTTTGAGACGGTTTTCAAGCGGTCATAGAAGTCAAAAACGATTTCAGCCAAGGGCATATCAAAGTTTAACTCGACCCTTTCTGTGGTGAGGTAGGTTTGATTGGTAATGACGCCTCTTTTTTCGATGCAAAGGGACATTACATTCCCTACAAAATCCGATTTGGTAATGATAGAGGCTTTGATAAAAGGCTCCTCAACACGATCCAAAAACGAGGGATCGGGCAGATCAGAGGGATTGTTGACCATAACAATGTCATCAGGGTTTTTCCGGGTATAAGCGTGGTAGGATACGTTGGGAACCGTAGTGATTACCGTCATGTTGAACTCCCGCTCAAGCCTTTCTTGAATAATCTCCAAGTGTAGCATACCCAAAAATCCGCAACGAAAACCAAAGCCAAGCGCAGCAGAACTTTCTGGCAAAAAGACCAGTGAAGCATCATTCAACTGCAACTTTTCCATACTGGCTCGTAGCTCTTCATAGTCTTCTGTATCCACGGGATAGATTCCTGCAAAAACCATAGGTTTTACTTCTTCAAAGCCTTCGATTATTTCTTGGGTGGGGTTGTCAGCTCCAGTAAGTGTATCCCCCACTTTTACTTCTTTGGCTTCTTTGATGCCTGTGATGAGATAGCCTACATCGCCAGCTGCAATAACTTTTTTGGGCTGTTGTTTGAGTTTTAGGGTTCCTATTTCGTCGGCGAAATAGGTTTTTCCCGTAGCAATAAATTGAATTTTTTGTCCTTTTTTGATTTCACCGCTAATGACCCTAAAGTAAGTTTCTACACCGCGAAAAGGGTTATAGACCGAGTCGAAGATCAAGGCTTGTAGTGGAGCATCTACTTTTCCTTTTGGGGCGGGGATGCGTTCAATGATGGCCACCAGAATTTCTTCGATTCCCAGCCCCGTCTTGGCGGAGGCAGGGATCACTTCTTCAGCAGTACAGCCCAGTAGGTCTACGATATCGTCAGTCACCTCTTCAATATTGGCTGATGGAAGGTCAACCTTATTCAATACTGGGATAATCTCTAAATCATTTTCTAGTGCAAGGTAGAGGTTGGAAATGGTTTGCGCTTGAATACTCTGGGCAGCATCAACCACCAATAGTGCGCCTTCACAAGCTGCAATAGATCGGGATACTTCGTATGAAAAGTCTACGTGACCAGGAGTGTCTATAAGATTGAAAACATATTGCTCTCCATTATATTCATATTCCATTTGGATGGCGTGGGACTTGATCGTGATCCCTCTCTCCCGTTCCAAGTCCATATTGTCTAGCAATTGCTCCTGCTTTTCGCGAGAAGTTACTGCCCCTGTGGAGTCTAGTAATCGATCTGCAAGCGTACTTTTTCCATGATCGATATGGGCTATGATGCAAAAATTTCTAATGTGTTTCATCCGCGCATTTTCCTCTGCTTCCACAAAGATACTTATTTTGAAAGCTCCTCTTTTTTCTTTTGATATAATTTTTAATGGGGAGTAAATTAATTTTTTTATAAATTGTAATCTTAACCAAATCTTATCTTAATTATGAAACTATCAATAGTTCACCAAGAATCTTATTCTAGACTGGAATTAATTTTAAGAACTCTTTTCGGCTGGATTTACATTATTCTTCCTCACTTTTTTGTTTTATTTTTTATTGGCCTTTGGGGAAGTATCCTGAGATTTATTGCTTTTTGGATTGTCTTATTTACCGGGCGTTATCCTAAGAGCATGTTTGAATTTCAGACACAATTGTTGAGATGGCAGATAAGGGTAAATGCCAGAATAAGTCATCTGGTTGACGATTATCCCTCTTTTGGTCTTACCGCATCAGATGATAATGTCAGCTTGGAAGTACCCTACCCCGAAAGAGTCAGCAGGGGCTTGTTGTTATTAAGAATGCTTTTTGGAGTGATTTATGTCATCATACCGCATTTCTTTATTCTGTTTTTCCGAATAATCTGGGGGAGCATACTTACTTTTCTGGCGTTTTTTGTGGTCTTATTTACCAAAAGATTTCCAGAAAGCTGGCACGAGTTTTTGGTAGGAACTATCCGTTGGAATACTAGAGTGACCCTATATATGTGGTTTATGACAGACGACTATCCTCCTTTTTCCAGTAAATAACAAACCCTGACCGCTAAGAATGATTTCCCAAGAATTTGTTGATCTCCCCCAGCCAGATCAGTTGTCATCAAGAGAAAAAGAGGACGGAATGGGGGCCTACCTTATGATGTTTGCTGCTTTTGCTGTGGGCTTGCCTTTGCCGGTTGTCAATCTGATTGCCGCATTGATTTACTATAGCATCAACAGAAAAAAAGCTAGGTTCGTCCACTTCCACTGTTTACAATCGTTTTTGTCGCAAATTCCTACAACACTAATGAATTGGGGCCTGCTCTACTGGGCACTTCAGGTTTATTTATTCAACAATTACAGTGAAACCAATTTTTTCTTCGCTTATATTGTTTTGGTCATCCTAGCGAATTTGATTTACATCATTTTTAGTATTATTGCTGCAGTCAAGGCCTGGAAAGGAAACTTTTATTATTTTCTATTTTTCGGGCCTTATGCATACAAAAGGGTCTACTCTCGATCCAACCCTTTGCGATACGACAATGAAGACAAAAAAGAAACCCCTTTCAATCTGAATAAACCGCCTTACTGATGTTGGGAAAAATTCAAAAAGACCTCATTAAGCTCCTGGCTTTTTTTGGAGGACTCTTTATACTTATTTATCTCGGATTTTTTCTTCTCTTTCGTTCATCGACTCCTTCTTGGCTTACTGCGGAGTACAATGAACATTTATTATCCTATGAAAAAGAAATGCAATTGGGCGAAATTATAGATCGTTATGCGATCAAGGGACAAGAAATAGACATCCTAAAAAACAGACGAATAGACTCTGCTATGTGGGTAATTTCTTCCCGATTAAAAAAGCAAATCCCCATTTCAGAGTACGATTATAAAATCAAGATTATCGAAAGTGAAATGATCAACGCCTTTACCATTCCTGGGGGGAGAATTTACATCAGTAAAGAGCTGATCTTGTTTTGTGAATCCCCAGAGCAATTGGCCGCGGTATTAGCTCACGAAATTGCACATGTAGAAAAAAGGCATACCGTTTCTAGAATTTTAAAAGAATTTACCATTTCCCTACTATTTTCTATCATTAGTGGGGCGGATACCGTATTGTTATCCGAGTTGTGGAAAACGACTATTTCCTCGTCTTTTAACCGAAAACAAGAACAAGAATCGGATGAGTACGCAATGGATTTACTTGAAAAATCTAACATCTCCCCTCGCGCCATAGCCGCATTTTTTAGAAAACTAAACAGAGAGAACCTCGATTATGACGAAAAAGTCGAGTTTTTAATGTCCCACCCCCATAACAACTCAAGAATTAAAAGATCATTGGAATACAAAACCTCTAAAGGTTTTAAACCCATTCCCTTTGATTTGGACTGGAAGTCCATAAAGGAAGACTTATAAGGTTGTTTTTTTTACTAAATTCACCTAAATTTTTTGAATGAAATACCTTTCTATTTCCTTTCGGTTGCTCTTAGCCATTACTTTTATTTTTTCAGCCTATACAAAAGCCGTTGGCCCAGGGTTTTTTGAGATTACTTTGATGGATCAGGGTTTGGCACCCAACAGAAATTTTGCGGGTCATATGGCACGCTTTTTTATCGGCTTAGAATTTGCCCTGGGTCTATTGATGCTTTTACCTTTTTACACTAAGCAATTGATGCAAATCACCTTTTTGATGTTGGGGGGGTTTACGGTTCATCTGATCTATCTTTGGTCAACTGGAGACACCGAAAATTGTGGTTGTTTTGGCGAAATGATTTCCATGACCCCAGAACAATCCATCATTAAAAATTTGGTCATGCTGGCTGTCGCTTTTGTGATTTATAAAACCGCCCAAAGCCGAATCATTTCCAAAACCATCCCTCTGGGATTCACGGGGGTCACCATTCTCAGCATGTGGCTGTTTTTGCCCATGCCCAACCACGAGGACTTTCCCTTTGAGAATTTTACTCAATTTGAGCCCAAAGGAAGGGTCGATCTGAGCTCCGGGGAAAAGTTGATTGCTATTTTCAACTTAGACTGTGAACATTGTCAAGAAGCCGCCAAAGAATTGGGAGAACTACAAAGAGAGCACGAGAACTTCCCAGAACTCTACGTCCTTTTCTATCAAGAAGGCTCCACCACCGTAGAAGAATTTGAAAGCATGACACAATCTTCTGCACCCTATGCTTTTATAGATGTCAATACCTTTTTTGATTTGATTGGGGATTCTCCTCCGAGAATCTACTATCTCAATGATGGAGCGGTAGCTGAAATCTGGGATAAAGATTTTACTATAAATATAGTAAATACCTTTAGGTTGGAATAGCAGTCCAATATCGCAAATGATTTTGCTATTTTTGTAAAAAACGTAAAGTGGTCAAAATTGGCGACATATCGGTTGGGGAATTTCCTTTATTGTTGGCTCCTATGGAAGATGTCAGTGACCCGCCTTTCCGAGCTTTGTGCAAGGAAAATGGAGCGGATGTGGTCTACACCGAGTTTATTTCCAGTGAAGGCTTGATAAGAGATGCGGCCAAAAGTGTTCAGAAATTAGACATTTATGAAAAAGAGCGCCCGGTAGGAATACAAATCTTTGGAGCCAATTTGGATTCCATGTTGCGCTCTGTTGAAATTGTTGAAGCTTCTAAGCCCGACATCATCGACATCAATTTTGGTTGTCCTGTCAAAAAAGTAGTGAGCAAGGGAGCGGGAGCGGGGATCCTTAGAGACATCCCCCTGATGGTAAAACTGACGGCCGAAATGGCCAAACACACGGCATTGCCGCTGACGGTCAAGACCCGTTTGGGGTGGGATCATGATTCCATCAAAATCGTGGAGGTGGCCGAGCGATTGCAAGATGCGGGGGCCAAGGCCATTTCCATTCATGGGAGAACTCGGGCTCAAATGTATAAGGGAGATGCGGACTGGAAGCCCATTGCTGCGGTAAAAGAGAATACCAGAATGCATATTCCTGTTTTTGGAAATGGAGACGTGAACAGTCCCGAAAGGGCGGTGGAAATGCGAGACCGATATGGATTGGATGGCGCCATGATTGGAAGAGCCAGCATTGGAAACCCTTGGTTTTTTAACCAAGTAAAACACTTCTTCGAAACAGGAACCCATAGCGAACCCCCCACTCTAAAAGACCGTGTCGAAGTGGCCAAAAGACACTTGGAAATGTCTATCGGATGGAAAGGGGAAGTGTTGGGAGTATTGGAAACCCGACGTCATTATACGAATTATTTTAAGGGGATTCCTGATTTTAAGCCTTATCGAACAGCAATGGTAACAGCCAATGACCCCAAGGAGGTTTTTGATACCCTCAACCGTGTTCTGGAAGAGGTAGAAGAACCAGTCTGGGTTTAATCATCTTTTACCCCACGACTCGCCCAAGCCGAAGCCACACTTCCTAAAATCAGCAGGGTTCCCATCACCAATAGTAAATTTTCAAGCTCCCATTTAACGGGATAGGGTAGACTTGTTCCAGGAACATTAATAAAGGGAATCCATTCTTGAATTACGACCACAAACGTGGACAACAGCAGTCCAATCCCACCCCCAATACAAGTGATCATCATGCCCAACAAGAAAAAGGTCTGACGAAGGTGTCGTTGTGTAATCCCCATGGCTTTAAGGATATTCATCTGAGGCTTTTTATCCAATATCATCATTACCAAGGCACCCACCACGTTAAAAAGAGCAATGATCAGTACCAAAGTAAAGATCAGGTAGATGGCCAAATGTTCTGTATTGAGCATTTTATAAAGAGCTGTATTGAGTTGGGCGCGGTCTTTGATTTCAACCGAGTTTCCCATGATTTTTCGAATGGTTTTTTTTAAATCATTGGAATGGGCCTCTGGGGTCGCTTTTATTTCTATGGATGAGAAAACATCTTGGGGATACTGCAGCAGATTTCGGGCAAAATCCAAAGTGCTGAAAACGTATTTTTGATCAATGTCCTCGCTGATTTGATATAAGCCGATGGTAATGGCTTGAACAGTATAGAAGGGATTTTGTCTCAGAGAACTTTTTAGATTTTTTCGAGGAATGCTGATGTTTAGAAAAGAACCGTAGTCGTATACCCCCAAGTCCATTCCGGCACCGATGCCATAGCCTGCGACAATGGCGTTGGAATCTGGGAGTAACCATTCCCCAACGGCCACCAAGGAATCTGCTGGAACAACCTTTAGGTAATCTGGGCCTACTCCTTTGAGATAGGCCACTTGGTTTTTCTCTTTAAAGGAGAGAAAAACCTTTTCTTCCAAAATGGGGCTGAATGCTTTTATACCTTCTGCTTTTTCCAATTGTTGGATCTGATTACTATCAATGGTTATGGTTTTTCCCTGTCTGGGCATTACCCGCAAATCTGGATCAAAGGCATTTGAGAAAGACAGTCCAAAATCTTTCAATCCCGAAAAGGCACTTAAGACAATCATCAGTGCTGCGGTAGCCACAACAATGACCAGCAGCGCAATGGCGTTGATTCTGTTGATTACGGTTTGTCCACTTTTGGAGAAAAAATAGCGCCAAGCGATCTTGAAAACAACCGGCATGTTTTACTTTTTTTGTCTTTTAGGGAGCCCATTTGCTTTATCAATGGGGTTGTCGGGTTGATTAAGGGCTTTTTCTATGCCGTCAACATAATCCAGAGAGTCATCGACATAAAATGAAAATTCGGGCATGCGTCGCAGTTGGTTTTTCATTCTTTGAGACATATCGTGACGGATTTGAAAGCTATTTTCCTTAATGCCTTTCAAGTAGGTATCAGCCTTGTCTTGAGGAAAAATACTCAGATAGACTTTTGCCAAAGATAAATCGACGGTTACATGAACCTTGGTGATAGAAAGCACAAGGTTGGAAGTCCCTTGATTTCGGATGGCTTCTTGAAGCATACCAGCCAGTTCCTGCTGGATTGCGGTTGCTACTTTTTTTTGTCTTGGCGTTTCTTCCATTCCCATATTCAACAAAAGTAGGCATTCCTACTTGATAATTATTATTTTTGATACCATGAGAAAGAACAATACAAATCTATTTTTGACGATACTATCGGTTGCTTTTTGCCTAACTTCTTGTTTTGCTCAGCGCGACATAAAGCTGATGCGACAGTTAATTTTTGAAAAAACCAATGTCCTACGAACGGAAAAAGGTCTGCCAAAACTGCTGGTGTTGGACTCTTTGATGGACTTGGCGCAATTGCACAGTGAGAATATGGTCAAGCACGATTTCTATGCCCACACAGATCATTTGGGAAGAAATCCTGTGGATCGGGCGGAAAAACTAAAGGTAAAGGCATGGGTAAGAAAGGGAAATCGTTTTACGGGTATTGCCGAAAACATCGCCCAAACTCCTTGGTTTGAAAACGTAAGAGGTTGCGGAGACACCAGAACCGAAGAAGACCTGGCGCAGTGTATGGTTATGGGATGGAAAAACAGCCCGCCCCATTATAAAAATATTATGGGAGACTATACCCATTTGGGGGTTGGTTTGTATTTTGATGAAAAGGGCATGGGTTTTGGCACCCAAAATTTCCGCTAAACTACCACTCGACCCGTTCCCATTTATATTCCGAACTGAGGCGGTACGCCCCTAGGAATTTTTTCTTCCATTGATTGGGTGCGATGAGTGAAAGGTAGTCTTCCTGATCCCCTTCGTAGAGGTAATAAGTTTCTCCCACCAAAGGCTCGAATTTAAATTTGGCGGTATAGACTTTTTGAGTATCACTGGCGGTTTTTACAAAGTCTTTGATTTTATCTTTCAGTTCCTCCAGTTCTGTTTGGAATTGTTTGGACACCTTTTCCACCCCCTTTTGTTTAAAGGCATCGACATTGGGAATTTTGATAACAGGGCCACTCGCTTGAGAAGCATAGGGAAGCAAGCGGGCAATATACTCTTCCTGCTTCTCATCCCAAACAACGTTATCTGGCTTTTTCTTTTTCAACTCAACTCTTTTTGCAAAGATAGTGAGTTTAAAACCTTTAGTGTTTTTTTGGGAGAAAGAAGCTTATTTTTTCATGTCCTTCAAAGCCTTATACACCAAAAAGACCAAGAAAACGACAACCGAATAGACAATAATATTTCGCAGAAAGTAACCCATTTAATTTTTTTTGGAAAACCATATTCGCGTGACCACGACCTCGTGATCCACCAGCTTTTTCAAAAATTCTGAAATATAATCCAACCGATACCCCTTTTGCTCATAGATGGAAGAAATGGCTACGATTGAGCCCACATCATAGATTTTTTGGATGGGTTGTGGCTTACCAATATCCTCATAAACCACGATACTGTTGTTTTCGGTATTGATTTCGTGGCTGTTGATGGTCAGGATCAATCGATTGATTTCATTTTTTTTGCCAAGTAATTGGCCCTGGTGAATGAAGTATCCACTTGTCATTGTAATGATATAAAAAAGGCTTACGATAAAGATTGATCCTTTGTCAGTGATATTCATTTTCAGGAGTATGTTTCAGTAAATATAAAGATTTAGAAATATTTTAGCGCAACACCCAGTTTGTTCGGCTTGAAACAACAGCTAAAATATATTTTCAGAATGATTTTTATAAAAAATCAAAAAAAGCCTTAAAAATCATCTTTATAAGCGAAAACACTTCTTCCCTTATTAGAAATTAACCACACTGCTTGTTTTTAGAATCATTATTGTTAATTTTGTACAGTATTACAAGTAAATTTTAAATAATATTCAATTGTACAAACCAGATTTTGAAACCATTTCACCCGATACGGGTCACTCCTACAAATATGCATATTTTGATAAGTCCTCCCCCAATACCCATAAGGTAAAGTGGCATTATCATCCTGAAGTAGAGTTGGTTTACATCAATACAGGAGTAGGAAAGAGGCAGGTGGGAACCCATTTGTCCAACTATCAAGACGGAGATTTAATATTGATCGGTTCTTATCTTCCACATACAGGTTTTACCAAAGGATTAGAGGAGGGTCAAAAAGAAATTGTCATACAGTTTAAGCCCGATATTTTTGAAATGGCTTTTCAAAATTTGGAGGAGTTAAAACGAATCAATCAGTTATTGGAGTTGTCCAAAAAAGGAATCGTATTTGATGGGTCTATCAAAGAAGACATAGGAATTAGAATGGAGGGGCTTCAATACGAAACCCAGATCGATGCCTTTCTGACTTTTGTTAAGATACTTCACGATCTGGCAAAAGAGAAAGACAAAAAGATACTCAATGCCGAGGGCTATGCCTTTATCAGTAATCCCACAGAGAACAAAAGGCTCAAGATGATTTTCAACTACATTAGAGATCACTTTATGGAACCCATTGCATTAGAAGACATTTCTGCTCAGGTTTTTATGACGCCACAGTCTTTTTGTCGATTTTTTAAAAAAAGCACCCAAAAGACCTTTACTAACTTCCTCAACGAATACCGCATTAACCATGCCACCAAACTGCTTTCTGAAACAGATGTTGACATCAAGACGATCTGTTATGAGAGCGGATTCAACAACCTGTCTAATTTCTTTAGAAACTTTAAAAAGATCACCCAATTGACCCCTAATGCTTATCGGGATGAAATTCTGGGAAGTACCAAAAACGAATAGAAAGGCTAGTTTTTTTCGTATTCGAAAGAAAAAATTTCGGAGTTTACGTGAGCCTCCTTCATCAGACGATCCATCTTTTTTACGATTTGGGGATACTCCTGTGCGAGGTTATTTTCTTCGCCAATATCGTCAGTGAGTCGATACAATTCAATAGGAGCATCAGGATTTTTGGCCATATTCAATCGTATGCCTTTCCATTGATTCATCAAGACAGCTTGCCGACCTCCTCTTTCCAAAAACTCCCAGTAGAGGTAGGGATGGGATTTTTGTTCTTTGCCCACAAGGGTAGGTAAAAAGGAGATTCCATCAATCCCAGCAAATTCTTTTTTAACTCCGGCGATTTCAATTGCTGTAGGGAAAAAATCCCAAAATGCTGAGGGGTGATTGCTAGTAGAACCAGGCTGAATTTTCGAGGGCCAATAGGCCATCATGGGAACGCGAATCCCACCCTCGTAGAGATCTCTCTTATAGCCCTTCAAGGGTCCATTGCTGTCAAAATAATCGGGATCTGCACCCCCTTCTTTGTGAGGGCCATTGTCGGAGGTAAAGATGATCAGGGTGTTTTCGGCAATCCCCAATTCGTGAACTTTATCCATTATTTCGCCCACTTGATCGTCCAAAATATTTACCATTGCGGCAAAAGCGGCGTGACTTTCCACTTGAGAATTATAGCCGCTGACACTATAGCCGTCTTTTTTTTTGGCATTAACATGCTTTTTCTCAGGCAAAAATTTGCCTCGATACTTTACCATATATTCCTCGGGAGCGACCAACTCGGCGTGGGGAATCACTGAAGGATAAAACATAAAAAAAGGAGCGTCCTTGTTTTCTTCCAAAAAAGACAATGCTTTTTGGTGGATCAACTCTGGGGCATAGGTTTGAGCAGTATTGCCATCGTTTCCTTTGAGATCTTCTTTCAGCTGATTGTCCCAAAGATGGGTAGGATAATAATTGTGGGCCACCCTTTGACAGTTATAACCATAGAATTGGTCAAAACCTTGAGAATTGGGAGCACCTTCGGAACCGGGATAACCCAGCCCCCATTTCCCAAAAGCGGCAGTACGGTAGCCTGCTTCTTTTAGTGCTTCTGCGATGGTGAGTTCTTCGCTTGCCAAAGGATATTGCCCTTCGTTTTCCAACGTAAAGCCTCTTTCAGAGTTACCCCTGATAAAAGTATGGCCCGTATGCTGGCCGGTCATCAGAGCTGATCTTGAAGGAGCACAAACGGTTGAGCCGGAATAGTGCTGTAAAAACTGCATCCCTCCTTTGGCCAATCGATCTAGATTGGGAGTTTCGAAAAGAGTTTGGCCATATACACCTATGTCACCATAACCCAAGTCGTCGGCCAAAATATAGATAATGTTCGGGGGCTTGCTATTTTTTGGTTTAGGAGCAGTATTATTACAATTAGTAAACAAGATTAAAGCAAAAAGAAAGATTAGATTTTTCATATTTTAATGCGGTAATTTATGTTGGATAAAACCATAGAAAAAGGTGCCTAATGTGGCGGACACAATGACGATTAAAATGGGTAAAAAGCCTGCTCCCAAAAGAGAAAACATCGGTCCCGGACAAGCTCCTGAAATGGCCCAACCAGAACCAAAAATAATCCCTCCAAAGAGATAGCGTTTCCAGCCTTTTTCTTTATTGGGAATGGCAATCGGGGCACTGTCCAAAATGGATTTTATTTTAAATTTTTTGATAATAAAAACAATGATAACACCCAAGAAAACGGCTGTTCCAATAACGCCATACATGTGAAAAGAGTCGAATTGAAACATTTCGTAAATCCTAAACCAGGAGGCTACTTCTGACATGTACAGAATGATTCCAAATAATATACCGATCGTAAAAAATAGAACTGTTTTCATATGGCCAAAGTTTTAAGGAGTAATGGGAGAATAAAATGATTGATTAGAAGGCCTCCAGCAAAAAAGCCAAACACTGCAATTAGAGAGGGCAATTGTATATTGGACAATCCTGATATGGCATGACCCGAGGTACAACCGCCGGAATATCGCGCTCCAAAACCGACCAAAAAACCTCCTAAAATCAGCAATAGTAGTACATAGGGGTTTGTAAACGCATCGTTGGAAAAAAGAATTTCAGGGGCAAAACTTTTTCCTGCATCTTGGATGCCCATTGCAAGCAATTGATCCACGGTGTTTTTGGAGAGGTCCATTGACTTGGTGCTTACGATATAGTTGGAGGCAATAAAGCCTCCCAATACGACACCGAGGGCAACAATTAAATTCCATCGTTGGGCTTTCCAGTCGAAATCAAAAAAAGAAACCTTTTTTCCAGCTCCCATCATCGAACAGAGGGTGCGGAGGTTGGAGGACATTCCAAAGGACTTGCCTGTCCAAAGCAGTAAAAAAAGAATGATGGAGATCATAAAGCCTCCAAAATACCAAGGCCAAGGTTGGGTTAAAAACTGTATCATATTTTAGGATTCTATTGTTGAAGGACAAATGTAGTCCGAGAGTTCAATATTTGTTTCTTTAATGGCCTTGAAACCCCCTTGAACATCCACCAAATTGTGAATGCCCCTCTTTTTGAGAATAGAGGCTGCAATTACGGAGCGATATCCCCCTGCACAGTGCACATAAAAGGTGTCCTTTTCGGGAAATTGATTCAAATGGTCGTTGAGAAAGTCCAAAGGCGTATTTTGTGCGTTGGGGATGTGTTCGGAAATATATTCGCTTTCTTTCCTGACATCAAAAACATCAACCTTTTTTTCTTTGATAAAACCCTCCAGATCTTTTGCAACAATACTACTGATGATATCATATTCTTTTCCAGAGTTTTTCCAAGCTTCAAAACCCCCTTCCAGATAACCCAGAGTATGGTCAAACCCTACCCGTGACAAGCGAGTAATGGTTTCTTCCTCTCTTCCTTGAGGAGAAATGATCAAAAGGGGTTGTTTAACATTTCCAATTAAAGCTCCAACCCAAGGTGCAAAACCACCGTCGAGTCCAATGAAGATTGATTGAGGAATGTGGCCTTTGACAAAGTCATTTTGGTGTCTTACATCGATGATGATGGCTCCCGATTCATTGGCCAAAAGCTCGAATGCATCTGGGTTTAAGCCTTTCATTCCTCGGTCAAGGACCTTTTCAATATCATCATAGCCCGATTTGTTCATTTTTACATTTAAAGGAAAGTATTGGGGAGGAGGCAATAGACCATCGGTTACCTCTTCGATGAACTCCTCTTTGGTCATGTCTGCTCTCAAGGCGTAATTCATTTGTTTTTGATTGCCAAGTGTGTCAACGGTTTCCTTCATCATTTTTTTGCCGCAAGCCGATCCAGCACCATGGGCTGGGTATACGATTACATCATCTGATAAAGGCATGATCTTGTTTCTCAGGCTATCGAAAAGAAATCCTGCCAAATCATCTTGGGTAATTTCCTTGGCTTTTTGAGCCAAATCAGGTCGCCCTACATCTCCTAAGAATAATGTATCACCACTGAAGATGGCGATATCTTTTCCATTATTGTCTCTCAACAAATAGGTTGTGCTTTCCATAGTGTGTCCAGGGGTGTGGAGCGCGATAATGGTTCCGTTTCCAAGAGGAAATTCCTGTTCGTCCTTGGCAATGATGACTTCAAAATCCGGATTGGCATTAGGCCCAAAAACAATAGGAGCTCCTGTCTCTTTAGACAAGGTCAGGTGGCCGCTTACAAAGTCGGCATGAAAATGGGTTTCAAAAATATACTTGATATTGGCCTTGTTTTTCTTTGCCTTTTCTATGTATGGGGCAATTTCCCTCAGCGGGTCAATGATGGCCACTTCACCCTCACTTTCGACATAGTAGGCACCTTGTGCCAAACATCCTGTGTAAATCTGTTCTACTTTCATTTTAATGGTTTATTTCAGGTTACTTTGATTAGAAATTCTTTTTTCAATTTTTGGAATTTCTTCTCCCTGGATATGCTTGATTGCCGTATCCAAATTAGAGAAAAAATTTCTTTTGCCTACTATTTTTACCAGACCATCGCGGTATAAAATATCTCTTATGGGGCCAATGGCTTTGACCCATAGAACCTTGATGTTTTTTTGCTGAAGCTCTTGAATCCAATATTCTAATGTGGTAGAGGCACTGGCATCAATGTAATGGATGGGACCCGCATCAATGACCAGAAATTGGATTTTATTTTTTTGTTCTTCCATGCGCTCTGTGATTTGTTTTTTAAAATAAATGTGGTTTCCAAAAAACAACTGTCCATCGAAACGGATGATCAGTACCCCAGGAAAAGTTTCTGTTTCTTCAGAAAATCGCAGTACATTTCTAAATCGAGAAGTTCCTTTGATCCGACCTAAAATTGCAATATGGGGTTGCGAAGAACGATAGATCATCAACGATAGGGCGACCAAGGTTCCCAAAAGAATTCCCTCTTTGATCCCCATAACCAAGGTGACTAAAAAAGTAAAAAGCAAGACAAAAAACTCCTCCCGATGCGTTTTCCAAAGTTTGATGGGATATTTCAAGTCAATCAGGTTGATGACTGCGGTGAGAATTATTGCCCCCAGAACTGCTTTGGGGAGATGGTAAAACCAGTGGGTAAAAAACATCAAGGTCAAAGCGACCAAGGAGGCACTGATCAACGAGGCAATTCCTGTTTTGGCACCAGATTGATGATTGACCGCTGTTCTGGAGAAACCACCAGTGGCGGGGTAGGATTGAAACAAGGAGCCCACTATGTTGGCAGCACCCAGAGCGATGAGTTCCTGATTGGGGTTAATGGTTTCCTTTTTTTCTTTTATCTCTATGGCTTTGGCTACCGAAATAGCTTCCAAAAAGGCGATCAACGCCAAAGTCAAAGCCATGGGCAGGAGTTGGTAAACTTCCTCAATGGAAATGGATTGCAATTGGATGGAAGGCAAGCCTTCAGGAACATCACCTACAATTTTTAATCCCTGTTCATTCCAGTTCAGTTGAGCGGTCAATAGGATGGAGACAACCACTACAATCAAAGCTGCGGGGATTCTATGGGACATCTTTTTTATGGCAAATATTAAAGCAATACTTCCCAAGGTAATCAGCAGGGTAAAAAGGTGAATCTCTTCATTGCTTTGCCAGAGCGATTGAAAGATTTTTTGTATTAAATTATGAGAAGGAAGATCAATGCCTATAATGTGTTTCAGCTGGGTCATACCGATAATTACAGCGGCAGCGGAGGTAAAACCACTGATTACTGGCTTGGACAGAAAATTAACCAAAAACCCGAATTTTAAAAACCCCAAGAAAACTTGAATAAGTCCCATAAACAAGGCTAAGAAAATGGCCAAGGAAATGTAGTGGTTGGCATCTACTATAGCGATGGTATTGAGCGCAGTGGCGACCAAAAGAGAATCCATAGCTACAGGCCCAACTGCCAAATGGCGTGAACTGCCCATCAAAGCGTAAACTATTTGCGGAAAAATACCAGCATACAAACCATAAACGGGAGGAAGTCCTGCAATCATGGCATAAGCCATTCCTTGAGGAATCAGCATGACTCCTACGGTGATTCCTGCTGAAAGATCGCCTTTAAACAGACGAATATCATAAGCTTTAATCCACTCCAAAAAGGGAAAGTACCCTCGCATTTTTTTGATTTAAGTGTCAAAAATACGCTTACTTAGGAGAACGCAGCGTAACATAGGTTACACAAGTCAAATGATGATAATTTTGTTTCTTTTGAGCTGAATCTTTCCCGTTTGTTCCAGTTTTTTGAGCAAACGAGAAATGACTACACGAGAGCTATGCAATTCCAGAGCAATATTCTGGTGAGTGATGAGCAATTCATTTTTCCCATTGACTCTTTTTTTCTCAACCATATAATCCATGAGTCTTTTTTCGAGACCATCGAAAGCCAAACTGTCCAAAGTGTCAATTAATTCATCCATGCGGATTTGATAGCTGCGGAAGAGAAAACGCCGCCAACTGGGGTATTTTGACTCCCAATCTTGTATGCGTTGGATGGGAACCATAATCAATTTTGAAGGTAACTCGGAGACCGCCCTGATTTTACTTTTGGTCTCTCCCATTTCCCATGCAAAGGTCAGGGTACAGGAGTCTCCCTCTTCGAGATAGTAGAGCAGTAATTCCTCACCGTTTTCATTTTCTCGGGATATTTTTATGGCTCCTGAGACCATTAGTGGAACCCCTTTAATCTTTTCTCCAATGTCGATCATCATAAAATCTTCGGGGATTTCTTTGAGCGTACCCACTTTTGCGATCTCTTGAATTAAGTCTTCTTCAAAGACATTTCCAAAAAGTTTTTTAAGTTCAAGAATCATGTTGGATGATCTAAAATTTATCAGATGAAAGTTACAATATTCGAAAATTTTCCTGTCCCCATTTTAAGAATAATATTTTTTGTTAAACCTTTAGATATTATTCTTGTCAAAGAGTAAATTATTCAACCATTGAAAAATACCATCCACCTACTTTTATTGTTACTCCATCTTACCCATCTTTATTCTCAACAAAAGAGCTTTGAAATAAAGGGGATTATTGTGGATCAATCTTCCCAAGCTCCCATCCCATTTGCCACGGTTATTTTAGGGGATAAGACCAGCCTTGAACCCATCACTGGAGTCACCACCAACGATGAAGGTTCTTTTAGTGTACTTTCTCCTTCGAAAGAAGTTTATGTAGAGATCAGTTTTATCGGCTATGAGACCTTGAGACGTGAAGATTTTCAGTTCAGTGGAAAGCTTTTAGATATGGGTACAATAGCCTTGAGCGAACAGTCAGAAATGTTGAACGAAGTAGAGGTAAGAGGAGAAAAATCAACGATGGAATTTAAACTCGATAAAAGGGTTTTTAACGTTGGAAAAGATTTGAGCAGTACAGGAGCCAGTGCACTGGAAGTATTGGACAATGTTCCCTCGGTTACCGTCAGTATAGAAGGCCAAGTAAAACTTAGGGGCAATGCGGGTGTTCAAATTTTGATCAACGGTAAGCCTTCTGTCCTTACTTCCGAAGGGGGAAATGCTTTGGGATCCATCACGGCTGAGATGATCGATAAAGTTGAGGTCATCACCAATCCTTCTGCCAAGTACGAAGCCGAAGGAACAGCAGGAATCATAAATATAGTAATCAAGAAAGATGAAAGAAGGGGAATCAATGGTTCCTTTTCCCTTAACTATGGGCAACCAGACAACAACAGTTTTGGTCTAAGCCTGAATAGACGGACCGAAAAATTCAATCTATTTACCCAAATAGGATATGGATCAAGAAGTTATCCACGGAAAGGAAAAAATAAAAATGACAATCGTTTGACCAATACTCAGGTTTTGACGGAGGGAACTCAGTACCGAAATGAAAAGTTTTACAACATTATTTTGGGAACAGACTATTACATCAATTCCCAAAATGTAATCACCCTGTCTGGGTTTTATGCTTTTGAGGGCGAGGATCAGCCTTCCAACACCAATGTAAAGGGGTACAAAAACATTACTCAGTTGACCTCAGAATGGAACCGCAAGGAGGTAACTACTGCGGACAACCCTAAATATCAATACGAATTAATTTACAAGAGAGATTTTTTGGATGATGAAGATCACGATTTGATTTTTAGTGCCACCGGAAATCTCTTTAGTAAAGATCAATCTTCGGAGTTTTTCAACACTACGGTTTTGGGATCAGACACTTTTGACGACCAACAAACGCGCACTTTCTTTCGCGAGGCGGAGCACACTTTCAAATTGGATTATACCCGTCCTTTTGGAGAGGTTTGGAAAGTAGAGGGAGGGTTTCAATATGCCAATAACGATGTGAGCAATGATTTTGAGGTAAAAGATGATTTGGCTGGTCAATGGGTCGTCAATAATGGACTGACCAATGTCTTCGAATTCACTCAAGCGGTTTTGGGCGTTTATGGAATGGCAGCCTATGAATCGGATACTTGGGGAGCTCAGTTGGGGCTGAGGGCCGAAAACACAAAAATCAATACTCTTTTGGTCAATACCAAGGAAAGTAACGATCAGAACTTTACCAATTTGTTTCCTTCCTTCAATACCTCCTATAAGTTTAGCACTAACTTTTCTCTCCAGGCTGGCTATTCCAAAAGGATCTACCGACCACGTTTGTGGGAACTGAATCCCTTTTTCAATATTCGCAACAGCTATAACTACAGGAAAGGAAACCCCAATCTGAAATCGGAGTACTCGGATTCCTATGAAATATCGGCTATTTTCCTAAAAGGGATAACCTCTCTAAATATGAGTTTATACCAGCTATACACAACCAACACCATCGAATCTGTTACTACATTTGAGGACAACATCAGTATTAGCGGACCCGAGAATTTGGGAACCAAAAGGGTGAATGGTATAGAGCTCAATGGAAAAATATCTCCTTCCAAAAAAATTACATTTAATGGGGATTTCAATTTCAACACTTTTGACCGTAAAGCCTCATGGCAAGACCGGTCTTTTGATTTTAAAGGCAATAGTTGGAGTTCGGAAATCACTTCCAAATTTAAGTTTCCCAAAGATTTAGATATGGAAATGAGCTGGAATTATGAGTCTGGATTTAAAACCATTGATGGGGAGTCTGGCCCGAGCCAGTTTCTCAATCTTGGAGCTCGAAAAAAACTTCTTAAAGGCAAGGGCATTATCAGTTTGAACATCAGAGACCTTTTTGCCACAAGGGTTAGGGAAAATCAAACCATCAGGGATAATTTCAATATTTGGAGCCGATCGGTTTACGGAAGGTTTTGGGTCATTGGGTTCAGCTATGGTTTTGGTCAGGGCGAAGCCATGGAATTTACGGGAAGAAGAAGATAACTTTCTCAGACTTTCTCATCTTTTTTATTAAATTGCGTTTAACATAAATCAATTCAATATGAAAATTAAAATTATTTTTAGAATTTGTGCTGCTCTTATTTTTATTCAAGGGATTCCATTGTTTCTATCTCTTTTTTCACCCGAATTTAAAATGATGCTGATCGCAGATGCCTTTGGAGCCAATCCATCCGCTGATGCAGTAACCATGTTCGAGACTTTTGCTTTGGTCGTGGGACTGATGGTTTTGGGAATTGTTTTTGTAATCATTGGGGCGACTTCTTTCACGGATTTGGAAACCTTAAAAAGAGTTTCCTTTTTGTTTTTTGTGTTGGCAGGGTTTTTTTCCCTACCAGACCTCATTGGTTTTTTCAAAGCAGAACCAACAGCACCCCTTCCGGTCATCGTTTTAGGATTGGTCACTATAGGGCTATTCTATTACGGATCTAAGAAGGGAACCATTTAAAATTAGAATCAATAAAAAATCAATTTTATTATGAAAAAAATTACAATACTGTTTTTATTGGTTACGGCACTGGGATATAGCCAAACCACGGATCAAGAATATGACGCTCTGACCAAAAAAAGTCCTTTTAATAAAATGTATCCAAAAGCGACAGCTGCTGATGCAGCAGCATATTTTGGAGCTTGGAACAAAATTTTTACAGAAGGGCCTATTGCATTGAAAGAAGCCAGATTGGTGGCCATATCGGCTTCTGTAGCCATGAAGTGTGAATATTGCATTACGGCTCAGGTTCATATGGCAAAAGTGGCTGGAGCAACTGATGATGAGATTAAAGCAGCCATTTTTATCGCTGCCGAAGTGGCTCGTTTTTCCACCTTGCTCTACGGAAATGAATTTGGAATGGATAATCTGAAGGAAGTCTTGGGAATTCAACCCAATTAAGCATCCATTTTACTTTACCAAAAAAGTCTAACACCAAAGGTGTTGGACTTTTTTATTGATATGCTATCCCATAAAGTTTAGTATCAACTCAAAGCATAAATAGCCGTTGAGTAGGCAGTAAAATAGGGCGGGAATGGTTTTCATCAGGCCATCTTTGATCTTAATACGGGTGATGACCCCAAATAACATCAATAGGGAAAGCCCAAATGTGCTTAGGATTTGAAAATAATCCATCCAAAATCCAACGATAATCCCTAACGCTCCCAACAATTGAAGTACGCCCGTTAGTTTTCTGAACTTTGGAATACCGTAGCGTATAAATTCTTCCATCATAAAGCGACTGGTGAAACAACCAATTCCATAAAATAAAAATGAAATGGATGAAAACCATAAAAGGGGATCAAGCAGGGTCAAAAGCAAATTTTTTTAAAATGTCCATCTGGACATGGTCTAATGTTTTTTGATGACATGCTTCCAATATGATTTGGGGCGCCACATCTGATCGATAGGCCTCCATCCACCGTGAAACACATAAGCACCAATGATCTCCTGCTACTAAGCCGGGAAAATTATATTCTGGATAGGACCGCGTCAAGTCATTTCCTTTGTTTTTCGAAAAGGTCAAAAAAGCGTCTGTAACCACTGCACAAACGGTATGGGTTCCTGCATCAAACGGGCCAGTATCACAGCACCCATTTCTATAGGCACCAGTCATGGGGTTTGTACCACAAACCATTAAAGGTTTTCCAAAAACATTGAGTCCAGCTTCTTTCATTTGAAAACAGCATGTAATCCATTAAAAAAAAGAGAAAAACTCTTTGGGTCAAGATTTTTTTTCTCCAAAAAAGATTGGGTTAAAGATCATTAACAAACAACACAACAACATACTAGCTGCTGGGAGTGTTGGTATGATTCCATCGGAAATGCTGATGTGGAAATAAACCGCTCCGATCATAAACAATGCCATAGCAGCTGCCGAAGGTTTGATCAAAGCAGGGAATTTTAATCCTCCTATCAAAAGTAAAAGTGCTAAAATAATCTTGACGACACCCACCGAAATCATTATGCCATTACTAAGCCCATAGACCGCAAATTCTTCAGACATATTTACAGCATCTCCTCCTCTAAACAAAGAAGGTTGATTTAAACGGAAAGTCCAGGCACTCAAAACAACAATCGAAACCAAGAGAGAAAGGTATTTAGAAAGCTTCATTTTTTTAAATCTAGTCAATTAAAGTTATGTATAAAAATTCAAATACAGCATAAGCCAGTAAAATATTTGCCTCATAAGGTAACTTAAAAGCTTGCATAAAAGGGAATCATTTCAAAAATATTAGCGTATTTATCATTCATTCATAAGTACTTGAATTTTAATTTTCAAATCCTGTAAAATGTTTCTGGCTTCTTCCATTGAAAGGCCCAAGTTCATTTTTGGACGTTGATGTCCTACATAGGTTAACCAAGCATCTTTGGAGACTCTTTGACGTGTTTGTATATGGGTGAATACTTCAGCACCATTTTTGTATTGATAAAGAACCTCTTCGAAGTCTTTTGCTTGTGCGAATTCTTCAGCTCCCAAAGACAACAAAACGGCTTTTGCCATTATAAAATGTCCTGCCATATTGGGATGTACTCCATCTTTAGCAAAGCTAAAGTTGGCATCCTTAAGCCGCCTTATTTTTAGTTCTTGTTTCATGGGGTGGTGGATATCAATCACATTCCACCCAGAGGAACGCTTTTGCTCCATTAACCAATCGGAATAGACTTCCAGTACATCGGAATAAGTTTTTCCTTTTTGCCCGTCATAAATGGGGGGCGTGAGATGAATAATTTCAGCCTCTTGTTTTACAACTTCTGAGTGCAAGCGAGAGATCCCATCTCTAAATTTTTTAAAGCGGGTCTCATCTAAAGGCATATAGATTCCATCGTTCATCCCATAACAAGCAAATATTAAATCAGGTTTTGTTTTGTTCAACAAGCTTTCCAGTCGATCGTGGAGGTTGGGTCGTGGAAATGCTCCATTGGCGTGGTTGGGTTCGGAAAGTCCTGAAACGGTTTCGCTGGGTAATCCCAGGTTTATAATTTCATAGTTTTTTTTGGGGTAACGTATTGACAAATAGGTATCGATATAATTGACGTAACCACCAGCATAAGTAATACTGTTTCCAACAAATACAATGCGTTTTACTCCCTCCTCAATTTTGTAGGGTTGAGCATAACTAAAGATTTGTATGCCCATGAACAGAATGGCAAATAGGACTTTATAGATCATTTTAATAGGTTTTGGCTCTCAAGGCTCTGTCATTGTTACGATCCTTCTCTAAAAGCTTTTTTCGTTAATGGCGATGTTTTTATTAAGATCAGCGACTAAAATACATTAATTATGGGGAAACTTTTCTTGGGAATTCGGACGAGTAAGGGAATCATTGCACAAGACATAGAAGTTTTTAATCTTCAAATTAAGTTCCAGCACTTCTATTTACTTGCGATTCAAAACTAAATAAAGCACTTTTGAATTTATTAACCATAAAAATTTAAAATGAAAAGAATTATTTTACCATTGTTCGCTTTGTTTTTTACATTAAGTTCTTACCCTCAGTATAGGGTTTTTTACTTTGTGGATGCATTAAAAGGAAAGAAATCAACTGTCAAAAAGCTTCTTACAAATGAAGTAAAAAAAGCCAATCAAGTTCGAATAGACAAAGGTGTATTGAAAGGTTATGACATTTGGGAAATTATTACTGTTGGTGGAGAGTCCCATTCCTATGTTTTGGGACAATGGGACAAATCATTTTTTTGCTTTAATTTTGCTAAAAATCATTTAGACGGAATCTTCAAAGTAAATTATGAACAAATTGATTTTAGTCAAAAATTTATTAAAAAATGATGTTGACCTTGATTAATATATTTAGATTAAAATGTCCTGTATGTGGTAAAGGAGAATTTTTAGAAAGTCGACCTCGTCTGTTCTTTAAAATTATACGAGTTAGAGACCGTTGTTCAAGCTGTCAAACTGGTTTAAAAATTGAGCCAAGTTTTTACTATGGTTCCATGTATGTGTCGTATGCTTTAGGTGTTGGTTTAATGTTGTTTACCACTTTTATTTATTGGTCACTGAGCAATTCTTTTTCAGTTCTATCTTGCTTTCTTTGGATTGTTGGAATATTATTAGCTTTAAATACCTATATCAATGCTTGGTCAAAAGCAATTTGGGCAAGCTTCTTTTTCAAGCAGAAGTTTGAGTAACCAGCTTATTTTAAATCACCAGCATATCCCCCTCACAAAGCTTATGAGCTTCCAATCCTCTTAGATAAGTCAAACTAACATTTATAGATGAGTGTCCCATTCCTTAGGTTTAGGATAAGGGACAGTTAAACATTAAGTTTAAGTTAATTAGTTGCATATTGAAATTAAGCTTGTTAAATTGAGACTTATTAACCATAAATTATTTAAAATGAAAAAAATATTACTTTCAATCGTTCTATTAACCACAACTTTTTCGTTTGCTCAAGAAATTACGGGTAAAACTACAACTGGTGACAAATACTCAAAAGCGATTAAAAACTATATGAATGAATATTTGCAAAACAAATTTGACACATTCAAAGAAATCCATATTGAAGATGCTATTTTCGATTTAAATGGAATTGAATTAGATAAGTCAACTGTTCAAAAAGGATGGAGTTCTCATCATCAAATTTACAGTAATATCAATATAGAATGGATGTTTGTTGAAACTACTGTATATGACGAAAACAACAATAATATGGTATGGTCCCACATATGGGGTGTTTGGTCTGCTAAAGGAAATAAGACTGGAAAAAACTGGAGTAATCCATTTAACGCATCATTTAAGTGGGTAGATGGAAAGATTGTTAGGGAGAATTGGATTTTTGACCCAACATCAGATATTACAGAAGCTGCTGCAAAATAAGTAGTACTAACCAAAAGAAATAATACCCTCCCAAGTGGAGGGTTTTTTATTTCAACTCAGGCATATCTAAGCCGCTTAAATAAGTTAAAGTGAATTTTATAGAAGAATGTCCCAATGTCTTAATCCCTGGGTTTGGGACGATGAAATAATCCCAATATTAAGCTTTGGTTAGCCAGTTGTATAACCCAATTAATGTATATATATTTATAAAAACCATAAATAAATTTATATGATTACAGCAATACTCAAATTCGATATTAATAATGCGTTTTCAGAATGGGAAAAATCTTTTTATAACTCCCAACCAATGGCGAGAGCTGCGGGAATTTTTCAACTTTATCATGGACACGCTCCTGATAATGAAAAGAAAGTTTGTGTAGTTATGAACTGTTTAAGTGAAGAACATATGCAAAATTTTATGGCAGAAAGTGGCGAAGCTATAGCTGCATCAGGACATATATTAGAGTCTACAGTTACAGAACTGTATGTAAACTAAATCTCAGATATACTTCCATCAGCAAGCTGTGGCCATTGCAATCGTCTTAAATAAGTTAAGTGGAGATTTTTAAAAAAACGCTCCATCGACTTTTGAAGCTTGATCTTGTTACCCTTTTTAAGACGGGTATCTTTTGTTTTTTAAAACAAATTGCAGGTAATATTTTCTATGAATCGATTGGTAAACTTTTGGTTAAGTGATACTCATTTTTGCCATTTTACATTTTTGCCATGAGTGAAAGCTTCAATTGAAATTTATATGGTTAAATATTTATAGGCTATGCTTATATTTGTGAATCCAACAGGTCCTATAGCTCAGTTGGTTAGAGTAGCTGACTCATAATCAGTTGGTCCCTGGTTCGAGCCCAGGTGGGACCACCAACAGAAAACCTCAACTTGTTAATTTACAACTTGTTGAGGTTTTATTTTTACAACAAACATCAAATGGGGCACTTCCCCCATAAGTCAGGAGTATTATCTCAGCAGAACAACTGCCTCTAGCTATAAGTACTAGAGACTTTGGAAAACGTAAAGAAAATGTGAGAAAAGATCAAAAGAATAAATAACTGAATACTAAAAGTCGTATTAATTAATTTTTGTTAGGAAATTTTGATTGAATTTGTTCTTGATAAAATCGATAGCAATTTGATCCACCAATCCCCTTAGTTCATTTTCAAATGTAATCTTGATACTTTGTGGATTTTTTAACCAAAGATCAATCTCATCTAATTGTTTTAGAGAGAACTTTTTTAAGACTTTAACCCCCATTTTATTTAAGGAAACAGCGTTATAGATCTGTTCAACATGACCCTTCATTGGGATTACTAACAAAGGTTTGTTTAAGAATAATGACTCAGAGGTTGTGGTAAATCCGGCATTAGTAATTACTCCATCCGCACCTGATAAAAGATTTAAAAAAACATCTTCATCTATTGGGTATAAATGAGAAGAACCAATTGACTTTTTTTGTGATATGTTTCTTGAAAAAATATGCCACTGTCGGTGGGGTAGTTTATTTGTAATCTCAAGAATGGACTTTTCTTCATAAGCAGGTAAATAAACGACAATACCGTTTCCATTGAAGGGTTTTAATTTCTTGACTTTTGATCGAATGATAGGAGGATAAATTTCTTCGTTGAATTTCTGATAGTGCAATCCATATCCTATTTTAACTGGAGCAAAAAATTTGAGAAAACGAATTGTAGATCTAAATCGTTTTTTTGGTTTGGGGATACCTTTTTTCCAAAGAGATAGCTGGTTACTTATTCCAAAACAGAGAACTCCTTTTAATTTACAAGACCATGCTGAGATTGGTTCAAAATCATTAATCACTAAGTCGTAATCTTGAACTCGTAAAAAGATAACATCCCAAATAAATAAAAATAAATTATTTTTTAAAAGGGTTTTTATCCAATCTATCCCACCTTTTTTATTGTAGTGTAGTGTTAATCCCTTAAGGTGTTTTTTGATTGGATAACCCAGATCCAATTGAGGTTTTGGACCACTTGTAATAACATCAAACTGAAAACGACGATTCATGTAAGGAATAAGTTCCTTAGCACGAGAAATATGTCCATTCCCAGTAGATTGAATTGCGAAAAGGACCTTCACTGTTTCTTTAGAATATTAAATTCAGTCATCATTTCATCAAACAATTCTTTATTTGATTTTTCTTCATCATTTATTGAGGATTTTTCAAAACGGGATGATTCGTGATTATAAATTGACCATTTAGAATTGTTATACTCTAATGCGGTCAAATTCTCTACCCAATCTCCCGAATTCAAGTAGGTAACCGTATTATTTCCTGTTTTAAATTTTTCGATTTTGGGGTGGTGGATGTGTCCACAAACCACATATTTGAAATTATTTGATGTGGCAATTTCAACGGCAATATTTTCAAATCGATTGATATATTTTACAGCACCTTTTACACTGTTTTTGATTTTTTTGGAAAACGACATTTTGTTACGCCCTGTTTTTTCCAAAATAAAATTGATGAAACTATTGATTAAGATTAGAAAGTCATAACCAACCCCACCAAGTTTAGCGATCCATTTTGAATATTGCATAGTGACATCAAAAACATCTCCATGGAAAAACCAGGCTTTCTCTCCATTGAGTGTTAAAATTACCTTATTAACGATGACAAATTTGCCCATTTTGAAACCTTTGAATTTCCGGAGCATTTCATCGTGATTTCCTGTTACATAATAAATTTCTTTTCCTTGAGTAATCCACTTAAGGATGTATTTGATTACTTTCATGTGAGATTTGGGCCAATATCGTTTCTTGAACTGCCAAATATCAATAATGTCACCGTTTAAAATAACGATTTTAGGGTCAATAGATTTAATATATAGAAGTAATTCTTTTGCGTTACATCCGTAGGTGCCTAGGTGAACATCGGATATCACTACAAGATCAACAGATCGAACTTCTGACATTAAAGATTTTCATGTAAAACAAGAGAAAACTTGATTGTCTTAGATTAACTTAAAGTTAAAACTTAAATAAGTTTACGTAAAATGAGTAGGATTATATGACCTTATAAATTTAACAAACTTCAGAAAACCTAAAGAAATAAGAGAAAAAATGAAGAAAACAACTTCTGTTAAATCTAATAGTATATCAATGAGTTATAAATAGTAATGAGTATAGGTGGGACCATCAATACACCCTCTAAGTCATTGACTATGAGGATTTTTTATGACGCCTTTGGTCAACCAAATTCTTTAGTTTATATATGAGGAAACCCCGACGCTCCTTGTTTGCAGAAGCCCAATTTTCTAACCACAACGGTTGTTGAGTTATGGCTTATACATAAATATATACTTACTATATTTATAATCTATATCTTGCATCATCATCTGATTTTTAATGAAAAAACGGGTATTGTTTTTTGGAATTTTCTTAATCGCATTGGCTTGTAGTAAAAGCGATGAAAGTTCCCCCTTGGTTCCAGTAAAATATACCCTATCCGTTGAGGTATCTGAGGGAGGAAGTGTGAGCACATCGGGCGGTCAGTATGAGGAAAACACCAATGTTTCCATCACTGCAACCCCAGATCAAGGATATGAACTTTCCGGTTGGACCGGAACTACTCTTACGGGAAATTCAATCAGTGTAAAAGTGAGTTCTAATCAGACCATCACGGCCAACTTTACACGATCAAAATATACCCTGACCATTGGCACTGTTGGAGGTGGATCCGTAGCCCAACAAGTGCTCAACTCCTCCAGAAGTGATACGGAATACGAATCTGGAAATACCATCCGATTAACGGCCACACCGCAAAATGATTTTTTGTTTTACGATTGGCAACAAATGCTCGATAATCTCAGTCAAAACAGTTTTGAAAATCCTTTGAAGGTTGAAATGGATCAATCCAAAACGGTTACGGCCACATTTCAAGAGAAACTACCTCTTATTAATCCGGAAAATACCGATAAGAATAATACTGTCGGGAAATGGAAGATCAGAAAGAAACGTCCTGGCGCTCAAGAAGAGTCATCCTCTGGTAGAGCAGTTGCATGTAATATCGATGTAATTATTTTGAGATCCGACAATTCCTTTACTATGATGACCGAAACTGCAACCATAACAGGGGAGTATTCAATCGATTCTGAAACTACGATAAGCCTAAACCAGCGTTGGATTGCCCAACGAGGAAATACAAAAATTGGAACCCTTACAGATATTAAACTAAGCAATGACTATTTAAGTTTTAATATTGAGTTAATCGGTATCTGTGATGAGCAATTGGAGGCCGACAGGGATCTAACCTATGTCGAGGCAACAGACCCTCTGGCACCCTCTAATACAGTGACTCAAACAACGGAAACATCTTCCACAACGACCAGTAGTGGCACTTCCACAGGCTCATAATTTAATCCTAAAGATTTGCCATTTTCCCAGCCTAAGGTTTGAATGCAGGGGTGAAGAGCAAATGATAAAAATGGCTCAGTTCCTTTTGGGGTCTATTTTCCCCAATAGATTTAGAATTACAGTAAGCAATCCGATGATAAACTGAAGGATAAAAACCCAAAATGCCCCTCCTTCACCGAGGTTGACAACAGCACTCAACATAAAAATAACGCCATAGATATACCAAAAAAACTTTCGATAAAGTTTTTTTTTAGTTTTAGAAATTTTCATCATTTTCACCGAAAGAAAATGGATCATTCCAACCACAACAAAAGTTCCGAGTAAAATCAAAAGGGCTTTTTCCATATTCTAAATTAAAAATTTTTTGATTACATAGAGTAACTTGATGGGCCAGTGATCCAAAACCTCCACAACACCTATCATTTTGAAGGAGATTTTAAAACCTTAAAAGGAGCCCCTGGAACTTGGCACGAGGGATACCCTAAAATTCAAAGGATTGCTTATGGTGGTGGCGATGAAAGAAGCCATTGACAGTGGCATGTTCGATCCGGAATATTCACCAGAATGGGATCAATCGGAAGATGCAGCATCAGTAGCCTACAAAGAATACTTATACTTATTGAATTACAATATGTGGGAAATGAGCGAGTTTTGGAAAGGACAGAGTCTAGCTCCGGAATGGAATGATGCCATGCGAACACCCGATGGGATTCTAACCAATAACCCTTTGGGATATGAATTATTTAACAACTACATCAAACCCGTTCTTTCAAAACCTGACTTTACAACCATCAGATCCATTTTTCAAGACAATGATCTAGGTGAGTCAGGATATATTGCCGATTATGAAGCCGATATCAATACCGTTTTACCCCGTGAAGATTTGACGCTAGAGGGAATATTCAACAATTAGTTTTAAGTCCATAGAGAATGATATTGGGATGATAAGACCCATAAATTATCGCGAACTCTAGGGTTATTTCATCGCTTTGGTTTTTCCCAAAAAAACACTGACTCCTTTTTGGATGGGGTTCCCTGTAGTTCGTCGAAAACTTACCAGTTGGCCAGTGTGATAAATGGCATCGGACAAAGGACCATTTAATAAATTCCAGACAGGAAACCTGCTTATTTTACCATCTCTTTCAAAAACCACGTTCATTTTATGCACCTCCTCTTCACTTTTTCCAGAATACAATTGGGCAGATTGGTCAAGATTGGTCAAAATACTTTGCCTTAAAAACCTATAATCTTCGGGTAGAGCGCTCAACGGTCGTTTATTGGGAGTAGAAGAGTAGGCATTCAAAATCATCAATGATAGCCCGTAAATGTGCTGTAAAGTTTCTAATGAAGAAGCACCGTCTTTGCTGGGGCGATAGGATAAATCCTCAGTACGCAAATCCTTGGAAGCCCAATAAAAACGATAACCCAAGCCTTGGATCATTCGGCTGATGATGTCACCTGCTTTTAGTGTCGATGGGGGTGGTGGAATTTCATCCATGGGGAGCCTTTCTTGAGCCATAATAAATGTATTTGTAAGTAAAAAAACATAAATATAAAAACGCATAAGGGGTCAAAATTTAAATTCAATTACTCATAAATATAAGAGAATCAAATCGAAAATCTATAGCGAGATAGGCTATGGGGATTGAGAGGAAAGAGTTCAGGTTTGTGATGACTGAACAGATGATGAATATCAAAAATGACAAATGCATTCATTTGAGGCCTTGCCCAGTTGATCACAAACGGGTATTGACAACGTTATTGAATATGGATCCAAAAGTATAACTCAACCCCAGCGAAACCCTGTTTTGATAATTTGTAGAGATTTGTCTTTGTCTGAGTAACAAATCCTCAATGGAGGCTTCCCCTTTGGGAAGATTGATCTGATCTCGGATCAATTGAAAATTCCCCGAAATTCTGAGGGACAGTCCTCGGATAAGTCTCAGGTTGATGTTATTGTTGAGCGTAAGTCTATTTTGGTCTGGTTCATCCAGAAACTGTGAGGCCACCAAGTAAGAGTAAATACTTCCCCATTTTTCTCTGTATCTCAAATTTAAGGTTAGTGATTGATTGAACATTTCTTGTTTCACAAACCCATAGATTGTTTCTTCAATATATTTAAATGAATTGAAGCCAATCTTATAGGCCAAAGTCACCTCCTTGGTCAAAACTTCAGAGTAGGGGAAAAAATTATACTCCAAAGCTGGGGAGAAGTTAAAATAGGATTCGTAGTTTCTGAAAGTATCATCGAGGTAATTTCCGAAAACGCCCGTGGAGAAATGATTGGAAAGACTCTTGACGATACTCCCCGAAAAAAAAGTTCTTTGTCGTTCGCTGTTATAACTTTCATCGTCTCCCGAAAAAAACTTGATTGATCGAAGCATTTGAAAATCGGATCGGATCCGCCACAACTCCGAAACCCGATCTACTTCCATACCCAATCTGTATTCCTCTTCTCTAATACTTTTTTGGTTCTCTAAATTAAGAGATCCCGAAACCTCAAAAACCCAATTTTTCCATTGGTCCAATGACAATTCCTCAGGATTGACTTTTTTATTCCCGAAATTCACTTCCACTTGATCTTGAAATGAAGTGTTCTGTAAAAAGTAAACCATACCCAGTTTATAGGTTTTCAACAATTGATCTCGGGCTTCGACAAAAGTGAGATTCTTAGCAAGATCAATACTGATTTGGTTTTCTAAATTTTGGAAATCATTTTTGCCTTTGTATTCAAAAGAGTAATTCCTTCCCCCACTGGCATTGGTAATTTCAAAGACAAAAACTTCAATATCCGAGAGCGTTCTGTCTCTTACGTAGTCAAATACTAAAGTGTTTTGTTTGATAAAATCGTCATCGCAACGACAGCTGAGAAAAACTTTGACTTTCTCCGTTTGAGCAGAAGTTTTAAAATAACAGAATACTATTAATATGCAGAGTAATGTATGCTTCATAAAGAAAGGCCTAAATTAATAAAAAAAACAGATTTTCTTATGACGTAGCAAGCAAAAGCTCATTTTAATGGGCAATAGTCAAAACGCCAAAGACGAATAATGTGATTGCCTCCGACAATAATTATGAAGGTGTTGGTCAACTTTGGGGACCAACTTTAGAATAGAAAAATATTCATTTGATATTACGTCAATGAATGATCTCATCCTCCTCGAAAATAGCCAGAGGTTCCCATTTTTTGGAGGAGAAATGTGTACTGAAATTTTTCTGAGGGATCCCTGGGCTTGTTCTCCCATTTTTAATGGCAGTTTTAAAAAGGGTGATCATCTCATTTTCTATTTTTGGATGTTGACCGTAGAGGTTATTCATTTCTTCTGGATCCTCTTTCAGATTATAAAGTTGGAATTTAGGTAGTTCTTGGGTTTCTTTTTTGGAAGGTCTGGGGTAACTCCAGCCTCCCGATCCCGGACAGAAAATAAACTTATACGCTCCTTTTCTGATGGCGAAACTGCCATTGATGGAGTGATGGATGGTAAATGATCTTTGGTAATCACTTTCGGTTACTTTTGAAAAGGTAGGCAGCATGGAAAAACTGTCCTCTCCTTCATCATCTGAGAGTTTTTCACCCAATATATCCGCACAGGTGGCCAGTAGGTCGGTCGTACAAATAGTCTTTTGTGAAACCATCCCCGCTTGAATTCTCCGAGGCCATTTCACGATAAAAGGTACCCGATGGCCCCCCTCAAAAATATCAGCTTTGTGTCCTCTATACACTCCACTGGGGTCATGTCCTTTTTCTCCAAGTACTTCAAATTTTGCTTCGGGAGAACATCCATTATCACTGGTAAAAATGACAATTGTATTGTCTGAAATCCCCAGTTCATCCAACAGTTTATTGAGCCTTCCTACCCGATGGTCGATCTGCATCACAAAATCTGCATAAGGGTTCAAGCCACTTTTTCCTTTCCATTCCTCGGTGGGCAGTATGGGAGTGTGTGGAGACGGTAAAGGCAAGTATAAGAAAAAAGGCTTCCCTTTTTCATTCATCTCGGAGACATAAGCCTCAGCTTTATCAAACAGATGTGGAGTAACCCTTTCATGGTCAAAGTCGTTGGCAGTAGGGCCCTTTCTCCACCAGTGGTAATCCCCTTTTCTTTCAGTTATATTTTCAACCTGAGCAGTAATCTTTTCATTTTCTACATAGACGTAAGGCGGCATGTCCAAAGAACCGCAGTGGCCATAGGCATAATCAAATCCTAAGCCATTGGGACTGTTGGTGATTTTTTTCGTAAAATCAATTTTCTCAAAAATTTCTTGGTTCCTGATGGGTTTATTTTGAAAAGCACTATCCTTTAAGGCCCAATCCCACCCTAAATGCCACTTGCCAATAAAGGCGGTTTGGTAACCATTGTATTTCAAGAAAGAGGCTACTGTAGTTCTATTGGGAGGGATTAATGCTTGGGAAGTACCACTCAAAACTCCTCTTTTGAGGGGACTGCGCCAATTATATCTTCCCGTAAGTATCCCGTATCGGGTGGGGGTACAAACGGCGGAGGACGTATGCGCATCCGTAAAGATCATTCCCTGTCGCGCCATATGATCCAAATGGGGTGTTTGGATTTTTCCCTCTTTATTGAAAACTCCTAAATCTCCATAACCCAAATCATCTGCCAATACATAAATGATATTGGGAGCAGCCGATTTCATTTCCTGACGACAGGACAAAAGCATAAAAATCAATAATAATAACAGTAGGTGAAATGACTTTTTCATCGTAATTTTATTAGAATAATTCTTGATAAAATTCTTAATAGTGCAAAATAAATGGGAGCAAAACCCTAGTAAATTAGTTAAAAAATTTCAATTTAAAGATTTTGAAGAAGCTTTAAAATTCATCAACAGTGTTGGTCAAATAGCGGAATCGATGAATCATCATCCCAAAATCGTCAACCTTTATAATACCGTAACAATCGAACTGTGGACTCACGATCAAAACGCCGTTACGGACCTGGATTTTCAACTGGCGGAGGAAATAGATCGCAGAATGGGATCAAATTAAAAAACGCTAATTTTATCATTTTTCAAGTGTTTTTTGGTCATTTTTTCTCTTTTTTGAGCAAAAAAAGTCATTTTTCAACCAAAAACAGCATTTTCTGTTTTGTACAATAGGCCATATTTTAGCATTTAATGTCTTGATTAAAAAAAATTATATTTACACTTAACAAATATCAAACATGAAAAAAGTATTACTTTCAATTGCACTCATATACTGTCTCAATCTTTTTGGACAGAAAGAAGTTTATGAAATCAGAACTTATGAGCTTTTTCAATATTCCAATTTTAAAAACTTCAACACCTATTTTGAGGATCATTTCATTCCTTTACTCAATCAACAAGGAATCAACAACATAGGTGTATTCCGAGAGGTTTCAGAGGATTTGCCCAGAAAGATTTATGTGTTTATCCCATTTGCCGATATGGAGACTTATCTGCAAGCACGGTCTGTAATGGAAACAGACGCCAAACTACAAAAAGCTTCTGCCGAACTCAGTCCCGTGAATAAGCCTATTTTCAATAGATATGAGACGTCCCTTTACATGGCCTTTGACGGAATGCCCAAAATGGTGAAGCCCGATGACAAAAATCGATTTTTTGAACTACGGACTTATGAAAGTCATTCCGAAGATGCCTACCGAAGAAAAGTCAATATGTTCAATGAAGGGGAGTTGGAATTGTTTAGTGAATTGGATTTTGGTTCTGTTTTTTTTGGGGATAAAATTGCCGGAGATCGAATGCCTTGTTTGACCTATATGTTGGCTTTTGAAAGTTTAGAAGAACGAAATGAAAACTGGGGACAGTTTGCAGATCACCCAACTTGGACTAGATTGAAAAGCGACCCAGCATACAAAGGCAGTTGTTGCTCCTCCATCACCCGAGCTTTTTTAACTCCCATGTCGTACTCTCAATTATAATCCATGCGTATATCACTTTTGCTAGGCCTATTGCTGATCAACGCAGCATGTAGTCCAACAGAGCAGTCTATTCCAAATATCGTTTGGTTGACTACCGAGGACAATGCTCCCCACCATATGAAATTGTACAACGAAGATGGTGTCTCCATGCCTGTTATAGAGAAACTGGCAAAAGAAGGGATTGTTTTTGACAATGCTTTTTCCAATGCCCCGGTTTGTTCCGTGGCACGAAGTACATTGATCACTGGCTGCTATGCACCCAGAGTTTTCACCCAATTCCACCGAAGAGCCCAACATGCTCCCCTTCCTCAGGGCCTGATGCCATTTCCCTTTTACCTCAGACAAGCGGGGTATTATACTACCAATAATCACAAACAGGATTACAATTTTATAATGCCCGAAGGCGTGTGGGATGAGTCATCCAAAAAAGCAACTTATAAAAACAGAAAACCGGGCCAACCGTTTTTTCATGTACAAAATCATACCGTAACCCACGAGGGGAGTCTACATTTTGACCAAGTGGCGATAGATAATACTGCAGAAGAAGATCTGGAACACATCAAAGTTTTTCCTTACCATCCTGATACCAAAACCTTCCGATACAGCTACCACCATTTTCAGAACAGACATGTATTGGCAGACCAGCAAATGGGAAAATTCATTGCCGATCTAGAGGACCAGGGGCTTATGGAGGATACTATCATTTTCTATTTTGGTGACCACGGAGGGGTATTGCCTAGAAGCAAGGGATATGCCTACGAAAGTGGACTACGAGTTCCTTTGGTAGTTTATGTTCCTGAAAAGTGGAAACACCTTTTTCATCACAGTAAAGGTTCTAGGGCAGAGACTTTTGTTGAGTTTGTCGATTTGGCCCCTACAGTACTTTCTTTGGCAGGGATTCCCCCTTCAAAGGGTATTGACGGAACAGCGGTTTTGGGAGCATACTCAGAAGCCTCAAAAATGAAAAAAAAGAATTCAACCTTTGGTTATGCCGACCGCTTTGATGAGAAATACGACTTGATAAGAACTTTAAGGGTTGGGAAATACAAGTACATCAGAAATTATCAGCCCTTTAACATAGATGGTTTATTTAATTTTTACCGATACAAAATGCTTGCCTATCAGGAGTGGGAAGCACTTTATAATGATGGAAAGCTTAACGCAAAACAGCGTCAATTTTTTGAGTCCAGAGGCCCTGAGGGATTATACGATATAGATCAAGATCCCCACGAGGTCAATGACCTTTCGGCAAGTCCCGAACATCAAGAAATTTTGGCGCAGATGAGAAAGCAGCTACAAGAAAAACTTCTTGCCTTGCCCGATCTTAGTTTTTATCCCGAACCCTATTTGCTAGATCATGCCCTCGATAATCCTGTCGTCTTTGGACAAAACAATAAAGATGAAATCAAGGAATTGATGCAAGTGGCGGATCTAAATTTATCCCGTTTTGAAGAAGTTCAAGAAAAAATTAATCAAGCATTGAAGGATGACAATCCTTGGAAAAGATATTGGGGCTTGGTGGTTTGTAATTCTTTTGGAGAGAAGGCAAAATCATTGGTGCCTCAAATCAAAAACTTATTGGAACAGGATGATGAAAACTTAGTCCGCACCCGTGCCTTAGAATATCTTTTGCTGAACCAGGAATCTGTTGATCGCAGAATTGTTGACACATTGCTGAAAAACGCCAAATCAGAGACAGAAGCCAATCTCATTCTCAACAGTTTGGCCTTAGTAAAAAGCTCAAGACCTCAATTGAAATTTAATTTGTCCAAAGAAATTTTTCCACCTGAATGGTATGACAAACCCAATGATTTGGTCAACAGAAGAATGGATCATTTAATCGGTAATCCGTAATTATATGGGATCCAATGCAAATGAGGAACGAACTCCAAGAATCTATAGAAAAGCCAAAGGACAGATAGTTGTGGAAGGTAAGGTGAACCTTACCGATTTGGAGGGAAACCCTATCAAACACGGCAACAGATTTACCCTTTGTGGATGTACTAAATCCAAAGACATGCCTTTTTGTGATGGTTCACACAAAATTTAGAACTCTCTTTTTCCAAATTCACTTTCGATAAACTTGGTAGTGTTTTTTCTATTATTGAAGTTATAACTCAAGCTGAGCAGTATCATATCTACTTCATAAACATAGTTGGTGGTGGTGTAAAATTCACCTGATCTCATGGTGGTAATCCTTTGTTCATTCGAATTGAGCATCCCCATATCAATATTTTTCCATTGGAGCGTTGCGGTCAATTGATTGTTCCAAAAACGTCGGGACAGGGTTAGGTTAGGAGAATAGTATTCTGAGTCTCTTCCCTGAGCGGTAATCCTGTTGGAAATATAATTAAAGTTAAATTGAGCAAAAGCCAAGTCCGAAAAACGATAAGTAGCGTTTATATTATAGTTGCTGGCATAGGCATCAGTATTGACAGTGCGGCCGTCAAACGATCCTTTGATGATGGTATAGTAGTAGTTACTGGAGATTAAAAGTTTAAATTTTTTGCTTAAGGTGTAATCTGCGGTCATTTCTCGACCTATTATTTTGGCATTGCCAACGTTGGAGTAGATGCGGTTTAAAATGGTATCATTGTAAACAGTGTTGACCCTATTGATCAAATGATTAACATTGCGATAGTACAAGCTTGAAAATATATTGCGCCCTTTTTTACTTTTATAATTTACACCCAATTCCACTTGGTCGATCAACTCAGGATGTAAGTTGGGGTCGCCTTGTTCAAGGGTTTCTGAGTGTTCTCTTTCAGGAAACGGATTCATTTTAAAGGTAGTGGTACGTTCGATTCTCTTGCTGTATGCAAGGTTAAAAGAAAGCCCATCCTTCCATTGGTATATTATACTCGCAGAAGGAAAAAACTTGGTAAAACCCAATGAATAGTCTTGGTCTAATTTTCCAGTCTTATCTTTTAAAGACAAGTCCCTTTGCATGTTTTCCATCCGCAGTCCAGCGGCAAAACTCCATTTTTCAATACGAGTATTGTATTGTAAATAGCCTGCATGTATGGATCGTTTGAGATTTACTTCACTCGAGAACTCAGGAACCAACTCAAAAAGTTGAGTTTCATTATTTTTTCGCTCATACACAAAATCACCAGTATGGTCAAGTTTTCTGAATTGATAGCCTATTTTGAGGGTACCAATACTCAGTGGTTTGAAATCATAATCCAGATTGAATCGCACGCCATAGAGAGGATTGTCGTTGGTGTTGTATTCATCCTGATAAACGATTTCATTGTCGGGGTGACCTAAATTTCTATTGGTGGTAGGGCCTCCTAACAAGGTGTACTCATAGAGAATGGAAGTATTGAGCTCAGCCGAATTGTCAAAACGATGACCGTAATCCAAACTTCCCAAAACAAAATCACTTTTTCTGATCCTCAGATTTTCGTTGTAGTATTGAAATTGGTAGTCCTTTTCATCAGAATCCGAGGTGGCACGATTATCATAATAGACAATGTCTGCAGTTCTGTCTTTGCTTCTTTTTCCGGCATAAAGTCCGAGAGAAAACAGATCCTGATCCGAGAGTTGATAATCTGCAGTCAGTCGTCCAGAATAATTGATTTCATCAAAGCTACGTTCTCCGTCAGAAGGAAATTGGGTTAATTTATCTCCAATAATAGTATAAACATCGCCTTCTCTTCTTCCTGAGAGGTCATTTCTTTGAAAGCTCAATCCGGACGAAAAATTCCACTTTTCTCGAACGGTATTGTAGGTGATATCCGCACCAAAACGTTGAGAGGGTTGTGCATTGTCGTAGTCTTCGATAGAAGGGGCACCTATGAGGGTATTGATCTGAAAATAGTCACCCTCTATTGTATTTTTAAGGGTCAGTATATTGATGATTCCCGCCTTTCCCTCTGCATCGTATTGAGCCGATGGAGAAGTAATAATTTCGATACTTTTTATACTGTTGGCGGGGATTTGGTTCAATAAACTTTGAACATCGGACTGTATGGGCTTGTTGTTCAATAACACTACAAATCCAGCGCTTCCCCTGAGGCTGATTTCGCCCAATCCGTTGAAACTCAACGAAGGTAAATTTCTAATGACATCAATTCCTGTCCCGCCTCTGGCACTCGTATATTCACTGGCCGAGTAGATCTGGCGGTCAATTTTATTGAGAACAACTGCTTGTTGGGCATCGATAATCACTTCATCCAGTATGTTTCGGCTTGTTTGCAGTCCGATGATTCCTAGATCATAGGGAGTGTTTTTTTGGGCAACAACATTTTCGGTCTCTAATTTCTGATAGCCAAGAAATGAGATTTCCACAGTAAAGGTACCCCCACGAGAAATGGGAAGAAAAAAACTACCGTCAGGTTTTGAAATGGTTCCTTCCAAAATTTGACCGTCCTGTTTCAAAATTATAGTTGCGTAGTCAATGGAATTATTGGTGTTTTTATCCATAACAATTCCTGAGATTTGACCTTGAGCACAAAAAGAAATTAGACAAATAAAAATCAGAAGGATTTTACTTTTTCTAAACATTTTGAAATGGATTTATGGTATACGGTTAAAAACAGTTCCGTAAAAATAGCATTTGAATTTATTAATAATGATAAAGATTGTCTTTTCTTCTTTCCATCAGCAGCTTTAGTTTACCCATAACCTTTGGAGAAAGGTCTTCAAGCTGTCTTTTTTTAATAATAATGGAGAATGAAGTCGAATCCTCAACCATCTTTTCTAGTGTATTGGGGGTGATGACTTTTATTTTTCCTTTGGAGTAAAACTGACTGGAATAAGATTTGAAAGGAAATGCATAAAGTCTCGAAGGTTCAACTTGAGGGTGAAACACCAAGTTTTTGTCTGTACTTTCCGAAAGGATTTTTTGGGTGGGCTCCAAAAAGTAGCTGCTAATCAACAAAATGGGAAGCCCGACGGCCATATACAGAATGGTTTTTTTTGTTTTAAGCGATGACCAATGATGCACAACTAAAAGGGCAATGGGAATCATTATGGGAAGGGTATAAGTATGGATCAAACTTTTTGAAAAAGAGAAGAAAAAAGGTGTCCACAATATCCAAAGCCATAGGAATAACTGCCAAGGGTCATTCCAAACTTTTTTTAATCCATTTTTGAGTTGACCCAAAAGGACAAAAGACCAGGGCAATGCACCGGCCAGGAGAAATGCCCAAATTATACCTAAAGGTTGTTGTTTGGGGAAACCGTATTTATCTCCGGCCCAAGAAGAATCAATGAAACGCAGAAAATGTTCTCCCACCACAAAATAATCAATAAAACCAGGGGAATTGATTTCCATTAGCCAATACCAAGGCAGGGCTATTGAAAGGATCAAAAGTCCTCCCAATACCCAAGGGATTTGAAATATTTCCTTTAATGAAATTCGTTGGCGAAGGCACCACAAGAATAAGGGAGGAAAACTAAGTACCCCAATGATTGGGCCTTTGGCCAGTAGGCCTAAACCAATTCCTGCAAAAAAAAGCAATCCTGAGATCCTACTTTTTCCGGACTGCATGAATTCCCAGAACCCGATCATCGTTAGACCAACGGAAAAGGAAAGCATCAAATCGGTGGAGAGAACGCCAGCATGGAGAAAAAACTCTGGAAGTGTAAAAAGGACAATTCCAGGGATTAAGCCGTTAATTTTTTTTTGGTGAGCGTAGGGGATCAATAATAAAGCAATTAATACTGCCATGATCCAAAAGGGAAGTCTCAAGGCAAATTCGGAAGTGCCCAGTAGTTTGATAGAAGCGCTAGTGAGCCAAGCAGACAGGGGCGGTTTGGCCCAAAAGGGGATACCGTAATCAATTTGTGGGACGATCCAATTTCCCGTTTCTGCCATCAATCGGGCGATCTCTCCATAGCGCGCCTCGGTTTTATCTGTCAGTGGAATGACAGCATTGAAAAACAAGCGTATTCCAGCCAAAAGAGCAAAGATCAACCCATAGCGAGACCCAAAGTCCCTCTTTATTTTTTCTTTTAAGCTCAACGTTTATAATGTTTTGATATTAGATAAAGATCCCACCACAAGCTAAAAAAATACAGTGGACTCACCCTCGAGTCTGGGGCGTCCACCCAAGCCCTGAGAGGAATTTCCCGAATTTGATTTTGAATCTCAGATCTACCAAAAAGACGAATCATTCTAAAGAAAATTTCAACATCAAAAAGCCATTTGGAAATAAAGACTTCATCGAATATTTTTTCGGCGATTTGGAATTCAAAAATTTTACAACCGCATTGAGAATCGTAAATACTTAGTTTTAAAGTATTGGAAATGGCAGTGGCGACCAATCTTCCTAGGAGAAAACGGTACCATTTTCTTTTGATTTGATTGTCCAGCTTCAAAATTCTCGATCCAAATGTGAGTAATACCTCATCTTTAACATATTCTGATAGCCGGAGACATTCTTCAAGGCTAGTGGCTAGGTCTGCATCCAGATAGGCTACTTTCAGGAAATTTTTTTGAAGTATTACTTGGCGCACTCCCATTCGAACAGCATTGGCTTTTCCGCTATTTTGGGGCATGTTCAGGACTTCAATTTGTTCGGGGAATTGATCTTTTAAGGCCCACAGCACCTCATGGGTTTTGTCTTTAGAACCATCATTTACAAAAAAAACAGACACTTTGGGTTGGACAGAGAGGAAGTTTTTAAACTGAGAAACGGGCAAGCGATCCGCCTCATTATAGCAAGGGATTACGATGGCCAGATCTTTCTGCATAGTGCCTAAAGATAAATATAATTCTAAACTACATTGCTAGAGATTCTATTAAAACAAATAAATAATAAAGCAAAAAATGCGAGCCCATCGGCTCGCATTTGACTTATAGATAAGGATAGCTTAGAACGCAGGACTCGTTGGTATCTGCTGTCCTAACTTCCCTAAATTACATATTATGTAAGACATTTGACACCTCCTTTCTATATTCGTTAGACATTGCTGTTGTCACAGCTTTAATTTCTCATTATAAATATAGTAAGAATTTTTTTTTGTCAATTATTTTACAATATTTTTTAATGTCAATCCTTGAACTAAAATTGTAAACAACACAATTACATAGGTCAGAAAAAGGATGAGGGCTTTTCCCTCCCCAATGTCATCGGGGAGATTCAATGCCAAGGCAACGCTCAATCCTCCTCTGAGTCCTCCCCAGGTAATGATCAAAGCGGTTTTCTTCTCAAACTTTTTGAACAGTGATAAAAAGGCTATGGGAATGCTTACCCCTATTCCTCTGGACAACACAACCAAAACAATGACCAAAAGGGAAATGGTGATAAATGGCATTTGGAAAGATTCGAAAATCATGATAATCTCTAATCCAATAAGAATGAATAAAATGGCATTTAAGGTTTCATCCAAAAGGTGCCAAAATTTGTAAACATAATCACCCATGGCCTTTTGGACACCGTCTTCTTTATTGTCCATATCTAAATTTTGATTCAAAAATAACCCCATCATTACAACCCCTAAGACAGCAGAAAAGTGAAAATGGTGGGAAATGATAGGCAGTAATAGAACCAAAGATATGGTGATTAAAACTTCCAATTCGGTATGTTCATTCTCAATGTATTTCAAAAGTTTTAGGCCAAAGTAGCCCATTACGCTTCCTAGAGCAATGCCGCCTAGGACTTCGGTAATAAATAAGCCCCCTACTGCAGCAGCAGTGATGTTTTCAACGCCATCTTGTTTGATGTTCAAAAGGGTTAAAAAAACCACTACTCCAATACCGTCGTTGAAAAGAGATTCACCAGCAATCCGGGTTTCGGTGATGGAGGACAAGTTCATTTTTTTGATCATGGCCAAAACGGCGATGGGGTCTGTGGGTGCTATCAAAGCACCGAACAAAAGACAATCTATATAAGTCAAGCCCAAGTTGTTGAGTCCAAATAGGGGTTGCTCAACCAACCAATAAACCCCAGTACCAACGGCAAAGGTGGAGAAAATCACCCCAAAGCTGGCCAAGAGTAGAATGGTTACTTTGTCTTTTAATAGTTCATGAACGTTGACACTTATCGCTCCAGCAAAAAGCAAGAAGGGTAACATCACGTTGACCAGTAATTCGCTAAAGTCAAATTCTCTAGTAATTTCTGTTACTGTTTCAAACACTTGAGGAAAAGCAACTCCGACCACGGTAACAACAATGGATAAACAAAGTGCTAAAATCATTAAACCAATGGTTTGTGGAAGCTTTAGAAGGCGGATGTTAATCAGCGTAAAAATGGCGGCTAAAGTAATTAATATAGTAGATAATTCAAGAATGCCCATAAATATTAGTTTTTATACAATATAACCTAAAAATTTCTATGTGTGCAAACGATGAAGTTTAGAAATGTATTTTCCGATCATATCAAACTCCAAGTTGACCGTATCTCCCTTTTGGATTTGGTGGAAGTTGGTATGTTCGTAGGTGTAGGGAATGATGGCTACAGAAAAGTGATTCTCACCAGAGTTAACTACGGTTAGACTGACTCCGTTGACACAAATAGATCCTTTCTCTATGGTGATGTTATTTTGATTTTGGTCGTACTCGAAGTCAAAAAACCAGCTTCCTTCTCTAAAATCAACTCCCGTGCAATAACCGATTTGATCCACATGACCTTGAACAATGTGTCCATCCAAACGATTGTTCATCATCATGGCCCTTTCGAGATTGATCAGATCACCCATTTTAATGCTTCCAAGATTGGATTTTTCCAAAGTTTCTTGAATGGCTGTAACGGTGTATTGATCGGCTGCTGTATCCACTACAGTGAGACAAACACCATTATGGGCCAAGCTTTGATCTATTTTTAATTCTTGGGTCAAACTACTTTCAAGGCTAAGGTGAAGATTCTCTTGGTCTTTTTTCAAATCGACCACTTTGCCAAACGCCTCAATGATTCCAGTAAACATCAGTTAGATTTAATTACATTTGTGATGTAAAATTAGGAATAAAAGCAACACCAATGTTGGGTAAAATAAAGCTGGGCATTTCGATAGGAGATCCAAACGGAATTGGAATAGAAATCATTTTAAAAATTTTTGAAGACCGAAGGCTTTTTGAATTTTTTACTCCATTGATTTTTGGCCCTATTAAGCTATTGGAAAACCAAAAAAAACATTTTCGGCTCAATTCCAATTTCGTTCTAAAAAAGAAAAATCATCAATCAATTAAACCCCAGTTGGAAGTATTTGACCTGCCTATGCCCAATGCTAAGTTGGTTTTTGGAGAAGCCTCAAAAACTGCAGGTGCATTGGCTTTCGAATCTTTAAAGTCGGCCACCCACGCTCTAAAAAAGGGAGAGATTGACGCCTTGGTTACTGCTCCAATCAATAAAGAAACCATTCAATCCGAGGATTTTAAGTTTCCAGGTCATACCGATTATTTGGCCAAAGAGCTTGAGGGAAATAGTTTGATGTTTATGGTTTCTGATATGCTGAAAGTCGCACTGGTCAGTGACCACATTGCTGTCAAGGAGGTTTCCACCGTGCTTACCTCTGAACGGTTAAAAGAAAAAATACAACAGTTAGAGAATTCTTTACAACAAGACTTTAACATCAGCCGTCCCAAAATAGCAGTATTGGGTCTAAATCCACATACGGGAGACAAAGGAGTGATTGGTAAAGAGGACGACGAAGTGACTCGCCCACTGCTAAAAGAATTGTCAGGAGCAGGCCATTTGGTTTATGGCCCCTATGCTGCCGATAGTTTTTTTGGTAACCAAACCCACCACCAATTTGACGCTATTTTGGCCATTTATCACGATCAAGGTCTGATTCCTTTTAAGACTTTAACCTTTGGTGAGGGAGTCAATTTTACGGCTGGACTCAGTAAAATAAGGACTTCGCCAGATCATGGAACTGCATTTGAAATTGCAGGAAAAGGCGAGGCACAAACGGAATCTTTTAGAAATGCAATGTTCTTGGCCCGCAGTATTTACCTAAATAGAAAAGAAAAAAAGCCCTTAGTAGATATAATTAAAGGGAAAAATGGGATAAGGACATCGTAAAAAGCTTTTTTTTTATAAATTTGCAGGCTTAAAAGTCGGAAGGATGAACCAGTTTTCAGAATTCTTAATTCCGTTTATCGGTTTAAAGGATGGCATACATCGATTCGATTATAAGATTGACAATAAGTTCTTTGAAGGCTTCGATTTTTTAGATTTTCAAAACGCCCAAATTCAGATTGATTTGGTTTTTGAGAAAAAGTCAACCCTTTTGGAGTTAAATTTCAGTGCTAAAGGTCATGTGAAAGTCCCTTGTGACATCACCACAGAACTTTTTAAGCTGCCCATAGATACCGCTTTTAGATTGGTGGTAAAATTTGGGCCAGAGGAAAATGGTGATGATGATGAGATTTTGATTTTACCTCATGGTTCACATGAAATTCAGATAGCTCAATACATCTATGAAATGATTGTATTGTCTGTTCCCCAAAAGAAAGTCCATCCCGGAATTGCCGATGGGACTTTAAAATCGGAGATTTTGGAAAAATTAAAAGATCTACAGCCCCAAGAAAACCTTCCATCGGATAAAACAGATCCAAGATGGGACAAATTGAAAGATTTATTAGAATAATATATAAAAACTAAAAGCGACAAAAATGGCGCATCCTAAAAGAAAAATATCGAAAACCAGAAGGGACAAAAGAAGAACGCACATCAAGGCGGCGACCCCTCAAATAGGCACTTGTACTACCACAGGTGAAGCCCATTTGTACCACCGTGCCCACTGGCATGAAGGCAAACTTTATTACAGAGGTAAAGTTTTGATCGACAATAACGAAGTTATCGAAGCCTAATTTAGATTAACAAATTTCACGAAGCCCTTCATTTATTGGCGGGCTTTTTTTGTGTACAAAGATTTTGTTTCTCTAAAAAACTACTATCTTCACACACATTATTGACAGTTCAAAAGGAAGCAATCTACTGATGAATTATATCAATCCAAGCCCTATAAAGGCATCTATAACTGCGGTAGGTGCATATGTTCCTGAGGAGCGGCTTACCAATGCTGACTTGGAAACGATGGTAGATACCAACAACGATTGGATTGTGGCAAGAACGGGTATTCGCGAAAGAAGGATTCTCAAAGACCCCGCCAAAGGCACTTCTTTTATGGCCATTAAGGCCGCTCAAGACTTGATTAACAAAAGAAATTTAGATCCCGTAGAAATTGATGCGGTTATTGTAGCTACCATAACTCCCGATATGAATGTTGCGGCTACTGCTGCATATGTGGCATCGGAAATAGGTGCAATTAATGCGTTTGCATACGACCTGCAGGCGGCTTGTTCCGGTTTTCTCTATGGAATGTCCAACGCCTCCAACATGATTGTCGGGGGCCGTTATAAAAAGGTTTTACTCATAGGGGCAGATAAAATGTCCTCTATAATAGATTATTCCGACAGGACAACTTGTATTATTTTTGGAGATGGTGCAGGAGCGGTACTTTTCGAAGGGAGTGTTTCTGGATACGGATGGGAGGACGAGTATTTTAGATCCGATGGCAGTGGAAGAATGTTTTTGAATATCAAGGCAGGAGGATCATTGTTTCCCACTTCAGAAGAAACCATCGAAGGCGGAATGCATAAGCTCTATCAAGATGGAAAGACTGTATTTAAGTATGCCGTTTCGGAAATGTCCAATGCGGTTGAGCAAATCATTCAGCGCAATAAGATTGATCACGAAAACATTACCTATTTGGTTTCGCATCAGGCCAACAAAAGAATCGTTGATGCTGTTGCCAAGCGTGTTGGTTTAGCCGACGAGAAGGTAATGTCTAACATTGAATATTTTGGAAATACAACAGCGGCAACATTACCGCTTTTATTAAAAGATTACGAATCAAAACTAAGTCCTGGAGATAAGTTAGTTTTTGCTGCTTTTGGTGGAGGTTTCACTTGGGGGGCAGCCTATTTGACGTGGGCTTATTAAAAAATTTAATCATTTGAATTATGGAAATTAAGGAAATTCAAAACTTAATCAAATTTGTTGCAAAATCAGGAGCTCACGAAGTGAAACTTGAAACAGATGATTTTAAGATCACCATCAAAACCAATGCTGATGCTCTAGTCCCAGAAACACAAACCACAGTGCAAACCATACCCAGTATGGTAGTGCAGGCATCACAGCCACCAATTGCTGCGACAGAAGCAGAGCCGCCTTCCAAAAAGGAGACTGAGTCTGCCAATAATGAGGAAGAAAATCTCATTACGATAAAATCGCCGATGATTGGCACTTTTTACAGAAAGCCCTCTCCGGACAAAGATGTTTTTATCGAAGTGGGGGATACGATTAAAGAAGGAGACGTATTGTGCGTGGTAGAAGCCATGAAGTTATTCAACGAGATTGAATCTGAAGTCAGTGGTAAGATTGTTAAAATTTTGGTCGATGATTCTTCTCCAGTTGAATTTGACCAACCCCTGTTTTTAGTTGAACCGGCTTAAACTTCTTCCCAATGTTTAAAAAGATTTTAATTGCCAATCGTGGCGAGATCGCCATGAGATTAATTAGGACTTGTAAAGAGATGGGCATTAAAACCGTAGCAGTATATTCTACTGCCGATCAGGAAAGCCTTCACGTACGTTTTGCCGATGAGGCAGTATGTATTGGCCCTCCTCCGAGTTCGGAGTCCTATTTGAAAATGGCCAACATCATGGCGGCGGCAGAAATTTGTAATGCCGATGCCATTCACCCGGGTTATGGGTTTTTGTCTGAAAATGCTAAATTCTCCAAAATCTGTAAAGAACACGGCATTAAGTTTATTGGCGCTTCGGCGGAGATGATTGAAAGAATGGGGGACAAAGCCAGTGCAAAAGCCACAATGAAAGCAGCAGGGGTTCCCACCATACCAGGCTCCGAAGGCATATTGGAATCTTTTGATCAAGCCAAAAAAACTGCCAAAAAGACGGGCTATCCAGTTATGCTAAAAGCCACCGCTGGTGGAGGAGGTAAAGGCATGCGGGCAGTGTGGAAAGAAGACGATTTACTGAAAGCTTGGGAAAGTGCGCGACAAGAGGCCTCAGCATCCTTTGGGAACGACGGGATGTATATGGAAAAACTCATTGAAGAACCCCGTCACATCGAAATTCAGATTGTGGGAGACTCCAATGGAAAAGCTTGTCACTTATCCGAACGCGATTGTTCAGTACAAAGGAGACATCAAAAACTGACCGAAGAAACCCCTTCACCGTTTATGACTCCTGAGTTGAGGGAAGAAATGGGGTCTGCTGCGGTCAAAGCTGCGGAGTACATTAAGTATGAAGGAGCGGGAACCGTCGAATTTTTAGTAGACAAACACCGCAATTTCTACTTTATGGAAATGAATACCCGTATTCAAGTAGAACACCCCATTACAGAACAGGTCATTAATTTTGACCTTATCAGAGAACAGATTATGGTCGCTGCAGGGGTCAAAATTTCAGGAGAGAATTATTTGCCTACCATGCACTCTATTGAATGCAGAATCAATGCCGAGGATCCTTATAACGATTTTAGACCCAGTCCTGGAAAGATATCAACACTACATTTCCCAGGAGGTCATGGGGTAAGACTTGACACTCACGTTTATGGTGGATACATCATTCCGCCCCACTATGATTCTATGATAGCCAAGTTGATTACTACAGCTCAAACAAGAGAGGAGGCCATCAATAAGATGAGGCGTGCATTGGATGAATTTGTCATTGAGGGGATAAAAACCACCATTCCTTTCCACCGCAAATTGATGGATCATCCAGATTATATTTCGGGAAATTATACCACTAAATTTATGGAGACTTTTTCGATGGAGGATTAGTAGTAGACCTTTCTTTATTTAATTCATTTAATGAAATTTCAAGTCCAACCAATTGTTCTCTAATGGTTCGGTTTTCTTTTTTTAATTCTTCAATTCTTTCTTCCAAATCCGACACCAACGGAAGCATCGCAGCGATGGCTTTGGAAGATCGGTTTCCATTGATGTAGTAGGCCATTTTGGATTCCTTGACGGATGAGCTTTGTTCTTTCAACATCAATCCTTCTCCTGTGATGAACCAATGAGCGTTGATATTGGTGTTTAAAATGAGCATTTGGGTTTGTTCTAGGGTAATAATTCTTTGCCCTGTCAGAAGTTTGGACACTACCTGAAGAGGTTGATTCATCAATAAACCAATTTCGGTTTTGGAGCTTACGGCCTCACTCATCATTAAATATTTCACTACCTCAACAAAACGTCGGGTCATTTCATTTTTAAAAACTTCACTGGCCATATGTACAAATAGTATAGTATTAGACAATTAATATTTGATGCATCGAATGAAAAAAAAGTCAACTTCATATGAAATAGATAAAAATTTATTTACTATATAAAAACCTTTTCCTCCTTTTAATCCAACACATAAATGTAAAGTAAAATTTTTATAATTTTAACAAATTTTTTTAAAAAACATTTCCAAATTGTCTCGTAGTTTCCAAATAAGAAACAAATAATAATTATATTTGAAGTGCTCCAAATATAATTATCATGAAAAAAAACAAACTTCAACGCCCTTCTTCATTATTTTATTTTCGCGGGAATATAGATGTGATTTTGTTTCTATTACAAAGGGAACTCAAAGGAGGGAAAGTTTCACAATTATGTGCCCCATTGGGAATCAATACTGAATTTTTTTATCCCAACTTAGGAACGCTGATACTTTCATTAATGGACTTGCCATACAGATCAGAGTCTTTGATGAACTGGTACGAAAAAAAACTGCATAAGTGGTCTGCCAAAGTTGATTTGGAGAACCACAATGATATGGCCGAAATCACCCTAGAATTCTACTATTTTCTAAAACATAATTTTAAAAAGAAATGGAAAGATTAGATCAAATTCTCTTGGAGTAAGTATTCTGCAATTTGAATGGTATTGGTTGCGGCTCCTTTTCGAAGGTTGTCGGCTACTACCCAAAGGTTGAGTGTTTTGTCTTGTGACTCGTCTTTTCTTATTCTTCCCACAAAAACTTCATTTTTACCTTCGGCATAAATAGGCATGGGATAGGTGTTGGTTTCGGGATTGTCTTGTACAATCACGCCTGGACTTTCGCTCAACAGCTTTCGAATCTCTGCCAGATCGAAGTCTTTTTTCAACTGAACATTGATCGATTCACTGTGTCCTCCTACTACGGGAATCCTAATTGCAGTGGCAGAAACTCCAATTGAATTATCGTTAAGGATCTTACGAGTTTCATTGACCAATTTCATTTCCTCTTTGGTATAGCCATTGTCCATAAAAACATCACATTGAGGGAGTGCATTGCGGTGAATGGGGTATGGATATGCCATTTCACCTTTTTCTCCTTTGTACTCATTTTCCAACTGTTGCACGGCTTTGACGCCTGTTCCTGTAATCGATTGATAGGTGGATACCACAATGCGTTGAATTCCGTAATTTTCTTGTAAAGGTGCCAATGCCACCAACATTTGAATGGTAGAGCAGTTGGGATTGGCAATGATTTTATCCGAAGAGGTTAATTGGTTTGCATTGATTTCCGGGATGATCAGTTTTTTGGCGGGATCCATTCGCCAAGCAGAGGAATTGTCGATTACCAAAGTACCCGCCTCGGCAAACTTGGGTGCCCATTCCAAAGATGTTGATCCACCTGCAGAGAACAGGGCAAGATCGGGTTTCATGGAAATGGCTGTTTCTAGTCCTACCACTGTGTAGGAGTTACTCCCACAAATCACTTTTTTCCCTACAGACCTCTCTGAAGCGACGGGAATCAATTCTGAATACGGGAAATTTCTCTCAGACAGGATCTGAAGCATCACCTCTCCAACCATTCCTGTTGCACCAATAACTGCTAATTTCATGGATTAAAATTTTTGGCAAAAATAAGCTTTATGTAATTGTCTACAACTTCAAGGGGTTTTTTTTCAAAATCTTAAAAAACTGTTTGATTTATAACAGTTGTTTCTGAATTAGCTTTTTAGGACTCTTGGAATACGATTTCCCAAAGCAGTGAGCAGTTCGTAGGAAATGGTTCCGGCATTTTCTGCCAGTTCATCTGCCCTGATCCCAGATCCGAGGATTACCACCTCGCTCCCTTCGTTGCAGGGAATGTCGCCAATGTCTACCATGAGCATGTCCATACAAACATTGCCGACTATATGGGCTTTCTGACCATTGATCAATACCCATCCTTTACCATGACCGTATTGCCTTGAAAAGCCATCTGCATGACCGATGGGTAAAACCGCTATACGAGTGTTTTTAGGGGCTTTCCAACCACAATTATAACCTACGGTTTCGCCCAATGTGATCTGGTGAATTTGGGTAATCTTTGTCTTGAGTTGGGCAATAGGTTGCAGTGTTTTGTTCCATTCTGGATGGTTGGCAAAGCCATACAATCCAAGCCCAATTCTTACCCAATCCAAATGATATTCAGGATAGTTGAAAACCCCTGAGGTATTCAAGAGATGGAAATCGGGTTTTTGGCTTGAAGCTTGACTGTGCTTGTCCATGATTTGTTTGAAAAGGGAAATTTGATTTTCTGTCTTCTCGTTTGGTTTTGGAGCTTCTGTTTGAGCCAAATGGCTGTATATGGATTTGAGGTTAAAAGAAGAATCTTTTAATTGTTCCATAATCCAGTCTGCTTCATTAAGATGAAACCCAACGCGGTTCAAACCAGTATTGTACTTTATGTGGATGGGGTAGGTCGATTTTTTTTCGACTCTAAGCGCCTGTTTAAATTTCTCCCAAGTCCTTTTGCTGTATAGTACAGGTTCAATTTTATGATGGATAATTTCTCTAAAACTTTCAACCTGAGGGTAAAACACCATCAAAGGGATTTTAATCCCATATTCTCTTAGTTCTACAGCCTCTTGGGCATAGGCAACTGCCAAAGCCTCTACTCCTAGGTCAACTAATTTTTCGGCAATGGGCCCAGATAGGCTCCCATAAGCATTGGCCTTGATGACCCCTATCATTTTGGAATGGTGATTGAGTCTCTTTCTGAGGGAACTATAGTTGTGTTCTAACTTTTTTAAGTCAATTTCAAGAAGGGTCAATATTATTTCTTTTTGTTGTTCTTTTTTGCTCCCTTTTTTTGGTTTCGCTTGGCTGATGCCTCATAGAATGCGGCTCTGCTAAGGGGCTCGTAGTCGTCTTTTTCACCCAATAGAACTAAGTCCTCTTGATCTGATTTTCTATTGCTGTATAGGGCCAAATTTCCTGTTTTAGTACAAATGGCATGTACCTTGGTAACATATTCTGCCGTGGCCATTAATGCAGGCATGGGGCCAAAAGGATTTCCTTGATAATCCATATCCAGTCCTGCAACAATCACCCGCATACCGCGGTTGGCCAAATCATTGCATACCTCCACTATCTCATCATCAAAAAATTGGGCCTCGTCAATGCCCACTACCTGGCAGTCATTGGCCAAAATGGGAATATTTGCTGCGGCAGGAACCGAAGTCGAAGGAATCTGATTCGAGTCGTGGGAGGTAACCATTTGATCGTCATAGCGATTGTCAATGGCTGGTTTAAAAATCTCTATTTTCTGATTGGCGAATTGGGCGCGTTTTAGTCGCCGAATCAACTCCTCTGTTTTTCCTGAAAACATAGAACCACAGATCACTTCGATCCATCCAAATTGTTCTTTGTGGTTTACAGGATTTTCTAAAAACATTTTGTAATTTACAGTCAAACAAAGGTATTAAAACAAAGCATTGTAATTGTATAATTTATGCCCAATAAAATCCATCAACAACTCGAACAACTGGCGAAAGAAATTCTGGAGATGGAAGAACCTTATGACTATCAAAAGGTTTACGATGCTACTTTGTTGCTCTTCGAACGTCTGATTTTAATCAAAAATGCAGAGGGATTTAACAAAGATTTTTGGCAAGATTTAGAAAACAATTTTGATCAGACTATGGACTTTATCAAAGTTGAATCGGAGTCTGAGTCGGCTCAGAAAAACTTTAATGAGCGCGAAGAATTGCCTCCCATTATGGATACCATTAAGGAAATTGTCAAAGAAATTCCCGAAAAAACCCCTTCAGTAGCCGATTTATTCCAAGATAACACCAAAGAGTTATCTTTTGAGCGCAAAGAAGAGGCTCCTATAATCGAAAATGAAGTACAGAAGAGTTTGAATGATAAATTTTCAAAAGGACTTCACATAGATTTAAACGATCGATTGGCATTTATCAGACATCTCTTTGATCAAAATGCCAATGACTATCAGCGCGCCATTTCTCAAATTGCCACTCTTGAGTCTTGGGAGCAGGCCAAAAAATTCATATTGGAAATGATAAAGCCTGACTACAACCATTGGGAAGGCAAAGAGCAATATGAAATTCGTTTTTTGAAAATTATAGAAAACAATTTTCAATAGTATTTACATTATATGAACGACCAAAAAGAATGGGGGAGCTTTTCTTAGTACCAACACCGATAGGCAATTTGGGAGACATGACCTACAGGGCAGTAACCACCCTAAAGGAGGTAGATTTGATCTTGGCAGAGGACACTCGAACGAGCAGTAAACTGCTGAATCATTATCAAATTACCACCCCAATGCAAGCGTTCCATATGCACAACGAACATAGAAAGATGGAGGAGGTAGGATCAAAATTGACCTCAGGAATGCATATTGCACTTATATCTGATGCTGGTACTCCTGGTATTTCAGACCCCGGTTTTCTTTTGGTTCGTCATGCATTATCTCTCGACATAAAAGTAAGTTGCTTGCCTGGGCCCACTGCCATGATCCCCGCTTTGGTTCAAAGTGGAATGGCTTGTGATCGATTTGTTTTTGAAGGATTTTTACCACCCAAAAAAGGAAGAAACAAACGCATAGAAAAGCTTGTGGATGAAAATCGAACCCTTGTCTTTTATGAATCTCCACACAAGCTACTTAAAACCCTTACCCAATTTTCTGAAATTTTTGGTTCCGAGCGAGGGGTCTCTGTTTCGAGAGAACTTTCAAAAATGTACGAAGAAACCTTTAGAGGAACTTTGAACGAAGCTTTAGATCATTTTAATGCCCAACTCCCCAAAGGTGAATTTGTGATTTGCGTGGCTGGATCTCAAAAAAAATAATCAAGATGCATTGGAGTCCCAAACCCATTCCCAACGAGGATAAAGTGAAGCAACTTCAACAGTTGATAGGAGTCCCTTATGAGATTGCTTGTCTATTAGTTCAAAGAGGTATCGAAGATTATGATACTGCCAAATCCTTTTTTCGACCCGAACTATCAGATCTGCACGATCCCTTTTTGATGGGGGGTATGCAAAAGGCTGTTGATCGTATTTTTCAGGCCATCGATAGAAGTGAAAAAATCATGGTTTATGGAGATTATGACGTTGACGGTACCACCGCTGTGACTTTAGTATTTTCTTTTTTGAGGCAAAGTTATCCTCATTGTATCTATTATATCCCCGATCGATATGAGGAAGGTTATGGCATTTCGACCAAAGGAATTGATCAGGCCAAGGCCGAACATGTAAGTCTAATCATAGCGATGGATTGCGGGATCAAAGCCACCGATAAAGTTTCTTATGCCCAAACTTTGGGGATAGATTTTATCATTTGTGACCACCATTTACCAGGGGAAGAGCTTCCGAAAGCCGTTGCCATTTTGGATCCCAAACAAACCGACTGTCCCTATCCCTTTAAAGATTTGTGTGGTTGTGGTATAGGATTCAAGCTTATCCAAGCCCTGACCCATGAGATGGGAGGGGTACTGGAGGATATCATACCTTTTATGGATTTAGTGGCCATGGCGATTGCGGCAGATATTGTTCCTATGGTAGGAGAGAACAGAATACTTACCCATTTTGGAATTCAGCAAATTCAAGAAAATCCCAGACTAGGGATTCGTTTTTTCATCAGTCAAATCAAAAGAAAAATTAATGTTTCTGATTTGGTTTTTGTCCTTGCTCCAAGGATAAATGGCGCAGGTAGGATCAAACACGGCAGTCATGCTGTTGCCCTACTTTTGTCAGAAGACAAGGATGAAGCACTGTCTCGTGCCAGGGCCATAGAATTATTTAACAGCGAACGAAAGGAATTAGACCAAAAAATTACGGCTCAAGCGTTGGATCAAATCAAACAAAATCAAGAGGAAGAGTTGTATTCAACAGTTGTTTTCCAACCCGATTGGCATAAAGGTGTAGTTGGGATTGTGGCTTCCCGACTCATAGAAACGCATTACCGCCCTACGGTAGTTTTTGCAGCCTCAGGAGATTATTATACTGGTTCTGTTCGCTCGGTCAAAGGAGTAGATGTCTATCAAATTTTAGAGGCTTGCCAAGAGCACATTGTCCAATTTGGAGGACACCGTTATGCCGCCGGTTTGACCATTAAACCTGAAGATTATCTTTCTTTTAAAAAAGCTTTTGAATCCACTGTGAAACAGAAAATAGACCCGGAACAACGGATTCCCTCCATGGGATATGACCTTGAAATGACCTTGGATAAAATCACGCCAAAATTTTATCGAATAATGGCACAAATGGCTCCTTTTGGCCCTGGCAATATGCGACCTGTATTTTTGACCAAAAATTGTTTGGATGGGGGGGGGACAAAAGCTGTAGGGGCTGATCAAAGTCATCTAAAACTCGAAGCAATAGACGATTCAAAAGCCAGCCTATCGGGTATTGGATTTGGGATGGCAAACCATTTAAGCAAAATCAAAAGCAGGGATATTTTTCAAATATTATATACGGTAGATGAAAACGAATTCAGGGAGGTGAAGAGCTTACAACTCAAACTTAAAGACCTAAGATTCTAGATTAATTTCTGAATTTTTTGTAAAACTTGATCAGTCCTTGTGTTGAGGGATCGTGGTGATCAATTTGCTCTTTGTCAAAATCCTTAAGGATGTTGTTGGCCAACTGTTTGCCCAATTCCACACCCCATTGGTCGTAGCTAAAGATATTCCAGATGATTCCCTGAACAAAGATTCTGTGTTCGTATAAAGCAATGAGAGACCCTAAGTTGGCAGGGGTAAGTTGTTCGATAAAAAGGGTATTGGAGGGGCGGTTGCCTTCAAAGACTTTAAAAGGGAGAAGTGCTTCGATTTGTTCTGCAGATTTTCCTTGTTGGGTCAATTCTGCCCTTACGGTTTCGGCATTTTTTCCTTGCATCAAGGCTTGGGTTTGAGCGAAAAAATTGGACATCAATTTATCCTGATGATCGTTCCCGTCGTGGAGGGGTTTGGCAAAGCCGATAAAGTCTGCAGGGATCATCTTTGTACCTTGGTGCATCAATTGAAAGAAAGCGTGTTGGGCGTTGGTGCCCGATGCTCCCCAAATGATATTGCCGGTTTGATAATTAACCGGTTGACCGTTTCGGTCAACTCCTTTTCCATTACTCTCCATAATGGCCTGTTGGAGATAGGCTGGAAGATTCCTTAGGTATTGAGAATAGGGAATGATGGCTTCGGTTTCTACCCCCCAAAAGTTATTATACCATACGGTAATCAAAGCCAAAAGTACAGGCATGTTTTCTTTGAAATCGGCGGTTTTAAAATGTTGATCCATTTTACCAGCTCCTTGTAGTAAAGCATCAAAATTCTTTGGGCCTACAGCCAAACAGATTGACAGTCCGACAGTACTCCATAAAGAAAAACGACCTCCTACCCAATCATTCATCGGGAAAATGTTTTGGGCTTCAATTCCAAACTCGGTGACCTTTTCCAAGTTGGTCGAAACTGCGATAAAGTGATTTCTGATGGCCGATTCGGGGGCGTGATTTAGAAACCATTTCCTAAGGGTACTGGCATTGCTTAGCGTTTCTTGGGTGGTAAAAGTTTTTGAGACAATTACAAAAAGGGTCGTTTCAGGATCAACTTTTTTGATCACTTCTTCCACATGATCGCCTTCGACGTTAGAAACAAAAGTCAATTGGAGGTGATTGCTATAAAACTCAAGTGCTTCGGTTATCATTGCAGGGCCTAAGTCTGATCCACCAATTCCGATATTGACCACATGTTTGATGACCTTTCCTGTATGTCCCTTCCACTTTCCGGAAATCACTTGGTCGGCAAAATCAAACATTTGTTTTTTGACTTCTTCAATTTTTGGAGTAATGTCTTCTCCATTGACCAATATAGAAGACGGGCTGAGCTGTCTCAGTGCAGTATGGAGAACGGCTCTGTCTTCAGTCTCGTTGATCTTTCCACCTTCAAAATAGGCCTCAATGGCTTGACTTAGGCCGGATTCTTCGGCCATTGTGGTAAGAAGGTCTAGAGTTTCTTGATCCAGTAGATTTTTGGAATAATCTACATAAAAAGACTCCCATTGCAGGGACAGTTTTTTGACTCGGTCTGCATCTTCAGCAAAGTAGTCTGTGATTTTTTTTTGAGCGTTTTTTTGGAAGTGGGATTCCAGTAATTTCCAAGATTTGAGGGACAATGGGTTGTGCTTATTGAATGTCAATGTCTGAAAGGGCTAAAGCTGAGTTAATGTAATTAAATTCTGGGGTGAAAGATATGCAATCGAGCTGGGTTTTCAAATCGACTATGGCATTTAAATAATCAATTTTTAATTCTTTGGAAATGGGTTTGGCATCGGGGAGTTTTTGTTTGAAAGGATCTACTTGTCTGCCGTTTTTCCAGAATCTATAGCACACATGGGGTCCTGAGGTGTAGCCCGTCATACCTACCGTCCCTATGACTTGCCCTTGGGTAACCCATTGTCCCACTTTTACCTTTCGGCGTTTCATGTGGAGGTATTGGGTGCTATAGGTATTATTGTGTTTGATGGTAACATAGTTTCCGTTCCCTCGTGTATAGGAGGATTTCACGACGACACCGTTGGCAGTAGCCAGTATGGGAGTGCCTACATTAGCAGCAAAATCTGTACCGCGATGAGGCTTGATGCGATTGCCATAATAGGCAATTCTGCGCTTGAGATTATAACGTGAGGTAACTGGTCCAAATTTTACTGGTGCTTTAAGAAATGCTCTTCTTAGGTTTTTGGCCTTATGATCGAAGTATTCTACAATTCCTTTGATTGAATCGGGTTGAAATTCGAAGGCATAAAAATCTTTCCCAGCATGTTCAAAAATAGCCGCTTTGATGCGTTCAATTCCAATAGACACAGTATCATCGACAAATTTTTCGGTATAAATCACCTTGAATCGATCCCCTTTGTGGAGTCGGTAAAAATCTATATTCCATGCGTATACATCGGCTAGATAATAAGTTAGCTGGTCGTTTAATCCGCTAGCGGTCATGGTTTCATAGAGTGAATTTTCGATCAGACCATTTCCTTCCTTGGTAACTATTTTAACGGGTTTGACCACCTTTTTACCATAAATACTGTCTCGTAGCTGAACTACGGTATAACTGTCAATTTGGGGTTCGTATATAAAGACTTTGGGGGAAGCTATACTGTCTTTTGAGAAGAAAAGACTGTAATATTTTCCTGCTACTAATCTCTTGACGCTAACCTTATTTTTTATGACTTTTAGAATGTTGTACACCTCGGGATAGTCAATGCCGTTGTCTTCAAGAATAGAGCCGAAAGTATCTCCCCTTCTTATTTTCTTTTTTACCACCCTGAACTGATCCAAGTCAAAGCCATATTTCATATTTTTAGGCTTGATTACAACTTTGGCCTCTGGGGAATCAGCTAAAGCGACTTGCTTTTTGGTCTCACAGGAAGAAACCGAAATAAGAATTACAAATAAATATAGTTTTACAAAAATTTTATTCAAAACTGTGAGAATTAATTTTTTGTTTGATACAAATTTCTTGCTTTATGTGCTGAACCACAAAGCTTTTAACAAAAAGTTATACAAAGAGTAATAAACAATTAGAATGGTCTAATCGAATTGGACTTCAAAAGGAGCCACTAAATTCTTGAATTTTTCCAAATCCACCTTGATAGAACCAATGGCTAAATCGGCTTGCATTCGAATGGGAATTTTATTACCATCGTCTGTGATCCAAAGGGTAACGCTTTCCTGTTCCCTAAAAACCCTGCCAGATTGAACATAGGGTCTAAACTTCATACATTGAATTTTGCCAAACTTTGTATGAAGGGGTTCTTTTCCCAAAAACTTCATTTTGAAAACATAATTTTCTTTATCGAAAAACATGTTGATACTAAAGGTTTCATTGGGCTTTAATTTATCATCGGGATAAAATGCCCTGAGGTAGTAAAAGGCAGAGATCAAATCTTGAGCACTATTGGAAATTTTAAAAGTATTCTGTTTTTTATATTTGAGGTCATTGACATGTGCTAAATTTTGATTGTGATCAAAATTAATCTCTAAATTTTTGGTGTAACCTCCTTCGTAGATATCGCGAATAAACCAATAAGGGATAATCTTTTTTTCATCAAAATAGCTGTCGTAGTGATCTTCTACCTTAAAAAACCAACGGGCGAGCCCAGTTGTTGTTCCATAGCCTTTGGCATGTAAAACCGGTTTATCGTTCAATGTATCTTGTGAGAGTTCAATGGTAGCATAGCTGGCATTGAAAAAACCGTAGTGGATTCTAAACTGAAACCATTCTCCTGCCTTAAAAGGAAGCTTTGCCTCAGAAGGGGTATCATATACGGTCGTTTGAGCGAATCCGAATAAACCGATGCAATAAACAAAAAGAAATAACAGTTGTTTTATTTTCATGGCCATCTTTGGACAAATTAAGCAATTGATAGTAAAGTCATTTTTCAGTAGCTAAGAAAAAGGAAAAAAATTAAAGTTTCTGTAGTTTTTGAAAAATTTTAACTCCTTTGACCTCCCCCAGTAGCTGAATGATTTCCTTTTCTGGAGCACCTTTGATCCTTTTGAGGGATTTAAACTTTTTGAGTAACATTTCTTTGGTTTTAGGGCCAATGCCTTCTACTCCGTCTAGAGGGGATTTTAGGGCGTTTTTACTCCGGATGTTGCGATGTAGCGTCAATCCAAAGCGATGCGCTTCGTTTCTGAGCTGCTGAATGATCTTTAAAGTCTCTGATTTTTTATCCAAATACATTGGAATGCTGTCGCCCGGATAATAGATTTCCTCCAATCTTTTGGCGATACCAATGATGGCAATCTGACCCCTGAGACCCAATCGATCCAAGCTTTTTACAGCCGAGGAAAGTTGTCCCTTTCCTCCATCAATTACGATCAGTTGGGGGAGCGGCTGCCCTTCATCGGAGAGGCGTTTGTAGCGTCGGTGTACCACTTCTTCCATAGAGGCAAAATCATCAGGTCCTTCAACGGTTTTTATTTTGAAATGGCGATAGTCTTTTTTAAAGGGTTTGCCATTTCTAAAAACGACACAGGCTGCAGTTGGATTAGTTCCTTGGATGTTGGAATTGTCAAAACACTCGATGTGAATGGGTTCGTTTTGGAGGCGCAAATCCGTTTTCATCTGCTGCATTAACCTTTTAATGTGGCGTTCTGGATCTACGATTTTAATTTGTTTAAAACGTTCCAATCTGAAAAACTTGGCATTCCTTTGGGAAAGGTCCACTAGCTTCTTTTTATCCCCCAATATGGGGACTGTAACTTTGATTTTAGGACCCAAGTCCACTTCAAAAGGGAGGTATATTTCTTTGGATTGAGAATTGAAACGTTGTCGTAAATCAACAATGGCTAGAGGTAACATTTCTGCATCGGTTTCCTCCAGCTTTTTTTTGATTTCGACAGTATGAGATCGGATAATGGAACCAAAAGCCACTTGAAAAAAATTGACATATCCATAGCTTTCGTCCGAAATGATGCTAAACACGTCCACATTGGTGATTTTGGAGTTGACCACCGTTGATTTGGCTTGGTAATTTTCCAGTGATTCCAGCTTTTCCTTGATTTCTTGCGCTCGCTCGAATTCCATATTGGAAGCATATTGCCCCATTTGGGTTTTGAATTGATCCAGTGAACGCCGGAAATTGCCCTTGATAATGTCTCGAATGGCTGCGATGTTTTGATTGTATTCTTCCTCATTTACTTTTGACTCACAGGGTGCCAGACAATTGCCGATATGGTATTCAAGACAAACTTTGTAGGATTGTTTTTGGATTTTTTCTTCAGACAAGTCGTAGTTACAAGTGCGAATGGGATAGAGTCCCCGAATGAGTTCGAGTAAGGTATAAACTGTTTTTACATTGGGGTAGGGTCCAAAATACTCCGACCCGTCTCGGATCACCTTTCGGGTACTGAACACTCTGGGGAAAGGCTCTTTTTTGATGCAAATCCACGGGTAGGTCTTGTCGTCCTTGAGAAGAATGTTGTAACGGGGTCGGTATTTTTTGATGAGGTTGTTTTCCAGCAGTAGTGCATCTACTTCCGTAGGAACCACTATGTGTTCCATACGGTAAATTTTTTTTACTAGAATTCGGGTTTTGGCATTGTCGTGTACTTTGGTAAAATAGGAAGTCACCCTGCGTTTTAAGTTTTTCGCTTTACCCACATAAATCACGGTATCATTTTTGTCAAAATACTGATAGACTCCAGGATCGGAAGGGAGTGTTTTGAACTGTATGGCTATGGGAGGTTGTTCCATAGGACGAAGTTACGTTTTTCTCTATGCAATAGAAAAAACCCCTTTTAGGATAGAGATGGTCAAATATGCTTAATTTTAAAGACAAATTTTAAGAAATTTGAGCAACAAGGAAGCTTTACGAAACGAATACCGTAAGCGAAGAGATGTTTTAATGGAAGATCAAATCGCTGAATGGAGTATAGAGATTTCCAATCGTTGTTTGACATTGAACATTTGGGGGTATTCCCAGTACCATCTTTTTATGACTTCCGAAAAAAACAAGGAGGTGGATACTTCTTACCTCCTTTCCATTCTTCAAGGAAAAGACAAACAGCCTGTTGTTCCCAAAATGGTCGATGACCAGTCTCTGGAACACTACTTGCTCACGGATCAAACTCCTTTAAAATTGAACCACTGGGGCATTCCTGAACCGCTTTCTGGAATTACTATAACTCCCGAACAAATTGAGGTGGTTTTTGTGCCCCTTTTGGTCTTTGACCTGAGAGGTCATCGAGTGGGATACGGCAAAGGGTATTATGATCGTTTTTTGGGAGAATGCCCCAAAAACACCATTAAAATTGGTCTTTCTTTCTTTGATCCTCTTTCCAAAATTGAGGATATCGATGCCAATGATATTGCATTGGATTATGCCATTACTCCAAGGGAGGTTTATGTCTTTTGATTAAAATTTTCTTTGGTTTGTTGCCCAAAAATCTTTTTATTAAAAACGATTAAAATTCCCACTCCTATACTGATGGCTGTATCGGCAATGTTAAAGACATATTGAAAAAAAGTATAGTGTTCACCTCCTATCCAGGGCATCCAATCCGGCCAATTCCAACTTACCAGCGGAAATTGTAACATGTCCACTACATGGCCCTGAAAGATGGGGGCATAACCTCCTCCTTCGGGAAATAACGTGGCTACTTGACCGTAACTGTGGGAAAAAATGAGGCCGTAAAATACGGAGTCGAGAATGTTTCCCAAAGCGCCCGCAAAAATCAAACACAGCGCCCAACGAAATAGATTGGATGTTTGTTTGCGGATGTTGTCCCACAACCAATAACCAATTCCTGCAATGGCGAACAAACGAAAGATGGTTAGCACCAGTTTGGCGGTTTTGTCAGAGAAAAAGGGGAAAATATCATTGAGTTTGGTTCCCATGGCCATTCCTTTGTTTTCCACAAAAAGGAGTTTGAAAAATCCCCAATCAACGATCGCACTATTCCCATAAAGGGAAAGCGGATAATTGAGTTTGATGAAAAACTTGGATGCTTGATCCATCAACAGTAAGACCAATACGATGGCTATGGCTGTCGTAAGGTTGATATTAGAGACCTTAAATTTCAAACGTTATTTTTGCATGTTTTTGGCCTCTATGCTTAAGGTCGCATGGGGAACCAGTAAGAGTCTATTTTTGTTGATCAATTTTCCAGTCACCCGACATACGCCATAGCTTTTATTTTCTATTCGAATCAGAGCATTCTTTAGGTCGCGAATGAATTTTTCTTGTCGGATGGCCAACTGTGTATTGGCTTCCTTGGACATGGTTTCAGAACCCTCTTCAAAGGCCTTAAAGGTGGGGGAAGTGTCGTCCGTTCCATTGTTCCCATCATTCATATAGGCACTCCTTAACAATTCTAAGTCTTCTGTCGCTTTGTTGATTTTTTCTTCAATTAATACTCTAAAATGATCCAATTCTTCATCGGAATATCGAGCTTTTTTTTCTTTTGCCATCTTAGATCTTTTTAATGGTTATTTGTGTTTTAATATTGTCGAACACCACCTCGGTTCCATTGTTTATTTGCGTGGGAAAATCAATTTTTTCTCCTAAGGTCTCCGAGCGTATGTAAGCACTGTTATTTTTAATTCTTTCTTTTAAATTATCGTCGGCCAAAAAGCTGATATCTATTTTATCAGTTACTTCTAGTCCGTTGTCTTTTCTGATGTTTTGAATGCGATTGACCAACTCTCGAGCAATGCCTTCATTTATCAAATCTTCGGTCAATGAAATATCCAAGGCTACGGTTAGACCGTTACCATGAGCGACCAGCCAACCTTCAATATCTTTGGAAGTGATTTCCACTTCGTTGAGGTCTAAAATAATATTTTTTTCATTAAGAGGGATATTGATTTTACCTTCCTTCTCCAGAGTTCTTATTTCAGCTTCCCCAAAAGCATTGATCTTACCAACTACTTTCCCCATATCTTTCCCAAAACGAGGCCCTAGGACTTTAAAGTTGGGCTTGATTTCTTTGACCAAGATATTGCTGTTATCATCAATCAGTTCAATGGATTTGACGTTGACTTCCGAACGTAACTGCTCCTGAATTTTTTGGATTTCATTTTTTTCCTCGAGGTCATTTACGGCAACCATCAGGGTTTGTAGTGGCTGTCTTACTTTAATTTGTTCCTTTTTCCGGAGTGAAAGGGCCAAGGAGGTGATGTTTCGGGCTTTGTTGATGCGATTTTCTAGGGCTGAATCGATAACATCGGGATGCACTGAGGGAAAAGTTGATAAATGCACCGAAACGGATTTTTCGGTGACGGTTTTGTAGGTCAAATCTTGATACAAACGGTCACTGTAAAAGGGAGCCACAGGGGCTGCCAATTGGCTTATTTTTAGAAGGCATTCCCAAAGGGTTTGATAGGCCGCAATTTTGTCTTTTTGATATTCTCCTTTCCAAAAACGTCTTCTGCACAATCTCACGTACCAGTTGCTCAATTTTTCCTGAACAAATTCGGAAATGGCTCGGGTTGCTTTGGTAGGCTCATAGTCTTTGTAGAAAGCATCCACTTTTCCAATCAAACTGTTTAGTTCAGATAAAATCCAGCGATCCAATTCAGAACGTTCGTCAAGGGGAATAGGGGTTTCTTCATTTTTAAAATCATCTATATTGGCATAGAGACTGAAGAAGGAATAAGTGTTGTGCAAGGTGCCAAAAAACTTTCGTTGTGCCTCGCCTATGCCGTCTAAGTCAAATTTGAGGTTGTCCCAGGGGTTTGCGTTTGAAATCATATACCAGCGGGTGGCATCTGCTCCATATTGGTCAATGGTCTCAAAAGGATCTACAGCGTTGCCCAAGCGTTTAGACATTTTCTGGCCGTTTTTGTCCAATACCAATCCATTGGAAACCACATTTTTGTATGAAATAGAATCAAAAACCAGCGTGCTGATGGCATGAAGTGTGTAGAACCAACCACGGGTTTGATCTACACCCTCTGCGATATAGTCGGCAGGGAAGGCAGTTCCATTATCGATTTTTTCTTTGTTTTCGAAAGGATAGTGCCATTGGGCATAAGGCATTGAGCCGGAGTCAAACCAAACATCGATCAAGTCTTTTTCACGTTGCATGGCTGTCCCTTTGGAGGAAGTTAGTACAATCTCATCGACAATGTGTTTGTGTAGGTCTATCTTGTCGTAATTCGCTTCACTCATATTACCTACTTCAAAATTGGCCAGTGGATTCGTGCTCATATGACCCTTTTGGATAGATTTTTCGATTTCCTCGTACAATTCCGCTACGGATCCAATCACTTTTGTTTCTTCTCCCTCTTCTGTTCTCCATACGGGGAGTGGGATGCCCCAAAATCGGGATCTAGACAGGTTCCAGTCATTGGCGTTGGCCAGCCAGTTGCCAAATCTACCTTCGCCTGTGGCTTTGGGTTTCCAGTTGATTTCTTGATTTAGGGCTGTCAGTCGATCTCTGACCTCTGTAACTTTGATGAACCAAGAGTCTAAAGGGTAGTAGAGAATGGGTTTATCTGTTCTCCAACAATTGGGATAGGAGTGAACGTATTTTTCGACTTTAAATGCTGCATTTTCCTCTTTGAGTTGAATGGCGATTTGCACATCGGTGGATTTGTCGGGAGCCTTGCCATCATCGTAGTATTCGTTTTTGACGTATTGTCCAGCCAAACTTCCCACTTCAGTTCGGAATTTTCCTTGTAAGTCTACCAGCGGAACTTTGTTGTTGTTTTCGTCCAAAATTAAAAGCGGAGGAACCTCGGGAGTTGCTTCTTTGGCCACCTTGGCATCGTCGGCACCAAAAGTCGGTGCGGTATGAACAATCCCAGTCCCATCTTCAGTGGTAACGAAATCCCCCAAAATGACCCGATAGGCATTTTCAGGATGATCTACTGGCTCTGGAGCTTCACGCCATATTTTTTCATATCTAATATTGAGGAGCTCTTTCCCTTTGAATTCTTTTTCAAGGAAAAAAGGGATTTTTTTGGCACCTTGAGTATAGTTTTCTAAAGCCGAAAAAGCACTTTCAGCCTCATATTTTCCAGAGAACTGTTTGCTCACTAAGGCTTTGGCCAATATTACGCGTATGGGTTGAAAAGTATATTGGTTGAAAGTATGGACGAGTACATAGTCAATTTTTGGTCCCACGGTCAGCGCGGTGTTGGAAGGCAGCGTCCACGGTGTAGTGGTCCATGCCAAAAGATAGAGGGGAGTATTGCCTTTTAGAAAATCAGGGAGTGAATCCTCTTTGGTCTTAAATTGTGCTGTTACGGTGGTATCACTTACGTCTTGGTAGGTGCCTGGTTGATTCAATTCGTGTGAACTCAGTCCAGTTCCAGCTTTGGGAGAGTAGGGTTGGATGGTATAACCTTTGTATAAAAGCCCTTTTTCGTGAATCTGTTTGATCAACCACCAAACGGTTTCCATGTATTTGGAAGTATAGGTAACATAGGGATCGTTCATATCCACCCAATAGCCCATTTTCTGTGTTAATCGATTCCAAACGTCGGTGTATTTCATCACAGCCTCCTTACAAGCGGTATTGTATTCCTCGACCGAAATAGAGGTTCCAATGGCATCTTTAGTAATGCCCAATGCCTTTTCAACTCCAAGTTCGACGGGTAATCCGTGGGTATCCCAGCCTGCTTTTCGATTTACTTGGTAGCCTTTTTGGGTTTTGTAGCGACAAAAAATATCCTTAATGGTTCGCGCCATAACGTGGTGAATACCTGGCATTCCATTAGCCGAAGGGGGACCCTCATAGAAAATATAGGGAGGACGGCCTACTCTTTCTGTGATGCTTTTTTCAAAAATCTGGTGTTCCTCCCAGAAGTTCATTATTTCTGAAGAGATTGCGGGCAAATCCAGTCCTTTGTACTCCTTGAAAACCATGTCAGGCGGCGTTTATTAAAGTTGCGAAATTAAGGATTTTAGGCAAAAAAAAAGTATTTTAAATTTTAACCTTCAATCCTAACTGTAAACTCCTTCCCTCAGCAGAGATGCCTGAAGCAAAAGTTCTGTAATGGAGATCAAAAATATTTTTTAGTCCTACATTGAAAGTAATGTTTTTTCTAAACTGATATTGGGAAATAATAGACCATATATTCCAAGAGGGCATACCGTAATATTTGCTTACATCTTCTAGGGCATTGGGGTTCACCACTGGAGTTTCGTTTAGTCCGTCTTCGCCTCCCCAACTGTAATCTTTAGGGTGTTTTCGCTCACTGAACTTCCAAATCAGTAAAGTCCTCCAATTTTTTATTTCATGAGAAAGGGAAAAGGTTCCGAACAAGGGAGCGATTGAGGGCATGGGACCATAATCAATGTTCTGATCGGCGGTTGTGTAGGTAACTCCTCCCCCGATTTCAAATGGATCACTCAGCATCCATTTTCCCTGAAGGGAAGCTCCATAGATAAAACGGTTTCCTAAATTCTTATTAGCTTGGGTAAATACTTCTTCCCCATTGTACAAAATAGTGTTTTCATCCGCGGTACTGGCGTCTGAAAAAACAATAAAATCAGACCTTACGATATGTCGGGAAACCAGAGTGGTAAAACCTCTTAGGTCAATAAAATTGATTTTGTTTTGTCCAGTAAATTTGATCCCAGTTTCAAAGGTATAGGCGTATTCTGGTTTTAAAAAGGAGTTGGGAACCAACAGAATTCCATTGCTCTCTCTGATTTTTCCGATGTCATCAATATTGGGTGTTCTGAATCCACTGGAAATCAAACTATTAATTTGCCATTTTTCGTTGGTTCGATAGGTCATGGCCAAAGTATAGGTCAAAGCCTCAGATTGTAAATCGACTGAGGAGAGAAGTTTGTCCACTTGTGCAGTGTCATTCCAACGGGCAATAATTTTTGATCTGCTGAGTCTCAGTCCTCCATTGATGGTTAAGCGATCGTTAGCCTTATAAATCCAATTCAAATAACCAGCAAAACTAGAGGCACTACTGCCATCACTGGGGTAGCGGGAGGGTATAGTGGTTTGGTCACCGTAACCGATGATGTCTTCCAAATCAATAATCAGGCCTAAGGAATAACCTTGGGATCGAATTTTGTTATAGGTCCATTCCAGACCGTAGGAAAGGGAATGTCCTTGGGCGACATTTCCATAAAAATCAGCATTAATGCTATAAACATCAACATTTTCGATTTGATAGGAGCGGGTCAGGCTTCCGAATTTTCGATTGACTCTAGATTCTTCTACATTTTGATAAGCAGCGGTAAGCGTTCCTTTTTTCAACCAGTTTTTCCCTAAGAAAAATTTGAGTTGTGGGGAGAAAAAAAATCTTTTTTGGGGTCCGTAGTACCATTCACTAAATCGAAGACTTGCATCGCGCTCCTCTACCAGTTTATCGTATCGATCAATATCGGAGGATTCCGAATATTGAAGGTTGATATTCAAAAGCATGTCGCTGGGAAGTCGAACAAGGAATTTTTGAAAAACATCAAATTGATCGTAAGCTGTGTTTTTTTGAATATTAGGATTGGAATTACTTGTGGGCATTTCACTGTATTGATTTCTACTGTTGAGCGAGTAATTGGGAGTCAATCCCCAATTCGAAAAACCGTGATTTCTTTTTTCGCCAATTCTGATGTCACCAAAATTAGAATAACTCACACTGGTTAGACTGCCCCAGTTTTTATAACTCAAGGCGGTATTTACATTATTTACAAAAGAGAAATTGGCTTGATTAAAGGTGGATGAAAACTCAGATTTTACCCGAGTTTTACTGTTCAATTGAGGGGATTTGGTATAGTAGTGTATGACCCCTCCCAATGCGTCGGATCCATAGCCAACGGAGGAAGATCCAAAAGTCACTTCCACTCTTTCAATATTGTGAGGGTCGATGGTAATGGCGTTTTGAAGATGCCCCGACCTGTATATGGCGTTGTTCATTCTCACTCCATCAACTACGATCAAGACCCGATTGGCTTCAAACCCCCTCAATACAGGACTCCCTCCTCCACCTTGAGATTTTTGAATCCTGATGTTGGGATTGATTTCCAAAAGGTCTGCTCCAGTTGCTACTCCACCGATTTCAATTTCTTTTTGAGAGATAATTCCTACTTGCTCGGCTATTTTATCTCTTGTGGCTTGAGATCGGGCTACAGAAAGTACCACTTCTTCCAAAACTTCATCCTCCGAGGTCAAAGGGATAACTTTTTTTCCTTGCAAAATTTCAAGAATTGAAATGGTCAAGGGTTGATACCCCATCAGACTAAATTTGATTTGTCCCTCGCGGGGAAAATCATTAAGAACTACTTTTCCTAGGGCGTTGGACAGTAGGTTATGACTCCCATCTTCTGAAAAAACAACTACATTCTCCAAAGGATTCCCTGTCACACTATCTTCCAACCATATGTCTTGACCCCAAAGATTGTGGAGACCCAAAAAGGGAACATAAAGCAGAAAAAAACAATTTTTAACGAAAGATTTCATGGAGTATATCGACTGATTTCAGTTTTCCAAAGCCCTGTAAATGTAAATTAAAATAATCTATCAAAATACTTAACAACTTTGGTCTGAGTGAACTGGGAAAGGTTAAGTCTTGTAATTTCTCAAAATTTGTAGCAATTAATTTTTTAAACGCAAACACAAGCTCTCCTCCGATGACATATTTGGAGGGGGATGAATTGCAAAAACAGCCACTTTCTAGATCAAAACAGTCTTTCTCCACTTCTGTTTGATTGGGATAGAATCCAAAATGTTGGCTGAGGTCTATCATAAACTTTAAATGAAAAAGCGGTGAAAACTCTTTTTGCTCTAAATGAATAACGTTTTTTTGAATAAAATGGTATAATGTGGCATTGGGTGACCCTTCTTCACTAATGACACGCGTGATTACTTCGGACAAAAATAGGGCTACCGCATTTTTTTTGATATCAAATGGAATTTCGATCAAAGGAAAACGCACCCTGGCTTCCTTAATAAAATGGAGTCCCTCTTTGTTCTCATTTTTTACCTGAGTAATCAGGTTGATGATACTGAGGGGCTGGAATAGTGATTTTTTCAGACTGCCTTTTTTGGAGGACAATATGCCTTTGAGCATAAAAGATTTCAACCCCAATTCTTTGCAATAGCAACGGGCAATTAGGCTGGAATCACCGTATTTCAGTGTACTGATAACAATGGCATCGGTTTCAATCAGCATGTTCGAAAGAAGGTTTAAACTACTCCTTGGGCAAGCATCGCATCGGCTACTTTTACAAAACCAGCAATGTTGGCTCCCTTGACATAATTCACATAGCCTTTTTCTTTTCCAAAATCCATGCAAGATTGGTGAATATCGGCCATAATGGATTGTAGTTTGGCATCTACTTCTTCCCTAGACCAATTATATCTGAGCGAGTTTTGAGCCATTTCTAATCCAGAAACAGCAACTCCCCCTGCATTGGAGGCTTTGCCTGGAGCATAGAGGATATTATTGTTGGTGAATTGGTGGATGGCTTCTGGAGTGGAGGGCATATTGGCCCCTTCACCAACACATATACAGCCGTTACGAATCAATAAAGCAGCATCTTTTTCATTCAACTCATTTTGGGTAGCACAAGGCAGTGCTACTTCACAGGCAACCTCCCAAGGGGTTTTGCCAGGGGTAAACTTTGCTTTGGGGTATTTATCAATATAGGCACTGATTCGCGCTCTTTTCAAGTTTTTTAGCTCCATAACGTGGGCTAATTTTTCTTCGTCGATGCCCTCTGCATCATAGATGTATCCAGAGGAATCAGACATAGTCAATACCTTCGCCCCCAATTGTATGGTCTTTTCTGCAGCGTATTGGGCAACATTTCCACTTCCAGAAATCACAACTTTTTTGCCTTTTAGACCAGTACCGTTGTGCTCCATCATCTTTTGGACAAAGTAAACTACTCCATAGCCAGTGGCTTCGGGTCGGATCAGTGATCCACCCCAAGAAATTCCTTTACCCGTCAAAACCCCCGTAAATTCGTTTTTCAATCTTTTGTATTGTCCAAACATATAGCCAATTTCTCTGCTCCCAACACCAATATCTCCAGCTGGAATATCTCGATTGGGGCCGATGTGGCGGAATAATTCTGTCATAAAGCTTTGGCAAAAACGCATTACTTCAGTGTCTGTCCTTCCTTTGGGGTTGAAATCTGAACCTCCTTTTCCACCTCCCATTGGAAGGGTAGTCAAGCTATTTTTGAAGATTTGCTCAAAAGCCAAAAACTTGAGAACGCTCAAGTTTACACTGGGGTGAAAACGCAAACCCCCTTTGTAGGGACCAATTGCAGAATTCATTTCTATTCGGTAACCCCGGTTTACTTGAATTTCCTCTTGGTCATCGATCCAAGCGACTCTGAAGGAAATCACCCGCTCGGGTTCTACCATGCGCATCAGAATGTTTTGACCGTAGTAAACATCATTTTCAACAATATAAGGGATAACCGTTTCGGCTACCTCAGTGACTGCCTGCATAAATTCAGGTTCATTTTGATTTCTTTTGCTGACATCAGCCAGAAAATCTTTGATTACTTTATCCATTGAATTGATTATTGACCATCTAAATTTACGTTTTTAAAGCGGTATTGGATTTAAATTTTAATCAAAAAGTGCTGAGATTAATGTTTCAATTTTCGAAACTGCCAGGACTTTGATGGATCCGTTTTGTTTACCAATTTTGGCGAATTTGGAGATTACTATAGTATCAAACCCCAGTTTTGATGCTTCTTGTATGCGCTGTTCTGTTTTCGGCACAGGTCTGATTTCACCCGATAGTCCCACCTCTGCTGCAAAGCAAAAGCTTTCAGAGATATCTATATCGTGATAACTGGATAATATGGCAACGATGACCGCCAAATCAATGGCTGGATCCGCGATAGAGATTCCTCCTGTAATATTGATAAAAACATCTTTTGCACCCAAAGCAAACCCAGCCCTTTTTTCCAAAACGGCCAAAAGCATATTGAGTCTTTTGGTGTTGTAACCAGTAGTGGTTCTTTGTGGAGTGCCATAAACTGCGGTACTGACCAAGGCTTGAATTTCAATCATCAACGGGCGAATACCTTCAATGGTTGCTGCAATGGCATGCCCACTCAATTTTTCATCTTTTTCCGAAATCAAAAGTTCACTGGGGTTACTTACGGCTCTCAAACCGGTGGATTGCATTTCATAAATTCCAATCTCAGAAGTTGCTCCAAAGCGATTTTTTTGGGTTCTCAAAATACGGTAGATGTGATTGCGGTCTCCTTCAAAATGTAATACAACATCCACCATGTGTTCCAGTATCTTTGGCCCTGCAATTTGGCCGTCTTTAGTGATGTGTCCCACCAAAAATACCGGGACATGGGTTTCTTTGGCAAACTTGATAAATTCTGCGGTACATTCTTTAATTTGAGAAACACTCCCAGGACTACTGTCAATATAGTCGGTGTGTAGAGTTTGTACAGAATCAATAATCACCAATTCTGGAGCTAAAGTTTCAATTTGAGCAAAGATATTTTGGGTTTTTGTTTCACTAAGGACATAACATTGATCTGAGGAGGTATCCATCCGGTCGGAACGGATTTTGATTTGACGCTGACTTTCCTCTCCGGAGACATAAAGGACTTTACAGCCTACGGTAATGGCAATTTGCAACAGTAGTGTAGATTTACCAATACCAGGTTCTCCTCCCAAAAGCATGAGCGCTCCGGGAATGATTCCGCCTCCCAAAACTCGGTTCAATTCAAGATCTCCTGTATTGATTCTTGATTCAGAGGAAATTTCAATCTGATTGATTTTGAGAGGTTTTGAAATTTCACTGGTTTTTTTTTGGGTTTTCCAATTTTTTTTGTCGGGTTTTTCTACGATCTCTTCTGTGAGGGTATTCCACTTTTTACAGGAGTTACACTGGCCTTGCCATTGGGCGTGTTGTGTCCCACAACTTTGACAAAAGAAAGAGGTTTTGACTTTACTCATAACGACAATTGAAAAAACGGGTTTTATTTTTGGCGATTAATCAAAGGTAAAGCAAAAAATGCCATGGCACCAAAAGTGACTACCATTAGCGTCTGGCATGTCCACATAATCCATCCAAAAGCCAAACTAGATTCTTTGGAAATCCCAAAAGCAATCAATACTAGGGAAACGGAATAGGGGTAGATGCCTATACCTCCATTGGTTGCAGAAATGGACAATCCTCCTACAACAAAAGCTGGAATTAATGCGTTTATTCCAAGGCTTTCTGTTTCAGGAATAGAGAATTTGACGATCCAGAACATCAATACGTACATGGTCCAAATAAAAACAGTATGAGCTATAAAAAGCCCTTTATTTTTCATGTATTTGATGGAAATCATTCCCTCCCAGATGCCTTGGAAAAAATATTTAATTTTTTCAGTAATGGGGTGGGTAGATTGAAGGAAAAATTTTCTACAAACGAAGAATACCATTGCTAAAATGATCAGGCTGAGTCCCGTTTGAATGAAATTCAAATCTTTTAGATTTAGATACCCTATGATCATATCATATTGCAATCCCAGTGCCAAAAGGATGCAAAGTAGGAGTAAAATAAGGTCGACGACTCGTTCTGCAATGACGGTTCCAAATCCTTTTTGAAAAGGGATATTTTCATAGCGATCCATGGCTGTGGCCCGAAGTAATTCTCCCGAACGGGGGATGCCTAGATTTGAGAAATAACCGATTAAAACGGCCAAAACAGAATTGATTGTTCTGGGACGAAAACCTAGTGGTGCCAATAGGTATTGCCAGCGCACTGCTCTAGAAATATGACTTAATATCCCGAAAAAAGCAGACAGTAATACAAAACGGTAATCCGCATTCTTAATGTATTTAAAAATGTTTTGGCGGTCTTCGGGGGTTGTATTTTGATAACTTAGGTATATGAAGAATACCCCTATTAATAAAGGGATTATTTTTTTTGAAAGAGAAATCGCTTTTTTCAAAACCTAAGTCAAACGATTGGTGCTTTCGTCAGGAAAGATAACTGTAGGCTGAAAACTCTTAGCTTCCTCAAAATCCATCTGAGCATAGCCAATAATGATGATGATGTCTCCTTTTTGAACTTTTCTGGCTGCAGGACCGTTGAGGGTAACTTCTCCCGTTCCTCTTTTTCCTCCAATGATGTAGGTTTCCAATCTTTCACCATTATTAATATTGACTACTTGAACTTTCTCCCCCACCAAAAAATTACCAGCGTCAATTAGATCACGGTCAATAGTGATGCTCCCAATATAGCTCAGATCAGCATCGGTAACTTTGACTCTATGGATTTTCGATTTTAATACTTCTATTAGCACGCGGCAAATTTAGTGATTTAAGACATATCCAAATTATCTATTAACCTAATTTTTCCCAAATAGGCTGCGATAAAAGCCCGACCTTGATGGACAGGCTGCTCTAAATCGATTTCTTTGAGTGTATTGGGGTCTGCTATTATAAAATAATCCAATGTTATTTTATTGTGTTTTTCAAAAAAAGCATTGACCATGATTTTGAGCGAGCGGTAAGGCACTTTTTTGGCGTTAGATTTTGCGATTTGTAATCCTTCAAACAATTTTGAAGCTTGTTTTCGCTGATCGGCGGTTAGCAAACTGTTTCTAGAACTCATGGCAAGTCCGTCTTTTTCTCTTACGACGGGGCATCCAATGATTTTAGTTTTCAGCTTTAGAGATCGGTTTATATGATCTATGATCAAAAGTTGTTGAAAATCCTTTTCGCCAAAATAGGCTCGGTCTGGGGAGAAAGTTTTGAGAAAATGAGCCACTACTGTAGCCACCCCTTGGAAGTGTCCTGATCTTTTTTCTCCCTCCATCATCTGATCCAATCCGGCCAGGTCAAAAGATTTTGCTTCCACAATATTACCATATACATCATCTGCTTTGGGAAGATATACCAAGATTTTTTCGCTGATTTTTTCTATTTGTAACAAATCTTCATCAATGGAATTGGGATAGTTGATCAGATCGTTTTTGTCATTAAATTGAGTAGGATTGACGAAAATACTGATCAAAACGCTTTGATTTTCTTGTAATGCTCTTTCAATCAAAGACAAGTGTCCGAGGTGAAGAGCACCCATAGTTGGAACCATCCCAAGGGGTCGAGTTTCATTTGATAAGTACTCAGCCAAAGATTGGGAAGTTTTGAAAACCTTCATTTAGTAAAAAATTAACAAGCGTAAATATACAGAATTCAACATATTCCGTTTAATTTTCGTAATTTCGCAAAACTTTATATCCTTGATTATTATAGAGATTTTATGAAAGACAAAAAGGTTCTGAATATCTCGTCTGAAGTGGTTCCATACCTCCCACAGACCAATCAAGCGATTAATTCATTTAAAATTCCCAAAAATATTAATGATCACGGTGGTCAAACCAGGATTTTTATGCCCCGTTATGGTTTGATCAATGAAAGAAGACATCAGTTACACGAAGTAATTCGTCTTTCTGGAATGAATTTAGTGATCAACGATGTCGATATGCCATTGATCATCAAAGTGGCTTCAATCCCCAAAGAGCGAATGCAAGTCTATTTTATTGACAATGAGGAATATTTTAAAAGGCGAGCTATACTTAGAGATGAAAATCAAAAACTTTTTGAGGACAATGACGAAAGGATGATTTTTTTTACCAAAGGGGTGATCGAAACGGTTAAAAAGTTGAATTGGTCTCCCGACATCATCCATTTGCACGGTTGGTTTACCAGTCTTTTTCCGCTTTATCTCAACACCTATTACAAAGATGAGCCCATATTTGCCCATAGTAAAATCGTAACTTCTGTTTATGCCCAAGATTTTGAAGGTGTTCTTTCTAAACAAATCCACAAAAAAGTGGCTTTTGACGGCATATCGGAGGACTTGATTGAGCCGCTAAAAAACGCCACCTTTGAAAATTTAGAACAATTGAGTCTCAACTTTTCAGATGGCTATGTGATGGGTGATGTTGAAACTCCAAACTCGTTTGAAAAGTACTCGAAGGATAAGGAAATACCTGGACTCCACTACCAAGAGTCTCAAAATGAGGATGCACTAGTTCAATTTTACACTAATCATATTCTAAAATAACGCATGTATTTTTTGAGGATGTTCATCAATCGTGTGACTGTTCTTTTGGCATTAACCCAGATCATATTTTCATGTGATAAGGAATACCATGCAGTTGGGTCTGAACTATTACTTCCCACAGCTCTTAAGTCAAAAACTTTTGAAGCTCCAGTTACCTCTTACCAAAGTAAGGTAAACTATTATCAAACCGATGGCTTGCCTCTGGCACAACTGGGAAAAATCAGCCTGCCAGGCATTGGGACTACCCAAGCCGAAATCACTACCAAGTTGTCCGTCTCCCCAAATCCTTTATTTGGGAGATATACACAAGAGAGAGAAGATGAAGGGGACGAGGACAATCCAGCGGTTATTGACGAAAAAGAAACCGTAACACAGGTTTATCTGGAAATACCTTTTTTCAACAATACAGATGACAGGGATGGGGACGGCGTTATCGACGCTTTGGATCTTGACCCTGATGATCCGCAGAGCGATACCGATGGTGATGGAATTACTGATATCAATGAATCAAATGGAAACCTCAACCCATTGAGTGAAGATACTGATGGGGATGGTGTTTTGGATGACGTCGACCAAGATAATGCAACATTTGATAGTGAAAACAAGGTTTATGAAATTGATTCTATCTACGGAAATCGTCTGGCACGATTTGACCTGAAAGTATACGAACTCAAATATTATTTGTCCAATTTTGATCCTGCTACTGATTTTCAAAAACAATCACAATTTTTTTCCAACACCGATTATTTTGAAAGTGGATTTTATGGAGAAACACTTCACGATGGCTCTTACCAACTTGATTTTGAGGAATTGCGCTTCAACTTCGAAGAAGATGATCCCGAAACTGAAGATGTTGACGAGCGAGAAACGGTACAAACTCGCTTGACCCCAAGAATCAGAATTCCACTTGATAAAGCTTTTTTTCAAGAAAAAATATTAGATCAAGAGGGAGAAGCGGTTCTTTCCTATGATGATAATTTTTCCAGACACTTGCGAGGACTGATCATTAAAACAGAGAATTTTGATGACGATTTGTATATGCTTTTGGACATCAGAAATGGAAGAATCATGGTTGAATATGAATACGATGAGGTAGACATCAATGGTACTGCCGACGATACTTCTGACGATACCACCATAAAGGAATCAAAAGAGTTTCAAATCACTTTCGGATTAAATTTCAATACCATAAAAAACACTAACCTAAACGCCAATATTGATCTAGAGATTCTTGCGGGTCAAACCGATAAAGCCTCTCAACGCATCTACCTGAGTGGAAATGGATTGTTTTCCACATTAAAACTATTTGATGACGGTCAAGGAGGCCAATTTTTGAAAGACATAAAGGGCAATAATTGGGTGATCAATGAGGCCAATTTGATGCTTTATATCGACCAAGACATGTACAGTCCACAGGAACAATCTCAATTTCCAGATCGACTCTATTTGTACAAATACGACTCTGGAATTCCGCTTACCGACTTTAGTATTGACAATACTGTAAACAATGCCGTTAGGAATAGAGATAAATTTATTTACGGAGGAATTTTAGAGAAGGATGACGATGACAAGCCACATCATTATAAATTTAGAATAACGGATCACGTCAATCGTCTTATTTCAAAAGACTCTACCAATGTAAGGCTAGGATTGGTTCCTTCCAATGGGCTTAACTTCCTCAACCCTAAAAGGGCACAAACGGTGGAGGATAATTTTATCAATTACCCGTCCACAGCAATTCTCAATCCAAAGGGGGTCATTTTACACGGTTCTGAAAGCCAAAACCACCCCGAAGGAGGCCTGAAATTAGAGATTTTCTACACAGAGTATTAGAACTATAACTTTACTAAGGAACACAAATAGGGTGAAAATCACCCATTCATAACCTTTACTAATTAAAATTATAAAAACAATAGAAAAAAACTATAATGATAAATTATAATTCTAAAATAATCTTTTTATTTGTTTTTTTCGGGAGTAGTAATAAGAAAAAACTATTACAAATATTTTATTGATAGTATTTGCCTAACATAAAGTAGCCCTACACAACCTATTGTGATCGATAATCCAATTTTCCATCCCCATAATGCTCCCGTCAATAGAAAAATTCCAGCCCACCAAAAAAGAAATAAGATCAATCCAGCACTCATTTTAATAGAGCTGTAAAAAACAACATCCTTGAAAAGCCCTAGAATTTTTTTTATCCCCAATAATGGCGGAAGGTTGGGTATGGAGAGCAAGCCGATCAATAACCGATGCCATTTTTGTTTTTTCAATTCTTTCTTTGGGCTTAGGCTTTGGTCTTCAATCCCTTTTTTTAGGTCATGGAATGATTTTTTGGTATTTCCACCGTGAATTAATTTTTTACTATCTTCATAATGCTCATCATTTTCGGGGAGCCACATGCACTTTTCCATTTCTGTTCTTAGGCGTGTTTTGATGGCATTGAGTCGCTCTGGCTTCTCTGCGGATGTTCCGATAAAAGGCTGTATTAAAATCCCTTCTCCAAAAACCAAATGCAAATCACAAAATGGATTTCTATGGTGGCCGTAATTAATCCCCACTGGAACAATATAAATTGGGTTTTCTGAATTTTCTTGGGTCTCGTAGACCAATCGACTGCTTCCTTTTGATAAGGCTTGGAGGTAAAATTCGTCGTGGTGTGCAGCTTCTGAAAACATCATAATCCACTGATTGTTTGAAAGTAGATTCTTACACTGGTCAAAAATGGCTTGATTTTTTTTCAGGTTGGAATAGCCATTTCTAATCCTGTAAACCGGAAGCATATTAAGGGCATCCATAAACCATTGAAGCGGCCCGCCAAAAACATCACTTCGGGTCAATGAGGTTACGGGTCTCTTTATATGGCATCCTATCAATAGTGGATCCAAAAAGGCTCCTTGGTGATTAGGGGAAAACAAAACCCCACCATCTTTGGGAATATTCTCTAGACCATAAATTTTGATCTTCCTGAAATAACAATTGATGGTAAATCGGATGGTATATTTAATGAAGTAATAAAAGAGCTTCTTCATTGACTAAAAAAAGGATGATTTTTCTAATTTGGGCATCGGATTTCATCTTATCAAGGTTACAATTTAAAAATAAATTCAAGGCTTTACCAAACCTCGGAGCTAAAGAATATTGATTTTATTTTTTTTTAATATCTTCAAAGCTCGAGGAAATGGAAGGCCGATTATAAATTATTTTTTCCATTACTTTGAAGACGAAATTATAAAACCATACAAGCAATGAGTAATAGTGAACGGTTTGATTTTAAATTTTATGAATGGGAAAATAAGTTCAACGATCGTCCTTTTCTGAGACAACCTTTTGGTGATCAATGGGAAGAATACACTTGGGCCGAGACAGGTCAAATGGCAAGAAAACTGGCCGCAGGACTTAAGTCATTGGGACTTAGGGACAATGCCCACATTGGATTGATTTCAAAAAATTGTAGAGAATGGATCATTGCTGACTTGGCCATTATGATGGCCGGCTATGTCTCCGTTCCTTTTTTCCCCTCTCTCAAGGGTGAAGAATTGAAATATTTACTGGATTTCGGGGATGTTGATCTGTTATTTGTTGGGAAAATTGAGACTTGGGACAGCATAGGAACTCATATTCCTGAGGACTTTCCCATAATCAGATTCCCCCAATATCAGGGTTGCACTGCTGTCGATAGAGGTGAACAATGGTTCGATTTTATCAACCAATTCCAACCACTAATAAAACCCCATGTCCCAAAACTTTCCGATTTGTGGACCATTATATTTACCTCTGGTACTACTGGTAACCCCAAAGGAGTAGAATTGTCCTATTTGGCTTTGGATTCAACAAAAATCATTACAGAACAAGTCAATCCGCTAAAAGTCGATTTTTCAGGGAATAATGATTTTATCTCCTATCTCCCTCTCAATCATATAGTCGAAAGAGTAGTCGTGGAACATGTATGTATGCGTTTTGGTGGATCGCTTTCCTTTGTTGAATCCATAGACAGTTTTGCCCAAAATTTAAAAGACATCCAACCACATGTGTTTTTTGCCGCTCCAAGAATATGGACCAAATTCCAATTGGGGATTCTGGCAAAAGTGCCCCAAAAAAAATTAGACCTACTGCTCAAAATCCCTATAATTTCCGGCTTGATCAAAAAGAAGTTAAAAAAGAACCTCGGATTGACCCGCGCCAGATCGACTGTTTCTGGCTCTGCACCTATACCCGTTGCCCAAATCGAATGGTTTAGAAAAGTGGGGATATACATCACCAACGGTTATGGTATGACCGAAAATTGTGCGATTTGCACACAAGTTGATGGGCGAGATTTTAGAAAATCAGATTCAGTGGGTAAACCCCAATGTGGTGTAGATGTCAAGATAGATCCGAAAACCCAAGAAGTTCTCATGAGAGGCCCTTTTGTAATGGACGGATATTACAAAAACGAAAAAATGACAAAAGCCACTCTTATAAATGGGTGGCTACATACAGGAGACAAAGGCTATTTGGATAAGGACAACTATTTGTACATCACTGGAAGGGTTGTCGATAGTTTTAAAACCTCAAAAGGTAAATTCATCGAACCCCTGAGCTTGGAAAATTATTTTGGAACCATCAAAGAGTTGGAAGAAGTATGTATCACAGGTTTGGGATTGCCCCAACCCATCGCATTGGCACAATTATCAGAAATTGGCAAAGCCCTTCCAAAAGAGGAACTCATCGGCTTTTTGGAAGAAAAATTGGCAGAGATTAATGCAGATTTAGAAAACTATAAAAAAATCTCTACTCTAATTTTGGTTAAAGAGCAATGGACGGAGCAAAATAAGGTTCTAGGGCCCACTCTAAAGATCAAAAGGGGGAACGTAGAAGAAATGTATTCCAAAAAACATAAAGGGTGGCACGAAGACCGTAGAACTGTTTTGTTCGAAAAGTAGTATATTTGAACATAAAACCAAGTCCGGCTTTCATATAGCCTAATGCTATGCTGACTATAATAAAACTAAAACAATAATTTAATGAAAACAAAAACGCTATTTAAAAGAGTAATTTTAATGAGTGCTATGCTCTTATTGAATATTATTCACGCCCAGACAACGATCAATGGTTCTGTTGTCGACGAAGAAACAAATCAGCCACTTCCTGGTGTAAACATTCTTGTTAAGGGGACTTACACAGGAGTTTCAGCTGACTTTGATGGGAATTTTTCCATCTCCACCGACGAAGAGTTTCCTATTACCCTTGAGTTAAGTTATTTGGGTTTTGGAACCAAAACCGTTGAAGTTACTTCAGCAGATGTTGCCTTGAATATTTCACTGGCTCCTGGGAGTGATTCACTGGATGAGATCGTTGTAGCTGCATCTAGGTTTGCACAACGAATTTTCGAATCCCCTATTACCATTGAAAAATTCAATGCTAAACAAATTCAGCAGACCCCTTCAGCTGATTTCTTTAATGGTTTAGAAAATATTAAAGGAATTCAGCTTCAACAAGGAGGATTATTTTTAAATCAAGTTGTAACTCGAGGTTTTGCTACCGTCTACAATGAAGGTTTTGTCACTTTGGTTGACATGATGAACAATATGTCTCCTTTATTTGGTTTTGCAATGGGTAACCTCATTGGATTAAACGAATTGGATGTACAAAGCGTTGAAGTAATTCCGGGCCCAGCTTCTGCACTCTACGGAGCGGATGCTTACAAAGGAATCATGTTTTTAAACAGTAAAAACCCTTTCGAACATGAAGGGATTAGCGCATATTACAGAACAGGGGTTACAGAACAAGAAGTAGCGGGTCAAAATTCCTTTACCGATATAGGCGTTAGACTTGCAACTAAATTAGGTGATAAATGGGCGGTTAAAGCCTCTTTAAATCATAAAAAAGGAACAGAATGGATGCCAGCAGATTACTCTCACCAGGCAATTCCTGGAGGAGAAGTAAATCCCTCTTATTCTAAGTCTGCACCAGACTACAATGGTTTAAATATATATGGAGAAAGGTTTTTCCCAAGCTCTAATACTTGGGGATTAGTTGGATTGTTAAATCCAGCTGCATCTGCATTAGCTATAGCTGCGCCTGATTACTTTGATGGGGTAATGAGTACAGGATATCAGGATCGTGATTTGATTTCCAACAATGCTGAAAATTCCAAAGGAATGTTTGCTGTACATTTTAGACCCAATGAAAAGACCGAAATTAGTCTTACCTCATTGGTTGGTAGAGGAGACTCACCTCTTCAAGGTTTTGGAAGGTATTCCATGAGAAACATCCAAATCGAACAACACAAACTGCAAATTGATAGTGGAAGATTCAATTTTAGAGCCTACCACACAAGAGAGCAAGATGGCGACAGCTATCAATTATCAGCGGCTGGAGGTTTGTTAGCAAACTCATCCAATTCTAATATTGCAGATCTTAGTTCAGTAGGTCTCGGTTCTTTTAGTGGTTATAGCGGATGGTTTGTAAATTATAACCTTACCTATATGGGGGCTCTAGCTCAAGCCTCTGGTTTAACACCCGACTTTCCTGGGATTCTTGGATTTGTTCAAGGAGTTGTGGCTCCACACATCATGACAGGTGGGACAGACATAAATCAAATTTTTGCTGCAGGAGGTGGAACAGGAGCTGCTCACAATGCTGCTCGTCAAGCTGCAAACCAAGGAATGATTCAACCTGGAACTGCTGCATTTGAAACAGCTCTTAATTCCTTTACTTCAAAGAATTTGCCAGTTGTCCAAGCCGACCCTGGTGCTGGTATTTTCGATGATACCAAAACCTATAATTACGAGTTAAATTATGATTTATCTGATTTGACTGGAAGTGTCGATTTCTTAGTTGGAGGATCAATGAGAAAGACTGAATTAAATTCTATGGGAACAATTTATTCAGATCAAAATGGTCCCATAGAATACACTGAAATCGGAGGTTATGTTCAAGGCGTAACTAATATATTAAATGATAAAGTTAGTCTTACTGGTTCAGTCAGATTGGATAAACATGAGTTTTTTGATGCCAATTTTACACCTAGATTGGCGGCTTTAATTAATGTTAACGAAAACCAAAATTTCAGACTTTCTTTCCAAACTGGATTTAGAAACCCGACCAACCAAGATCAGTACATTGGTCTTTTTGCGGGCGATGTTACTTTGTTAGGAAGTTCTCCTGACAATATATCCAGATACAATGGAGCAGTAGTTTTATCTAATGGATCTCCTTTTCAGTTTACGGGAGATTATGTGTTTAACAACTCTTATAATGAAGATGGTACTGCCGCCAGTTTAAAGAACGTTACTGCAGAAAAAATCACCTCTTTAGATGTGGGATATAGGTTTAAAAAACCTGGCTTTACTTTCGATGTTTCCGCTTATTATAGCGATTACAGTGACAAAATTGGTTCAACTGATGTTTATACTCCTGCTATATATCCAGGAGGAGGCACATTAGCAACCTATCGAAGTACAGGAGACTTCGCAATTTATCAAGTTGATTCAAATTCAGACGAAGACTTGAAAACTTATGGACTAAGTGCTGAAATGATAAAAGCATTATCACAAAACTTTATATTCAATGTTATTTATGACTACAATAAACTAGACTTTACTCCCACCGCTGGATCAAGTTTTGAAGCCGCGTTTAATACACCTGAGCACAACCTGAAGGCAGGTTTATTAGGAAACTTCAATAAATTATCTTTCAACCTGTCAAGCAGATATACTTCAGAGTACTATTATCAAGCTTCGTTTGTGGATGGAATGATTGACGCCAGAACAGTTATCGATGCTCAAGTTTCCTATCAAATTCCTTCTTTAAAAGCCGTTGTTAAGGTTGGAGGAAACAACTTGGGAGGTAAAGAATATCAAAGTGTACTTGGTGGGGGTAGAATCGGTTCTTTATACTACACTTCAGTCAGTTTTGATTTCTAATTTACACTGTTTTAAATTTTTAAAAAGAGCCCAGTTGGGCTCTTTTTTTTTGGATTAAGGTTAAAAAATTAAAAGAAAAAGAAGCAGTTATGTTTTAGAGAGAATGCAATCAAACCCGATTTTTATTTCGTTTTCAACATTGTTTTACAATATCTTTCAAAGATTTTCTTTTTTCAATTTAAAAGTGGCAAACAGATGCCCGTAATAATATGGTATACATTATATTTGCACACTAAAATTAAATTAAAATATTACCTCAATGGCACAATCAATCGGCACCGTTTCACAAATCATTGGTCCTGTAGTAGATGTAACATTTTCCGGAGAAGACAATGCACTTCCCAAAATATATGACTCTCTTATTATTTCAAAGGAGGACGGCAACCAATTGGTACTTGAAGTCCAATCTCATGTTGGAGAGAATACCGTAAGAACCGTATCCATGGACTCCACAGACGGGTTGAGCCGAGGGACTGAAGCCAAAGCGACTGGAAGTCCCATCCAGATGCCCATTGGCGAGGAGGTTTACGGAAGACTATTCAACGTAATCGGAGATGCCATTGACGGACTGGGAAATTTGCCCAAAGAAAATGAAAATGGGATGTCCATCCACCGACAAGCGCCTGCTTTTGAAGACCTTTCTACTTCTACGGAAGTTCTTTTTACAGGGATCAAGGTCATTGACTTGATTGAGCCCTATGCCAAAGGAGGAAAGATTGGATTGTTTGGAGGTGCTGGAGTAGGTAAGACCGTATTGATTCAAGAATTGATTAACAACATTGCCAAAGGACACGGAGGACTTTCTGTATTTGCTGGAGTAGGGGAAAGAACAAGAGAAGGAAATGACCTTTTGCGTGAGATGCTAGAATCAGGAATTATAAAATACGGAGATGACTTTTTACACTCCATGGAAGAAGGTGGTTGGGATTTGTCCAAAGTGGACAAAAAAGCCATGCTTGACTCCAAAGCGACATTTGTTTTTGGACAGATGAACGAGCCCCCTGGAGCAAGAGCTCGTGTTGCACTCTCAGGCCTAACCATTGCAGAGTATTTTAGGGATGGTGCAGGAGATGGACAAGGTAAAGACGTTCTTTTCTTTGTCGATAACATTTTCCGATTTACTCAAGCCGGTTCTGAGGTTTCGGCCCTTTTGGGACGTATGCCCTCGGCAGTAGGTTATCAGCCCACATTGGCCACCGAAATGGGTGCAATGCAAGAAAGAATTACCTCCACCAAAAAAGGATCCATTACATCAGTACAAGCCGTATATGTGCCAGCGGATGACTTGACAGACCCTGCTCCTGCAACCACTTTCGCTCACTTGGATGCTACCACAGTATTGTCTCGTAAAATTGCTGAGTTGGGAATTTATCCTGCCGTAGATCCTCTCGATTCTACCTCTAGGATTTTGACTGCAGACATCTTGGGCGACGAACATTACAACTGTGCCCAAAGGGTAAAAGAATTATTACAACGCTATAAAGAACTGCAAGACATCATTGCCATTTTGGGAATGGAAGAGCTTTCAGAAGAAGACAAATTGGCGGTGTATAGAGCGAGAAGGGTACAACGTTTCCTCTCTCAGCCTTTCCATGTTGCAGAGCAATTTACTGGAATTCCCGGAGTATTGGTGGACATCAAAGAGACCATCAAAGGATTCAATATGATCATGGACGGTGAGTTAGACCACCTTCCTGAAGCAGCCTTTAACCTTAAAGGAACCATCGAAGATGCCATCGAGGCCGGTGAAAAAATGTTAGCTGAAGTATAATGCACTTAGAAATTGTATCCCCTGAGGCCACCTTGTTTAGTGGTGAAGTAGAGTCCGTAATCGTTCCTGGAACTACCGGGTCCTTTCAGATGCTCAATAATCACGCTCCCATTGTCTCCACACTCAAAGAAGGAACTGTAATGATTTCAGGTAAAATGGACTTGGACCCAACAGTGAAAGACAAGTTCAAGATGCAAGATGCCAATACAACACTATTTGATATTAACTCTGGAACAGTCGAAATGAGAAATAATAAATTAATTCTGTTAGCAGATTAATTTTACTCATCAAATTCTTATTGAACATGATAAAAATTCAAGTGATTTTAATCTTGTCCCTTGTTTTTTTGTTCATTGGGGTCAAAGCCCAAAATAATGGTAAAACAGATTCCCTATACATTCACAATTTGAACGAGGTGGTTATTTCCTCTAATCGGATTGAAACACCACTAACTCAAAACTCCAAGACCGTTCAAATCATCACCGCCCAACAGATTCGTCAATCGGGTGTAACCCATTTGGTCGATCTGTTGCAACAAATTGCTGGGATTGATATCAAAAGAAGGGGAGCTGGTGCTGCTCAGGCCGACCTTAATATTCGTGGAGGGACATTTGATCAATCCCTTTTACTGATCGATGGGGTTAAATTAGACGACTCCCAAACTGGTCATCATACACTAAATTTTCTTCCCCCTCCTCAAATGGTTGAACGCATCGAAATCATCAAAGGATCTGCCGCAAGGATCTATGGTCAAAATGCTTTTACAGGAGCTATAAATATAGTAACCAAAAAAGAGACGCCTAAAACACTGACTTTGGATTTACAAAAAGGGAACTATGACCAAACCAACGGTTCAATTTTTGTAGGCAATACCACCGAAAAGACCAGTGTTCTCGGATTTGTTTCCAGAAATACCTCCGATGGCTATCGCTACAATACTGACTACGATTACAATCAATTTTTCGTCAAATCCAGTTTTAATCGCCACAAAACACCCTTGGATTTAATCGCAACCTACTCGGGACGAAAGTTTGGGGCCAACGGATTTTATGCTACTCCTTCGGCAGTTGACCAATATGAGGAAACCCAAGCCAGTTTGGTGTCATTGTCTCAAAGATTCAGTAAAGGGGCTTGGATTTTTAAACCTAAAGTCTATTGGCGTAGGGGACAGGACATGTACGAATACATTCGCAACAAACCCGAAATATATCGTAACCTACATGTAACCAATAAATTAGGAACAGCTTTTGACACCTCTTTGGCTTCGGACTTGGGATTGACGGGTATGGGCATCGATATTTCTCGCGTCAGCATTCGCAGTAACAATTTGGGGGATCGCAGTCGAACGATGATCAATCTCTTTTTGGAACACCGATTCTATCTGTTCAACAAAAGTATAGACATCACCCCAGGTATAGCGGCCAACTATTTCTCCGACTTTGGAAGTCACAGTTTCCCTGGGATCGATTTGGGTTGGCAGATGGATCCCAATCTCCGACTCTATGCCAATATGGGAGCTACCTTCCGTATTCCCACTTTTACCGACCTTTATTATTCGGACAGAAACACTTTGGGCAACGCAGATTTAAAGCCTGAAAAAGCGATTTCTAACGAAATAGGCTTACGCTTTATCAGTCCCAAAGTCAGTGTATCTTTAGCTTTCTTCAGTCGAAAAGCCAAAAACCTTATAGACTTTGTTAAAAACAGTAATGACGATAACATTCCCTTTACTGCCGAAAATATACAACAGGTCAATACTGAAGGAATCGATTTCGAACTCATACACAGAATTCAGCTCTACTCCTTAAATCACGAATTTAAAATCAGTTACTCCTATTTGAAAAACAATTTGGAAAACAGTGGCTTCAACTTCTCTCGATATTCTATTAATAACGATTTAAAACATCATTTTGTTGGGAGTTACAATTTACCCATCACGGAAGACATTAATCTCTATCTCGTTTATAAATACGTAGAGAGGTTTTCTGGCGATGTTTATTCAGTAGTTGACTCATCTGCTCGTTGGAGGCACAAATCATTTGAAATAGGGTTGTATTTCAATAATATTTTCAATACAGAATATTGGGAGTCGAATTTGGTTCCGATGCCAAAAGGGAATGGGCTTTTGGGATTGCGCTATTCCTTTTGATGTTCCAGTCTTAGGATATTTTCCATAATCAGTTCTGTCTCCCAACCTCGGTACTGCATAGCATTCCAAACCTTTTTCTTTTGCTCTGCCAATGGACGATGACGATGGGCTTCCCAAAATTTTTCTACTAGGGCCTGACCACATTCCCAGTAGTCTTTATCAGAAATTTCCTTCATTGCATTTTTGATATTCCAATCCGAAATATGACGTTGTTTCAGTTCTCTGTATAATCGTCTTTTCCCCCACTTTTTGATGCTGAATTTTCCACGGACAAAGTGTTCTGCAAAACGGGTTTCGTTCAGATAATTTTGCTCAATCAAATGAGAAATTACAGTATCCATAGGGGTTCCGAATATGCCCAGATCTTTGAGCTTCTGAGACACCTCTTGATGACAACGCTCTTGATAGGCGCAATAATGTTCTAATTTTTTTTGGATTTCTATTAAGGGAATTCCGGAATTGGTCATGGCCAAAATTAACAAGTTTTTGGAGCTTCAAAAACAGCTTCACATTTTATTTGATTAAATTAAAGTCTCAAATCTTTAAATTATGGGCAAAGGCGACAAAAAGACAAAAAGAGGTAAAATCATTAAAGGATCGAATGGGGTGCGGCGTCCTAAAAAGCGAAAGACCAGATTAACGACTCCTGCTAAGGCATAAAAAAAACCGCCCTGATGTCAGGGCGGTTTTCGGTTATTTGGTTCGGAGTAGTCTTCTATTTTGATCCAAAAAACGGAACTCCAAATAAAGGTAAGCATCACGGGGTACAATGCGTACCCACTTTTTGTGTTTAAAATACCAGCTTACCCGGATGGAGGGGAAACCGCTGGTTAGATAGGCAGCGACAAAAGGGTGAAGGTGCAATTGCAACTGTTTTTTTTTGTTCTGCCTGTGCTCGACAATTTTGTCAAGCTCTGCGTTGATTTTGTCTATTAAAATAATGGGAGCTTCAACCTCACCATTTTTGTTGGGATTGAGTTCTCGTGTTTTAATATTCATCTCGGGGCGAACCCTTTGACGGGTGATTTGGATCAATCCAAATCGCGAAGGTGGCAGAATTTTATGTTTGGTTCTGTCACTTTCCATCTCCTTTCGAAGATGTTCAAATAATTTTTTTCGATTTTCGTTGGTATTCAGATCGATAAAGTCGACCACAATAATACCTCCCATGTCTCTTAATCTTAATTGTCTGGCAATTTCACTTGCAGCAATCAGATTGACCTCCAAGGCGGTTTGTTCTTGTGATTTGGCCTTGTTGGATCTATTCCCACTGTTAACGTCTATAACATGTAGTGCCTCGGTGTGTTCTATAACTAAATAGGCACCTTTTTGCATAGAAACAGTCGTGCCAAATGCAGTTTTGATTTGCCTTTCGACTCCAAAATGATCAAAAATGGGTGTGGATTTATTTTTGAAATACTTGACGATATTTACTTTATCGGGGGCAATGGTTTTCAAGTAATCTTTAATTTCCACTAACATTTCGGGATCATCCACGTGGATGCCTGTAAAATCGTTGTCGAAAATATCTCTCAATATAGAGGAGGATCGATTGATCTCACCAAGAATCTTGGTAGGGTATTGATCTACTTTGACAAATTTCTCACACAAGTTTTTCCATCTGCTGAGCAATTGCTCTAAATCGGCATCGAGTTCTTTGACCTTTTGATCTTTAGCGACAGTTCTTATGATGACACCAAAGCCTTTGGGTCGGATGCTTTTGACCAGCTTTTTTAATCGATTTTTTTCGGCATTACTTTCGATTTTTTGTGAAATCGAAATGCGATCTGAAAAGGGAATTAGTACCATGAATCTGCCCGCAAGGGACAATTCTGAGCTGACCCTCGGTCCTTTTGTGGAAATGGGTTCCTTGACAATCTGAACAAGAATCTGTTGTTGGGTCTTTAGATAATCTTGTACGGATCCGTCCTTGGGTATTTCTTTTTCAAAACGAAAATTCTTTAAAGAGTAATCTTTGGTTCTACCTGAGCTTACCTGTTTAAAATATTTTAATAAAGTAGGAAGGTTGGGTCCTAAATCATGATAGTGTAAAAAACCATCTTTTTCATGACCTACGCCAACAAAAGCAGCGTTGAGACCAGATACTGGCTTTCTAATCTTGGCAGCATAAATGTCACCAACAGAAAACTTATTATTATCTACTTCTTTATTGAGCTCAATTAACTTTCCATCCTTGAGCAGTGCAAAATCAACAGCAGAGGAATTCGATCGTATAATCAGTTCTTTATTCACTCTGATGAATTTTAGATACGACACCATACAGTGTGTCGTTGTTAAACAATAAATATTCAGGATTTTCCTGAAGATACTGACTGAGCAGTATCAAATATCAATGAACTTTGGATATGTTTTTGAGTGTATTACCAAACACTATTTTTTCTTGTGGCGGTTGGCTCTTCTACGCTTCTTTCTTTTGTGCGTGGCTACCTTATGCCGTTTTCTTTTTTTACCGCTTGGCATAGTTCAAATTTAATTTTGAATTTATAATTGATTTTTTAAGCAACTTCTACCTTCGATTTTACACCGTTCGTAAAGACCTTTGCAGGCTTGAAGGCAGGAATGTTATGCGCTGGAATATTTACGGCTACGTTCTTGGAAATATTTCTACCTGTTTTTTCAGCTCTGGTTTTGATGATAAAACTTCCGAACCCACGTAAATAAACGTTTTCTCCACTTTCTAATGAATTTTTTATTTCTTTCATAAAGCTTTCAACAGTGGCTTGTACGTCAGTTTTGTCAATCCCTAGCTGATCGGATATATTGTTGACAACATCAGCTTTAGTCATATTTTAATGGTATTACTAATTAGTTATTTAAAGGCTTGCAAATATAAAAATTAAAATGATAATTCGTTCAGTCCTACCTTTTTATCTTTGTTATTGCTTTTTTTAACATTTATCATTTAACGCCATTAATGAGCTTCCATAAAAAATTGTTAGACTGGTATAAAGAAAACCGCCGAGCTTTTCCCTGGCGTGAAAATACTGAACCCTACAATGTTTGGTTGTCTGAGATCATCCTACAGCAGACAAGAGCAGCCCAAGGGCTTCCTTATTACGAGTCTTTTATTTCCAACTTCCCTAAAGTAGAGCAATTGGCTGCAGCCAAGGAAGATCATGTGATGAAGCTTTGGCAGGGACTGGGCTACTACTCTAGGGCTAGAAATCTCCATGCCACGGCCAAAATCATCAGCGATCAATACCAAGGCCGTTTTCCCACTGATTTCGTTCAAATTAAAGCCCTCAAGGGGGTAGGAGATTACACCGCCAGTGCCATAGCCTCGATTTGTTTTGATCAAGAGCAAGCGGTTGTAGATGGAAACGTATATCGGGTATTGTCGAGAATTTTTGGCATGGATCATCCCATAGATGGCTCTGCTGCGCACAAAATTTTCAAGGAAAAAGCACAAGATTTGATGAAAGGCGCTCCTCCGGGTGATTTTAATCAGGCGATGATGGAATTTGGAGCCCTTCAGTGTGTTCCCAAAAAACCCAATTGCCAAGATTGTATTTTTAAAAAAGAATGTGTGGCTTTCCAACAAGCTAAGGTGAGTTTACTCCCCATCAAAGTCAAAAAAGTAAAAGTAAAAAATCGCTACCTCCATTATTTTGTGTTGATCGATGAATCCAAAAATACCCTATTGCAAAAAAGAGAGGGAAAGGGAATCTGGCAAAACCTTTATCAATTTCCCTTGATCGAAACATTTGTCAAGCAAAAGCATTATCAAGATGATCAGCTTGAGTCACTTATGGCCAAACACCGGATTACCTCTGATTTTGAGATTGAAAAATGGAATGATCAGCCGATTTTTCACAAGCTTACTCATCAACATTTGGAAATTAATTTTTGGATTGTCAATCTGCGAGAGGGAACTAATTTAGATACTTCAATCAGTCAGATTCAGGATTATCCCATGCCCAAGGTGCTACAAAATTTTAGAGATAAATTTTTTATCAACTGATTGTGATTGATTACATTTGATAGAGTAATCCGTAAAATCTTCTATCATGAATGGTACATTAAACAAAGTTATGTTAATTGGCCACCTCGGGGATGATGTAAAAATGCATTATTTCGATGGTGGAGGTTGCATCGGAAGATTTCCACTTGCAACTAACGAAGTCTATACCAACAAAACCTCTGGAGAAAAAGTAACCAATACCGACTGGCACAATGTGGTGGTTCGAAACAAGGCTGCGGAGATTTGTGAGAAATACCTTAGTAAAGGGGACAAAATCTACATAGAAGGTAGAATTAAAACCAGAAAGTGGCAAGATCAGGATCAAAAAGATCGCTATACCACAGAAGTCAATGTGGATGAATTTACCTTTTTGACCACCAAAAAGAATGATGCAACTGGGCAAAATCCTGACTCATCGGCACCGCCGGCTGTAGAGGACAATCCCCCGGAAAGCGACCTTCCATTTTAATCAAAGTAAAAATTAATTGGATCCTGACCCTTTAAGTTTTTTAATTATTTTTCTAGATGTTCAGGGGTCGATGTTGATCCAGTTCATTTTACTCATATTGCTACTGATCACCTCAGGACTGGTTTCTGGTGCTGAGGTGGCTTTCTTTTCTTTGACCAAAGAACAATTGGATTCAGAGGAGGATAAAAAGTCTCGCCAAATGGATATCGTTCAAAAGATGCTCCTTAAACCCAAAAGGCTTTTGGCCACCATCCTGATTACCAATAACTTTATCAATATTGCCATAGTATTGCTCTTTGCCTCTCTGGGAGAGAATCTCTTTAGTCAGATTGAAAACCCGTTGGTGGTTCTCCTGATTGAAATAGGGGTAATTACCTTTTTAATTCTCTTTTTTGGAGAGATTCTACCCAAGGTTTACGCCAACAGAAACGCCATGACATTCTCCAAAGCAGTGGCCTTTCCCATTTATACGATCGATCGATATTTTTTGTTTTTTCTGACCATCCCCATGAGTAAAATCACCCGTTTTATGGAGTCGCGTTTGGCGCAAAAGAACAGTGAATTTTCGATTGACAAACTGTCTCAAGCCTTGGAGTTGACTGGTGAGGAGGAAACCACCAAGGAGGAGCATAAAATTCTGCAGGGAATCGTAAATTTTGGAAATACGGACACCAAACAAATCATGTGTCCCCGTATTGATGTTTTTGCCCTATCGGAGGATATGGATATGGAAACCATCATACCGCTTATCTTGGAAAAAGGATTTTCCAGAGTTCCTGTTTATGGGGAAAATATTGATAGCGTTATAGGAATCCTCTACACCAAAGATTTACTACCTCATTTTGAAGAGTCTAATTTTGAATGGAATAAGCTTTTAAAACCTGTATTTTACGTGCCAGAAAACAAAAAATTGGATGATCTTCTAAAAGAATTTCAACAGAAAAAAATTCACTTGGCAGTGGTGGTCGATGAGTATGGCGGCACTTCGGGGGTGATCACTTTGGAGGATGTAATTGAGGAAATTGTAGGGGATATCAGCGACGAGTTTGACGATGATGAATTGATCTATTCCAAGTTAGACGATTTTACCTTTGTTTTTGACGCCAAGATCAATCTTAAAGATTTTTACAAAGTCATAGATTTAGAAGAAGAAGAAATTTTTGAAAAAGACAAGGGAGAGTCGGAATCCATTGCGGGTTTTGTACTTGAGATCGCTCAGGCTTTTCCCAAAGTGGGTCAAGTCATTCAATACGAAGGATACCAGTTTGTCATAGAATCTGTAGATCGAAAGCGGATCAAAAGAATCAAGGTCATTTTACCTAGTTCACCATGAGAATAGCAAAATGTGCCAAGTTTTTTTTATGGAGCTGCTCATTCTTGTTGATGGGTTGCGAAAGCGTCCAACAACCTAAACCCAAAGCACAACTGCGCCTCCAATACCCAGAACCTAACTTCAAGAAGGTGCCCGATGCTTATCCTTTTGATTTTGAATACAACGATTGGGCACAGTTGAAAGGCGTAACCAAAACAGCTCCGGATTTGTACTATCCCAAAATGAAAGCTACATTGTATTTGTCCTATGTAGGGATAGAAAACAATATAGATTCTTTGTTAAACGACGCCTACCAGCTTCCGGGCAAACACATGATCAAGGCGGAGGAAATCCCCGAAAGGGTCTTTATGGCTCCCGAGAAAAGGGTTTATGGGACACTATTTACGGTGGTGGGGAACGCCGCCTCCCAGTTGCAATTTTTCCTTACCGATTCCACCGATCACTTTTTGATTGGTTCTCTCTATTTTTACTCACGACCCAACTACGATTCTATCATGCCTGCCGCCAAGTATATAGAGCGAGACGTGGTTCACTTGATGGAAAGCTTGCGCTGGAAAAATTAGTCCAATAGTTCGAAATCCGTAACCTTATAAGCGTCACCCGTATTGAGAACGACTTGGGTCACTTCACTTGGATTTAGAACTTTGGCATCAAATATTAGGGTCGCTTTTTTGGTTTCAAAATCTACTTTGGCCTCTTTGATACCCGCAGTTTTGTTGAGATTTTTTTCAATGACCGCCGCACAACCCATAGCACATACCATCCCTTCGATACTCATGGCCATGGGCTGGGCTTCTTGGAAGCTGACTTCAACCATCTCTACAGCAGTTGTCTCAACTGTAACGGTTTTTGGAGCTTGATTGTTTTTACAGGCGGAAAAAATCAGTAGTCCGATAATTAGCGAAAGAAGTTGTGTTTTTTTCATGGGATAAAGATAATATTAATTAAGAAGATGGGGATGTGGGCTTATTGAATCTGTGTTTTATCGATTAATTTCCTAAGTTGTTCTTTAGCTCCTTGTCCAGGAGGATTAGCATTTCTATTTTTAATAACGGTTAGAATATCAGTAGTAAGCGAGGTACAAGCCTATTAATTCATATCTTTTGTTGTAGCCAGTATATTATCTTTTCTTTCCTGAATTATATTCAACCAGCTTGTTCCAATTAATATCTCCGTTTTCGTTACAGAAGTCCTGAATGAACTCTTTTGTAAATTGATTTATCATCCTTGAATATGATTTTTGAAATTCATCATTTCGCTCCTTGGCTTTATGTCCAAGAGGTTCAACTATTTCTGTGTATAAATCTTTATCTCCTGAAACAAATTCCCAAAATTCTTGCCCACAATATTTGAAATAGTCTCCCTTGTCAGGATTGTTATCTATACCATAGCAACAACCATTTACCGATACTACGACCAATTTCGAATTGCTTGTTCTCAAAGTTCGTTATGCTGTTTTAAAGTCTGATTTCATTTTTGAGATTTGACTACTATTTCCCCAATTTGGGCCAGATTTTATATTCACGATATAACGAATATTGTCCTTGTCAAATTCAAGGTCTATATTGGGGATTCCTGATTTCCAACCGTTATATACTCTCTGATTTATGAATATAGCCAGTCCCTCTAACCAGTCTCCAAAAATGGTTTCTTCAGCTGAAGATATGAAAGCATCGGCAATTCCCTGAACAATTTCACTTGCTGTTAGAATATGCTTTGCTTTGAATAAGTACGGATTCTTCTTTTTAAGAACAGTTTTAAGTTTGAGGTGGTCAAGTCTTTCAATTCTCTTTTGGTGGAATACTCCTATATTGTCTTCTACGTATTTAGTTATGTCCTTTAAGTTTAGCTGTTTCATATATTTCTTCAGGTTCAAAAAGTACAAGTTTCTTTTTGTCTATTTGTTCTTGTACCATATCGTAGTATTCTTGTTTTATTTCTATTCCAATTGAATTTCTGCTCATTCTTTGAGCCACAAAATTCGTTGTTCCCGAACCAGTAAATGGGTCAAGTACAGTATCCCCAGTTTGAGTGAATAACTTTATGAACCACTCGGGAAGTGCTTCTGGGAATGCGGCACTATGATTTTTATTATTGCATTCGGTAGCAAGGTGCAAAACGTTTGTAGGGTATGACTTGTCTCGATTCACCCAATTAGAAATTTTCTTTCCAAATCCACTACCAACTTTCGATTCGTCTCTTGTCATATCCGTATCACTTAGGTTTTTCAAACGTGATTTAGCCCAATCTCCCATAGGTACCATTACTTCTTCTTGGTACATATTGAATTTCTTGTGCTTGTTGAAATGCAATAGTCTTTCCCAGGAATCACGAAAGCGATTCGGCCATTTGCCAGGATAACTATTTTTTTTATGCCATATGTATTCTTCTGTCCAAAGCCAACCTTGTTTCTGTATTTCCAAAATTAGCTCCATAACGTATGTGCTTCTCTCTCCGCTTACAACTCGCTCCTTTATATTCAAGACAAACGAACCAGTTGGTTTTAATACCCGTAACAGTTCTTCTGAAATAGGTAAAAACCATTCAACATATTTTGTTGGGTGTATTCCACCATATGTACTTTTTCTCTGGTCGGCATAGGGTGGAGAAGTAAATATTAAGTCTAAGGAATTTTCAGGCATACCCTTCAAGACTTCTTTACAATCACCTAATCTTATGTCTGTGTTAATTTCCATTTATTTTCCTGCTAATTTATTTAGTAAATATCGTATTTTTTCAGGACTTCATTTTTAGTTGGTCTACGTTTTGGATATGAGCTGTGGCGTGTCCCGGCACGGAACTCGCCTGATAAAAACCGGTTTTGGAAAATCCACAGGATTTTCCAAGTGAAGACAGATCAAGCCATAGCTTATATACTGTGTTGCCAACTGGCTTTTTTATCCATTATTTTGTTCAGTTCAGTTTCTTTTGGAGTTCCGATTAGAATTTTTTTTCCATTCTGGAGTTCAATCGCTAAACCCTTATTTCCTTTTGTGTTATATACAGTTCCGTATTTTGTCCAAAGTCGGATTCCCCAACCACCAACAAATCCATAATTCACGATTTCAGCCTTTCTTACTTCTTTCCAATTTACTCGCTTTTTAACGAAAGGGAAGAAGTTCATTCTAATTTCATTTTGGTCAATTTCGGTTTTCAGTCGCATAAACCCGAACATAGCTATTAAACCAAAAATGAATACGCAAAAAATTATAAGTCCGAAGTCAGACATAGGTTTATCTCCAAATTTTTCTCCGAGAATTAATTGTTTATAAATCCCGAAAATCGGTAAAATTCCGATTCCGATTAAAATCAGCCAAAGCCACCATTGGGTGATTTTTTGTTTTTCTTTAAATTCGATTTTCATATTGCTCGCGTTTTTCAGTTTGCTTACAACTACTGTATATATTGACTTTTATGGTATTTATATTCCTTATGTTTAATTCGGAGTGCAACAATACATCCCTAAAAAGGAGGTATTGTTGCATTGTTAGCCACACAAACTTTTAAAAAAGAAACTGTAGGTTTAAAAAGAAAAATAGCTTTGAGGCTTGTATTACTTTTTATAGTCTGCTCAAGCGTTTTCTGTTATCCATAAACACTAGAGTTACTTACTTTAATTTATTTTTTAATATGATATTTTATTCAAACAAACTGTCTTCCATAGGTTCATTAAGGATAATGGATTTTACCTGAAAATCTACCTTTTGAGGCCCCATATTTTGTTGGACGGAGTGTGGAAAGCTAATGCCTTCTACGGTCTTATAATTTCCAAAAGAGGTAGCAGAGGATTGAATTTGTCCCTGCATTTCCATGGTTTCTACCATTTTGATTTTAAGAAAATCATCGACAGCATAAAAAATGGTTTTGTTTTCCGACCACTGGATTTCATAGGCTTCTTTTCCGTCAACGTCAACGATTCCTTTCAAAGAGATTTGATCGGGATCAATCTCCAATTCGGGGAATAAGGCTGCATCTTTTAGTGCATTTTCAAACTCTTTGCCTTTGAGCTCCATTTTTTGGCCTTGCATTTCGTTGTAGCCTTTGGAAGCATTGATGACCATTTTTTGCATAACGTTGCCCATCATACTGACTTCCACCCGCATTTGTTTTTTGGCAGTTTGTCGGTTGGAAACCTGTATGGTCATGCCCTGCATACTGGCCTCGGAAATGGTGGACTTGGTCATTACGCCTTCCAATTTTGTTCTTCCACCAATGGCTTCGACATAGCCGTCCATAACACTCTTGGCGGTGATGCCCTCTGGTAGGGGTTTAGAAAATTCGGGTCGCTCCGTAGGATTACCGTATTTGTCGTAATAAAGCACTTTTAACTTTTGTCCATTGAAGGTTATATTTTCCAATGGGGTCAATATATCACTCCCTTTTCCAGTGACAACTACACGCATTGAACTGGGGTCAAAGTATTTTTTAGAAACATTGGAAATGTCTTCTATTGTCACCTTTTGCATGTTTTTTAAAAGGTTGTTGTAGAAATTTGGGGGCAAATTTTGCGTCTTGGTGTTGTAAGCGAAATTGGCAATATTCTCTGGGTCTTCCATAGATCGGATCAGAGAACCTGCATATTTTTCTTTAACCAGTTTCAGTTCTTCTTCGGTCACCATTTCTTTACTCATCCGTTCAATTTCATTGAGTAATTCCACCACAGCACTATCGGTGACGGCATTGCGCACTGCTGCAAAAGCTCGCATTCGGGATTTGGTTTTGTGGTTGATGCTAAATCGAGAATAAGAACCATAGGTATAGCCCTTGTCCTCTCTCAAATTGAGGAAAAGTCGCGCCTCTCCACCGCCACCCAAGATTTGATTGGCAATGGTCAGGGCATAATAATCGGGATTATTTCTGTCCAAGTTGGCAGTATTGACCACCGAAACTTCAGATTGGACGGCATTGGGCATTTCGACAAAGGCGATTTGAGTTTGGGAAACGTTTTCCGGTTTGGGAATAGACGAGGAAGTAACCGTGCCCTTGGCCCATTTACCAAAATGTTTTTTGGTGAGTTTTTTTGCAGTTTCAAAATCGATATCTCCTACTATGGTGATATAAGTTTCCTGAGGGTGGAAGGTTTTTTGGTACAATTTTTCAAGATCTTCAATAGAAACTCTTTTGACGCTTTCCTCGGAGGTGAACTCACCATAAGGGTGATCTTTTCCATAGGAGAGCAGGTCTTCCACCCGACGTGCTGCAGTTTTGACATCTTTTTCAGACGCTTTTAAACCTTCAAGTGTTTTGTCAACTTCTTTCTGAAATTCAGTAGGGAGAAAGTTGGGATTTAAAGTGGCATCCGCCATCATTTCAAAAACCCTAGGGAAATAGCGTTTTAATGAACTGGCATAGGCGCTTCCCGAACTTACGCTCAGACTTGCCCCCATAAAATCTACTTCCTCATCAAAATCATCTTTGGGAATGTTTTTTGATCCTTTTCCCATCATACTGCTCAACAGACCTGACATACCTGCTTTTTCGCCCTCTACATAAAGGGGATTGTCGACCTTGAGGGAAACAGAAACTTGCGGTAGTTTGTGATTTTCAACCACCATCAAGGTTAGCCCGTTTTTGAATTGGTGTTCTTGGGGTGTTCCGAAGTTAATTACTGGAGCAGGCCCTGGTTGTGGCTGAACGGATCGATCGACTTGCGCTTGGGTGAGACCAAAAAAGGCAATACTGGTCAATAGTATTAGGGCTTTTTTCATTTTTCTTCTTTTTGGGGTTCGGGTAAATAATGTAATTCCAATCGTTGATTGGGGCTGAGGTATTTTTGAGCCACTGCTCTGATCTCCTCTCGGGTAATGGATTTGTAGAGTTCCAATTCTTTATTGATGAGGTTGGTGTCGCCATCGTAAAAAACATAGTATTCTGAAAGTGAATTGGCAATCCCTTCTATGGTGGAATTAGAGTTGACAAAGTCAGATTCAAACTGATTTTGTAATTTTTGGTAGTCTTTTTCAGAGATCAGTTCCTTTTGGATTTTCACCACTTCTTCGTCAATTTCGGTGATCAAAGTTTCCAATTGGGTCTCCCCCAGTGGCAAACTTAAAATGACGTAGGTGCTATAGTCCTCGTTGTTCATATTAAAAGCAGCGACCTGTAGTGACATTTTCTGATCATCGACTAATTTTTTGTAGAGTTTAGAACTTTTTCCTTGACTGAGGTAGGTCGAAATTACGTCGAGTACTCTGGCGTCTCTGGAATTTCGCCCCGGAGTCCTATAGGCTAAAAAGATGGCGGGTATTTGAATATTGGGATCAAAGGCTTCTTCTTTGATGGTTTGGGTGATGGGATTTTCTTTTGGGAATTTTCTTACAATATCTGGTCCTTTGGGAATGGAACCGAAATAATCATTGATCCATTTTTTGGCCTGTGGAATGTCTATGTCTCCTGCCACAGTTAATACTGCATTGTTGGGGATATAATATTTTTTATTGAAGGCCATAAATTCCTCAAGAGTGGCGGCATCCAAATGTTCCATTTTACCGATGGTGGTTTGACTGTAGGGGTGTGCTTTATACAAATAAGACTTCACTTCTTCATTCCATTTTCCATAAGGACTGTTGTCATACCGCATTCGTTTTTCCTCTTTGACCACCTCGTTTTGGGTATCCACACCAGTTTGATCGATGATGGGGTGGAGCATACGTTCTGATTCCATCCAAAGACCGAGTTTGAGATTGTTGGAAGGAAAATTCTCATAGTAGTAGGTAAAATCATCCGTGGTGTAGGCGTTGTTAGAACCACCGTTACCAGTGACGATACTGAACCATTTTCCTTGGGGAATATTTTGGGTACCTTCAAACAAGAGGTGTTCAAAAAAATGTGCAAAACCAGTTCTTTCAGGATTTTCGTCTTTTGAACCCACATGATATAAAACCGCAACTGTGACGATGGGTACTGAATTATCTTGATGTAGTATTACATGAAGACCGTTGTCGAGATCGAATTCTTCAAAGGCTACTTTCTGGCCATAAATGAATAGACATCCCATCCATAAGATGGTGAAAAGGCTAAGGTTAAGTTTTTTCATATTACAGTTGAGGTTTAATTTAAACCAATTTAGTAAATTTCAATTTATTAGTTTTGGAAATGAAATTTTTTTATAAGCTATCCTAATTAAGTCAGCTTGTAATGGCCTACAAAAATTGCTATTATTTCTGTTTTTTAATAAGGATAAAAAATGTTCTAACCCTCAAATCTAAACTCTAAAAAATTATTAAAATGAAACACAAAATTTTTATCTTTTACTTTTTCGCATTATTTTCTCACCATCTCTTGTCGGGCCAGGCATATAGCTTTACAAGTCAAGAAAATGGTCAACAGATAGAACACCGAGTATTGATGGATGAAGAGTATTTTGTGGAAACTCAATTCACTTCCAATCCCAATCAGTTCATCAAAACCCTTGGGGGTTTTTATAAAAAAGGAGGGAACGAGCTTTTGGTGGCCTTGGAGTTTAACTCCAATTTTTCCAAAGACAGTCTAAAAAATATTGTGATCAACAATCACGATCAATGGCAAAAAATTTCCAAAAGTACGCTCCCGCTTCAGGGCAAGTGGTTGATGGCGGGAAGGGTCAAGGGTGACCAAGAACAAAGAAGAGATATTTCCCGAGCCAGAAAAACGATGAAAATCTTGGTAGATGGATATTTCCAGTGGATTGCCTTTAATACGGCGAGTTTTTCTTTTCACGGAACAGGGGGTGGAAGCTATAGTGCTGCAGACGGAACTTATACCGAAAGCATTGATTATTTTTCAAGGGATAACAATAAAGTAGGAATTTCGTTGGGCTTTGAATATGCCAAAAAGGGAATGGATTGGCATCACAAGGGATTCAGTAGCAAAGGTGATCCTTTGCACGAAATATGGACTTACAGAACACCATAGGCCTTGCGAATATTCAACCACATCCCTGCTGCTTTTCCTTGGATTGTTTTATCGGCCTCTTGTTTGGCTCTTTTCCATCCACCTATTTTTACTTGGTTTTCTGGAAATTGGATAACGCTTGGATTGGGGGGTATTATGTTGGGAATGGGTTTGACCTTGCGATTGGAGGATTTCCAACGAATAACCCAAACCCCAAGATGGGTGATCACGGGTTTAGTTTTACAGTTTACGGTCATGCCTTTTTTGGGGTGGTTTTTAGGAAAAGCATTTGACTTACCTCCATTTTTTGCGGTGGGATTGATTTTGGTCTCAAGCTGTCCTGGCGGAACGGCTTCCAATGTAATTGTCTTTTTGTCCAGATCCAATTTGGCATTATCGGTTAGTATGACAGCCCTCTCGACTATGGCGGCCATTGTGATGACCCCATTACTGACCAGCAGTCTATCGGGTAATGAAATTGATGTGGATGCTTTGGGCTTGTTTTACAGTACGCTCAAGGTGGTCTTGGTTCCAGTTGTCCTTGGGGTAGTTCTCAATGCCCGATTGCCCCGTTACACCCAAAAGATTCAATTTTATTCTCCCTCTGTGGCCGTCCTATTAATTACACTGATCGTGGCCAGTATCATTGGACAGGGTAAAGATATCATTCTCGGATCGGGGGTTTCTTTAATTTTATCAATTATGATTCTTCATTTGGCAGGATTTATTCTGGGCTATTTTATAAGTAAATTTTTATTGAAGGACGAAGCAGTCAGTAGAACCATCTCGGTGGAAGTAGGGATGCAAAATTCTGGCTTGGGCGTGGTTTTGGCCAAAGAGAATTTTATCAATCCTGCAGTAGCCATTCCCGCAGCCATTTCCAGTTTGGTTCACTCCCTCTACGGTAGTATTTTTGTTGCCATGTTTAGCACCAGATCTGCCGAACCATCTTTGGGAAAGAATCCTGAAATACGATAGAGCAAATCATCGTATATTGAATAAAATTTATTATTACACCAAAAAATTTAACTTATGAAAACACAGCATTACAGCCGCCGTCAATTCACGACTCACTTCATCGGAGGGGCAATTGCTATGGGTTTTTCCCCGACATTACTAGCTCAAAAGCCCACCCTATCGAAAGACGAAATAGATTGGTATGATGTAAAAGAGATGGGAGTAGAGGGTAAAGGTTGGACGGATACCAAAAGATATTTTGACCGATTTCCTTCCAAAGCAGAAGGAATGGTAAGAGACGAGGTATGGAATCTTTCGCGTCATTCTGCTGGAATGTGTATGCGTTTTGTTTCGGATTCTCCCAATATACATGTTCGCTACCGCTTATTCTTGGATCGGTTGTCTATGCCCCATATGCCTGCCACAGGAGTGAGTGGTTTGGATTTGTATGCCAACGATGGTAATGGAATAGATCGTTGGGCTGGAGTGGTATTGCCCGACAAAAAAGAAATGGAAACGATCATTGCTAAGAACCTCAGTCCTGGTTCTCGTCGCTACACAATCTATTTGCCTTTGTACAATGGAGTTGAGTCACTGGAGGTAGGTGTTCCCAAAGGGGAATCTTTTGAACCACTTGCCCCCCGTAAGGAGAAACCCATTCTTTTTTACGGAACTTCTATAATGCACGGTGCTTGTGCATCGCGACCTGGTATGGCTTTTCCTGCTATTTTGGGCAGGAGGTTAAGACGTCCGACCCTGAATCTAGGATTTTCTGGTAATGGACGAATGGAGATTGAGGTCGCTACTTTGTTGGCCGAACAGGATCCTTGTGCCTATGTGATCGACTGTTTGCCCAATATGAACGAAACAACGGTTTCGGAACGAACGATTCCCTTGGTGAAAAAAATAAGAGCGACACATGATAAAACCCCAATATTATTGGTGGAAGATCGAAGTTTTACTAATTCTGAATTTTTTCCTGAAATGAAATCACACCATCAGAAAAGTCGAGCGGCACTCAAAAAAGCCTATGCTGAATTGACCGATGCAGGAGTAGGAAATCTCTATTATTTGGATGGGGATCATCTATTGGGCGAAGATGGTGAAGGAGCAACAGACGGCTCTCACCCCAGTGATCTCGGAATGCTCCGCTATGCCGATGCCTATGAGCCTGTATTGAGGGCGATACTCAAGCAGTTTTAAAAGCGGAGTATAAGGTAAAATGATTAATTTTAATAGATGAATACGAAAAGGTTTAGATTGTGAATTACTTCTAAATTTTATTGAGCATAATACATTTAGAGAAAAAGTAGTAAGATCATATAATACTAAAAAAATAGAGTTATGATAAAGAAAACGACTTGGCGTCCGTTACCAGATTTTTTGACTATTAAGGACAGTAAGATTGAAGGCTTGGGGGTTTTTGCTACTAGGGATTTACCCAAAGGTTTTGACTTGGGCATCTCTCATATTTTCGACGAGCGTTTTCCGGATGGTTATATCCGACTGCCATTGGGGGGATTTATCAACCACCACGAAATCCCAAATTGCAAAGCAATTGTTGCCAAAGAGGATAAGGAAATGGGAAAATTAAGACACATCCGCATTGAGGCCTTCGAATCTATCGCAGAAGGTCAAGAGATTACCATAAAATACATTATCAATAAATTGGACAACCCCAATTGGGAGTTTGAGTACGAAATTTCTCAGTAGATTTTATCTTGCTTTCCAAAAAAAAACCCGCCAAGTGTTAACTACGACGGGTAAACCAATTAAACAAACAAAAATGAAGCTTATTAAAGTCTCAATGTAAAGATACTTTTTGATATGTTAAAGAATTGGTAAAGAGAGGTTAAATGGAAGTTAAATATGATCTAAAAAAAAGGGCATCTAAATCACGATGCCCTAATATTAACCATAAATCAATTCAAAGAATGAATCAAGTATCTCAAATTTAGCTTCAAAAAATTTTATTTAGCATTAATTTCCCCTTTTTTTTTGGAAAGTGTTTTTTTGCTCAAAATCTGCAAAAATGTCCATTAAATTATTTACTAAATAATAATATTAAATTTTTGTGTAAGACTGGAAAAAACCAATCCATTTTTTTTCAAAAAGTTCAGGCTTTAGCATTTTGTAGAGTTTTTCCAATTTTGCTGTGTCTTTTGCTAATTTTCGTTGTTTGGTATAATCAATAGTATTGGGGAAAAATGCATTGAGATTGACTGCCATACACTTATTGTGAATTTCAGTGTGCCAACCCGAAGGATCAATTAAGGGAGAAAAAATAGCAAAGGTGGGCTTGTTCAGAGCTTTGGCAATGTTGATGGCTCCTCCCTCATTGCCTACTGCCGCAATACAGTGATAGGCGGTAGCCATATAATCCCTTAACGAATTTGGAGTCAAAGATTTCATTACTGCTTTTTGGGTAGTGGGTTGCAGTTGATTGATCAATAGGTCAATTAGTCCCTCCTGATTGGGTCGATAATTGAGGATAAATGGGAGATTTGTGGTTCGAAAGGCAGTATCCATCAGTTGCGCCATGTATTCAAAAGGATAGGTTTTGTTTTCACTGCTTCCCAAGGCTGAAACCATGATGGCTTTTTTTCCTTTTCCCAGAACAGCATCCAATCTTTTCCTACTGATTTCAATTTCCTCTGGGGTCAGATGAATTTCCACCTCACTATTTTTTGGAAAATCTCCCATGATGGGTGCTAACAATCGAAGCCGATCTTTGATAGACAATTGAAGAGCATCATCCTGAACTTTTAAAATCTTGATTTCTTTGTCATAAAACAAGGGGGAGAGGGCTTTCTTATAACCAATTTTTTGAGTAGCTGGAGTGAATAGGCATATCAAAAAGCTCTCCAATTTTCCGTAGACATCTATGATGTAATCATACTTTTGCTTTCGGCGATGGAGTAAGAATTGAAAAAGGCCAAATTTATTTTTTTTGAAATGGTCTTCAAAAATGACGACTTCGTCTATGTAGGGGTTATGCCGAATAACGTCTAAGGTGTGTCGGTTGACCACAAAATCAACATGGATATTGGGGTTCCACAACTTCAGATTTTTACACAACAAACTACTGATGAGCACATCCCCAATCATTTTTTGTTGAATGACTAATATTCGCATTTTGTCAGATTTATTTTTTTAAAAATTTAATGCCACTGTTTTGAATCAATAATAACTCAAAGTTACTTATAGAATTATTTTTTCTTATAACCAGAAAATTTATTTAAAGGTAATATTTCATCTAAATTAATTTCTAATCCTTGATCTGGCTCAAAGGAAAAGATCGATATGTGTTTTCAATCTTTAAGTCCGAAAAAGTTTGCCCGCTTCGTTATGGTTGTATTTGAGTAATGCTTTGAAAACGACCCTAGCTTTGGATCGAAATGGACTTTTCAAGAAATAGGAAAAAAGCAGTGCGTTTTTAATGATTAAAAATTTAATTAAGGAATGATTTTTATATAGTACATAGAGGTAAGAGTATAGAATTTGTACTTTTTTGGCTCCTGTAGTTTTTATAGAAACACTTGTAGAAGCTTCATGTATGTGGTAAAAATCAATATTGGGGTTATAGATAACCTTATGTCTGTTGTTTTGGAGTCGAGTACAGATGTCCATTTCTTCATAATACAAGAAAATATTAGGATCAAATCCTCTTACTTCTTCAAAAACAGTTTTTCGAAAGAACATAAAACACCCTTGGATAAAATCAACCTCCAGCGGATGACTGTAACGTGCTTTCTTTTTTGGTTTTCGGAAGATTGTTTCCATAAAAGAACCTCCAAAGAAAAACTTTCTAATGCCGTGGTGGTGATCAAATGAGGGTCTGGGAACATGGTTGGGAGCCAACTGTTGCGGAGCACAAACTCCAACTTCTGAATGGGCTGACATATAATCTTTTAGGAAGGAAAAACAGGGTTTTTCAAAATAGGTATCGTTATTAATAAAAGCCAAATAGATGCCTTTTGCATGTTTTGCACCCAAATTATTCCCATAACCAAATCCACCATTTTTATCTGATTTTACAAACTTGTAGTGAATTTTCAAATCACTTTGCTCAAGCATTTTGACTTCATGCTGTTTTGATCCATTGTCAACGACTATGAGTTCAAAACTTAATTGTTTTTCAACCTTCAAAATTGATGAAACGCAATCAAGACTAAGTTTTGATTGGTTATAGTTGAGGATGATGATAGATACATCTATAGGTTTGGACCGTATTGACGTCAAATTCAGCTATTTTTTTTGGCTAAGGTAGCATACTGAAGAATTCGCATATCTAAGGCGGTAAATAACAAAGGAATGTTGTACAACCAAGGTTTTAATGATCTTGTCAGATTGATGCCTTTATGAGAAATAATACTGTACCCTGCCTCCTCATACATTCTAACGATGCTTTTATTTGTAAAAAACCGCAAATGGGTTTTATCCATAATTCCGTGGGATTCATATTTCCAGTCTTTTTTAAAAAGTAAACTCATTAGCGCACTGTGATATCTTATATTGGGTATCGAACTGATAACTACTCCGTCTTTTTTCAAATGTTTTTTTATTTGTTCGAGTACACTGTAAGGGTCGGATAAATGTTCCAATACATCATTAAAAAAGACAACATCAAAATGATTTTCGGGCAATTTAGATAGGTTATCTTCAACGGGTCCAGAGAATATGTTTTTGAATGTTTCTTTAGCTTTTTTTGCTTGTTTTTCTATGAGTTCAATTCCCCAAAGCTCTCTATTTTCTCCCTGAAGAAGTTTTAAAAAACTGCCCTCTCCGCAACCAACATCAAGAACAGTGCTGAATTGCTCTGGTAAAAATTCGAGTAATTCTACTCGTTGATGACTAAAGTAGTCCTCTGGTTTTCTGGAATAATCCATATAAATATAATTTTTGTAAAAGTAATTTTTTTTAAATGAAACGTTGAATGGAATAACCCAATATAAAAAAGTCCAAAGGTCAGGAGCTTGATATGATAAGGAAGGTCTAAAGTTTGATCTTATAGAGCATAGGAAAACCAATCCCTTCGTCTTCACTGGTGATCCAAAAGGTATTTTGGTCAATAATTTTAACGGCTTCAATTTGCTTTCCGTCCAAAGGCAATTTGAATTTTTTCATTTTGATTTGGTTCAGGTTTTCCATATTAAATGAATGGAGGGTGTATAGAAATTGTTCTTCGGCTCGGTTATAACCTACCAAGGCTACCAATTTGAGTTTGTTGTGATAGTCGCCTCCTGTAATCAGAGATTGAACATCAAAAGATTTTTTGGGGTTCAAGAGATAATCTCCAGAGGACTTAGGGATGGAGTAAAGCTCAGTGGTCGATTTTTTTCGATTTTTTGAAAACAACACCAACATTTTTTCTGTGGCGATCAAGGCTTCTGCATCAAAGGGGTGTTTTTTTCTTTTTTCAAAATTTACTTGTTCTCGATAGCGGAATGTAATTTCCCCCACTTTTTTAAAATTCCGTTTAGGGTTAACGATCAGGATTTTGAGGTCTTTTCTTTTTCCATAGTTGTTTCCACTGTCTGAGATATAAACGTAATTTTTGTCTTGAGCGATGTCTTCCCAGTCATTATTTTCTGCATCTTCAATGAGGTATTGGTTAACGATATTGCCTTGTTTGTCAAATCGATACAAGATGGGCTTTCCACCGGAATCGTTGTGGGTGAGAAAGTCATTTTTAAAATATTCTAAACCAGAGCTTTCTTCAATTTTTTTGGGAAGTTGGGTTTTATAGATTATTTTTTGGGCGCACAATTTTCCATTATTATATGGACCAAAGAAAAGGGTCAGAAGTAGGCAAAGTTTAATAAAAGTGCTCAGATTATTGAGTTTTAAGGGTGAAGTTAAGATTTTTTTTACGTCCAATGATTCCATTGAGCAGTTCGAATGGCAGTTCAATAACTGATTTTACTACAAGGGTTTTGATATCAATATCTTTTTCGCCATAGGGTTCGATTTTGAAAATGGCTGCATCTTGATGGAAGGTAAAAGGGCCATTATATTTTAGGTGTAGGGTATTGGCAGAGTGATTTTTTAGGGTGACTTTGGCAATCAATTTATCTCCATCGTAGATGGGGGTGGACGCGGATAGATTGGCTTTTACCAGTTGGAATAAGTGCTCTTCTTTAGCGATAATCAGTTCCTTAAACCAAACCACTGTTTTGCCCGCAAATAGGGCTTTTTTGATGTTTTGGGGACTGTTGTCCTCGGACAAAATAAATGTCATCGGTCTGTGACCTCCCATAGGAATGTCAAAGTCCCAAGCGGTTAATTTGTGAACATCAGAGGTTCCAAGCATGGTGAGTCCATTTTCCAATGCTATTTCTATGGCTTCTTCTGACATGGTGTCGAAGTTAACGACTTCAATTCCGTGAAGGAGTTTCTTTTTAATTAGATTTTTATGCATCGGATCGAGTCTTGCGATTCCGTCTTTTCTTTGTGCCTCCCAATTGGGGTGATTCCAAAAAACAAAGCCCTTTTGACGGTTGGCTTCTGTAATACCTGCCTCGGGATCGTCGGGAAATAATAGTTTATTGGCATCCTGAATAAATACAGCATTAATATGTCCTGGAGGCATAGAGCGGGTGATTTCTGCCCCTCTGATTACGGTAAGTTTTGATTCTTTTGCAGTGTCTTCGGCAATATGGAAGGATCGATTCCTGTCGGGATTGGGAAGGTCTTTTCGGTGGGGTTGGTATTCTAAATGATCCGTAATCGAGATCAAGTCCAGTCCCTCTTTCAGAGCTTCTTCTACTCTGATGTTGGGCCATACAGAACCATCGGAAAATGTAGTGTGGATGTGAAGATCTGTACTGATAAGTGACAGCCCATCAGGTGCTTTGAAAAAGGATTTTTCCTGAGCCGAAATCCAAATGGGGAGAGCGGTTAATAATAGAGAAATAAATTTTCGAGATTGTTTTTTCATGATAGTTGTTTTACCAGTGATTAAGTTGTTGAGAACTATTGCCCAAAAGAGTTTGTTACAAGTTTAAAAATTTCCAATTAAAAGATACTCAATCTTTTTTTGAAATTTGTCTACTATCGCTGGACAACTTACAAGAAAATGTTTTTTATCGTCCAAAGTCGTCCTGAAGTCTAACGATGTCCTCCTCATTGGAGGGATTTTCGGGGTCTGTGTGTTGCCAAATTTCGGCGACCAAAGCTTGTTGATCAAGGCCAATTAATCGATGACGTTCTCCTTGTTGAAGCCTTACCTGATCTCCTTCGTTGAGTTGCATAATAGGTTTTTGATTATCGTCATTGGAACGGATGATTCCAACAGTCCCTTGGTAGACCCTCCAGATTTCTGCTCGGCGATGGTGGTATTGCCAGGAGAGTCTGGCTTGGGGGCTGACGATGAGGGTCTTGGGACTTAATTTTCCTCCAATTTTCAAGCTTTCAATGGAGATTCCTTCAAAAAATTGATCGGCAAACTTTTGCGCTTGATTTTCGTCAATCACCAAGAATCCACCCCAAGGTCGTTCAAAATCGAAATCAACAATTTGGTAACCGAAGGATTCTATATGGCTTTTTACTTCTGAGAAATTTCTGGTTTTATTCATTCTATAAATACAAAAAACAGGAATAGCAATATGTTTACTATTCCTGTTTAAAAAAGAATCAAAATTTTAAATAGGGAGTTCCCAACCTTTTCGGTATTCTTTACTCACAAAGGCATTGGCTTCTTCCAAGTTTTTGATTTTCATATTTTCACCATCCCAAAAGAGCTTTTTCCTTCCGGAGTAACTCAGGATTTTTCTACCATTACCTCTGGTTCCATTGACTTTTCTAAGGTCTCTGCTGCGAAGTGCAAGATTCCCCATGATTACGGACTCGGTAAAGGGTCCGGAATAATCAAATGAGGAAGTCAAAGCTTTGTGTTCTGAGCTGTTGAAACCAACCTTACAGGCTTCAGTCCATGTGGATGCATGAACGTCATTGACATTGGGTTGTTTACTAGTGTCGAAGACAACAGGTTTCTCCCCTTTGATGTACAAGGTGGGATTATTGGCATAAATTTCTGCGGTAATCACTCCTTTAGAACCTAACATCATGATTCCACTGGAATTTCCAACATCATAGTTCATGATGAATTCTTCTTCAATTTCTTCAGGAATGGTGGGAGTAAGTCCTCCGTCCATCCAAATGAGTTTGATTCCGTCTTTGTTGTGAGGGGAGTTATCGTATTGTAAAGTTACCATAGAGGAAATTGGACATCCTTCTGGTGTGTACTCAGGGGTCCACATTTTCTTGAATACATTGGTTGCAGTACACTCTACACTGCTGGGGTAGCCCAACTGTAATGTTTTGTATGGAGCATCAAGTGTATGACAGCCGATATCACCTAGAGCACCTGTTCCGTATTCCCAGAAACCTCTCCAATCGAATGGGTGAAGGCCTGGACTGTAGGGTTTAGATTGTGCGGTTCCCAACCACAAATCCCAATTTAATGTATCGGGTTTTTTGGCGATGTCGGCACTGGGGTGATTAATCCCTTGCGGCCAAACGGGTCTATTGGTCCACGCATATATGGTGTGTACTTTTCCAACTTTATTTTGGTCAATCCACTCTTGAATTTTGGGCACTCCAATACTGGATCCTCCTTGGTTACCCATTTGGGTAACAATTTTGTTTTTTTCAGCGGTCTGAGCCAGAAGTCTTGCCTCGGCAATGGTATGGGTTAGGGGTTTTTGAACATACACGTGTATGCCCCTGTTCATACAATCATAGGCAATTTTGGCATGATTGTGATCGGGTGTAGAAATGGTAAGCGCATCGATGTCTTTTTCTTTATCGAGCATTTCCCTGTAGTCTACATATTTATTAGCATTGTTGTGCGTAGTGTAAGCGCTTTTGGCATTGGCCGGATCAACATCACAAAGCGCAATGACTCTGTTTTTCCCATTTTGATAAGCATTTTTAATGTCTGAAGTTCCTTTTCCTCCAGAACCTATGGCGGCAAGGCCCAATTGGTCGCTTGGAGCGGTGAAGCCTTCTCCACCCAAAACGTTGCGGGGAACGATAAATACTCCAGTGCCAATCATTCCTGATTTCTTAATGAAATTTCTACGTGATTTGGATTGTTTTTTGCTCATTTCTTAAATTTTGAATTATATAAAAATAATCAAGTTTTTTTAGATTACACATAAGCCTCATGTTTTTTTCATTACAAAGAAATATCCCTTTTCCAAGGTAAGAAGTCAAATTGTCTGTTTTGTGTAGCTTTGGTAGCTGTTTCTCCACTGGCTACTTTGATGATGTACTCAAGCAAATCCTCTGACAACTCATCAAGAGACTTAGAACCTTCAATAATTTCACCGGTATTGAAGTCGATGATATCTTCCATTTTATGATACAGGGCAGTGTTGGAGGACACTTTGATAACAGGGGTAATGGGATTCCCTGTTGGTGTTCCAAGGCCAGTAGTAAAAAGGATCAAATTGGCACCAGAGCCTGCCATTGCGGTGGTGCTTTCGACATCGTTTCCGGGGGTACAAAGTAAATTCAAGCCGCAATTGCTAAAATATTCTCCGTAATCCAGTACATCTACAATTGGGGAGTTGCCTCCTTTTTTGGCGGCTCCGGCAGATTTCATGGCATCGGTAATGAGTCCGTCTTTAATATTGCCAGGAGAAGGATTGGTACTGAAATCAGTTCCTGAAGCAATGACCTTGTTTTCATAGGAGGCCATAAGTTCTATGAATTTTTGTGCTTTGGCTCGATCGACACAGCGGTCAACGAGTTCTTGCTCTACCCCCCTAAGTTCTGGAAACTCTGAGAGAATGGCACTTCCTCCCAGTGCTACCAATTTGTCTGTGGCAGCTCCTAAAGTTGGATTGGCAGAAATTCCTGAAAAGCCATCAGAGCCTCCGCATTCCAAACCAATGCTAAGCTTGGAAATAGGGGTTTTTTCCCTTTGAATGTCATTGGCTTTTTTTATTTCTACCAGGGAGTCTTTGATTATTTTTTGAATTAAGTTTTCACCGCTTCCTATTTCTTGTTGGTCGAATACAAGCAGTGGTTTGTCAAAATTTTTATTGATTGTTTTGAGTTGGTCAAGGAAAAGATCGACTTGTAAGTTTTGACAACCCAAGCTCAACACTGAGGCTCCGACCACGTTGGGATTGTTGACATAGCCCGCCAAGAGCTTTCCTAACATGGTGGAATCGGCTCTTGTTCCGCCACAACCTGAGTGATGGGTGATGAACCGGACTTCGACATTGGGAAAGGGATTTACGGCGGCAGGGGCTTGGATGGTTGCTGATTTTCCTTGAACTAAAGTTCTCAGGTAATGCTGATGTTCGGATAATTTATCGGGATAGAATTCTCGTTCAAATACGGTTTTTAGAAGTTCGACATTTCTGTTTTCGCAAAAAACCAAAGGGAAAAAAAGCCAGATGTTTTGGGTCCCTGCCGAACCGTCTTTGCGGGGGTAACCCATAAAACTTCTTTCTTGTTTGGATGGGTTTTCGGTCAGCGTTTTTCCGGCCTTATCAAAATTGATGTCATTGTTGAAAGCATTGTTCATGTTTAGGGTGGTCAATGCCGCTCCTTGGGGAATTTCTTGATTGGCAATGCCCACTTTGACTCCATACATGAATAATGGATCATCTTTTTTTACGTACCACTGAGTGAATTTGTGTTTTTGTTTAATGTCTTCTACCAAAGTGATTTGCTGTCCTTCAACTTTGATGTTTTCCCCTTTTTTAAGGTTTTCAAGGGCAACAATCATATTGTCTTGCCGATTGATTTTAATGGCTTTATTCATGATGTAAGACTTTTAAAAACAGGATAGGCTTCGCTTATTTTGTCGTGCGTGACAATGGCATATAGCGCTTGTGTGAGGGTATCTTTAAGAGGGCCGATTTTGGCCAAGTTTTGATCCCAAAGGGCAATATTGGAGAGGGTTTCGCTCACTATTTTTTCAATTTCATTGTTTTTCCAAATCTCTTCAAAGAATAAAATGTTTTGAGGATCATCTTTGAGAGGATGGGGATGTTTCGAAATTTCTTTACCATAGAAGAAAATAAGGGCGGCCATGGCAAAAGTTAAATTTTTGGGAATCTTTCCTTCTTTTTTATAATAGGAAAGTAGGCTGGGCAATACCCTAACTTTGAACTTCGAGATGGAATTTAAGGAAATGGATTCCAATTGATGAACGATGAAGGGATTAGAAAAACGTTCCAAAACAGATTGGGCGTAGTCTTCTAATGGCTGTCGGTCAAAATCTATACTGGGGATGATTTCCTGAGAAAGGGTTTGGGAAAGATAATTTTTTAGAAAATCGTCTTGTAAAGTTTCCGAAACGGTAAGAGTGCCATGGAGCAATCCTACTGGCACGAGTACTGTATGGCTTCCGTTGAGTATTCTCACTTTTCGAGTTCTGTAGATGCCTAAGTCTGGAACGACCTTGACGTCGATATTATTCAATTGATCTACAGGAAAAATTTCGAGTAGTTTGGGATTTCCTTCAATTACCCAAAGGAAAAAGGGTTCACAAGTGACGATCAATTTATCGGCAAAGGGAAGTTGTTTTTTATAAAAATTCAGATCTTTTTTGGGAAAACCAGGAACAATTCTGTCGACCAAAGTATTGTAAAAGTGGTTGAGGTGAATCCATGATATAAAGTTATTATCAAGCTTCCAAATTTCGCAGAGTTCTAAAATGATTTCTTTGAGCTTAGTTCCATTTTTATCAATCAGTTCACAGGGAATGATTTGGAGGACCTTGGATTTATCTCCATTAAATGTTTTGAAACGATGATAGAGCAATTGGGTAAGTTTGCCCGGGAAAGAGTGGGCTGGTCTGGCGGTGAATTGATCTTCATTATCTAAGGTAATACCTGCTTCGGTGGTGTTGGAAAAAACAAAAGTCAAATTTTCATTCTCAGCGAGTTTTAAGAAATGATCAAACTCTTTATAGGGATTGACCATTTCATCGACACAGTCGATTTGTTGTCCTTCTCTAATGTTTTTTCCCTGGAGGACACCTTCGTGAAACAGATGGTATTTCCCGTTTTGTTTTTTCAGTTGCTCAATCAGTCCATTGGGGAGGGGTTGAATGATGTCCACTTTGCCAGAAAAGGAAGTTTCGTGATTGAGGATTTGTAAACAATAATCTACAAAAGCCCTGAGGAAATTCCCTTCGCCAAATTGAATGCTGTCTGTCATATTTTTTTCATTTTTTGAAAGGCTGTAATGAGCCGTATCGAAAGATTGTGAATTTACTAACTTTGTAAAATAAAGACTTTATTTTTTTCATTTTTTAATATTTATTATTCATAGTCCATGATAAGAGTAATTCTCTTTTTGTTTTTTTTAATTTCCGTTTGTTGCAGTAAGCAGGAGGAGTGTGTAATTATTAGAAATAAGGAAGAAATGAAGGGCGATTACTATTTTTATTTTCGGCCCAATTATTTTCCCAACTCACAGCTTAATGATATAGGCGGTAATGGCTTGACCACGGACTTTGCTTCTGGCAAAGTATCTCAGGAAATATACGATCAGTATGAGGTCGGTGATGAGTACTGTTTTTAGCGATTTTTCCTTTTTACTAGGAGAATTCAGTGGGGCTTAAGCCCGTAAACTTTTTAAAGTTTTTATAAAATGTAATTCTCGATTCAAAATGGCAAATATTGGATAGAGAATCTACGGTTCTTTCATTTAAGTATCCTTGAGTAATTAGTTCAATCGAAAGAGCAATTTTGAGCAGATTTAAGTATTCGTGAAAGGATAATTTACAGTGATATTTAAAAATGAATTTTAAATGTGTGTTGGGAATTTTTAATTTATTTGACAAGTTTTTGGCATTAATTTTATTTTGAATTAAAAAATCAAAATCTTGTTCCAAAAGTTTAAGCCCGAAAATGAGCTCAGGAATTGACTCATTGAGTTTTTTTAGTAGAATTAGATCTTTAGTGTATACTTTTTTTAAGGGTTTATAACTCCAGGGGCTAGATAATTTAGATTTGAGGATCAATTGATGTAGAAGGTAATCTTTACCAAATATGATTACTGGATTCAAAACCAAATATAATAGGGCAACTGCCCATAGAACTGAACTTCCTTTATAAAAGTTGTCAAGGGATATGTCCGACTGGTTCAGCTTCCAATAAATAACCAGATAGTTTAAAAAAAACAGAATTAAGGAGACGTTTGAAAATACTAAAATGAGCCATCTGAAATTGATCTTGCTGAAGGAGTATTTCGATAATATTTTTTTATAATACTTAATAATCATCAAAAGAATCACCATCCAATAGGACAAAGTATATAAGAAGAATACAATCTTGCCAAAAAGATCTGAGAGAAGCCCAAGTTTTCTAATAATGACAAGAACGAAGGGCAAGATCAAATGAATAAGGTCTTTGACAGAAGTCGACCTTTCTTGGATAGATTCTTTAAAAAAAAAGAGAAAAAGAGGAATAAAAATTAGGGAATAAAAGGGGAATGTTTCAAAAGGAGATTTTAGATCAGCCAAATTAAGGTTGGTCATTGAGCTCTGAAATCGCTGTATGCCTACAAATAAAATAATGATAAAAAAGGGGATGTTGATCTTTTTGTTGAATCGAAGTGGTTGTATGATCATCAACATTACTGCAAGGCACAAAAAGGAAACAAAAAGAGAGATTAAATCTAAAATCATGTTTCAAAAATAAAATATTTGTATCGATTTTGACAAATTCAGTACTCAATACTGATCACTACTATTTATTTACTAAATTATCAATTAATTTTAAGCTTATAATTAAAATCAAGCGAGTTTGAATCAATCGAATGGAAGTCCAAAATTCTGTAAAACGAAAAATTTAAAACAGACATTTTTTCAATTAATCATACTATTTTTTTCACTTCAACTTTTTGGACAATCAGACTATTATTGGGTAGGAGGAACTGGAAACTGGTCTAACTATTCTTCTCATTGGGCTACTTCTTCTGGGGGAAATATTTTTCATACAACATCTCCAGGTTCAAATGATAAAGTGATTTTTGACAGCAATTCATTTTCCCAAGCAAACCAAACGGTCAACTTAGATTCAGACAATCAAAGTTTTAAAGATATGTCATGGGTTGGTGTGACTGATAATCCTAAGTTTAACATGTCTGGTAAAACCTTTGAAGTCCATGGTAAAGTTGAATATGATCCTAACATGCAATTTCAAAGTGTAGGAACTCTATCATTTGTTTCCAGCTCTACAGGTTCTATTATTTCAGGGGGACATAATCTTGGTAACATTTATATCAGAAAGCCATCTGGGACATTTCATTTATTAAGCCCCATAAGAGCTTCCCACTTTGAAGTGAGAAACGGTTCTACTTTCTACACCAATGATTATGACATACGTGCCTCATATTTATATTTTTACGGAGGAACTACTACCACAACAATTTATACAGGGACTTCCGAACTTCTTATTGAGGGAGGACAGATGAAGGTTAATTATGAGAGTAATAGTACAAGCAATAAATATCTTGAGGCGAATATTGTTAGTAGTACAATCATTTTAGATAATGCTACTTTAAGAGGAAGATCTCCTCATCATCCTAAAACAAATGACATCAATCTTGGACATGTTATCTCTAGGAATAGTAGTAACAGAGACTTTGGAGAAGGTGTTGATAGAGTAAGGAAGTTTGAAATTCAGAAAGGGACAAATAACGAAAACAATGAGCAAAGGATCCACTATTATTTTGAGGGGATAATTGACACGCTTGATATTGAAAGTAAAAAAGTTAAATTCGAAACAGCTACAAATCGTAATCCAAAAATTGGAGTTTTTAATGTAAAAGGAGATGGAGTTACTCTAGAGATAAGTCAAGGATCAACCATTACGGTTTCTAGTAGTTTATCATTTCAATCTTCCTCCTGTTCTGTTGTAAATATTAAGTCAAATAGTACTGGAAATCAAGCGACGATCAATTATGTAAGCGGTGTGACCACTGCTACCAATTTAAGTATTAGGGATATTTCCTTTACAGGAAGTGGAACAATTACAGCACTAAATTCTGTAGATGGAGGAAACAACTCAGGCATTAGCATTTCACAGCAAGCTTCAAGGAACATGTATTGGATTGGAGGGACTGGTAATTGGAGTGACCCTATTCACTGGTCAACTTCGGATGGCGGTTCGGGTAATGTATGCGCTCCCACACCTAATGATAATGTATTTTTCACTTCAAATTCATTTTCAGCGGCAAACCAAGAGATTACTCTAAATGTAGACAACATTGGGATTGTAAATATGGATTGGACAGGTGTTACCAACAATCCAAAGTTTAATATGGGAGGTAAGACTATCGAAGTGACTGGATCAGTAACTTATACTGCTGATATGACATTCCAAAGCTTAGGAACATTAAGCTTCTTATCAACAGATACAACTTCAATTTATACTGGAGAAACAACCACCAATTCAGCAAGGAATCTTGGTAATATTTATGTTAGAAAGCCATCTGGGACATTTCATTTATTAAGCCCCATAAGAGCTTCCCACTTTGAAGTGAGAAACGGTTCTACTTTCTACACCAATGATTATGACATACGTGCCTCATATTTATATTTTTACGGAGGAACTACTACCACAACAATTTATACAGGGACTTCCGAACTTCTTATTGAGGGAGGACAGATGAAGGTTAATTATGAGAGTAATAGTACAAGCAATAAATATCTTGAGGCGAATATTGTTAGTAGTACAATCATTTTAGATAATGCTACTTTAAGAGGAAGATCTCCTCATCATCCTAAAACAAATGACATCAATCTTGGACATGTTATCTCTAGGAATAGTAGTAACAGAGACTTTGGAGAAGGTGTTGATAGAGTAAGGAAGTTTGAAATTCAGAAAGGGACAAATAACGAAAACAATGAGCAAAGGATCCACTATTATTTTGAGGGGATAATTGACACGCTTGATATTGAAAGTAAAAAAGTTAAATTCGAAACAGCTACAAATCGTAATCCAAAAATTGGAGTTTTTAATGTAAAAGGAGATGGAGCTACTCTAGAGATAAGTCAAGGATCAACCATTACGGTTTCTAATACCTTAAACTTTGGATCCAAATCAGGAACTAGGAATTATATTAAGTCAAATAGTAGTGGGAGTATAGCAACTATTAATTATCACGGTAATGATGTTTGTGCAGATTATATTAGGGTTAAAGATATAACTCTGGTATCAAGTTCAACAATTGCTCTTGGACCATATAGTCAAAATGAAGGAAATACAAGTGGATTTAATTTTAATACAGACACAAGTAATACTATCTCAGGAATGTCAATTTCTGTTAGTCCAACAGGTTTATCTTATTACGAAAATCAACAGATTTCGTTTGTTATTTCGTCAACTTATTCAAATAACAACTCAGCAACTTTCCACTTTTTTGTAAACAGTCAAAAAACACAAAGTAGTACATCTACAACCTTTTCTGGGAATAATTTAAAAAATGGA